>ERZ835980.3634-NODE-3634-length-11686-cov-3.205743_pt1 | contig 11686 bp, 7 predicted proteins | sample MGYA00519943_ERZ835980 | MGnify/ENA primary metagenome ERZ835980 (study PRJEB31850, sample SAMEA3708791) | human gut metagenome | biome: human gut; feature: human-associated habitat; material: faeces | place: China | collected 2014 ... | reverse complement strand
CTGCGGGCGTGCTCGACGGCGCGCTGCATGGCCTCGTAGACGGCCAGCACGTCGGTGCCGTCCACGATGATGCCCTCAATGCCGTAGCCCTGTGCGCGCTGCGCCAGCGTGGGGGTATCCTCCACCGTGCCGGTGGGTGTAGCCCAGTCGGTCGTGTACTTGGCGGCATCATCGCCGCCCTCCACGATCGTGTAGAGGGCGCCCTCCGGCAGGCCGGTGACTTCGATTTTCTGATTTGCGCGGATGGTCTCTTTGATGGTTGCCTTGCCGTTCGCATCAAAGCTCAGCACCGTGCCTTCCCCGGTCAGCGCGGCTCCGGCCTCGCCGGTGCGTATCGTCACGGACGCCATATGCTTTTCGGCATCGGGGTCCTCCAGCGTCAGGGTAAAATCAAAGCTGTCGCCGTAGTCGGCAAAATCACCGGCCAGCCTTTTGGTCAGCGAGAGCGCGTAGGTCGTGTAGCTGTTTGCGATAAAATCCACCTTGTCCCCGCCCGCCAGCGGTGCCAGCGCGGCATAGTCGATCTTAAAGCTTGTCCCGTCGGGGTCGTCGGCATCCGCATTGACGACACGGGCCTTCAGCAGGTAGGCGGGGGCGACGGTCAGCCCCGCAATGCCGGGGTCGCGCTCGGTCAGGCGGTAGTAGTAGACGCCGGGCTCGGTAAACTGTGTCATATCGAACTGCACGGTGACATCGCTCTCGGCGGCAAGGCTGCCGTCAGCCCCCCGGGCAAAGACCGCCGTGACGGTGGGGCTGGCAAGCTGGTCGGTGCTGCCGAGCGCTGCGCCCTTCTCGGGCTGGCCGGGCAGGTCGCCTTCCTGCGCGCCGGTCACATCGAAGGTCATCGTGCCCAGCACACCGCCCGCACCGGCGGCATCGGTCATATCAATGGCTTTTTTAAAGGTGACGCTGGCATCGCCGGTGGGCAGCCGGTCGGCGGCAAGTGCCGTGGTGGACAGCGCCCCCGCCAGCAGGGCCGCCGTAAGAACTGCAGAAAGCTTCTTTGCGTTCATAAGTAAGGTCTCCTCTCCCATATGTGTAGGTTTTGGGTCATATCCCGCTGCGGCGCAGCAGGGCGATGACACGGCCGCGTATCTCACCGGTGCGGACCGGGCCGAACCACCGGCTGTCGCGCGCACCCGCGCGGGCATCGCAAAGGATAAAATATTCGCCGTCCGCCAGCGTCAGGGGGTATTGTACGCCGTTTTCATAGCGGGGTGTCTGCTCGTAGATGTCCGGCTCCGCCACCACGCTGCCGTTGATGAGCAGCAGCGCCGTGTCGGTGACCTCCACCGTATCGCCGCCGCGGGCGGCCACCCTGCCGGTATAGCAGGTGCCGTCCCTGTCAAAAACGACCGTCTCCCCCGCCGTATAGCTTTGCGGCAGGCGGTAGTACAAAAGCAGGTCGCCGGGCTTGATGTGGGGGTGCATCGTGTCGTCCGGCTGGATAGCCAGCCCGAACACCACCCCGAACAGCACTGCCAGCAGCGCCGCCAGCGCCCCCGCCCGCACCACAAACTCCCGTATCTCCGCCCATGCGGCGCGGCGGTCCTCCTGTGTTTCCAGCACTCACACCCCCCTTCGGCGGCGGAGCAGCGCACAGACCAGCGCCCCCGCCAATGCCGCCAGCGCGGGCGCGGCGTCCCGGCGCAGCCCGGTGGGCGGTACGCCGTCCTTGTTGTTGCGGCAGGTCAGCGCCGTGTCGTTCTGCCCCACCGTGCCGGTCCATTGGCCGCCCTGCGTCACGGCGGTGCCGTCGGCAAAGCTTGTCTCGTAATCAGCCAGCGCCTCCTCGCTGACGGTCAGGGTCTGCCCGGGCTTGAGATGCCCGATCGTCACGCTGCCCCGGTGGGGGATCGTGAAGCCCGCCGCCGTCAGCGCCGCACCGCCCGCAGCGGTCACGGCCGCGCGGTCAGCTGTCACCGGCACGCCGTCCACAGCCGCCGTAAAGGCAAAGGCGCGGCGGGTATCGCCGTAGCCGCCCGTCACCTGCTTGGTGATCGTCAGGCTGCGCCACGGCGCGTACCGGTTTGTGATGACGGCCTGTGCCGTGGCGCCGGTCGTCACCTCCACCTCCGTCTGCGCCTCGGCGGCCGTTGTCGTGCAGTAGGCGCTGTCCAGATCGGGGTGGTCGGTCTCGGTCACGGTATACCGCCCGGCGGGCAGGCCGCCGATCGTGACGCTCTGCAGCCCGCGCAGCCCAAAGCGCAGCGCGCCGGGCGCAGCAAGGGTGCGCGTCTCGGCCGTGCCGTCCGCATAGGTCAGCGTATAGCTGCCGGCGGGCAGTTCGATGGAAAAGGTGTTTGTAACGGCGGCGGCCTCGGTGCGGTAGGCGTCCTGCTCCACGGCCTTTGTCAGCTGCAGGCTGCCGCTGCCCATGACCGGTGGCTCCGGCTCGGTGCTGAACCAGACCTTGTCGAGCAGATTTCCCTCCCGCCGGTCCCCGCTTGCGCAGGACAGTGCGAGAAAGAAGAACCGGCTCAGATACTGCCCCGCCGCCACTGTGTAGTCACCCCGATGGGTCACCCATGCGGTGTTGCCGTCCGTCATCTCCCCGCCGACCATAAAGCTGCGGATCGTGACCGGCTGGCCGTTGTAGTCCACTGTCTGATCCAGTGCGCTGCGCACGCTGCCGCCGGTCGTATCGGCCGAGGCCTGCGTCAGGATCTCGGTGATCTGCTGCGCCACCGCGACCGGCGCGATGAGAAGCGCCATCGAGTCACTGCCCGCGCGGCCCCGGTGCGCCAGTGACCAGTGCAGCGTGGTGCCGGGCACGGTCAGCACATCCTGATACAGTGCGCCGTAGGCCTGACAGTTCAGCTCGGCAAACTGGCTGCCGTCATAGGCGCCGGGGGTGTGGTAGCAGACGGACGGGTCGTTGGGGTCGGTGCGTATCTCCCCGTCGATCCAATCGGTGTAGCTGCGGCCTGTGCCGTCCACGAGCTCTATGTAATGGCCGTTGACAAGGCTGCTCCAGTGGGGGGCCGCGCCGGTCGTTCTCCATACAATGGCCGGGTTGGTGTCGGCGTCCGCCGTCTGGATAAAGTGCGACCGCTTGGCCGCAAAGGGGTAGTACAGCGCGCTGCTGCCGGCCACGGCGGGGGCCTCAAAGCTGCCGTTCTGCAGCTGGATGTAGTAGGCCACCCGGGTCTGGGCGGCCGCCGCGGTGCCGTCTGCGCCGGTGACCTCCACCTTATAGTAAAGCCTGTCCGCATCGCCGATGCCCGCCACGCAGGAATCGAGCGCCGCGTTGAGCCGCTGCTCGCTGCCCGCCTCGATGTTCCAGTCTGAGCCGGAGCAAACCTGCGGGGTCACGGTCTGCCAGTCAGCCCCATCCCTGCTGCGGTACCATGTGTAGACAGCCCCGGGCAGCTTTTCATCACTGCCGTTGACCTGCGCGGTCAGGCAGCCATCGGCGGCAATGCTGTCGATGAGCACCACCCCGGTCACAGCAGCCGACTGGGCGGTCATCTCCGGCAGGGCGCGCAGCACCGGGGCGCATGCTGTCTCGGGCGTGGCCGTCCGCTGCGGTGTGGGGGCCGGGGTTTCGGTCGGTGCCGCCGTGGGCACCGGGGTCTCTGTCGGCGCGGGGGTCGGTGCCTCACTTGGCGCGGGGGTCGGCTCTGTGGTTGCTTCCGGCGTTGGTTCCGGGGTCGGCTCTGGGGTTGGCTCCGGGGTTGGCTCTGGGGTTGGCTCTGGGGTCGGTTCTGGGGTCGGTTCTGCCGTTGGTTCCGGGGTCGGCTCCGGGGCGGGGGCCTCGGCCGGTGCCGGGTCGGGCGGGGCCTCGGCGGCCGCCGCTGCGGGCAGGGGCGGCTCCTCCTCCGCAAAGACTGCGCTGGCCATGCCCGCCGCCATACAGCAGGCCAAAAGCACAGCCAACAGACGCTTTTTCATAGGCATATTCCTCCTTTGCACAAATTCCTGCGCGGGCGGCTTGGCCATTGCAGGGATCGTCTTGGAGTATACAGGCCTGCCCGCGCAGAAGGCGTCGATGGCGGGAATGTGCCAAAACCTTACGCGCCGCGCCCTATTTCCACGCAGTGCGCAGGGCGGCGGCCTCGCTCTCGGCCAGTGCGGGGTAGTCGGGGTTGTCAAACAAGCTGGCGTAGCGGTAAAGCCCCACGCCCGTGATGCCGCTGCGCGCCAGCAGTGCCAGCTGGTCGGCCAGCGCATGGCCGCTGACCCACTCGCTGCCGCTGTCGGAGCCGTCCCCCGCGCCGATGCGGTAGGCCCCCAGCCCCGCATACAGCTGCACCCCCGCCGCCCGGGGCAGCGCCGCCCATGCGGCCGCCAGCCGGGGCAGGCTGTGCGCGGTATCGCCGTCCTTCTCATACGCCTGCCCCCAATAGAGCTGGGGCATCAGGTAGTCCACCATCCCCTGCCGCAGCCAGCGGGCGGCGTCACTGTACTGCAGGGTGTAGTTCTGCTCGGGGTCGCCCGCCGGGGCCGCGCCGAACCGCACGCCGTACCGCTGCGCCGCTGCGTGGCACAGCTCCATCAGTGCGTTTACATTCTCCCGCCGCCAGTCGTCCAGACTCAGCGCCGTGCCGCTTGCCGCATAGTCGGCAGCGTCAAAATCAGGGTCCTGCACAGGGTAGAAATAATCGTCAAAATGGATGCCGTCCAGCGGGTAGCTGCGGCACAGCTCCGCCACCCCATCGGCAATATACTGCCGCACCGCCGCGCTGGACGGGTCAAGCACCGCGCCGCTGTCGGTATAGCGCACCCACTCGGGGTGACGGCGCGCAGGGCTTTCGGCACAGAGCGCCGGGACCTGCCCTGCCTGCAGGCGGTAGGGGTTGATCCACGCCTCAAGCTGCAGCCCCCGCGCATGGGCCGCCGCAATCATGACGGCAAGCGGGTCAAACCCGGGGTCCTGCCCCTGCGTGCCGGTACAGATATGGCTGAACGGAAAATACGCGCTGGGGTAGAGCGCATCCCCGAAGGGGCGCACCTGCGCAAGGACAACGGTCGCACCCAGCCCGGCGATGTCATCCAGCATCGCCTCCACATCCGCCGCAAAGGCTGCCTGCGTGGAGAAATCGACCTGCTGCCATTCCAGATAGCTGACCCAGACCGCACGGTAGGGCACAGCAGCCGCAGGCTGTGCCGTGGCCGCAGGCGTTGGGGCCGCAGGCTCGTCCGCCCCGGCCGCCCTGCGCGGCAGCACAGCGAGCGGTGCCAGAAAAAACACCGCCGCCAGCAGCAGGATATACCGGATATATCGCATCGTACCACCCCCTGTCCCACATATATATGCGCCGCCGCCTGCAGGGATTCCGTTTCACCGTTTTTTACACACGCAGAAATTGACAGAAATTGGCTGAAAATGATATACTGGATATATATATGACATTTTTTCAGGACACAAAGGCGGCGAGGCTATGACCAGAGACGAGGTCGAAAAGGAAATGATGCAATACCGCACGATTTTTCCGATCGTGCGGCTGCTGGACGCAGGGCAGGTGTGCGGCAACGCCCCGGTGGAGGGGCATTGCCCCTGCCATGAATTATGGCATAAGGATGACCCCTGCCAGAACTGCATCTCCCGTCAGGTGATGGAGGATCATACCCAGCGCACCAAGCTGGAATATATGGGCCGCGATCTGTATCAGGTCACAGCGGTCTACCGCGAGGTGGACGGCGCGCCCTGCGTGCTGGAGCTGATCCAGCCGCTGGACTGCGACAATCTCATCGACCCCGAAAACAGCGACCGGCTGATGAGCAGCGTGTCCGGCTACCACATCAAGCTCTACCACGATGCCCTGACCGGCTGCTATAACCGCCGCTATTATGAGGATGTCATCAAAAACCGGAGCGAGCCGGCCGGCGTGGCCGTGCTGGACCTTGACGATTTCAAGCTGTACAACGACACCTACGGCCATCAGGCAGGCGATGCAGCCCTGCGCACCGCCGTGGAGGTCGTGCGCGGCTGCATCCGCAAAAGCGACCATCTGATCCGCTACGGCGGCGATGAGTTTTTGCTCGTGCTGCCCGGCATTGCACAGGCGGCGTTTGTTGCCAAGCTGGAGCGCATCCGCCAGCAGCTGCACACCGCCGTTGTACCCGGCTACACCCGGCTGCAGATCTCGGCCAGCATCGGCGGCGTGATGAGCCGCCCGGGTGAGAGCTGCGAGCAGGCAGCCTCCCGCGCGGACCGGCTGATGTATCAGGCCAAGAACCACAAAAACACCGTTGTGACCGAGGACACCGCCGGCACCGCTGCCCCCTCGGCCGCCGGGCGGGACCGGCAGGCCCGCCAGAATATCCTGATCGTAGACGATTCCGAGATGAACCGCGCGATTCTGGCCGAGATCCTCGGCAGTGATTACAATATTCTGGAGGCCTCCAACGGGCAGGAATGTCTGACGATGCTGGACCAGTACGACACCGCGATTGCGCTGATCCTGCTGGACATCGTCATGCCGGTGATGGACGGCTTTGAGGTCCTGAACACGATGAACCGCAGCCACCGGATCGAGGACATCCCGGTCATCATGATCTCAAGCGAGGACGCCGACACCGTTGTGCGCCGCGCCTATGAGCTGGGCGTCTCCGACTATGTGAGCCGCCCCTTTGACGCGGGGGTCGTCTACCGGCGCGTCTTTAACACGATCAAGCTTTACGCCAAGCAGCGGCGGCTCATCTCGCTGGTGACGAGCCAGATCCGTGAAAAAGAGAAGAACACCCAGATGCTGATCTCGATCCTGAGTGAGGCAGTCGAGTTCCGCAACGGCGAGAGCGGCGCCCATGTGCTGCACATCGGCACGCTGACCCGGCACCTGCTGGGGCAGCTGACCCAAAAGACCGACCAGTACGCCCTGACGCCCGAACAGAAGGAGCTGATCGTCATGGCGTCGTCGCTGCACGACATCGGCAAGATCGCAATCGACGATGCGATTCTGAACAAGCCCGGGCGGCTAACCCGCGAGGAGTTCGACATCATGAAGCGGCACACCACGATCGGCGCGGCGATGTTGGACCAGCTGCACCGCTACCGCAACGAGCCGCTGGTGCGCACCGCCTATGAGATCTGCCGCTGGCACCATGAGCGGTGGGACGGCCGCGGCTACCCCGACGGGCTGAGCGGCGACCAGATCCCGATCTCGGCGCAGGTGGTGGCGATGGCCGATGTCTACGATGCCCTTGTGAGCAAGCGCGTCTACAAGGACGCCTACGCACCCGATGTGGCGGTGCAGATGATCCTGCACGGCGACTGCGGGGCCTTCAATCCCCTGCTGCTGGACTGCCTGACCGACCTGCAGGACACCTTCAAGGCCGAGCTTGCCGCCCCCGAGGCGTGATACCGTCCGCTTGCGGGCGATTTTTCTGTTACTTTGCAACCAGTTTCCAAAAATTCCGTTGTGAAGCTACCATTTTGCTGCCTGTGCGCGGGCTTGGATTGGGAATTTTGCCGAAATTCGCCGTTTTCTGCCGCAGGGTGCCGCTTTCGGTTGAATAGCGGCGCTTGATGTGGTAAAATTGTACATGATTTATACGCAGGAACGGACAGCCGCAAACCGGCTGCCCTTGCTTATACGATTTTGTACAGAAAGAATGAGAGGAATTTGGAGTTGCATGTCATTACAAAACGCGAAAAAATGCAGTACGCCTATGTGTTCCTGACGGATCTGCTGGCCCTGGCGGTCAGTATTCTGCTGTCGTGGCTGATCACTGACGGACTGTTCAATGTGCTGGTGCCCTACACCGCACGGGACTGGATGCAGACGCTCTGCGCGCTGGCGCTGGCCTTTGTCGCGACCTTTTTCTGCTTTGACCAGTCCGAGAACATTGTCACCCGCCGCCCCGGTGCCGAGATAAAGCTCTCGCTCAAGTTCAACCTGATGCTCTGCGTCATCTACTCGGCCCTGATGCTGCTGACCAAGGCAACGATGCTCGACTCCCGCTATTTTGCGGTGACGGTGCCGCTCATCAACGCTTTGCTGCTGCCGCTCGCGCATGGTGCGCTCAAGCGGCTGCTGCTCCATTTCCAGCGCAGCTGGGGCATGGAGAGTCTGGTCGGCATCGTGACGACCACCGACCGCGCCGACCGCCTCATCAATGAGATCGGCAAGGACTGGTCCCGCCGCATTGTCGGCGTGGCGCTGCTGGAGGCCACGCATGAGATCGTCGGCACCGAGATCGATGGCATTGCGGTGAAGGCGAACTTCACCGATTTTATGGACTGGATCCGGCGCGAGGCGCTGGACGAGGTCTATGTCGATGTGCCGATGGACAGCGGCGAGAGCTTCATCCCCTATCTGGAGGAGATGGAGAGCATGGGCCTGACCGTGCATTTCTGCCTGCCGCTGCTTGACCGGATCGAGGAGGCCTGCTGCGATGAGACGAGCGCTGCACGGCTGAGCCGCACGCTGGGCCGCTGCGCGGGGGGCAGCATCGTGACGATGGGCACCGTGGAACTGAAGCTGCGCGACCAGATCGCCAAGCGGTGCATGGACATCGTGGGCGGTCTGGTGGGCTGCATCCTCAGCATCCCGATCATTGCGATCGTGGCGATCCCCCTCAAGATTGAAAGCCCCGGCCCGCTCTTCTTCAAGCAGAAGCGCGTGGGCCGCAACGGACGGTATTTTTACATCCACAAGCTGCGCAGCATGTACATGGACGCCGAGGAGCGCAAAAAGGAGCTGATGGCCCAGAACGAGATGAACGGCCTGATGTTCAAGATGGAGGACGACCCCCGCGTGACCAAGGTGGGCAAGTTCATCCGCAAGACGAGCATTGACGAGCTGCCGCAGTTTTTTGATGTGCTGCGCGGCGATATGAGCCTTGTGGGCACCCGCCCGCCGACAGTGGACGAGTACAAGCAGTACGAGAGCCACCACAAGCGCCGCCTGTCGATGAAGCCGGGCATCACCGGCCTGTGGCAGGTCAGCGGCCGCAGCAACATCGAGGACTTTGAGGAGGTCGTCAAGCTGGATGTGACCTACATCGACAACTGGTCACTCTGGAATGACATCAAGATTTTGTTCAAGACCGTGTACGTGGTTTTCGCGGGACGCGGGGCGAAGTAAATAAAGCAGGGAGCCGCCCGACAAGTGGGCGGCTCCCATTTTTGTATATCTACCGGGAAACGAGCAAAGCCCCTCCGGTCATCGCTTCGCTCGACCACCTCCCCACTTTGTGGGGAGGCTTTTGCGGCCAAAGGCCGCCGAAAAGGCTCCTCGCTTTGCGGGGAGCTGGCCGAGCCTGCGAGGCCTGAGGGGCTTTGCAGCGCGGCCTTGATTTCGCACCTTCTACGCCAAAACGGGGTCTGCTTTGCGGCAGGCCCCGTTTTGGTTGGTATAGGAAAATAGAGAATGGCTTTTGCCTGCCCGCGTCAGACGATCTTGCGGGATTTGTGGACGCCGGTCTTTAAGAACTCGACCCACTCGGCAATGTTCACGGCGTGGTCGCCGAGGCGCTCCAGATACTTGTCGATCATAAACAGGTCGAGCGCCGTCTCGGCATCATCGGGGTGTGCCGCAATGTAGGCGGCGATCTCCTTGCTGATGCGGCCGAACATGGCATCGCACTCATCATCGCGGGCAATGACCTGCGCGGCGGTGGACAGATCCACCTGCACATAGGCGGCAATGGCGTCCTTGACCATGTGCAGCGCAATATCGCCCATAGCGTAAAGGTCGTCCAGCACGCCGACGGTGCGCGCGCCCTCCGGGTGGAGGTGCAGCGTGATCTCGGCAATATCGCTGGCCTGATCGGCAATGCGCTCAATGTCGGTGACCATCTTGAGCGCGGTGGACACCTTGCGCAGATCGCTCGCGACCGGCTGCTGGCGCAGGAACAGCGTCAGGCAGCGGTGCTCGATCTCATGCTCGGCTGAGTCGATCTCGCTGTCCCGCGCAATGACGCTGCGCGCCAGCTCCACATCGCCGGTGCGCAGGGCGGTCATGGCGCTCTCGATCGCACCGCCCGCCGCATGGCCCATCCGGGCCAGCATCGTATCCAGCTGCAGCAGCTCGGCATCGTACATCTTCCGTACACTTGTACCCATGTTGCAATCCTCCTTAACCGAAGCGGCCCGAGATATAATCCTCGGTGCGCTTATCCACCGGCGTAGCAAAGACGCGCTCGGTGGGGCCCATCTCGACCAGTTCGCCCAGCAGGAAGAACGCCGTTTTATCGCTGATACGCGCGGCCTGCTGCATGTTGTGGGTGACCATGACGATGGTGTAGTTTTCCTTCAGCTCGGTGGCCAGCTCCTCGACCTTGGAGGTCGAGATGGGGTCCAAGGCGCTCGTCGGCTCGTCCATGAGCAGGACCTCCGGCTCGACAGCCAGCGCGCGCGCAATGCAAAGGCGCTGCTGCTGGCCGCCCGACATGCCGAGGGCGCTCTTGTTCAGGCGGTCCTTGACCTCGTCCCAGATGGCCGCGCCGCGCAGGGATTTTTCAACGATCTCGTCCAGCTGGGCCTTGTTATGGATACCGTGGGTGCGCGGGCCGTAGGCAATGTTGTCGTAGATCGACATCGGGAAGGGGTTCGGCTTTTGGAACACCATGCCGACCCGCTTGCGCAGGACATTGACATCCATCTTGTCCTTGTAGATGTCCACGCCGTCCAGTTTGATGTCCCCGGAAATGCGGCAGCCCTCCACAAGGTCGTTCATCCGGTTCAGGCTCTTCAAAAAGGTTGATTTGCCGCAGCCGGACGGGCCGATAAAGGCAGTGATCTCCTTTTCCGGGATGTCGATGTTGATATTCTTCAGTGCATGGAAGCTGCCATAGTACAAATCCATGCCGCGGACTTCAAATTTGTTCATGAAATGACCTCTTTGCTATATCTTCGTTTTGCGCGGGTTTTAGCGGCACGGTTCAGCGGAGGGGTCAAGACCCCTCCCTACAATTTGCCGGTCATGGGTGCCCTGTAGGGAGCGGTCTTGACCGCTCCGGGCGGTGTCCCCATCGGCACCCGCTCCATTCTCGCTGCCCCGTAGGAGCCGCAATTTTACTGCTTCGTCAGCTTGCCGGCCACAAAGCCGGACAGGCAGTTGATGACAAGCACCAGCACCAGCAGCACCACGGCGGTGCCGTAGGTCTGGCCGATGTAAAGCCCCTCGTTGGAGAGCAGGTACATGTGTACGGCCAGCGTGCGTGTCGAGCTGAATACGCTGGTGGGGATCTTTGCGACCGAGCTGGCCGTGTAGATCAGCGCGGCAGTCTCGCCCACGATGCGGCCCGTGGCCAGAATAACGCCGGACAAAATACCCGGCATGGCGCTGGGCAGCACGATGGTGAACACCGTGCGCAGCTTGCCCGCGCCGAGGCCGAAGCTGCCCTCGCGGTAGGAGTCGGGCACGGCGATGAGCGCTTCCTCAGTCGTGCGCATGATGACCGGCAGCACCATGATCGCCAGCGTGAACGCGCCCGCGATCATGCTGTAGCCCCAGTGCAGCTGGGTGACGAAGAACAGCATACCGAACAGGCCGTAGACGATGGACGGGATGCCCTGCAGCGTCTCGGTGGTGACGCGCACGACCTTGACCAGCTTGCTGCCGCGGTGGGCGTACTCGACCAGCCAGATGGCGGCAAAGATGCCCAGCGGCGTCGAGATCGCCAGCGAGAAGGCCGTCATCAGCACCGTGTTGATGAGCGCGGGCATCAGCGAGACGTTCTCGGAGTTATACTCCCAGGCGAACAGCTCGGGCTTCAAATTGGGGATGCCCATAAC
>ERZ835980.3633-NODE-3633-length-11689-cov-5.072030_pt1 | contig 11689 bp, 13 predicted proteins | sample MGYA00519943_ERZ835980 | MGnify/ENA primary metagenome ERZ835980 (study PRJEB31850, sample SAMEA3708791) | human gut metagenome | biome: human gut; feature: human-associated habitat; material: faeces | place: China | collected 2014 ... | reverse complement strand
TGACCGATTTGCGAAGCAAACGCGGTCGGCGTCGCCGAGACAGGGGCAGAAGGTGGCGCGGTTTACCGCGACGGATGAGGTGTTACTACAGTATATTGCCAAAATAAACCCCATCTCGCTATGTTCGCACCCATACTTTTGCCAAAACTCCAACCGCGAGGTTCGCCGTAGCCCAACATGGCACAGTAGCAAATCCGAGTCGGCGCTTAAGCGTTTCGAACCTGTAGCTGTGGTTAAGCTATAGCGGGACGGTCGGGGCACTTTGTTCGCGCTGGTCGCCGCGAGGCGACAGAAGAAGTTAAAAGAGGAAAGCGTTCCTCTTTTTGTCCTTTTCGTTCTTTTCGGACAAGCGAAAAGAACATTAAAAGAAAAATTTCTTTTGCTACTCTTCTTCACAGAAAAGTACAATAAAAGAAAAGTTTATTTATGTTTCTTTTCAGCCCCCTTTTCACCAAAAAACACATTTTTCATATGATACATCGTAATTATGTGCAGAAAGAGGGAGATTTTTTCATGAAACTTGCGGAAACTGTAATTCTCGCTTTGCTTCTCGCTTCGTCATTTGCCACGGCAATGTATCTTTTCGTATCATTTTTCGCGGAAAACGAGCTTGAAAAAAGCGAATTTGTAAAAATTACAAATAATCGTATAGAAATATTTGCAAATTACGAAAATTTGGAGTATTATATAAGATGCAGTATGTTTGCTTATGCACAGCAAAAGACAGTGATAGTGATACATATAAACAGAAGCGATGCGCATTTCGATGAGATTATGTATATAGCGGAAAGCTTTGCTTCGCGTCACGGAAATGTGCGCTGTGAGCTTATCTGACGGATTCTGACTGAGGGATTAAAATGGATTTGAAAAACGGTATTGCCGACAAGGAGGGGCTTCTCTCCATAGAAGGCTCTGTGGAAAAAATAATATATCAGAATGAAGAAAACGGATATACGGTATGCGAGATATTCACGCCATCCGACGAGCTTTTCACGCTCGTCGGCAATATGCCGTATCTCTCGGAGGGCGAGACCATTTCGGCGCTCGGCAACTGGGTCAACCACGCCACTTTCGGCAAGCAGTTCAAGGTGGAGTTTTATGAGAAGCAGCTGCCCGCCACCGAGACGGCGATACTGAAATATCTCTCCTCCGGCGCCGTGCGCGGCATAGGCAAGGTGACGGCGCAGAGGATAGTTTCGCAGTTCGGCGCGGACAGCTTTGAGGTCATCGAGCATAATCCGCAGTGGCTTGCCGAGATACCGGGCATCTCGCCGAAAAAAGCGGAGCAGATAAGCGCCTCTTTTGCGGCGCAGTTCGGCATGAGAAATGTCATGATGTTCTGCCGCGAATATTTCGGTCCGACGACGGCTGTCAGGATATATAAAAAATGGGGCAACGGCGCAGTGGAGCGCATAAAGCAAAATCCGTATATTCTCTGCGGAGAGATATACGGCGTCGGTTTTGAAAAAGCGGACGCCATAGCCAAAGACCTCGGCATAAAGAAAAACGCGCCCGAGCGCATCGCGATGGGACTGAAATATGTGCTCATGCACAATGCCGCCTCAAACGGACATTCTTTCCTGCCGCTCGATAAGCTCTGCGCCGTGGCGAAGCGCCTGCTCTCCTGCGAGATGAACGAAATAGAGGACGAAGCGGCGGCGCTGGAAACGCGCGGCGAGATAGTCTGCGTGCGCCACGAGGGCATGAAATGCGCATATCTGCGCGATTATTACGAAGCGGAGAAATATACCGCATCAAAGCTCTGCGCACTCGACCGCGCAGGCAAAAATCTCGGCGAGGACAATGTGCTTTCGCTCATTTCCATGGTGGAGCGCGAGAGCAATATGGAATATGCCGTGCTTCAGAAGCGCGCCATATGTCAGGCGGCAAGCAACGGCGTTTTCATCCTCACGGGCGGACCCGGAACGGGAAAAACCACCGTTGTACGTGCAATAATCCGTGTTTTCGACGCGATGGGGCTTCGCATAGCGCTCGCCGCGCCAACGGGCAGAGCGGCAAAGCGCATGTCGCAGAGCGCGGGCGAGGAAGCAAAAACCATTCATCGCCTGCTCGAAATGGAATACGGCGCGGAGGACAAGCTCAGTTTCCGCAAGAATGAAAACGACCAGCTTGAGGATGATGTCATCATCATAGACGAAGCTTCCATGCTCGACCTGATGCTCACAAATGCGCTTCTCAAGGCGATAAAACCCGGAGCGAGACTCATACTCATCGGCGATGTGAATCAGCTCCCTCCTGTCGGCGCGGGACATGTTTTCGACGATATAATCAAAAGCGACCGCTTCGCTACGGTCGAACTGACGCATATTTTCCGTCAGGCACAGGAGAGTCTGATAGTCACGAACGCGCACGCCGTAAACCACGGCGAATATATGAATCTCGAGAGCAAGAGCGGCGACTTTTTCTTCCTGCCGCGGCAGGATGACGCGCAGACGGCGGCGACGATAGCCGAACTCTGCAAAAAGCGCCTGCCGAAATCATACGGGCTGACTGTTTTTGAGGGGATACAGGTGATAACCCCGTCGCGAAAAGGTGACGCTGGCACAGAGATGCTCAATTCCGCCCTGCAATCGGCGATAAACCCGCCCACGCGGGGCAAAGCGGAAAAGAAGGTTCGCGATTTCACCCTGCGCGAGGGCGACAAGGTGATGCAGATAAAGAACAATTACGATATAGAGTGGAATAAAAACGGCACACAGGGCTTCGGCATTTTCAACGGCGATATCGGCGTGATAAAGAAGATAGACCTGTCCGAGGAGCTTATCACGGTTGATTTCGAGGACAAAATATGCGAATACGACTATACCATGCTCGATGAGCTGGAGCTTGCCTATGCGATAACCGTGCATAAGAGTCAGGGCAGTGAGTATCCTATAGTTGTCATGCCGCTCTATCGCTATACGCCGAAACTGCTGACGCGCAATCTGCTCTATACGGCGATAACGAGAGCGCAGAGCATAGTCATTCTCGTCGGTAACGGCGAGGTTGCAAAGGCAATGGTAGACAACAACAGGCAGACAAAGAGATATACGGGGTTACGCTATGCGCTTGAAAAATATGATTGAAGCCGCGGCGGGATTTTTCGCCGTGCGCAAATGCGCCGTCTGCGGCAAAGTGCTTTCCGATGAAGAGCGCGGCGCTTTCTGTTCCGCATGCGAAGCAAAATACCGCGCGCTGAAAGATGAGGTCTGCACGGTATGCGGGCGCACATCGGCATATTGCCGCTGTGCCTGCGTGGGCGATTTCCGCGATATCGGCGCAGAGAGGACGCTTCATCTTTTCTTCTATGACGGCGATTTTTCAAGAAGAGTCATCTATGCGCTCAAAAACGGCGGAAAAGCGAGACTGATAAAAGCTCTCGCACATGAGCTGGCGGAGCTTATCTATCTTTCCAAGGGAAGCGACGATATTTCGGCATATACAGTGACTTATGTTCCGAGAAGCCGCAGAAATATAAAGAAATACGGCTTTGACCAAGCGAAAATGATGGCGAAATATATCGCGCGGGAGCTTGATATTCCGTTTGCATGCACGCTTGTCCGCATTGGTTCCTCCTCGCAGAAAGCGGCTTCGGCAGAGGAAAGACGCGAGCGCGCCGAGCGCTCTTATGCGCTTGCGGATTCGGATATCGCAGGCAGAAAATTTATAATAATCGACGATGTGATAACGAGCGGAAGCACACTGCATGCCTGCATTTCGCTACTGCGCGAAGCCGGTGCCTCGCAGATTATAGCGGCAACCGCGGCAAAGACGCAGTACAGCGCGGAATCATACGATGAAACAGACGCGGATATGCGCGGAGAATATATTTTCCCGATGGGATATTGACAAACGATGCCAACTATGATATACTGTACTATGCAAGATAATACAGTTAAAGGCAAATGGAGGTGACGGCTTGAAAAATATGACAAGAGGCAAGCGGATTTTATGTGTCGTGCTTGCCGTGCTGATATTGCTCTTTGCCTGCGCGGCATTTGTGCAGTTCGGGCTGAAAAAGGATATCTACGGCAAAACCTTTTGCACGGCATACGGCATAATCGGCAGCCTGAAGCGCGGAGAGAAGAATCTTCTCCTCGAAAAAGAAATCGCGCTTGCGGCTTATCCCGCGGAGGATATCATGGCGTGGAAAACGGAGGCGACGCCGGAATATACGCTCTGGCTTGTAAATGCGACATATCCTCTCGCGGAAGAGGAGCTTCGGAATGTCGACATGTGCGAGATAGGAAACGGGCGCACGCTCTGCACGGAGGCATATGAAAATCTGAAAGCGCTTTTTGCCGCGGCAAAAGAAGAATGCGGAGATGAGCTTATCGTGACGAGCGGCTTTCGCACGCACGACGAGCAGGCGGCACTCTATGTCAGCATGCCGGCAGTTGCCGTCGAAGCGGGAACGAGCGAACATCAATGCGGTTTTGCCGTCGATGTGAAAACGAGCGGCTACGGTCAGCGGCGGTTTGTGATGAGTCGCGGCGGCAGATGGACGGATGAAAACTGCTCGCGCTTCGGTTTTATAATACGCTATCCTTTCTATGGAAAAAAGACGACGATGGTCACATATGAGCCGTGGCATCTGCGCTATGTGGGCTATCCTCATGCCGAGATAATCAGCCGCATGAGAATAACGCTCGAGGATTACTACGGGATTTTCGAGAACGGCAAATATTACGAATACGGCGACTATCTGATATCGCATCAGACCTCGGATGACGGGCTTATCTATCTGCCCGAGAATATCGGCGATGTCAAAGTGTCACCCGACAATATGGGCGGGTATATCGTGACGGTAAAAGTGAAATGATACAGATGTATAAATAGCAAAAAGCGTTGCATTGCAACGCTTTTTTGCTTGTTGAGCAGAATGGGGTTTTACTGTGCTTTTATTGTACTTTTCTATGAAGAAAAGTACCAAAAGTCAGCAAGGAGGACTCACGCCGTCCTCCTTCCGAACCTTACCCTGTCTCGGCGACGCCAACCAACGCACTGCGTGCATTGGTTAATTCCCGCGGCGTGCACGAGTTAGTCGCGCGAGCCATGCGTGGCGAGTGCGCGCGGCAAAGGATAAATCAAAAGTCAACAGCTTTATCACTCCCCGCAATCTCACTATACCACGCGTGCGAACATAGCGCACGAGAAAGCCGAGCAGATTCGTGCACGCATTGTCTGCACGCCCGCATATAAAGGTGCGGCGGGCGTGGGTCTGATACCTGCGCTGACGGGATAAGGCAAAAAGCGGAATTTTTTGCATGGCTCCATCTGAGAGGGAGCTGTCAGCGAAGCTGACTGAGGGAGAGATTTTCGCAAAAACTCCGACCGCGAGGTTCGCCATAGCCCAACATGGCACAGCAGTAAATCCGAGTCGCGCGGGGGGGGCGTTTCGAACCTGTAGCTATGGTTACACAATTGTCGGACGGTACGCTCGCTATGTTCGCACCGGAGGGCGATGGTTGTTTGCAGAGAGCAAAGCGGGAAGATGCAGGGAGGTTTTCTAAGGAGGGAAAGTCCTTAGATGACTTTTGGTACTTTTCGTCACTGAAAAGTACGATAAGAGAAAAAGTATCTTCATATTTCTTTGAGAGCGACCGTCGGACGCCGCAATTCCAAACGCAAAAACGGGGCTTCGAGCGAAGCCCCGTTTTTTTATAAATCAGTCTTTTCTTTCGAGGAATTTGTGTATGGCTTTTGCCACGGGTGTGCCTACGAGCACGGATGCCGCGATTTCTCCGAGGCAGTTCCATACGGAAATGGCAAGGATATAAACAAAGAGTGATTTGCCCTCTCCCGCCGCCGCATCGCTCATCGTTCCGTGAAAGAAAAGCACAAGTCCGCCCATGAAAAGTATCGTATTGACAAGAGCCGCAGATGCGGATACAGCCGCATAAACGCCGAGTTTGTCACCGAATTTTTTATAGAGTGCCTTGAAGAGAAGCGCACAGATAAGTCCCATCAGTATTCTCGGAATAAAACAAACTATTGCCGTCGACCACGGGTTGATGGCAAAAAGCATCTGACCGAAAGAACTCGGGCGCAGAATTCCGAGACATGTAAGGAAGCTGGAAAGTCCGAAAACGCCGCCGAGAATAACACCCGAACTTATGCCGAGGGTCATCGCGCCGATAGCTACGGGTATCATCATTACAGTGACCTCAAGCGGACCTATAGGCAGATATCCGAGCGGTGTGAGCGTCAGAAGCAATATTATCGCGCTGAGCATTGCATTCTGAACAAGCTTAAGAATTTTTTTGTTTCGCATTTTTTGTACCTCCTGCGGTTTTACGCGAGCTTTTTATATATTCTGCGGACAGCTTCATCCTTCTGATTTTCTTTTGTGCATATGAGGACATAACCGCCGCTGTTTCCTGCCGATATCATTATAGGCTTTATGCCTGCCTCATGAAGTGCCGAAGCGGATTTTGCCGTTATTTCGGAGGTGTCATCGCCGACGGCACATATAACGGCGATTTCTTCATCATATGAAATCCCCGTAGGCATCACAAGCTGACATATTTCATTGAGCATCATATCTGCTCTGATTTTTCCGCTTTCTGCCTCTGTTATTATGAAAAGGCCGTCCGGTTCTGCCGCCGCTAATATTATATCTGTCTTTTTACGGCTGAAAAGCTCAAATATCTCGCGCATATCCGTGCGGCTTCTGCCGATTTTCTCTTTGATTACGGCAATGCGGGAAAAGCCGCCCTTGCCCGAAACTCCGATAAAAGCACGCGGCTCCTCGCGGTGAGATACTATCATTGTACCTGCTCCCGCGGGATTTCCCGTATTTCTTATATGGATAGGTATTCCGAGCAGACGCACGGGAAGAAGCGCATCCTCATGCAGAACGCTTGCTCCGAATGCGGAGAGATATTTTAACTCGCTATATGTTATTATATCCAAAAATGCGGGATTGTCAATAGTTTTCGGGTCTGCCGAGAGTACCCCGTCCACATCCGTCCAGTTTTCGTATATATCCGATTCGGACGAGGCGGCAACAAGCGCGCCGGTTATATCGCTTCCGCCTCTTGAAAAGGTATGCACAGCGCCGTCCGTCCCCACACCGTAAAACCCCGGAATGACGGCTTTCTGCACCTTTTCCAGCACCTCGCCGAGCCTGCGCCGCGTGCGGATATAATCCGTATTTCCGTCGTCGTCGAAAAATATCACATCCGCGGCGTCTATAAAAGGAAAGCCCATATAATCAGAGAAAATCTCGGCGCAGAGATATTCTCCCCGCGAGGCTATGAAATCTCTGCCGCAGGGAATGCGCATGGCATCCTTTATCTTCCGATATTCGGCGGAAAGCTCTGTTTTGGTGCGCAATTTATGCGCGATATCATAAAACCTTTCAAAAACGGCATCAAAATCGCCGCTTTCATATGCACTGTATAAAAGGTCTGTTATTTTTATATCGTCGGGACTTCTTTTACCGGGAGCGGAAACCGTCACATATCGCCTTGCAGAGTCGGAAGCGACGATTTTTGCCGCGTTGTCTATAGCTTTTGCGGTGGCAAGAGATGTCCCGCCGAATTTTGCTGTGATTTTCATATTGTCCCCTTGGTAAAAATGACTGAGCGGCATATATCCGCCCGATAAGATTATATGCCATGGAGAAAAAAATGTTTTTCGAACAGATTTTGTCGGACTGTGCAGGAAGCGCGTTTTCGCCGTTTATCCCCCTTGACAGAAATATTGTTTTATGATATAATTATACCATCAAAAAAAGATAAGACATCGAAGAAGAGCCCATTGCGCTCCAAATGTCTCCTTCGGAGAGAAGGTCTCATCAGAACAAAGCCGTTTCGGCTTATTTCATTATTACTTAAGGAGTAACTTCAAATGAAAAAAACAGTCAGATTTTTAAGCTTGGTTCTTGTTTTTATCATGATTGCAACCATGCTCACATCGTGCGGCTCCAAGTATCCCGCACTTCAGAAAGCTTTTAAGGATAAAGGCTATGAGGAGAATACAAAATTCACCGCAATTGCCGAGGCTGTCAAGGCAGAGCTCGAACAGGAAGAGTATGCAGTAGAGCTCCACATGCTCACAAAGACAGACGGTCTCGCCTCCGTGCTTATCATTGAATTCAAGTCCACAAAGGAACTGACCGAAGCCTACAACAAGAGCAACACCATGCAGGGCTTTGTCAAGGATGTTCAGGAGAACGAAGATGTAAACAAGGTTTATGATGAGCTGGCAAAAGCAGGCTATGCTTGCGGCAATTGCCTCTGTCTGCCCCTTGCTTTTCTCTCTGTAAACGAGATAACAAATGTTGTTAAGTCAGTCAGCGGCAAATAATCGAATATAAAACCTCCTTTCGGGAGACAAAAGGAGGAAGCAAAAATCCCGCGAGAAATCGCGGGATTTTTGTGCTGATGTTGGGTGATTAAAGTACGCGAGCTGCAAAAGCAAAGATGATAGCTATGACAAGCAAAATAGCAAATACTATAAAAAACCCTTTATTCAAATCTGTTTTGCTTTCTTGCGACTGTTCTTCGGGCACTTCCTGAGGATAATATTGCTCGTTAGAAGTCATCTGCAAAATCTCACGGTTTACTGCCTTTGTAGCAGGTGCTTCTTCGGAGCATTTTTGAAATTGTGGCATTGCAACACTGTCGGAATCAAATTTTTTGCGCAAAGTCTCGACATTATCAAGAAGCTGGATTAAAGCCATGCCTGTTACGGTGTGTATGATGCTTACTACTATTCCGGCGGTAGACCATACTACAAACTCCAAGGATTCCGACCCGTCAAAGTCCAATATGTCTAATGGATTGCCATCATCCTCCGAATCCATTGCGCCTATTACAAACCCTGCAATTATGAGGGCAATAGCAATAAGTATTGTGATAACGCGGAGTGCCTTTATCCAGTGACCACTTCTGATGTCAAAAAGGTTTTCCATAATTATCCTCCAAATGATTTAAAAATTTAATAAAATCAGGAAACAATTATTTGCGCAAAATTTATTTTCTGTATAAATTATAACACCGCTGCCACGATAAGTCAACTATACCATTTGGCTACAAATTCTCCAATTTGGCTACTTTTTGCGGTTTTTATGTGGAAAATTCGGCTTTTTGCATATCGAAAACGAGCATATGTGCAAAATTTGCATGTATATCAATGCGGCAATGTGCAAAATTTGCACATTGCCATTGACAACGATGTGCAAAAAATCCCACGATTTCTCGTGGGATTTTTTATGTATTCTGCGTTTTTATTCCTTATCGGATTTTTCGCGCATTGTCTGTATATTATTGAGAAGCTGGATGATGAGCATATTCGGAACAAGAATAATAAATCCCGAAACGATGCCCGCGAGCGTCCAGAGGAGAAGTCCGAAATCGCCGATGATAGCCTTGCTGAAGAAATCACGCACGCCGAGTGCAACGCCCGCGATAACGCAGAGTGCGGCAACTATCAGCGTGATAAGCTTATATATTCTTATCCAGTGACCGCTCTTTTCGCTGAAGAAACCGTAATATGCATAGCCGGAATATCCGTCATAGCTGAATGATTTGCCCTCGGGTGCAAGCTCCATCAGAGAATAATATATTGCCTCATAATTTTTGAGCCAGCCGAAAGTCCATCTTGCCATTTTTGTCTGGATTATCACGAAGCCGAAGAACGGAATCTTTCTTACATAGACGATTTCATCTACGGGAATTTCCTCGGCAAAGCCGTTTCTGTTTGTGACGGTTATTTTGCCGTCAGCTACGGCAACGCTCTTTTTCTTTTCTACGGCGCAGATTACAGCGAGTACGATGACGATAAGCAGTCCGAGCTTGAAAAGCGAATACAGCGGAGCGGAGCCGGGGAAAAGATAGAGAAGAATCGCTATGAGCGCGATGACGGCTGTCACTATTTCGGCGCCCCATGCATGGTTCACTCTTATGCTGCGGCAACCTTTTGCGCTCGCGGTTTCGGGAGCGGCTTCTTTTCTGAAATCAAATGCGGCAAACATGCTTGTGCCGCTGAGTGCCCATGCGCAAAGGAAATAAACGAATATGGGGAAGAGCACTGCGGAGATGAAAAGCAACGCATGGTTTACAACATAGAGTATATAATCGGGATTGTTTGCCCATTTGATGGCTTCTTTGAGATAGCCGTTTATGGATTCTTTTACTTTGATAGTGCCGACTATTGTCGAAACGACGGGAAGCCATACGATAAATCTGAAATATCTCTTGGCTTTTCCGCTCTTCTGACAGTTTTCAAATATCAATATGAGCATGGGAACGAGATAAGCCGATATGCTTACCAAAAATGAATAAATTGTCGTAAAAGAAAGCGACATGGATGTTTGCGAATAAAGCTCCGAGAACGAGTAGATGTTCAGTACAATGGGGATAGCGAGACATACTACGGGGAAAGCTTTTCTGCTGTTTGTCCCTACGGCGATAGCCAGCGCGAGATAAACAAGTGCAAGCAAAGCATGGGTGAAGTCAGTTTCCGAGAAAGTTTTGCTGATTGCCACATCCTTGATAATGGCGACTGCATTTGAAAGAATCATAAAAATGCAGGTGAAAACCGTGATTGCGGCAAAAAGCGCTCTGTTTTTTGTTTTCATGTTGTTCCTCCTGATGTTTACTTTTGTGAAATGGAAAAAGCCATGTAAATTTACCATTTCTGATTCGATTATATCATAGTATTTATGAAAAGTCAACCAAAAAAGATAATAAAAAATCTCTGCCAAAGCAGAGATTTATAATAATTTATGATAAATTTTATTCGGCAAGCCCTGTGGAGACCTCAAATTTCAGCGTAGACATGACTATCGCAGTTCTTGTATAGGAAACGCCGCGCACTTCTTTGAGATTATTGAGTATCTTTTCGAGCGATTTTGTGCTCTCTGTAACGACCTTTAGCAGGATATCGCTGTTTCCCGTGACGACATGACATTCCAGTATCTGCGGGCAATTGCGAACAAATTCCTGAACACCGCTTATCACTTCGTTATATTTATATTGCTCGGTGCTGACCTCTACGAAAGCAAGAACATCGTTTCCGAGTTTTTCTTCATTGAGGCACACGGTATATTTTTTTATCACGCCGGAATTTTCGAGCTTTTTGATGCGTTCTATAACGGCGGAGACGGACATATTTACAGCTTCGCCGATAGCCGAAGCATTCATGCGGGAATTGTCCTGAAGGCAACGGATTATTTTTTTGTCAACACTGTCGAGTGCCATATGCGGTTTACCTCGCTCAAATAATCATTTTTCTTTATTTTATCATACGGCGGCGCAATTGTCAAATATTTTTCGGCTTTATTTTGAAAAATTTTCGGCAAACGCATTGCCAATGGGAAAAATTTTTGCTATAATTAGGGAGAAGTTTTTGGATAGTGGAAACACACATGCTCCGCATATGTGTTAATTTCAATCGACCTGAAAAGAAACATAAAGAAAAGTTTCTTATAGTGTTCTTTTCGCTTGTCCGAAAAGAACGAAAAGGACAAAAAGAGGAAAGAATTGACTCCCGTCTCGGCGACGCCGACACACATGCTCCGCATATGTGTCAATCTCTCTTTTGAACTCTTTCTGTCGCCTCGCGGCGACCAGTGCGAACAAAGTGCCCCGACCGTCCCGCTATAGCTTAGTCACGGCTACACGCTCGAAACGCTTAAGCGCCGACTCGGATTTACTGCTGTGCCATGTCAGGCTATGGC
>ERZ835980.3628-NODE-3628-length-11701-cov-4.587584_pt1 | contig 11701 bp, 12 predicted proteins | sample MGYA00519943_ERZ835980 | MGnify/ENA primary metagenome ERZ835980 (study PRJEB31850, sample SAMEA3708791) | human gut metagenome | biome: human gut; feature: human-associated habitat; material: faeces | place: China | collected 2014 ... | reverse complement strand
CCCCGCCGATGACGGCGAAGAAGAGGACACCGACGTCATCAAGGTTGCCATTGTGGGCAAGCCCAATGTGGGCAAGTCCAGCCTGCTCAACCGGATTCTGGGTGAAGAGCGGGTCATTGTCTCCAACGTGGCCGGAACCACCCGGGATGCCATCGACTCCTACTATGAAAACGAAACCGGCAAATACTGCTTCATCGACACCGCCGGTATGCGCCGGAAGAGCAAGGTGGACGATGCCATTGAGAAATACTCCAATATGCGCTCCGTCAGCGCCATCGACCGGGCGGACGTGTGCCTGATCCTCATCGATGCCAACGAAGGCGTTACCGAGCAGGATACCAAAATTGCCGGTCTGGTCCACGAGGCAGGCAAGGCTGCCGTCATCGTGGTCAACAAGTGGGACGCCGTGGCCGACAAGGAGACCAACACCATGCGGGACATGGAGGCCAAGGTCCGCCAGGGCCTGAGTTATATGCTCTACGCCCCCGTCATCTTCCTGTCCGCCCTGACCGGCGCCCGGTGTGACAAGCTGTTCGACACCATTCAGGAGGTCCACAAGCAGAACACCAGCCGCATCACCACCGGCAGCCTGAATGCCGTTCTGGCCGATGCCACCGCCCGGGTGCAGCCGCCTACGGACAAGGGCCGCCGCCTGAAGATCTACTATATGACCCAGGCCGGCACCAAGCCCCCCCACTTCGTCATCTTCTGCAACGATGCCCGGCTCTTCCACTTCTCCTACCAGAGATACCTGGAAAACCAGATCCGGGAGGTCTTCGGCCTCCAGGGCACGCCCATCCGCATCACCATTCGCCAGAAGGGCGACAAGGAGGAGTAAGCCGTGGCCGTTTCCATTGCGCTGATATGTGTACTGGGCTATCTGCTGGGCGGCATCAACGGAGCCATCCTGCTGTCCAAGCTGGTGGAAAAGGACGATGTCCGCCGCCACGGCAGCGGCAATGCAGGCTTCACCAATTTCTTCCGCAACTACGGAAAACGCACTTCCCTGCTGGTCATCCTCATTGATGCGGCAAAGGCGGCGGCTTCCTGCCTTCTGGGCGGCTGGCTGCTGGGGAAATACGGCCTGCGGACAGAGGGGATGCTTCTGGGCGGCCTGGCCGCCACATTGGGCCACGATTTCCCTGCCTTTCTGGGCTTCCGGGGGGGCAAGGGCATCGTCTGCGGATTTGCAGCCGCTCTGGTCACGGACTGGCGGGTAGGCCTTATCCTGCTTGCGGTCTTCGCCCTGGTGTATTTTCTGACCCACTATGTTTCCCTGGCCTCGGTGCTGTGCGCCCTGGGCTTCTTTGTCAGCTTTTGGCTGTTCTATCCCGGCAGGCCCTTCGTGCTGATCCTGTCCGGGTGTCTGAGCGCCCTGGCTATTTTCCTGCACCGGGAAAACATCGGCCGTCTGGTCAAAGGCCAGGAACGAAAAACATATTTCTTCAAAAGGGGCGAAACAAAATGAACGCAGCCGTCATCGGCGCCGGTGCCTGGGGCACTGCCCTGGCCTGCCAGCTCAGCCGCAACGGCCATGACACGGTCCTGTGGTTCCGCAGCCCGGAAAAGGCAGCCTTGGCCCAGGAAACCCGGGTCAACCCCCGGCTGAAAAATGCCGTGCTTCCGCCCCAGCTCCTCTGCACAGCAGACCCCCAGTGCGTCCGGGGCTGCGAGCTGGTGGTCATTGCGGCCCCCTCCTTCCCCATCCGGTCCGTGTGCCAAACCGTGGCACCCTATCTGGACGAAAGCACCGTTATGGTCTCCGTAACCAAGGGCATTGAGGAAGGGAGCCTGCTGCGCATGAGCCAGATCGTGGCCCAGGAGACGAGCCGTCCCGTTGTTGCGCTCTCCGGCCCCTGCCACGCCGAGGAGGTGGCCATTCAGGTGCCCACAGGGTGCCTCGCCGCCTGTGAGGACAAGCGTCAGGCGGAATTCGTCCAGGATGCCTTTATGTCCGAGACCTTCCGGGTCTACACCAGCCCCGATGCCGTGGGCGCGGAGCTGGGCGGGGCTCTGAAAAATATCATCGCCCTGTGTGCCGGTGTGGTCACGGGCCTTGGCTACGGGGACAACACCAAGGCCATGCTCATGACCCGGGGCCTTACGGAAATGGCCCGCCTGGGTGTGTCCATGGGGGCCCGGAAAGAGACTCTGGCGGGTCTCTCCGGTGTGGGCGATCTGATCGTCACCTGTACCTCCGTCCACTCCCGGAACCGGCAGGCCGGCATTCTCATCGGTCAGGGGCTGTCCCCTCAGGAGGCCATGGCCCAGGTCGGCGCCGTGGTGGAGGGCTACTATGCTACAAAGTCCGCCTGGGAGCTGTGCCAGAGAGAAGGCGTAGAAATGCCCATCGTCAGCGCGGCCTACCACGTGCTCTATGAAAACGCCGACCCCAAGGCCGTCGTTCAAAAGCTGCTGACGCGTCAGAAAAAAGCCGAATCCGAGGATTTGGGCTGGTAAATACGGAAGGGGCTGTTAGAAAAGTATGTCGCTGCGAACCAGTGACCGACGTCACTACTCCGCGCTAAGAGCCGGCTTCGCCGGTTGCGCTATGTACGTGACTGCGGTCACAGTGGTGTGGCAGCCCCCCGGTTGAATGGTAACAGACTGGTTTTACTACCAAGATGTTTGAAAATCCGGGGGATTGCCACACCAGCGTGCGCGCTGGTTCGCAATGACAGAGCGTTTTCTAACAGTCCCTTGCGTTATACCGCGTACAGCAGCACGCACAGAAAATGCAGCAGGCTGCCGATATCTACAAAGATGTGGAATACGGAGTGCATCCATTTTTTCTTACTGCCAATGCCATAGAGCACGGCGCCGATGGTATAGGCAATGCCGCCCAAAAGCAGCAGCCAGAAGCCGCTGGGAGTTAAAACCTCCAGTACCACCTTGGCAAAGGGGATAATGGCCCAGCCCATGCCGATATAGCAGATCATGGAGAACACCCGATAGGCCCGCAGGTCAATGGCCGTAAGCACTGTGGCAATGACCGCCATGGTCCACTCAAAGCCGGAGAGCCCCCAGCCGAGCTTCGGATACACCGGCCGGATGGCCGACAGGGCAATCACCGTATAGGTGCCGCAGATGAGAAAATAGATGGTGCAGTGGTCAATGACCTGCATGACCTTCTTTCCCATGCCGGGCTTTAGCCCATGGTAAACACTGGATACGCTGTAAAGAGCGATCATGCAGAAGCCATAGATGGCCGAGCAGACCACACCGTAGATATTGCGGTGCAGCGCCGCAAAGGTAACGCACAGGCTCAGGGCCGCCACGCCCATGGCCCCGCCCACAATATGCGTAACCGTATTCATAATTTCCTCTCCCACCGAATAGTTGGGCAGCATCCGATCTGCCAGCTTTGTCCGCTTGAATGTCATAACACACACATCCTTTCCGGAAGCGCCGGTGCGTTTCCGTTCTTTTCTCTTTTCTCTCAGTATAGCAGCTTTTGCGTTTCTTTGGTACCTACAGCCGTGGATTCTACCCTCTACACAGCGGAGAGGCCGGGATTCTCCCCGCAGTAGAGTTTCGTTTCGCCCGATCTGGCCCATTTTTCGGCGCTTTGGGGGCAAACACTCCCCGGAGAACGGCCTTCCCTGTTCATTCCTCCAAAATGCGGCACCGACGCGAAATGTGTGTTGACAAGCCTGGACTGCACGGAGTTCTCCTTCCACAATTGAGCCGCCAATTTTATGCAGGCTGCACAATTGTTAAGAAAATAATATCCGCCGCGCATAGTAACTTTGTCAACAATTGTTCATACTTTTTCCCTTCCGCTGTGCTATAATGATACAGACGGCGGGAGATGATCGACCGCCACGGAAAAGGAGATCGGAATGAACAATATCTTGTTTTTTTTGCTGCCGAAGGCCATGTGCGCATACCTGGACGAAGAGAGCACCATACGCCAGGCCATTGAAAAGATGGAAGCCGCCGGTTATTCCTCAATTCCTATTCTCAACAGGCGCGGAGAATACCGCGGCACACTGACAGAGGGCGACCTGCTGTGGGCCCTGAAATATCTGTGCTTCATGGATATGCGTCAGGCCGAGCTGCACCGAATATCCGAGATTTCCCGCAGGAAAGACAATGTACCCGTCCGCGTCACAACCTCCATGCACGACCTCATTGACCGGGCCTCCACCCAGAATTTCGTCCCCGTCGTGGACGACAAGGATGCCTTTATCGGCATTGTGACCCGCCGTTCCATCATCCAGTACTGCAAGCAAACCCTCTTCCCGGAGGATTGAGCCGAACATCCAGGCTTTGCTTTTCCGGATAACGGTACCGACTTAAGAATTTTACCCCAGTGGCCGATGTGGGCATCGGCCACTGCGAAAAAGGACAGATTCATCTCAAGCTGACGATATTGTCTTTCAGGTGATCCTTATCATCTTCATCCGTATAAAATAAGCCAATATAGAAAAAAATAAACTGATACAAACGCAAGGAGCTTCTATGGAGCGCTACGACATTGCCATTATCGGCACCGGCCCTGCCGGTGTCTCTGCGGCCATTACCGCCAAGGTCCGGGGCAAGCGCCTGATTCTCTTCGGTGCTAAGGCCATAAGCGACAAGGTGGAAAAGGCCCATTCCATTCTCAATTACCCGGGACTTCCCAACGTCACCGGGGCCCAGCTGGCCCAGGCGTTCTCAAACCACCTGGAAAGCATGGACATTCCCATCACCGAAAAGCAGGTGACCGCCGTCTACGCCATGGGCGATTACTTCGCCATCCAGACGCCGGAAGAAATGATCGAAAGCCGCACCGTGATTCTGGCTGCGGGGGTCGTGACCGCCAAAGCCCTGCCGGGAGAAAATGAATTTCTCGGCCGGGGCGTGAGCTACTGCGCCACCTGCGATGCCCACTTCTACCGCGGAAAAACCGTGGCTGTGCTGGGCTATTCGGCGCAGAGCTGCCGGGAAGCGGATTTCCTGGCGGAGACCTGCGAAAAGGTGCTCTACTTCCCGGCTGCCCCCCACGAAGTCCAGGTTGGCGAGGGTGTGGAGGTCATCCGGGAAAAGCCCACCGCCATTCTGGGCGACCGTCAGGCCCGCATTCTGGAAACGAATTCTCAGAAGCAGTATGCTGTGGATGGGGTCTTCGTTCTGCGTGCCGCCGTGGCCCCGGAAAAACTGGTACCGGGAATCGCTGTGGAGGAAAACCATGTCCGGGTGGATCTGCAAATGCGCACCAATCTTCCGGGCTGCTTCGCCTGCGGCGATGTGACCGGCCCCCCCTACCAATATATCAAAGCCGCCGGACAGGGCAATGTGGCCGCCCTCAGCGCCGCTGCCTATCTGGCCGAACAAAAGAAAAAGGAGTAACCCATTATGATCACCAAGATTACAAATAACGATCTGTCCGAAGCCAAGGAAAAGGAGCTTGCCGTGCTGGACTTCTCCGCCGCCTGGTGCGGCCCCTGCAAGATGCTTGCCCCTGTTCTGGAGCATCTGGCCGATGATATGCCCAATGTCAGCTTCTACAGCATCGATGTAGACGAAAACTTCCCCCTGTCCCATGAGTTCGGCGTTTCCAGCATTCCCTGCCTGGTGGTCCTGAAGCACGGCCAGGAGGTAGACCGCTCCGTTGGCTTCGAGCCCCAGCCCGCCATTCAGGCCTTCCTGGAAAAGCACCTGTAAGATCGGCTGTGCTCTCTCTGCGCCTGCTCCAAGGCGTATATCCACCAAGTTCTAAGGGCAGCACCGCCCAAAGCGGTGCTGCCCCGAATTTTATCAATGGCCCATTTCTGTCTATAGCCGAATTGCGCATTTGGTGGTATAGTTCTGGCATAAAGATAAAGGAGTGAGCTTTATGAAAGCCCTGTGGAAAAAGTTTCAGGTCTGTGCCATTGCCGTCAGCGTATGTATGCTGATTCTCGGCATTGTGATGCTGGTGTGGCCAGAGATCTCCGCCGTGACCATCTGCGTGATCCTTGGCGCGCTGTGCGCCGCAGCCGGTGTGTACAAGCTGGTTCGCTACTTCCGGCTGGGATTTGCGGGGGTGTTCTTCCGGTTTGACCTTGGGGCCGGTATTCTCTACATTCTGGCCGGTCTGCTCCTGCTGATCCATCCCCAGGATGCCACGGCAATTCTTCCTATGGCTGCCGGTATCTACATTCTCTTCGGCAGCGTCATGGATATTCAGACCGCTGTGGAAATGCACCGCTTCGGATTGGGCAACTGGGTTCTGTCTCTGATCCTCGGCATTCTGAATACCCTGCTTGGCTTCTACCTTCTGTTTAACCCCTTCAGCGGTGCCTCTGCACTGATGATGGCCGTGGGCATCTGCCTGATCGTTGGCAGCATTCAGAATCTCTATTCCGTCTTCTGCATCAGCAAGGCCATCCGTGACAGCAAGAAGGACCGGATCATTGATGTAGAGTGGAGCCCCATGGACTTCTGATCCCCCGTAAAAAAACATCCACCCCATGCAGTTTGGGGCGGATGTTTTTTTAGGATCGTTTTTCCCTGGCAACGACCACAAAACGGCCGTTGTCCGTATGGGATGCGCAGGTGACCAGGGTGATGAGCCGATCTCCCCCGCTTGGCTGTCAGGCCCTCTTCCGTGCAGGTAGCTTCTCTGCCGGGAATGGACACCTCCGTGTGCACGCCGGTTGCGGGGATCGTAATGTTGTCCACGAGCACCTCGTCACAGGCGGAGCAGTACATCTGCTTTATTCCGCTTTTTACACAGGTAAACACATCTGATGCTGCATAAATGTTTCAGCTCCTAGTATTGGAATTTTAAGGAACCTTTGAAAAGTCCACAGCAGACCGATCATCCGCCGCAGAGGGTTTCAAAGGCCCCCTCAGCAGGAAAAAGCTGGCCTTCTTAAAAGGTTCGCACTCTCTGCTCTTCACATTATATACCAATTTTCAGGGAAACCTTGAACATTTTGTATTTTTTATATATGCGCTTACCGCTGCCGGAACGCAGGATAGCCTTCTTTTCATTTCGCAGTTGATTTTTAGACAAGTTTATGCTACAATTTGGATAATTGTTTCGGATGAAGCAAAGATTCTTATTGGAGATGACACCTATGTGCGGAATCGTTGGTTTTACAGGGAAGCATTCGGCCGCGCCGATTTTGTTGGACGGCCTTTCTAAACTGGAATATCGGGGCTATGACTCTGCCGGTCTGGCCGTGCGGGATGGAACGGCGCCGGTGCAGATTGTCAAGGCCAAGGGGCGGCTGAAAGCATTGGAGGAAAAAACGGACTGCGGCCGCGCACTGCCGGGAGACTGCGGCATCGGCCACACCCGTTGGGCCACCCATGGCGAACCCAGCGAGGAAAACGCCCATCCCCACTGCTCAGATGACGGCAACGTAGTCGCCGTCCACAACGGCATCATTGAAAACTACCAGGAGCTGCGGGAAAAGCTCCTGCGCAAGGGTTATACCTTCTACTCCTCCACCGATACGGAAGTGGCCGTGAAGCTCATCGATTACTACTATAAAAAATACGCCCACACCCCTGTGGATGCCATCAATCACGCCATGGTCCGCATCCGCGGCTCCTATGCTCTGGCCGTGCTGTTCCGGGACTACCCCGGGGAGATTTATGCCGCCCGAAAGGACAGCCCTATGATTCTCGGCACCAAGGATGGGGAACAGTACCTTGCCTCGGATGTGCCTGCCATTCTGAAATACACCCGCACGGTGTACTATCTGGGCAATCTGGAGCTTGCCCGCCTGACCCCCCAGGGCATCTCCTTCTTCAATCTGGACGGGGACGAAATTTCCAAAGAGCCTGTGGAGATCCTGTGGAATGCGGAAGCCGCCGAGAAGGGCGGCTATGAGCACTTCATGATGAAGGAAATCCACGAGCAGCCCAAGGCCGTGGAGGATACCCTGCGCTCCGTCTGCACGGATGGCTCCATTGATCTGGAAAAAACCGGGCTGACCAGGGATGCTGTCGCCTCCTTCCGACAGGTATGGGTTATCGGCTGCGGCTCTGCCTACCACGTGGGCGTGGCCGCCCAGTATGTGCTGGAGGATATGGCAAAAATTCCCGTCCGGGTGGAGCTTGCCTCGGAATTCCGCTATCGGGACCCCCTTGTGCCGGAAAACACTTTGGTGGTTATCATCAGCCAGTCCGGTGAAACCGCTGATTCTCTGGCCGCCCTGCGCAAGGCCAAGGAGCAGGGGGCCAAAACCCTGGCCATCGTCAACGTGGTGGGCTCCACCATTGCCCGGGAGGCGGACTACGTCTTCTATACTCTGGCCGGTCCGGAAATCGCCGTGGCAACCACCAAGGCCTACAGCGCCCAGCTGCTGGCCGTCTACGCACTGGCCATTGCCTTCGCCCAGGACCGCGGGCAGCTGACAGACGATCAGGCCGCCGCCCTGGTCCGGGAGCTGGAATCCCTGCCCGGAAAAATGGAGCGGCTGCTGGAGGACGAGGAGCGGATTCAGTGGTTTGCCTCCAAGCAAATCGCCGCAAAGGATATCTTCTTCATCGGCCGGGGGCTGGACTATGCCATCAGCCTGGAGGGCAGCCTGAAAATGAAGGAAATCAGCTACATCCACTCCGAGGCCTACGCCGCCGGAGAGCTGAAGCACGGCACCATCAGTCTGATTGAACCGGGCACCCTGGTGGTGGGCGTGCTGACCCAGCAGAAGCTCTATGAGAAAACCCTGAGCAATCTTCTGGAATGCAAAACCAGAGGTGCCTACCTTATGGCCCTGACCACCTACGGCAACTACAGCATGGAGGACAATGCAGACTTCGTCCTCTACATTCCCAAAACCGATCCCCACTTTGCCCCCAGCCTGGCGGTGATCCCCTTGCAGCTGCTGGGCTACTATGTCAGCGTCGCCAAGGGCCTGGACGTAGACAAACCCAGGAATCTGGCAAAGAGCGTCACCGTGGAATAAAGCAGCACCGCGCGATTTGGAAAAGCTCAAATCGCGCGGTGTATTTTTCATTTTGAGGGACGCTTTCTGCGCTTTTGGGCCCATTGCAAGCCATATTCCAGCAGCAGTATCCCTGCCGTAATTCCGGCACCCAAAAGGAGCACCCTTCCGCTTGCGGAAAATGCCGTATCCCGCACTTGCGCCAGCGCTTGAAACGCATCCGGGAAGGCGGCAAGTCCATTGAAAACGGCGTCCAGCGCAGTGCGGTAATGGGACAGCGCAAAGATGTTCTCCTCCGGCAGCAGGGAACCGGGCAGCAGGATCTTGCTGAGCGTCCCGGGCAGCAGGCACAGGCACAGCGCGGCCAAGGCACCGTTCACGCAGTGCAGCAGCCCCGCTTTCGGCATTCGCCAGGCGGCAATCAGAAATACCAGCCCCGCCAGCAGTACCGCTGCCCCACCGGCAATTCGGGGCAGCTGGTTCAAAAACTGTTCCGTATCGTCCAAGCTGAAAATTCGTTCCGCAAAACCGGTCAGCTCAGAAGCGGTCTTTGCCCGCTGCTCCATAAAGGGAACCGGAAAGCTCCGCATTTCCATCAGCGCCGCGTTTCCTTTGACCTCAAAGCCTACAGCCTCCAGGGGAAGCTGCGCATCCTTTGGAAGCTCTCTCCCGAAAATCAGCAGGTAAGTGTCGTCTCCCCGCTCCTGGGATTCCAGGAGCGACACCTCCTCCCCGGCCCTCGGCTGGCGGGTCGCGGAAAAAACATAGGCCGTATCCGGATAGCCCGTAACATAGACAATTCCGTCCCCCTGGGGCGTCCAGCCGGTGACCTCCCGGATGCGTTTGCCGCTCTCCCAACCGGTGCCGTCATAGACCTCATATAGGTGCAAGCCCGTTTCGTCCCGGAAAAGGGCTCTTTCCGGCAGCTCCCGGAGGACAAAGGTGTGGGCGGCTTTTGTATTCACAGGCCCCAGTTCCACCCGGGTCATCATGGTCTCTTCGATCCAATGGGACAGAACCGTGCAGGCTGCCAGCACATACAGAACAAACGTGAAAAAACAAAGTGCTTTTTTCCTCATTTTTCCCCTCCCAGGGCAATGCCCTCCACCAGCTCCCGGTTAAAATAGGTGAACAGAAACAGGGGCGGCAACACCGTCAGAATGCAGCAGACCAGCTGTACGGTGGGGTCCTCCGGCGGCACCGAAGCCAGGGCCACGGAGATGGGATAGCGCCCGAAATCCTCCAGATAGACCATGGGCTGCTCCACCATATTCCAGCCGTCCAGGAAGGACAGCAGCAGCGTGCAGATCAGTCCCGCCTTGTTCATGGGTACCGCGATACGGCAGATCAGCTTCAGGGTCCCGCAGCCGTCCAGTCGGGCGGCTTCAATGATCTCGTTGGGCACGGCCTGGAAGCTTTGGGTCATAATGAAGGTGCCCAGAGGCACGAAGATCATGGGCAGCACCAGCGCGTAGTAGGTATCCAGCAGCCCCAGCCTGTCCAGCATGATGTAGTTGGGCACCAGCGTCACCTGCAAAGGCATGATCATCAGCACCATCAGCAGGAAGAACAGGACGTTCTTCCCGGGGAAGCGGCATTTGGCAAAGCCGTAGCCCGCCAGGGTGGATACGACTACCTGTCCCGCCGTGATGCACAGGCACAGCCCCAGGCTCTTCCAGAACCGCAGCAGATACTGTTCCTGGGCGAGAAATACCTGATAGTAATAGGAAAGCGTGAAGCCGTCCTGGGCGGAAAGCAGGCTTTTGGCGAATACGTACAGGAAGGGGATTACGGACAGCGCCGTCAGCAGAACGGCGGCAAAGGAGGAGAAATAGGCGGGGCGTTTACGCATCCTTGTATGCCTCCTTCCGCCTGACCCAGCGGTAGCTCAGGGCGAACAGCACCGTCAGAACCAGAAGCAGCAGCACGGAGGCCACCGCCAGCTTTGGGTAGTTCAGCTTGTCAAAGGCGTTGTTGATAAAGTGCTGGAGCATATAGATGCTCTGGTCCGGGTGCGTCCCGCCGATGAGAAAAATCTCCCGGAAGCATTTGAACGCATTAATCAGGGAAAACACCGCGGCAAAAAACACACTGTACCACATCTGGGGCATAGTGATATAGCGCAGCTGCTGCCATGCCGTGGCGCCGTCCAGAGAGGCGGCGGCATAGTGATCCTCAGGGATCGTGATAAGGCCAGAGAGGAGCAGAATCACGCTGTAGCCCGTATTTTTCCACAGGTACAGGGCAATCACCACCCAGAAGGCCGCCTTGGAGTGAAGCCAGTCCGCTACGGGCAGCCCCAGAGTGTACAGCCCTCTGTTTACAAGCCCCGTCTGGGCAAACAGCAGCTCCACCAGCAGCACCGTGCCCACCACGGGCATAATGTAGGGCAGCAGCAGGACGGATTTCAGTGCCTCATGCTTCCGCGCGTGGTTTTTCAGCAGCAGCGCGATGGCATAGGACAGGAGAATAATCAGGGGAAGGGCCACAGCCAGAAATTTCAGCGTGTTGCCGAAGGCCAGCTGGAACACGCCGCTGCGCAGCATACTCCGGTAGGTCTCAATGCCAACGTTTTCCCGGGATCTGCCCGTGCCCCGCTGGAAGGAGTTTTGCAGCACCATCAGAAAGGGGACCGCGTAAAATAGCCCACAGCCCGCCGTCAGCGGCAGGACCAGAAGCAGTCCCTCCCGGGCGCAGCGCCGTGTATTTTTGGATACCTGTTTCATATACTTTAACCCTCCGCCAGATGCCACCACAGGCCCTGATAGACCTGCTGTGCCAGCGCCTCAATGTCCGCGTCTGTGGGCGTCCCGTCCGGCTCGTTCAGCTGGGAA
>ERZ835980.3622-NODE-3622-length-11713-cov-3.807514_pt1 | contig 11713 bp, 8 predicted proteins | sample MGYA00519943_ERZ835980 | MGnify/ENA primary metagenome ERZ835980 (study PRJEB31850, sample SAMEA3708791) | human gut metagenome | biome: human gut; feature: human-associated habitat; material: faeces | place: China | collected 2014 ... | reverse complement strand
ACCCCAAAAATGATACAATTAAAGTGTATTGTTATCCGCCTGTGCAGGGGAGCAAACCTGACCTGCCGGACGAGAAAAATGAGAGAAACGGGGGAAATCAGATTGTTCAAGTCCCTAAAGCGCTCTGCCAAGGGTGCCGCTGTGCCGCATGTGAAGGCTACAGCCGGGCTGCCGACCGTCAAGATGCCGGTGCCTGAGCATGTTGTCATTCCCATGTCGATGCACATCGGCGCACCCGCAGAGCCTGTCGTCAAAAAGGGCGACACCGTCATGGTCGGTACCGTGATCGGCAAGGCCGGCGGCTTTGTGTCCGCCAATGTCTACTCCAGCGTGTCCGGCACTGTGCAGGACATTGCCCCGCTGCGCATGGTCAACGGCGCAATGGCAACGGCCGTTGCCATCAAGACCGATGGCGCACAGACGGTGGACCCCGCCTGCGTGCCGCCTGTTGTCACCGACAAGGCAAGCCTTCTGGCCGCCGTGCAGGCCTGCGGTCTGGTCGGTGTCGGCGGTGCCGGCTTCCCAACGCATGTCAAGCTGGCTGCCAACACGATCGACACGCTGCTCATCAACGCAGCCGAGTGCGAGCCCTACCTGACCACCGACTGCCGCGAGATGCTTGAGTGCAGCGACACCATCATCTCCGGCATCGCCGCTGTCATGAAGTACTGCGAGATCCCGCACTGCATCATCGGCATTGAGCGCAACAAGCCTGAGTGCATCGACCTTCTCTGCTCGCTGACCCGCGAGATGAAGGGCGTTGAGGTCAAGGGCCTGCCGATGCGCTACCCGCAGGGCGCCGAGAAAACGCTCGTCGAGACCTGCACCGGGCGCGAGGTGCCGCAGGTCGGCCCCTCCGGCAAGCCGGGTCTGCCCGCCGATGTGGGCTGCGTCATCATGAATGTGACGAGCGTGTCTACCTTAGGCAAGTTCCTCAAGACCGGCATCCCGCTGGTGACGAAGCGCGTCACCGTGGAGGGCGATGCCATCGCCAAGCCCCAGAACATCGAGGTCCCCATCGGCACGCTCTACCGCGATGTCATCGAGGCCTGCGGCGGTGTCAAGGAGGGTGTCGAGCTGGGCAAGATCATCTTCGGCGGCCCCATGATGGGCGGTGCCGCCCCCAGCGCGGACTTCCCGGTCCTGAAGCAGAACAACGGCCTGCTGCTGTTCAGCAAGGCCGCCGCCACCCTGCCTGAGCCGTCGGCCTGCATCCGCTGCGGCCGCTGCATCGAGGCCTGCCCCATGGGTCTGGAGCCCGTGGTCATTGTGCAGGACTTTGCCAACAAGGATTTTGATGCGCTGAAGGCACGCTGCGTAGATCTCTGCGTAGCCTGCGGCAGCTGCACCTACGCCTGCCCGGCCAAGCGCCCCGTCAGCCAGACGATGGGCCTTGCCAAGGGCTGGTATATGGCCGAGCTGCGGAAAGGAGGCAAATAACCGATGGAAGATCGTCTGATCGTTACCGCCTCGCCGCACATCCGCGAAGCAACCACCACCCGCGGGCTGATGGGCAATGTTGTCATTGCGCTGCTGCCCGCCGTGCTGGCTGCCGGGCTGATCTTCGGCGTGCAGGCTCTTGTACTGGTGGCTGTGACCACCCTGGCCTGTGTGGCGTTTGAATACTTATATGAAATGCTGCTGAAAAAGCCGAACACAGCGGGGGACCTGTCTGCCGTTGTCACCGGCATCATTCTGGCGCTGAACATGCCCGTGGGCATGCCGCTCTGGATCGCCGTGGTCGGTGCCTTTGTGGCCATCATCATCACGAAGCAGCTCTTCGGCGGCCTTGGCTACAACTTTGCCAACCCCGCGCTGGTGGGCCGTATCGTGCTGTTCCTCGGCTTTACCTCCCGCATGACCGCCTATGTCTACCCCGACATGGCCGTTGATGCGCTGGCCTCCGCCACGCCGCTGGCCGTGGCCGACAAGACCAGCCTGAACCTGCTGGACATCTTCCTCGGCTTCCACGGCGGCATGATGGGCGAGGTCTGTGTGCTGGCGATCCTGCTGGGCTTTGCCTATCTGGTCGCCACCCGCACCATCGAGGCCACTGTCCCCGTCACCATCGTGGCCACCGTCTTTGTGCTGACCGCGCTGAACACCGGCAGCCCCTACACCGCTCTGGTCGAGTGCATGTCCGGCGGCCTTTTGTTCGGTGCCGTCTTTATGGCGACCGACTATGTGACCTGCCCCTTCACCACCAAGGGCAAGCTGTTCTACGGCGTCTTTATCGGTCTCATCACCTTCCTGATCCGCCACTTCGGCTCGATGAACGAGGGCATGAGCTACGCCATCCTGCTGGGCAACCTGATGACCCCGTGGTTCAACGCCTGGGGCCACCAGACGCCGCTGGGCTACAAAAAGCCCAAAAAGGCCAAGAAAGGCGGTGCTGAATAATGGCTGAAAATCAGAATACCGAGAAGCAGAGCGCCTTCAAGGAGCTTGTGCTGCCCGTTATCGTGCTGGTCGTTATCTGTTTGGTCTGCAGCGCACTGCTGGCTGTGCTGAACGATGTCACCGCCCCCATCATCGAGGCGAACAACCACGCCGAGACGCTGGCCGCCTATGTCTCCGTCCTGCCCGAGGGCACCGTCACCGATGACATGACTGAGGTCGAAGGCCTGACCACCGATGGTGTGGAGGGTGCTGTCACGACCTCCGCCGGTGCGGTTGCGGTCAAGGCCGCTGCGTCCGGCTACTCCGGCAAGGCTGTCACCGTCTATGTCGCCTTCGACACCGAGGGTGCGATCTCCGCCATCTCGATCGACGGCTCCACCCAGACCACCGGCATCGGCTCCAAGGTTTCCAATGACGCCTTTGCCTCCGGCTTTATCGGCTGGAACGGGGGAGAGGTTGCCTCCGGCAGCCCCGTGGACAGCATCGCCGGTGCGACCTACTCCAGCAACGGCGCGTTCAACGCCATCAATGCAGCCATCGACTGCTACAATAACGAGATCAAGGGGGTGCAGTAACGATGAACGAAAAACCGAGCAAGTGGAAGGTTTTTACGGCCGGTATCATCCGTGAAAACCCCGTTCTGCGTCTGGTGCTGGGCTGCTGCTCCGCACTGGCCGTCACCACCACCGTTTCCGGCGCCGTGGGCATGGGTCTGGCCATGACCTTTGTTCTGGTCTGCTCCAACATTGTTATCTCGGCACTGCGCAAGGTCATCCCGGCCAAGGTGCATCTGCCGTGCTACATCGTCATCATCGCCACCTTCGTCACCGTTGTGCAGATGGTGCTGCAGGCGTTCATCCCCGACCTGTACAAGGCGCTGGGCGTCTATCTGGCGCTGATCGTTGTCAACTGCATCATTCTCGGCCGTGCCGAGATGTTCGCCTGCAAAAACACCGTTGCGGACTCCGCACTGGACGGCCTCGGCATGGGCATCGGCTACATCCTGACGATGCTGCTCATGTCCTCCATCCGTGAGATCATCGGCAGCGGTACATGGATGGGCATCACCATCATCCCCGAGAGCGTTGACCGCATGACCGTCATGAACTCCGCCCCGGGCGGCTTCTTCGTGTTCGGCTGCCTGATGGCCGGCTGTGTCTGGCTGGAGCGCAAGCTGAACAAGCCCATTGAGCGCAAGAGCTGCGGCGATGTCATGCTGGAAAAAATTGACGCCGCTAAAGAAGAACAGAAGGAGGGTGCCGCACAATGATTTCTCATATCGCAACCTTTGCCACCATCTTCTTCAGCATGATCCTCGTCAACAACTATGTGCTGGTGCAGTTCCTCGGCATCTGCCCGTTTCTGGGTGTCTCCAAAAAGCTCGATTCCTCCGTGGGCATGGGCGCCGCCGTTATCGTTGTCATGGTCATTGCCACGGCTGTGACCTTCCCGCTGCAGATCTTCCTGCTGGATGCCTATGATCTGGGCTATCTGCAGACCATCATCTTCATCCTCGTCATTGCCGTCCTCGTGCAGCTTATCGAGATCACGCTGCGCAAGTATATCCCGGCCCTCTACCAGAGCCTGGGCGTCTACCTGCCGCTGATCACCACCAACTGCTGCGTGCTGGGCGTCACCATTCTGGCCGTGCAGGACTACTCCGCCGTTGTGGCCGAGTTCGGCTTCGGCCTGGCCTACGCCGAGGCGCTTGTCTGCGCCGCCGGTGCGGGCGTCGGCTTCCTGGTCGCCATGCTGCTGTTCTGCGGCGTGCGTTCCCGTGTCGAGAACTCCAACCCGCCGGAGAGCTTCAAGGGCCTGCCCATCACGCTGGTTTCCGCCGCCATCACCTCCCTGAGCTTTATGGGCTTCGGTGGTCTGGTCGAAAACATCATCAACGCGATATTCTGAGAAAGGGGAATAAAGAGAATGAACCCGATCGTATTTGCTATCGTTGTCGTGGTGGTGCTGGGCCTGGCCGGCGGCGTGATCCTTGTGCTGGCCTCCAAATTCATGGCCGTGTATGAGGACCCGCGCATTGCGCAGGTTGCAGAGTGTCTGGCCGGTGCCAACTGCGGCGGCTGCGGCTACGCCGGCTGTGCCGACTACGCCAAGGCCATTGTTGAGGACGGCGCCCCCACCTTCAAGTGTGCGCCGGGCGGCGATAAGGCCACCGATGCCATCAACACCATCATGGGCAATGCCACCGATGACCGCCCCAGCCTGCGCGCCACCGTAATCTGCGCAGGTGGCGAGAACTGCGGCACCCGCTTTGACTATCAGGGCATCCAGACCTGCGCTGCTGCCAACGGCATTGCCGGCGGTCCCAGCGCCTGTGCCTATGGGTGTCTGGGTCTGGGTGACTGCACCCGCGCCTGCAAGTTTGACGCCATCCATGTCATCAACGGCGTGGCGGTCGTTGACCGCGAAAAATGCACCGGCTGCACAGCCTGCACCGTTGTCTGCCCGCGCCACGTCATCCAGATGAAGCCCATCGCCCCGCAGCCTGCGGTCAAATGCTCCAACAAGGACAAGGGCGTTCTGGTCAACAAGACCTGCAAGGTCGGCTGCATCGCCTGCGGCCTCTGTGTGCGCAACTGCCCGAATGAGGCCATTTTCCTGAAGGACAATGTGGCCGCCATCGACTACACCAAGTGCAACGGCTGCGGCACCTGCGTTTCCAAGTGCCCGAAGAAGGCCATCCAGTGGGTCGAGGGTACCCCGCGCCCCATTGACGCCCCCGTGCCTGAGCACGCAGTCTTAAAGACCCGCGTATAAGCTAAGGTAAGCATCCCCGCGCTCCCCGCCGATAAGGCGGGGAGATTTTTTGTTTTACCCGTGCTTTCATCCGGCTCTGTAGGGAGGGGTCTTGACCCCTCCCTACAAACCATATTGCAGAGGACGGCACCCCCGACGCCCTACAAATGCCGCCCAATAAAAATTTTCTCAAATTATTTTTGAAAAGACCGAGACAAATTCCTAAAAATATGCTATACTATGCTTGAGATAACAACCGGAAACCGTATTAATCAGGAGGTTTGCAGCTATGGAAATCACCAAAGATATTTTGTATGTCGGCGTCAACGACCACCTTGTTGACCTGTTTGAGAGCCAGTACGATGTGCCCAACGGCATGGCCTACAACTCCTATCTGATCTGCGATGAAAAGGTCGCCGTGATGGACAGCGTGGACGCCCATTTTACCGACGAGTGGATCACCAAGATCGCCGCTGCACTGGGCGAGCGCGCGCCCGACTATTTTATCGTGCAGCACATGGAGCCGGATCACTCCGGCTCGGTGGCCGCCTTTGCGCAGGCCTACCCGGAGACCACGATCGTTGCCTCTGCGCAGGCCTTCAACATGATGAAGGCTTACTTCGGCACCGACTATGCCGACCGCCGCATCGTTGTCAAGGAAGGGGACACCCTGCCGCTGGGCCGCCACACCCTGCATTTTGTCACTGCCCCGATGGTCCACTGGCCCGAGGTCATCATGACCTACGATGATGCCGACAAGGTACTGTTCAGCGCGGACGCTTTCGGCAAGTTCGGTGCGCTTGATGTGGAGGAGCCGTGGCTGCCCGAGGCCCGCCGCTACTTCATCGGCATCGTGGGCAAGTACGGCGTGCAGGTGCAGGCGGTGCTGAAAAAGGCCGCCGGCCTTGACATTGAGACCGTCTGCAGCCTGCACGGCCCCGTCCTGCACAAGGAGCAGCTGGGCGATGTGCTGGCCGCCTACGACACATGGAGCGCCTATCGCCCTGAGACGGAGGGCGTGCTGGTGGCCTACACCAGCATCTACGGCCACACCGCTGAGGCCGCTGCCAAGCTGGCCGAGGCGCTGCGCGCCAAGGGCGTTGAGACTGTCTCGATGGATCTGGCGCGCTGCGATATGGCCGAGGCCGTGGCACAGGCGTTCCGCTTCAGCAAGCTGGTACTGGCCACGCCTACCTACAACGCCGATGTTTTCCCCTTCATGAAGGACTTCATCAACCACCTGACCGAGCGCAACTACCAGAACCGCACCGTTGCCTTCATCGAGAACGGTTCTTGGGCACCGATGGCCGCCAAGGTCATGCGCAAAATGCTTGAGAACAGCAAGGCCCTGACCTTTGCTGACACCACCGTCACCGTCAAGGGTGCCCTGAACGATGCCTCCGAGGCTCAGATCGCCGCTTTGGCCGATGAGCTGAGCAAGTAACCCTATGGCAACACCGCACAATTCCCGCCTGACGGCTTAAGCACCGCTCCGGCGGCTGCGGCACGGCATCTGCGTTGCCAAAATGCTCGATAAGACATCCAGTATTATCTGCGCTTTTGGCTTAGCAGCTGCCGTGCCTCGCTCGCCGTATCGGCACTTAGAATTATGCGGTATTGCCCTATACAAAAGCACGCGCCCCAAACCGCCTTCTTCGCGGTCTGGGGCGCGCTTTTCTTTGCCGTGTACACAGTCCGAAGAAAAAGCCCCGCCCTGTGTTTGCTGACAAAAATAAAAGCCGCAGATACTGCTATCTGCGGCTTTTTGGTGGAGGATGGGGGACTCGAACCCTCGACCTCTGCGATGTGAACGCAGCGCTCTAACCAGCTGAGCTAATCATCCATGTGCGATTGACAAATGATATTATAAAGGATTCCGCCGCGTTTGTCAAGCGCCGGGAACAATTTTTATCTGCAGTTTTTCCAAAGTGTGCTTTTGCCGGCAGGATGGACCGCCCCGCCCCAGCATATAGGGGAGGGCACACCGGCCGAACGCCTTGACTTGGGTTGTTATTCCGCGCACATTTTCTCACGCTCTGTTGTTATCCACGGCACAATTCTGCGGCGGCGCACCCCCTCAATGTTGTTATCCGGGACACAATTTTCCCCCTCCCGGATTGGAGCAGCGCGCACAGTTTGCCGCCCCGCTGTTGTTATCCAGCGCATAATTTCATCCGGCCGTTCCCATCGGGATTTCCACGGCAGAGTTGTTATCCTGCACACATTTTGCAGCTTTGCTCCGCCTTGCCCCCTGTTGTTATTCAGCACACATTTTATACCTGAAAATAATGCAGTTGTTATCGGCAGCACAATTCAGCCGTGCTGGATTTCGGTTTTCTGCGATTTTCTCTATTGTTATTCTGCGCACATTTTACAATTTGTAGAACTTCAGCAGGGTTGTTATCCGCAGCACAATTCGTAAAAAAGAACGCTTTTACGCCAGTCTATTGTTGTTATACAAAGCACAATTTCAAAAATCTTTTTTCGGGTGTTGTTATTTGCGGCACATTTTACGAAAAGCTGTATTTTTCCATCCCCTGTTGTTACGGACAGCACAGTTTTTCCGTATGCAGGGTGCAGTTGTTATCGGCAGCATAATTCCGCTCTGCAGGATTTTTGCTTCCGGGGTTGTTAAACGCAGCACATTTTTTGCAGATCAGCTTTTCCGCGCCGGTATTGTAACAGAGAGCACAATTCAAAAAAATTCTTTTTTGTGGTTGTTATACCTGACACTTTTCAAAAATCCCACCTAAAATTGCGACCGCAGAATTTTTGCGCAAAAAATATTTTTTTGCGTTGTTACCGCCGGCACATTGTAGCGCAGCACACAGCCCGGTTGTTAGACAGCGCACAGCAGGGTTGGAATCCACCGCACAGTTTTGTTGTAATTTTCGACATAGCTATACCTTATTTCTAAATATATATAAATATAGCCTAAAATTTCTAAAAACAAAAAACGCATATTTCCGGCGCGGAAAAAGAAATGTGCTGAATGTTACAATAATTGACACCCGGCGCACAATCTGGTATTATACGCTTAACGAATTGCGCGATACTTTTCGGGAAATTCGCATGCTTTTTTAGATTTTTAGAAAATTGTTGTTATTTAAAGCACATTTCCGGCCCGTGCAGCAGGATGGCTGCGGGCTTGGGATGTGTATTTTTCAGTGCGTGTAAAGGCATCCCGTACAAGTCCCATCTGCGGTGTTGTGCGGCAATGCCTGAGAATGAGGTTTTCAGCATGGCTTCTTACACACCCACCCCCTCGGCCACCAAGGCAGGGAGCAAAAACGGCCACACCAAAAAGACTGCGGCCAAGGCCGGCGCCAAAAACGGCAAAAAGCAAAGCACCGCCCCGGTCGCTACCTACAGCGGCCGCGGCAGCCAGACGATCGTCCGGAAATCCAACGACCTGATCCAGAACGCAATGTACAGTCTTTCGCTGAGTCAGCAAAAGCTGATGCTGCACATTTTCGCCATGATCAAGCCGTCGGATACCGAGCTGCCACGCTATGAGATGTCGATCTATGAGTTTCTCAAGCTCTGCGGCGTGGACCCCCACAACGGCTCGATGTACAAGCAGGTCAAAAAGAACATCGAGGATATCGCCAACGCCAAGGTACAGTGGATCCGTCTGGCAGGCACCCAAAAAATCACGATGTTCCGCTGGCTTTCCAGCGCAACGATCGATGAGGGCACCGGCAAGATCGTGCTGACGCTGGATCAGTCGCTCAAGCCGCACCTGATTCAGCTTAAAGAGTTCTACACAACAATGAACATCACCTATACGCTCCCGATGAAGAGCCAGTATAGCTTGAAGATTTATGAGTTGTGCAAGAGCTACCAGAATCTCTACCTGACGAAAAAGCAGAAGGGCGAGCCGCTCGTCTGGAACATTGAAACGCTGAAAAAGCAGGTGGACTGCAACGCAGCCAACTGGGCCCATGTCCGCCGCACGGTGCTGGACAAGGCGAAAAGTGAGATCAACGGACACACCGACATTTATTTTGACTATGAGGTCTACGAAAAAGACCGCCAGCGCGTCATTGCCATCGCCGTCACGATCGAGCCGGTGGACAAGCAGGTCGCGGATGATAAGCTGAACGAGATCACCAAATCCATGTCGAGCAAGGTGCGCAGCAAGAAAAACAAGCTGACGCTGGCAGAGACCGGCACTTTGGACGATGACCCGAATGTCCTGACGCTGGAGTATGTCTCGGTGCCTGAGACAACGATCCCGTATTCCTACGGTGCTACGCCGGAAATGCTGCGTCAGGAGCTGGAGGTCAAGGCAGAGCTGGATAAGCTGGCACGAGAACTGACCGCCGATGAGATGGAGGCCGTACATACCATCATCGGCGCCATGGTCAAGATGGCCGGAACGCCGCGCGGCAATGACAAGATGATTGACGGCGGCAACGCGCATTTCTTCCAGACGATGAACAATGTCATCGACAACTGCGGCGGCCTGCGCCGCTGGTTTGAGGGGGCTGCGACCCGCTATGCCGCCAAGGTCATCCCGGTGGCACGCACCAAGAGCGCGCCGCTGCCGTATCTGTCCCGCGCGATCCTTGAGGATCTGGAAAACTATCGTCTTTATGTCGTGGGCGGTATGCCGGAGGAGTTGGAGGACGAATACCCAGAAACGCCGGATATCGTGGAGACAACTGACTTTGTGGAAACAGACGCCGAGCCGGTGAACCAGCTGGAACCAGACGATGCTGCGACAAAAAAGGAAATCACGGCAGCCCTGCTGCGCTACATCGACCGCGAGGCGCTCTCGGCAAGGCTGACGACCGGCCAGATGGAGGCTTTTGAGGATATTCTGCAGATGACAGCCTACTTCTGCCGCCGTAATGTCAAGGGCAAGGATGACGGCATGATGGAGGGCAAGGCCAACATGCAATTTTTGGATGCCCTCAATAAGGTCATCGCCCGCTATGAAAGCCTGACCATCCTGTTTGAGGCGATGGCGGTCATGATGGACTATGACACCTACTGGAAGGATTTGATGAAGAATCCCAAGATCAAGAATCCGAAGCTGGTCTTTCAGTCCGAGGTGGAGAAGGCGCTGCTGATGCCCTCCGCCGTGATCGGCGCGTATACTGCCCGCAGGGACCAGAATGACAGCGGCCGCCCTGCAAGAAAAGAGTACAACTGGACGAAGGTTTTTGACGAAGAATAACCGCACCGTCTGCAAAATGTGCGCTGAATAACAACCAAAGCCCGTATCCCTCAACGCGAAGGATACGGGCTTTGCATATTTATTCAGATGCTATAAATATTCACAACTGCTTTACAACCGCCTCGATGGCAGCCTTATCCAGTCCTTCGCCGATGACGATCAGTACCTCCTGACCGTTTGGGATCGGCTGCAGGGTCATTGCATCCCGGGCGGCATTCAGCTCCAGCCAGCCGCCGTTTTCGGGAATGAAGCCCTTGATGCGCAGGATATGGCCGTACCCTGCGCCCTGCAGCAGCGTGCGTGCGGCCCGCTGCAGCTGCTCTGCCGTGCGGCCCAGCTCGAGAAAATACAGCGAGGTGAACGCCTCATGCTCGTCAAAGTGCAGCTTTACATAGCTTGTCTGCTGCCAGCCGCAGCGGTCGATGCGTTCCCAGTCCGCATCGGTCAGCGCGGCCCAGTCTTTGCAGAGGACATCGTCACCGAAGCGGCGGGGACAGCGGCAGGCTGCCAGCGCGCGATTCAGATGCGCAACCACCGCCTCGGCCTGCGCGCAGCTTGCCTGCTGGGCACGGCTCATGACCACCAGCCCGGCGCTGGCAGCCTCCGAGGCCAGCAGATACTCTGCCTGCGGGGAGAGTGTGTCCTCAAGCCGAGCATCCACGATTGCAACGACATTGCCCAGCGCGTACCAGCGGTCCAGCGGCTCGTCCCGCAGGATGTCGTAGAACTCGTCCACATCAAAGATGCCGCTTGGCTCGATGACCACCCGGTCAAAGCCGCGCATCGCCATCGAGATCAGCTTGGTCCGCATGCGGCGCTGATGGGTGTCGCAGTCGCAGCCGCCGCTGATCGTTTCGATGTCGCAGCGCGCCCCGATGAGGTCCTGCAGCAGCATGGCATCTACATTCACCGCACCGAAATCATTTTCCAGAATACAGACATTGTGTCCCTGTTGGATAAGATATTGTACATATTTGCGTAAAAATGTTGTCTTTCCGGAGCCTAAAAACCCGGTGATGAGATCGACCTGTACCATAAGCACCCCTCCCTATGGAAAACAGTATAGCCCATTTGCAGGCAAATGTCCATGAAAGCAGAGAAAAAGGCTGTGCAGGGCGGATAAAGATTTTTTAAAAATCTTGAAGTTTTTTTGAAAAAAGCGTTGACAAATCCTGCGGGGCACGCTATAATATATGAGCGTTGAGGGCAGACGCCCAAGACACAAAATGCGATGGGGATTCGCATAATGGTAGTGCAGCGGACTCTGACTCCGCCCGTGGGAGTTCGATCCTCTCATCCCCAACCACACCGCAGCAGCTTGGCTGCTGCGGTTTTTCTTTCCGGGGTGTAGCGCAGTTGGTAGCGCGCTTGGTT
>ERZ835980.3614-NODE-3614-length-11726-cov-3.133065_pt1 | contig 11726 bp, 10 predicted proteins | sample MGYA00519943_ERZ835980 | MGnify/ENA primary metagenome ERZ835980 (study PRJEB31850, sample SAMEA3708791) | human gut metagenome | biome: human gut; feature: human-associated habitat; material: faeces | place: China | collected 2014 ... | reverse complement strand
GATCCGGTAGACATGTCGACGCCCGGCGTGTCATTCATATTGGGATGGCCCTGCAGGCGGCTGCCGATATGACGGAGCGTCTCGAGCTCCTCCTTGGGAAAGAACCCGCACTCGGCGAGCACGGCATAGAGTGCCGGAGCGCAATGTCCCTTGGAGAGCACAAAGCGATCGCGCTCGGCGCGGCTCGGATTCGCCGGGTCGACATCCATCTCCTCAAAGTAGAGGTAGGTCATAATGTCGGCGGCGCCAAGCGATCCGCCCGGATGCCCCGACTTGGCGGCGTGGACACCCGTGACAATACCGCGGCGAACCTCATTGGCAATCTTGGCCAGTTCCTGATCGGTCATGGAGCTTCCTCTCTTGAGCACGCCGGCCCAGCATAATAAATGCTGGGCCGGCAGAACCATCGTTACTGTGCCTCGACGACCTTTTTCCAGTCGGCCTCGAACGAGGCAAGGCCCTGGTCGGTCAGCGGGTGATGCAGGCACTTCTTGAGAGCGGCCATGGGCACGGTCGCGATGTCGGCACCAAGAAGAGCCGCCTGGGTCACGTGGTTGGGCGTGCGGACCGAAGCGGTGATGATCTCGACGGTGTCGTCGACGTTCTTGCCGGTCCAGTCATAGTTCTTGATGCAGGTCACGACATTGTCGAGCTGCGAGATACCGTCCTCGGCGATGTCGTCGAAGCGTCCCACAAACGGGCTGATGTAGCGGGCACCGGCATTGGCGGCCATGAGGGCCTGCGTCGGCGAGAAGACAAGCGTCATGTTGACGCGCACGCCTGCATCGGCCAGGGCGCGGCAGGCGGCGAGGCCGGCCTCGCACACGGGAAGCTTGACCACAATGTTGGGGGCGAGGGCAGCAAGGCGCTTGCCCTCCTCGATCATGCCCTCGGCCGTGGTGGCGGTAGACTCGGCAGACACGGGCAGACCATCGCAGAGCTCGGCAATCTTGAGCATATGGGGCTCAAAGTCGGCGAGCTTACCGCCGGTCTTGGCATACAGGGACGGATTGGTGGTAACACCGGCAGCCCCAGCTCTTGGCCTCGGCGATCTCGTCAAGGTTGGCGGTATCGATAAAGAACTTCATGGTGCAAACTCCTTCGGAGGAATCCAAAACTCAAAAGAAAGGACAAAGGGGATGCCCCTTTGTCCTATGTGCCGGGCCTGCAGCTGGGACATGCCCCAGGCCCGGCGTCGTGTAGGAAAAACTACTTAGTCCTCGAGAGCCTTCTCGATGCGGCTCGTGACGCCCTTGAGGTTAAGACCGACGACGTACTGCTTGATCGGGCGCTTGATGTGCTCGATCACAAAGCGCTTGCCGTCGATGTCTTGGGCAGCGAGGTTGCGGTAGAGCTTCTCGACCTGCTCCTTGACCTCGGGATCGTTGAACGCGTAGTGGCCGGAGACATCCAGAATCTTCAGGCTGAGCTCGTCGTCGGCCAGGATGTCGTCAACCTGCAGGTTGACGTCGTCGCCGGTCATCCACTTGCGCCAACGCTCGGTCTTGATAGCCTTGACCAGCAGCGTGTGATACAGGTCGGAGGGATCGTCGCACAGGCCGTTGTCGACCAGAATCTGCTCGGTAGCGCAGAGCTTGAGGTAAGCGCGGGTCTCCTCGGTGCCGTACTGAGGGGCAACATTGGAGGCCGTCACGTGAGCCGGGATGTGCTCGAGCAGCGTCGCGTCATCCAGGTAGTCGGCGTTGTGCTCCTTCAGGCCCACGCCGTAGCGCTTGGCCATGTCGGCGAGCTCGCGGGCATTCTTAAAGTTGTAATGACCGACCTGCTCGGTCCAACGGGTGAGCGTACCGGTCTGGCCGACGATAAAGGTGGGCATGGGGCAGCCACGCTTCTCGAGCTCGGGCTGCAGCTGAGAAATGAACTCCTCGTATTTATCGGTAGAGGTCAAGCCGCCATTGGTCTCCTCGGTACCGACCTCATAGGCGACCTCGGGAAGGTTATGCTCGCGACGGTACTGCTCAAGGTAGTCGATAAGATCAATCGTGCGGCGAAGCACCACGTCGAGCGGAATAACCTTGCCGATCTGATAGGGGTCCTTGGTGGGGTCGACCATCAGCAGGTCAAAGCCTGCCTCCATGTCGGCGACGAAGGACTTGCGGGCGAGCTCCATGGCCTCGTCCTCGGGCAGGTGGGCGTTACGCTCCTCGTCGCGCTGCCACGGACCGCCGTGATCGCGGCACAGGTAGTACGGACCGGTGTAACCCACCTCGTCGGCAACCTTCTTGATGTCGGCGGCAAAGCGCGTCTGGTCCCAACCGTTGACGTAGCCGGCACCCATCTCGTCCATATCGACCTGGTTGCGGCTGGCGATAAACATGGGCGGGAAATCCTCGTCCTTGGCAAGCTCGAACACGGCCTGAATCAGGTTGGGGCTCATGGGGCCAATGCCGACCATGGTTGCGTGATCGCCGCTATCCTGCAGCTTGAGCATGCCCTGAACGGCCTGGCGGATGGTGAGGTTGGACATTTTGTTCTCCTTCTCCAGAGGATTTTTGACAAAAGTTCCCTGGGACCCAGATGCGGGCCCTATCAGTGCAGATGGATTTTGTTGTGTAGGGGCGGTTGTGCGGAGTCAAATCCATCCCTCCGCACAACCGGAGTCCTTAAAGGTTTACTTGGCCTGCTTATCGAGCGTGGGCTTCATGGCAATCAGGATTGCAGCGGCAACCACAGAGCCAATCACGATGTCCAGGCAGAACAGCGCGACGTTGTTGGTAGCAAGGGCGACGATAAAGCCACCGTGCGGGACGTAGCAGTCGATACCCTGGAAGGCGGCGAGAGCAGCGCCCACGGCAGAGCCGATGCAGATGCCGGGAAGGGTGTGGCCGAGATCCTTGACCGCGAAGGGAATGGCGCCCTCGGTAATACCGATGCAGCCCATGAACAGTGCGGAGATGCCCATCTGACGGTCGGCGTCATCGAACTTGTTCTTGGCGATGAGCGCAGCGAGGCCACAGGCGATCGGGGGAACGGCGACGGCAACGCGGAACATACCGTTAGGGCCGTAGATGCCGGATGCCATGATAGCCATGGTAAAGGTCGAGGCGGTCTTGTTGATGGGGCCAACCATGTCGAAGGCGGTCATAACGCCAATGACCAGACCAAGGACAACAGCGGAGCCGCCCTGCAGGCTGCCGAGCACGCTGGTGAGCCAGTCCATCACAAAGCCAAGCGGCGTGGCCAGAATGTAGATATAGGCCATACCCAGGACAAGCGAGGTCAGAATCGGGATGATCAGGATGGGCATGATGGTCTGGATGGTGTTGTTGACCTTCCAGGTCTTCATCCAGCGGACAAAGTAGCCGCAGATGACCGCCATGATCATGGCGCCCAAGAAACCGGTCGAAACACTGTTGCCGTTAGGGGTAACGACTGCGTTGTTGACCAGGTAGCCCAGGACAAAACCAGGGGCGAGCGCGGGCTTGCCGGCCATCGAGTAGGAGATGTATGCCGCAAGCACCGGGATCATCATGGAGATGCCGGCCATACCGATGGTGTTAAGGCTCACCATCAGCGGGTTCGTAACCTCCATGCCATTGGCGCCGGCGGTGCCGGATGCCAGCGAGAAGGCGAGGAACACGCCACCGATAACGACAATGGGGATAAAATAGGAAACGCCGGTATTGAATGCATTGAGCAGCGTCTTGCCAGGATCGGCAAAGATGGACTGCTTGGACGCCGGTGTCGGGGCCTGCGGGGCAGCGGAGACGGCCTTCTTCTCTGCCTTGGCCTCGGCCTTGGGCGCGTCAACGGAGCCGCCCGTCGCCTTGATGATCTCAACAGCCTGGTCGATGATCTTTACCGGATCGGCGATTACATCCGAGGTACCGACCTTGAGGAACTTGCCCTCGGCCATCTTCTGCTCAAAACGGTCCTCGTTCTCGACACCCACGTCGACGGACTCCAGGACCAGGTCGGCGGAGTCCACGTCTTCCTGCGTGAGCTCATTCTCGATACCCAGGCCACCCTGAGCCTCGACCTTGCACTCGATGCCACGGGCGGCGCATTCATCTTGAATCGCCTTCTGGGCCATATACGTGTGGGCGATACCCACGGTACAGGCGGCAACGCCTACGATCTTCATTGCTTCCCTCTTTTCATAGAGTTGCGTGCGCAAGACACCGTTTGCGGAGGCCTCCGGAGCATCCCCTGCCGTTTGGACTTGCTGTCTTTTCGACAAGACCAATATAGGGTGCTGGCATTGATAAAACCAGCTCAATTCGGTAAACGCGCAGGTCAGGGCATTAGTTATGCGATTTAGTTATGCGTTTAACCAAAAATGAATCCTGCGATTTTACCCTCGATTTCAAAAGTCAAGAAGTATTTGATTTTCTCGGTAGACGGCAGATGCGCATGCCGGCCACAAATTTCGACCCCACCCGTATACCGCATTTGTTGCATACTCATATGAAAGGAAAAGATCGCTCACCAAAACGCATCCCACACCAAGACTCAAAGTCATCATGTTGGAAAATGCTCATCTGTCGGAAGGAGTCGCTGTGGCAAAACAGCGCGTTACGATCGCAGACGTCGCTCGAGAGGCGGGAACCTCGACAGCAAGCGTCTCGTATTACCTCAACGACAAACGAGACAAGCTCAGCGACAAGACGCAGGCAAAAATCGCGCGCGTTATAAAGGAGCTGGGATACGTCCCCAACGCCCAGGCGCAAACACTCACCGGCAAACAGACCCACGTCATCGCCATCATCATCTTGGATAACACTAACAAATGGGCGGGCCTCGTCCTCAACGGCATGGAGCAGGTCATGCTCCCCGCGGGCTACCAAACGGTCGTTTGCACCAGCAACTTTAACCCCGAGACCGAGCTCATGTATGTCGACAAGATGCTCTCACTGGGCGTCGATGGCTTTATCATCCAGCCCACGGCAAACTTCAAGGCCGTTCATGACCGCATCAAGCGCGCCGGCAAGCCCGTCGTCTTTTTCGATGCGGCCATCTATAGCCCAGGTACCAGCTGGATCAAAACCAACCTTTACGACGGTGTGTACAACGCCACGCAGGCACTCCTCGACGCCGGCTACGAGGACTTTTTCTCCATTGCCGCCAACATGACCGAGATGCGCACCCGCATGGAGCGTTTTCAGGGGTATGCCGAGGCACTGGCAGCGAACGGACAGCTCTACAAAGCGATTCCCATCGACCACAACAAGCCGTCGGTCGGTGAGCTTACCGAGTACTTTAAATACAAGTTCAACCCCGCCAAGCGAACCCTTATCTTCGTGCAAAATCAGTGGGCACTTCCCCGTATCTACAAGGCCCTCCAGCCCATGGCCCATCTACTTCCGCAGCAAATCGGTCTTTTGGGACTCAACTGCGAAGACTGGACCAACCTCACCACGCCGACCGTCTCCACAATCATCGAGCCCGTCGACCAGGAAGGCAGGGAGGCGGCCGAGATGCTCCTCGCGCTACTCGATGGCAGCAGCACGCCCGGTGAGCAGCGCATTCTCGAATGCAAGCTCAATTGGCTCGGTTCCACCTCGATCTAGCCATACGTCAAATATGAGGCAAATGAATCCGTAGCGGTTGTCCCAAATCTTAAGTATTTGTTCGACAGAACGGCCCCTGCCGGCTCCTGCTAGACTGGTAGATTCCTAATTGACTAGCCAGGAGTCTCCATGTCGCGCAAGTCCGCCTACAAGCAAGTACTTTCCATCGGCACCGCCGTGGTGCTGGGGTTTGCGCTGTTCACAGGGTCGCTCGACGGAGCGCCCAAGCTGTTGTCGCCACAAAGCGATGAGCAGGCAGCGGCTCTGGCCGAGAAACGAAACGAGAGTCCCAGCCGCACCGACGACGAGGCAGACCTGGTTGCCCGGCTCGAATCGGGAACGGCAAGCTCCACGGATTCCGAAGGGGGCCAAAGCACCGGCGATGGCTCCGATTCCGCCACAACCGACACCGGCGACGGCACTTCCGCAGATAGCTCCACCACCCCCATCGACGAGGTCGAAAACCCCGACCTCAACCGCGCCCGCGGCGTATATCTCAGCAGCATTCCCGACTACGCCGGCAACCCCTACGTTGCCCTTCGCGCCGACAGCACTCACCCGTTGGGCACGCCGTCGTTTACGCTCGACGAATACGAGCGAGCCACCGAAGAAGGATGCTTTAAGAAGTTCTCAAAGCTCGACAGCCTGGGCCGTACCCGCAAAGCACTCGCCTGCATAGGCCCCGAGTCACTCGGACAGGGAAAGCGCGGCGATATCTCGCGTATCCATCCTGCCGGTTGGCACCAGCAGCGCTACGACTTTATTCCAGGCCAGAGCCTCTACAACCGCTGTCACCTCATCGCCTGGTCGCTCTGCGGCGAAAACGCCAACCGCAAGAATCTCCTCACCGGCACGCGCTATCTCAACGAAACGGGCATGTTGCCGTTTGAGGAGCAAATCCTCGGCTATATCCGCGACACGGGCAACCACGTGCTCTACCGCGTCACGCCCATGTATAACGAAGAGGAACTCGTCTGCCGCGGTGTCCGCCTCGAGGCGCAGTCGGTCGAGGATCACGGCAAGACGTTGTGCTTCCACGTGCACTGCTACAACCTGCAACCGCATGTGCAAATCGACTACGCCACCGGCCGCAACCAGGCCTCGGGGGATTAGCCCCGAGCCACAACAAGAACCGATTTGCAATCCCCCAGGGATCAAAAAGGGCCGCTCCGGATCACCCAGAGCGGCCCTTGCATCGACATGCGTGGCGCAGACAAAGCCACACGTTACTTAGCGCGGCCCTCCTCATAGCGCTCGACCAGCTTGGCCTGAACGTCATAGGGCACCTGCTCGTAGCCAGCGGGCTTCATGGTAAAGTCGCCCGTGCCGCGCGTAATAGAGCGCAGGCGCGTCGAGTAATCCGTCAGCTCGGCCAACGGGGCCTGGGCAATGACCACGGTATCGCCGCGCTCATCGGTCTCCATGCCCGTCACGCGACCGCGCGAGGCCGAGATGTCACCCATCACGGCACCGGCGTAGCTCTCGGGGATTGTCACCGTGATTTCCTCGATGGGCTCCAGCACCACCGGGTCGGCATCGGCGCATGCCTTGCGCAGGCCGATGCGAGCCGCCGCGCGGAACGCCATCTCGTTGGAGTCGACGCTGTGATACGAGCCGTCGTACACAGCCACGCGAATGCCCGTGAGCGGATAGCCGGCAATGATGCCGTCCTTCATGGTCTCCTGGACGCCCTTGTCCACGGCGGGAATCAGCGAGCGCGGAATGCGGCCGCCCACGACCTCGTCCACAAACTCATAGCCATCGCTCGTGCCGTCGGGCCCAATGAGCGGCTCCACGCGCAGCCAGCAGTCGCCGTACTGACCGGCGCCGCCGGTCTGCTTCTTATGGCGGCCCTGGGCACTTGCCGTACGGCGAATGGTCTCGCGATACGGAATGCGGATCGGCACACTCTTGGCAGCAACCTTGGTGCGATCCTCCAGACGGTTGAGCAGCACCGAAACCTGCGCCTCGCCAACGGCGGAGATAATGGTCTGGCCAGTCTCCTCGTCGCGGTCGATGCTCATGGTCGGGTCTGCCTTGCAGGCCTTCTCGATAAACGTGTAGAGCTTCTCCTCGTCGCCGCGGTTCTCGGCCTCAATAGCGATGCGATACTGCGAGTTGGGGAACTTAAACGCCGCAGCCTCGACCTTGCCGGTAATGGAGAGCGTGTCACCCGTCTCGGCCGCCAACTTGGGCGCCACGATAATGTCGCCGGCATAGGCGTGACCGACCTCGGTCATATCGCGGCCGCACATCACATACAGGTGAGCCAGACGATCGCTCTTGCGGGTACGCGCGTTGATCAGCTCAAGGCCCGGCTCAAGCGTGCCCGTCAGCACCTTGATAAAGCTGATGCGACCCTGCTGCGGATCGGCCAGCGTCTTAAACACAAACGCCACCGGACGATCATCGTCACTCGAGATCTTAAGCGAATCGCCGTCGATAAGCGGCATCTCGCCGTAGTCGGTCGGCGCCGGGAAGTACGTGGCAATGTCGTCCATCAGCGAGTTGACGCCCTGCTCCTTAATGCAATCGCCCGCAAAGACCGGCACAAAGATGCGCTCGGCGATCGCCTTCGACAGCAGGCCTTCAAGCTCCTCCTGCGTCAGCGTCTCCTCGCCTTCCAGGTACTTCATCATCAGCTCATCGTCGGCCTCGGCCACCAACTCGCACAGATGGTCATGGGCCTCCTCGGCCTGGGCACGATACTCCTCGGGAATCTCCGACTCAACAGCTTCGATGCCGTTGCAATGGCGCGCCTTCATGCGCACCAGGTCGATGATGCCGTCAAAGTCCTCGCCCTCGCCCCAGGGAAGGGTCACGGCGCCCAGGCGCGTGCCAAAGCGCTCCTGCAGCAGGTCCATTGTGGTCGCAAAGCTGGCCTCGGAGCGCGACAGGCGGTTTACGAATACCGCACGTGCCAGACGCAGGTCCTCGGCGGCATACCAGAGCTTAACCGTCGTAGGCTGCGGGCCGGCCTCGGCGTCAACCACAAACAGAGCCGTCTCGCAGACGCTCATCGCGGCAAAGGCGTCGCCGATAAAATCGGGGTAGCACGGGGCATCGAGCACATTGATGCGCGCGCCCTTCCAGTCGATCGGCGCGATGGTCGTCGAGATGGAGAATGCACGCTTGACCTCTTCGGGGTCATAGTCGAGCGTAGGCTTGGTGCCGTCGTGGCCGCCCAGACGGGCGGTCTTACCGGAAAGGTGGAGCATGGCCTCGGCGAGTGAAGTCTTGCCCACCCCGCCTTGGCCTACGAGCACCACGTTCCTTACGTTACCGGTCTTGGGAGCACCCATGATGACCTCCTTGCAGGGCCGCGCGCAATGCGCGACGCCAACGGGGAGAGTTCGCGGTCGGTGCCGTCCCAGGAGCAGCATGGTCGGCAGCCGAGCCGACTCACCCTCCAAATGTCCTATGCCACCACCCTACCCTCACGGGCGGCTGTCCATGCATACCTTTCGGCGCACGTATGAATACAGGCGGCGAGAGGAAGAGACAAGCTTGTGAGGCGATTATTGAACCCCGTCGATGCAAACAAAAGCCGCCACAGACCGTAAGACCTGCGGCGGCTTCACCTCAATTAATAGTTGAGTAAATACCTGAGTCTACCCCTCGATACGGCTCAAGAACTCACGCGTGCGCTGCTCGCGCGGATGGCCGATAACCTGATCGGCAGGCCCCTCCTCGACAATGCGGCCGCCATCCATAAAGACCACGCGGTCGGCAACATCGCGCGCAAACTGCATTGCGTGGGTCACAATCACCATCGTCATATTCTGCGCAGCGAGGTCCTTAATGACGCGCAGCACCTCGGCCGTTAGCTCGGGATCGAGCGCCGAGGTCGGCTCGTCAAAGAACAAGATCTCCGGGTCGAGCGCCAAGGCGCGGGCGATACTCACACGCTGTTGCTGACCGCCCGAAAGCTCGCAGGGCACCTTGTTCTCGTTGCCCGTAAGCCCCATCTGCGCGATCAGTTCACGCGCACGTGCTTCGGCCTGCTCGCGCGGGCGCTTGAGCACGCGGATCGGAGCGTCGGTGATGTTTTTCATCACGGTATAGTGCGGGAACAGATTGTAGTTCTGAAACACCAGACCAAACCGCGAGCGCGCCTGTTTAGGTACATCGCCCTTTGCGTACACCGCGCCCGAACCCGCGTCCGTCGCGACGGCAAGGCCGCCAAACGAGAGCGAGCCACCATCGAGCGTCTCGAGCAGCGTGGCACAGCGCAGCAGCGTGGACTTACCGCCGCCTGAAGGCCCGATAATCGCCACGACCTCGCCGCGCTTTATCTCGAGCGAGATATCCTTGAGCACCTCATTGCCGCCAAACGCCTTGCGCGCGTTCGCTATATTCATTACCGTTCCGGACACGGGAACCTCCATGTGTTTGAAAAGCACGACGGAACAGGCTAGTCGTGGTAGTAGTCAAGTCGCTTTTCGGCAGCGCCCAGCAGCATCTCGACGACGAAGTTAAAGACCCAGTAAATCAGCGCCGCAATTGCAAACGGCACCATGCTCACCTGCGAGGCGACCAGCGCCTTGGCCGTCGAGAACATCTCGCCCACGCCAATGGCAAATGCCAGCGACGTATCCTTGACCAGCGTGATAATCTCGTTGCCCATCGCCGGCAAAATGCGCTTGGCGACCTGCGGCATCACGATATACAGAAACGTCTGCATGCGCGAGTAGCCCAGCACCTCGGCAGCCTCGTATTGACCGCGCGGAATGGACTGCAGGCCCGAGCGATAGATCTCGGCAAAGTAGCCGGCATAGTTGATGATGAACGCCACGACGCACGCCGTCCACTTGGAATCGGGCGTGAGCGAAATGCCAAACACGTAGTACGGGGCAAAGTAGATGGCAAACATCTGCAACATGAGCGGCGTACCGCGCATCACCGAAATGTAGATGCGCGCAATCCAGCGGAGCGGCGCAATTTTGCTCATGCGCATAAACGCCACGGGGATTCCCAGCGGAATCGACCCCAGCAGCGTCAGCACAAACAACTGCAAACTGACCAAGAATCCCTGGCCAAGCATCTGCATCATGACCTGAATAGACAACCCAAGCTCTCTTTCACAGTAACGGAACAGCGAACCCAATGCTAAAGCGGGTTTTTCAGGTGCCCGAGTTTGCCGTGAAAGAGGAGTGCCGCGTACTAAATGTACGCAAGCGACGGTTTGAACGGCAAAATCGGGTGCCTGGGAAAGCCGCTATTTGAGAACCCAGTTGTCGAAGGATAGACCATAGCTTGCGTACTTATCGCACAGGTCCTTGACCGTGCCGTCCTCATAGAGCGCCTTGAGCGACTCGGTCACGGCATCGGCGGACTTGGTGTCGCCCTTCTTAAAGCCAACGGCGTAGTGCTCGCTGGACAACGGCTTGTCGAGCTGCGTATAGGCATCGGGCTTGGCGGCAAGCTGATACTGAGCGATCGAGAGGTCACAGGCAACGGCATCGACTGCACCACTCTCGAGCTGCATAAACGCCGTGTTGTACTCACCGATGGTATCGAGCGTGGCAAACGTCGCGGCCAGATTCTTCTGGTCGCCCTCGAGCACATCCTGCGCAGCGGAATCAGTCTGGGTAATCACGGTCTTGCCGGCAAGATCCTCCCAGCTCTTGATACCCGCGTCCTTCTTGACCACCAGCACCTGCTCGTTGAGCATGTACGGCTCGGAGAACGTGTAGCCGTCCTCACGGCCCTCCATGGTAAAGCCGTTCCAGATGCAGTTGATGGCGCCTGAGTTGAGCAGCGTGTCCTTGGCATCCCAATCGATGGCCTCGTAATCGACATCCCAGCCCTGCTTATCGGCAACGGCCTTGGCAAGGTCGAGGTCAAAGCCGGTGTACTCGCCATCGTCGCCCACAAAGCCGTACGGAGGGTAGGACTTGTCAAAGCCCACCACGAGCTTCTTGGACTCCGCAGCGCCCTTCACATCCTTGGCCGCGGCAGAGCCAGCAGCGGAGCCCTTGCCAGCACCACCGCCGCAACCGACAAGACCAAGGCCAAGCACCGTGGCGAGCGAGCCGGCTAGACCAACAAACTGACGACGAGACATATCGGTATTCATGGTATTCCCCCTTGATGGCACTTTAGTTAGGTAAAGTAAGTCATGTAACGTTCAGAATCATACACTTTAGTGAGATGGAGTACAAGGGAGGGCTTGCCCGCCGGGTGCCGGGGCAG
>ERZ835980.3610-NODE-3610-length-11733-cov-10.666467_pt1 | contig 11733 bp, 12 predicted proteins | sample MGYA00519943_ERZ835980 | MGnify/ENA primary metagenome ERZ835980 (study PRJEB31850, sample SAMEA3708791) | human gut metagenome | biome: human gut; feature: human-associated habitat; material: faeces | place: China | collected 2014 ... | reverse complement strand
TCACTACAATCACCTGCCTTTTTATCATTTATTTATTCTGAACGCTTTTGACTTTCTATATACTGTTTAATAATTGACATTGGTGCTCCACCAACTGTAGATACAAAATATGAATTTGTCCACAATGTTGGTAGCCTTGATTTTAACCATGAAAATTCTTCTCGAAGTATTCTTGAAGATATTCCTTTTATTCGTTTAACAACTTTATGTATACCAAATTGTGGATCAACTTCTAAAAACAAATGAACATGGTCTGACATTACTTTCATCTCGATTAAATCGACGTGAAGCTCCTGACAAATATTATTAATCAACTCCTTTAATCGTTCATCAACACCATTGTTCAACACTTTTCTACGATATTTAGGACAAAATACTACATGATATTTACAAGAATATACTATATTATTATTTGATTTATATTTCATAAAAGTATTATATAACTATTAAAAATATAATACAATAAAAAACAATGATATCGAATCATTGTTTTTTAGCGAGCTTATATCCCCATAAATAAATTTAGGGGCTTTACGCTCGCATTTGGTAATAAATAAGCTTTAATTCTACCAACTACATTGTTTAGTAAAATTAAAGCTTATTTTTGTACGCTATTATTTTAAATCAGTTAAATATTCTTCAAAACATAGGCCATAATTCCATGGCACATTTAAAGAATTAGTATATGCCATTGCTTTTCCTACAAAATCAGCTGCTTTTTGCACTGCTTTCGGTAAAGCTTCTTCACGAACTAAACAAGCTGTCAAGATAGCCACAAAAGCATCTCCTGTACCTGAATGTTCTTCTGGTATGCGATTATTCTCTTGCATACATGGATTTTTACCTTGCTCATAAATATAATTATAAACTTTGTCATCTGTTTCATTGACAAGACCTGTGATTACAATTTGCTTTACGCCTTTAGTAGCTATAGCTTGTGCCATTTTTAATAACTCAGCTTCAGTTGGCATTTTATCTGGATATTCTATATCCAATAATTGACAAACCTCCGTTAAATTCGGCGTTAAAACATCAGCCACATTCAATAATTGTCGCATCTTTAAACAAAGTTCTTCATTATAAGAAGAATACAATTTTCCGCCATCGCCCATCACTGGGTCAACGACAAACAAAGTATTTTCTTTTTTAAAGCGTCTTGCAAATTCTAATACAAGTTCAATCTGGTCTTTAGAACCTAAAAAACCTGTCAAAATACCATCAAATTCTAAATTCAAAGCTTGCCAATTATCCATATGAGCTTTCATATGACGAGTATAATCGTCCATATAATGTACAGGAAAACCAGTATGCGCTGCTAAAATTGCAGTAGGAAGCGGACAAGCTTGTATCTTTAAAGCTGAAATCAACGGCAATTGTACTGTTACAGAACAGCGACCAAAACCTGTTATATCATTTATTAAAGCAATTCTTTTTTGTTTATTCACTTACTCTAAAACAGCTCCTGTGCTAGCAGATGTTGTAAGTTTTGCATAACGGGAAAGATATCCTGTTTTTACCTTTGGTTCAGGTTTTACCCAGTTAGCTTTACGTTTAGCCATTTCTTCATCGCTGATTAATACATTTAATTTACGATTTGGAATATCGATATCAATGATATCACCATCTTCAAGATATGCGATTGGACCGCCAGCCATAGCTTCTGGAGATACGTGACCGATACAAGCACCACGAGTAGCACCAGAGAAACGACCATCTGTAATAAGCGCTACTTTTAAGCCCATACCTGCGATAACTGCAGTTGGATTGAGCATTTCACGCATACCAGGGCCACCTTTTGGACCTTCATAGCGGATTACTACTACATCGCCATCTTTGATTTTGCCACCAGTAATAGCTTCGATAGCTTCTTCTTCAGAATTAAAGCATTTTGCTGTACCTTTATAGCAAAGCATATCTTCTGTTACTGCACTAGCTTTTACTACTGCATAATCTGGAGCTAAATTACCTTGTAATATAGCGATACCACCTGTTGGACGATATGGTGCTTCTACTGTTTTGATTACATCAGCACGCTGAATTTCGCTATTTTTTATTCTATCTTCAACAGTTCCTGTTACTGTGAGTGCATCTAAATGAATAAGACCTTTTTTGCTGAGTTCATGCATTACTGCACAAACACCGCCAGCTTCATTTAAATCTTGCATATGATGAGTACCAGCTGGACTTAATTTTGTGATATAAGGTGTTTTAGCACTGATTTCATCAAATAATGGAGCTGGAAGTTTAATACCTGCTTCATATGCAATTGCTGTAAGATGAAGTACAGTATTAGAAGAACCACCAATACCCATATCTACAGTGATTGCATTTTCAAATGCTTTTTGAGTTAAAATATCACGAGGTTTAATATCTTTTGCAATTAAATCCATGATTACATGACCAGCTTGTTTTGCAAGTGAAATTCTAGCACCAGTATAAGCAGCTGGAATTGTACCATTGCCAGGAAGTCCCATACCTAATACTTCTGTTAAAGTATTCATTGTATTAGCTGTAAATAATCCAGAGCAAGAACCGCAACCTGGGCAAGCTTTTGCTTCTAAATCATACATTTCATCTTCTGTGATTTTGCCAGCTGTAAATTTACCAGCAGCTTCAAAAGTTGTGCTTACACTGACATCTTTACCTTGATAACGACCAGCAAGCATAGGACCACCACTTACTACTACGCAAGGAATATTCAAACGAGCAGCCGCCATGAGCATACCTGGAACGATTTTATCGCAGTTTGGAATGAGTACTAAACCATCAAAAGCATGAGCTGTTGCTACAGCTTCGATAGAATCAGCAATTAATTCACGGCTAGCCAAGGAGAATTTCATACCAGGGTGTCCCATAGCAATACCATCGCAAACACCAATAGCTGGAAATTCAATAGGTGTACCGCCAGCAGCAGCTACGCCGAGTTTTGCTGCATCAGCGATTGTACGTAAATGAATATGACCTGGAATTATTTCATTAAATGCATTTACAATACCAACTAATGGTTTTTTCAAATCTTCTGGACCATATCCCATAGCATTAAATAAAGCACGATGTGCTGAACGAGTTGCACCTTTTTTTACTAAATCACTTCTCATGAACAAACCACCTTTTCTATCTACATATAATATATAAACAATAAATTTATTATACTAACATATTAATCATATATACAAATAAATTTCTTTTAATCCATGCGATTAACTGCACTGATTAAAGCTTTTATGGAAGCAGTGATGATATCTGTATCCATACCAGCACCCCAGTATGTTTTACCATTTTCTGCTGTAATACCTACATATGCCATAGCTCTTGAAGTAGCACCGATTTCCATAGCATGTTCACTATAAATCAAATTATCATATTTGATGCCAAATTCTTTTTGTATAGCATTACTTGCGGCATCAAAGCGACCATTACCTTGTGTTTCTACTACAACTTCATGACCATGTTCCATCAAATGTACATTACCTTTAAATGTGCCATCTGCTTGTTTATTCAAGACAAAATCAATCAATTTATACGGTTCTTCAACATTTACATAATTATCTTGGAAAATCTGATAAATTTCTTCTGGCATAAGTTCTTTATGTTTATGGTCAGATACACCTTTTACGCAATAACCGAAGTCTTCACACATTTTCTTAGGCATGTTAAGACCATATTTTTGTTCCATAACATAAGCTACGCCACCCTTACCAGATTGGCTATTGATGCGAATAACATCTGCATCATATTGACGACCAACATCTTGTGGGTCAATTAAAAGATATGGAACAGTCCAATGTGGTTCATCATTTTCTTCACGCCATTTCATACCTTTAGCGATAGCATCTTGGTGAGAACCAGAGAATGCTGCAAATACGAGTTTACCAGCATATGGTTGACGTTCATATACATGCATACGAGTTACGCGTTCATACATTTCAATGATTTCTGGCATATTGGAAAAATCAAGTTTAGGGTCAACGCCTAAGGCAAACATATTCATAGCGATAGTGATAATATCGGCATTACCTGTACGTTCACCATTACCAAAGAGAGTGCCTTCAATACGGTCAGCACCAGCGAGTAAGCCCATTTCAGAATCTGCAACGCCTGTGCCACGGTCATTATGTGGGTGAAGTGATAATACTACATTTTCACGATATTTGAGATTTTGAGAAATATATGCTATCTGACTTGCATATACATGAGGCATGGACATCTGCACTGTTGCAGGTAAATTAATGATAGCTTTTCGATCGCTTGTTGGTTGCCATACATCTAAAACAGCATTACATACTTCTAAAGCAAATTCTGGTTCTGTTCCTGTGAAACTTTCTGGAGAATATTCAAAACGATAATTTGCTCCTGCTTGTTCAGTTAAATCTTTAAGTAATTTTGCACCATCAATAGCGATTTGTTTGATTTCTTCTTTTGATTTTCTAAATACTTGTTGGCGCTGTGCTACAGAAGTGGAATTATACACATGAACTATAGCATTTTTTACACCTTTTAAAGCTTCAAAAGTTCTTTTGATAATATGTTCACGAGCTTGAGTCAATACCTGTACCGTTACATCATCAGGAATTAAATCTTGTTCTACCAATGTACGCAAAAATTCAAATTCAGTTTCGGAAGCTGCTGGAAAACCTACTTCAATTTCTTTAAATCCGATTTCTACAAGGCGTTTATAAAATTCGATTTTTTCCTCTAAGCTCATAGGAATAATCAAAGATTGATTACCATCACGAAGGTCTACGCTACACCATGTAGGAGCTTTATCCACATATTCTTTTTGAGTCCAACTCATGTCTACTGTTGGTGGCATAAAATAACCTTTAGTATATTTATTAACATTCATCATTATGTATTCCTCCAATAACAATTTATAAAAAAAGCTTTCATCTCTAAAACTAGAGACGAAAGCTGTACTTACGCGTTACCACTCTTATTCATGTAAAAATATCTACATGCACTCATTTTTAAACTCAATATAACGGTCGAGTTCCGACTTAACCTAATTATCTATAATCTAAGATGTTCAGCCAGCTATTCCAAGGCGAGTTCAAAAAATCTTCCTTACTGTTTTGCACCAATCAACAGCTCTCTGTAAAAGAAAATAATTTTACTATTCCTTTTCTTCATATTTTTATATTTATAATTGTTTAATATTGCTGTTTAATACCTTATCATATAGCATAATTTTTTGCAAGTGTTTTGTATACAAATTTACATTTTATTTTAAAGAATTGACGTCTTTATAGAAATCTTTTACTGCTCTATTAAACATATCATAGGCTTTTTTCTCATCTTCTCTTTTATCAATTCTTTCAAATATTGTCTTGCCGTCTTTATCAGTTAAGACAAATTTAGCGGAAAAATATTGAGTGTAATAATAATAACCTGGTTTTGTTACTGTTACAGGAATTGTTACTGAAGAAGTCTTCCCATCTTTGCCTGTATGCGTAATAGTTTGGTTTTCTGTAACAGTTTGTTCATCTACCCAATATTTCTTAGTTCCCCATGTCAACATTTTCACAGATAAAACAGCATCTGCTATATCTTTATTATTTACAATTCTATATTTTTTTATATATTTTTCATTTTCGTCCAAAGATTGACGTACTTTCAAAGCTTCTAAATCAGAAAAAGAAACACTTTCGTCTTTTTCTACATCATCTTCAACGTAAATTTTTTGTACCTTACTTAAATCATAATTGTCTGCTTTCCATTCAGCTTTTTCAGCACTTGCCACTACTGCTGATAATAAAATACATAACATAATCAAAACTGAACTCAAATACTTTTTCATTATTCCATCTCCTTTATATAAATTTATTTTATTGATAGGTAAATTTTATCATAATTATTATTAAAATCAAATATTAATATCAATGAAAATAAAACCTTTTTATACTTTTAGCAAAAACAAATTTCCTATACTAAAAATCAAAAGTCCGTTTTTACTTTCCTAGAAAAAGAAAAAATCTCCCTAGTAATATACTTTTACCCAAAGTTTTACTGTTTTTCTCGCCAAAATATTACTCTTGACAAAATTTTTCCACTTGTAATATCATATCTTTTAATAACATTGTTAATTTGTTAACTTAAAATAAACGATATTGGAGTGATTTTCATGGGTATGACTATGACCGAAAAAATTTTGGCTAAACATGCTGGAATTGATGTGGTAAAACCTGGACAGCTCATCAATTGCAAACTTGATATGGTACTTGCAAATGATGTAACTGCTCCACCTGCGATTAAAGAATTTGAAAAAATTGGCAAACCTGTTTTTGATAATACAAAAATAGCTCTTGTGCCTGACCATTTTACACCAAATAAAGATATCAAATCCGCTGGACTTGCTAAAATTGTTCGTGATTTTGCACATAAACATAATATTGTAAACTACTTTGAAATTGGTCGTGTAGGTATTGAACATGTAATTTTACCAGAAAAAGGTATTGTAGCTCCTGGTATGGTAACTATTGGTGCAGATTCTCATACTTGTACATATGGTGCCTTAGGTGGATTTTCCACAGGTGTTGGTTCTACAGATTTAGGCGTTGCTCTTGCTACGGGTGAAGCATGGTTCAAAGTTCCTGAAACTATCAAAGTCAATATCACTGGTAAAAAACCTAAATATATCTGTGGTAAAGATGTTATGCTCACTTTAATCGGCATGATCGGTGTAGACGGAGCTTTATATAAAGCATTAGAATTTGCTGGCAAAGGTGTCAAAGAACTCAATATGACTGACCGTTTAACAATTGCCAATATGGCTATCGAAGCTGGTGCTAAAAATGGTATCTTCCCTGTAGATGATGAAACTCTCAATTATATTAAAGACCGTGTAACTAAACCATATGAAATCATTGAAGCAGACAGCGATGCTACTTATTGTCAAACTGTAGAAATCAATCTTTCTGAATTAAAACCTGTAGTAGCATTCCCTCATCTTCCTGAAAATACTCATACTGTTGAATCCATCAAAGAACCTATCACTATTGATCAGGTAGTTATTGGCTCTTGTACTAATGGACGTTTAGAAGATTTAGCAATCGCTGCTTCTATCTTAAAAGGTCATAAAGTACATCCTAATGTTCGTTGTATCATCATTCCTGGTAGCCAACAAGTATATCTTGATGCTATTCATAATGGTTATGTAGATACATTTATTGAAGCTGGTGCTGCTGTAAGTACACCAACTTGTGGACCTTGTCTTGGTGCTCATATGGGTATTATGACTGCTGGTGAACGTTGCGTTTCTACTACAAATCGTAACTTCCGTGGTCGTATGGGACATGTAGATAGTGAAGTATATCTCGCTAGCCCTTATGTAGCTGCAGCTAGTGCAATTCTTGGAAAAATCGCAACTCCTGAGGAGGTAGAATAATATGGCTGAAAAATTAGAAGGAAAAGTTTGGCGCTATGGCGACAATATTGATACAGATGTAATTATCCCTGCTCGTTATTTAAATTCTTTTGACCCAAAAGAATTAGCTAGTCATTGTATGGTAGACATCGACGAAACTTTTGCTCAAAATGTAGTAGAAGGTGATATCATGGTCGGCGGTAAAAACTTCGGCTGTGGTTCTTCTCGTGAACATGCTCCAATCGCCATCAAAGCTTCTGGTGTCCCTGTTGTAATCGCTAGCAGTTTTGCTCGTATTTTCTATCGCAATGCTATCAATACTGGTTTACCATTACTTGAAATTGGTGATGATGTAGAAAAAATCCATGCTAATGATAAATTACGCGTTGATTTATCCACTGGTACTATTGAAAATCTCACAACTGGTGATACATTCCATGCTGTGCCACTTCCTGGATTTATCCAAGATATTGCCAAAGCTGGCGGACTCATTAACTACATTAAACAGAAGGGTTAAGATTATCTATGAGTAAAAAAATTGTAGTCATTCCTGGCGATGGTATCGGTCAAGAAATAACTGATAGTGCTGTTGCCGTTTTAAAAAAAGTTTCTGATAAATATAATTTAAATCTTGAATTTGAAAGTCATCCTGCTGGTGGTACTGCTTATGATTTATGTGGCACCCCACTTCCACAAACAACACTTGAAGCAGCACAAAATGCTGATGCTGTACTTTTCGGTGCTGTTGGTGGTCCAAAATGGGATAATGTAGAACCTACACTTCGCCCTGAAAAAGCAGTTTTAGGGCTTAGAAAAGGACTCGGATTATATGCTAATCTTCGTCCTATCAAAGTAGCAGATGCTCTTGTTGAATATTCTCCACTCAAAGAAGAAATCGTAAAAGGTACTGATGTATTAATCGTACGTGAATTAATCGGTGGTATCTATTTCGGCGATAAATGTGAAAGTGAAATCTATGAAGGCAATGAACGTGCTTGGGATTTAGAAAATTATTCCGTTCCTGAAGTCAATCGCATTGTAGAATTCGCTATGCAAGCTTCTAAAAAACGCAAAAATAAAGTGACTTCCGTAGATAAATCCAACGTTTTAGCAACTTCTAGATTATGGCGTAGAACAACTGCTAAAGTAGCGGAAAAATATCCTGAAATCACTTTAGAAAATCTCTATGTAGATAACTGTGCTATGCAACTTGCCATCAACCCAAGCCAATTTGATGTCATTGTAACAGGCAATCTCTTTGGCGATATTTTAAGTGATGAAGCTGCAGTTTTAAGTGGTTCTATAGGTATGCTTCCATCTGCTAGTATCGGTGAATCCACTAGCCTTTATGAACCAATTCATGGCTCTGCTCCTGATATCGCAGGCAAAGGCATTGCTAATCCATTAGCTACTATACTTTCTGCTGCTATGCTTCTTCGTTATTCTCTTGATGAACAAGAAGCTGCTACTTGCATTGAACAAGCTGTAGATAAAGCTTTAGCTCAAGGATATCGCACACCTGATTTATATAAAGAAGGCTTCATCAAAGCAGATACAAAAACTATGACTGAAGCTGTATTAAACAATATTTAATATATATTTTATCTATAAACTTATTAAAAAATTTTATTGACAATTAACTTATCTTTTAATATAATTCTTGTGTTAGGACTTATATACATTCTTTACTCACCCCCTAGTGCATAACTAGGGGGTTTTTCTTTATACTTTTTTATAAAATTTACTCATTCGCGAATAGCTAATTGAGGATATCTTCGATAATTAAGTGGAGTATCTTTATATACTTTTTTAAACTGATGACAAAATGCTGATGCATCATTAAACCCACAATTATAAGCTATATCAGCTATAGACATATTTCCACCTTCTAATTTATTCATAGCTGTCTTCAAGCGGAAATTTAAAAGATATTTTTGTGGCGACATATTATATTCTTCTTTAAATAAACGATATAAATACGTTCTATCTATTCCTAAATATTCTGCTATATCGGTAACACTGATATTTTTACTGTAATTTTCATATATATAATCAATAGCTCTCTCTACATGAATAGATTTTGCTTGCTGTTTTTTCATTTGAATTTTCATATGTCCAAAAATATTATATAAACGACTAAGCAACATATATTCATTATTTTTATACTTAGAAAAATAAAATATAAAATTCAACATAGCATCTCTGACTTCACCATTACTCTTATCAAAAAATAATAGATTTACCTTGTCAAAACCGCTATTATTTAACATATTTTCTACATCATAGCCATCGATACAAATCCAACAATATTCCCATGGATCATCTTTATCTGCTTGATAAACACATGTTATTCCTGGACGAATAAGAAACATAGTATCTTTTTCTATTACATAACAAGTATCATTCATCCAAAGTCTTCCTTTGCCTCTCGTTACATAATGAACTAAGTAATGCTGTCGTATTGCTGGCCCAAATGTATGCATAGGACAACAAATTTCCCAGCCTCCATAATATAAATTTAATGCTTTACTTAAATAAACAGGTGTATTAAATTCACTATAAATTTTTCTTATTTCCATAAAAAATCCCACCCAAATAAAATTTATACCATTCTTGCTCTATTTTTATTATATATACTCTTTTTCAAAACACAATATAAAATTTAAATCTTAACTTAGAATTATGGAACTTATACCATATAAATGGAACCAATTCCATATTTAAGGGAGTGTACATACATGAAAAATCTTATTCTAACAAGTCCTATTCCTGAAAAATTAATTGCCTTGGACAAAGTAGAGATATATGTTTAATGATATCATCACTGGTGCTATAGTAGCTCAAGGTGAAGCAGCTATCGCTGTTGCTTTACGCACTCAAAATAAAAAAAAACGTGCAATGTATATTTCTTCAATTATTCCTGCATTTTTAGGTATTACTGAACCTGTTATTTTTGGTATCAATCTTCGTTTTGTTAAACCTTTTATCTGCGGATTAATCGGTGGTGCTTGTGCTGGTGCTACAGCTAGTATCATGCAATTAGCCGGAACAGGTATGGGTATTACTATTATCCCTGGTATGCTTTTATATATGGATAGATTACCAGCTTATTTACTCGTCAATTTTATTGGTTTAGCTGTCGCTTTTGCTCTAACTATGGTATGCTTTAAACCAGAAGAATAATTATTGCAAAGGATGACTTTATCATGACTCAAAAACTCACTATACAAGATATTGCTAATCTAGCTGGAGTAGCTAAAAGTACAGTTTCTCGCTATCTAAATAATGGTTACGTAAGCAAGGAAAAAGCTATGTTAATTGATAAAGTCATACGTGAAACAGGTTATAAATCCAATTTTTTCGCCAAGCGTTTAAAAACTAAACAAAGTAAATTAATCGGCATTGTCATGCCTCGTTTAGACTCTTTTTCTGCGGGCAAATTATTGACAGGTTTTAATATAATTTTACAACAAATGGGATATCAAGCTTTGATTTTAATCAGTGAATTAAATTCGCAAAAAGAACTAGATAATATCTCTCAATTAATTCAACAAGGTGTAGATGGAATTATCGTCGACTCCATCAATATCAATGACAATCATTTAAAACTAATCAATCAAGCTAATATCCCCATTATTTTTACAGGGCAAAGCCACGATAAAGTAAATTTTATCAAAGTAGATGATATCAATGCAGGCAAATTGATGGGTGAATATATCGCCTCTTTAAATCATCAACAAGTGGTATTTTTAGGAGTATCCCCTCAAGATAACGCTGTAGGCGTAGACCGCTATGAAGGATTTAGACAAGGTTTCCTTGCTAATAATCCGCAAGGTAAAATATCTTTTGTCCAAACTGATTATAGTCTTGAACAAGCCTATAATTTAGGCGATACTGTAGTATCTTTTGAACCTAGCGCAGTCGTCTGTGCTACAGATAATATCGCTTTAGGATTATTGCGTTATTTTCATGAAAAGAAAATCCATGTTCCCCAAGATATTTCACTTGCTGGCTTTGGTGGTTATCCTGTAGGCAGTATATCTTATCCATCATTGACTAGCCTAGCCTTTGATTATAAACATCTAGGCATAAAAACAGCAGAAAAATTATTATCTATGCTTCAAAATCAACCTGTAACTTCTGAATATGACCACAATATGAATTTAATCATACGTGAAAGCACACGCTTAGCAAAAATATAAAATAATATTTAATGAAGGAGGACTTTCATTTATGCAATGGCATAACAAATTTCATTTGGAAATGCCCAAGGGATTAGTTAATGACCCTAATGGTCTTTGTTATCATCAAGATAAAAGTCAAAAGCGTTCAGAATAAATAAATGATAAAAAGGCAGGTGATTGTAGTGA
>ERZ835980.3609-NODE-3609-length-11734-cov-4.838856_pt1 | contig 11734 bp, 10 predicted proteins | sample MGYA00519943_ERZ835980 | MGnify/ENA primary metagenome ERZ835980 (study PRJEB31850, sample SAMEA3708791) | human gut metagenome | biome: human gut; feature: human-associated habitat; material: faeces | place: China | collected 2014 ... | reverse complement strand
CTCGGCGACGCCGTTCAGAGGTGGCTTCGCCACCCTGAACCCTCCTCTTGGTCATGCAAAAGTACGATAAAGGAAAAGTATTTTTATGTTTCTTTTTAGAAACCATCCAATATCTTGGCGATGCCGACACGCGCCTGCATTGTCGGTTTTGGCACTTTTGCTCATTCAAAAGCGCGAAAAAGAAAAAGTTTCTTTTGTACTTTTTCTGCGAAAAATCCCCTCATGTAAGCTAAAGCCTCCCGTTGTATGCGGGAGGCTATGATATTTATTTTTCTTTCAGAGGGCTCCATGTGTAATATTCGCGCTTTGAGAACTGCTCGGCAAACGAGCCTGCGATTCCTTTTACCGTGAGATAGCGGAAGCGGTAAGCCGTAGTTTCGTTGCCTGCGGAATCCTTTCCCGTGACCTTGGAAACGAATGCCTTGGTTGAGACCACCTCTACGCTTTCGGGAAGCGTGACGGAATTTATAAGATATTTATTGAAGAATTTGAAATCATGGATTCTCTTTATCGTATCGGGGAAAACGATATCGGATGACATGCCGTTATACTGAATAAGGATTCCGTCGCCTGCGACGATGAAATCGTCCTTATTATCCTTGAGCCACGGTGTCTCATAAAAAGCATTTTCGCCGATATAGGCGGTATTTTTCGGAATATCAATATCGGCAAGACGCCTGCACTCATAGAAAGCATAATCCGCGATGATGCGCAGACTCTCGGGCAGAGAGATGCTTGTCAGCTTATTACACTGATAGAAAACATTCGAGCCGATATACGAGAGATTGCCTGCCTCAAAAGTCACGCTCGAAAGCGCGCCGCATTCGGCAAAGGCTCCGTCCTCTATGCGTTCGATGCGGGCGGGAATCACTACGCTCTCGATGGAATCGCAGGTGCGGTAAGCATATGCGGGAACAGAGGTGTTTTCACTGCCGAGCACGAAATCGCGGAGGTTTCTGCAACCGCTGAAAGCAAATTGGGAAATCCTGCGAAGCTCGGAGAACTTCGGCACATTCACAAGCGAGGTGCAACTGGCAAAAGCGGACTGACCTATCGCCGTGATGCTGTCTGCAAGCACTACATCTGTGAGCTTGGTGCAGTTTTCAAATGTATTTGCGGGGATTTCGTCTATTTTGCAGAGAAGCTCGACCTTTGTCACATTTGTATCGAAAAGTATGCCTCTGCCGAGGGATTTTACCGTCGCGGGAACTGTAAACGATGTGAATTTATCGCAGTTGCCGAAAGCATAATTGCCGATGGAAGTGAGCGTCGCGGGGATGGTGAAATCGGCAAGCTCATTGCAGTTATAGAGCGCATATGCGCCGATGGATTCGAGATTCGGCGATACGGACAAGTCGGAAAGGACGATACAGCCCGAGAAAATATATGCGGAAAGGCTCTTTGCCGCAGTGATATCGGCTTTTTTCAGCGCGGAGCATGAAGCGAAAGCAAATATGCCGATTTCGGGTGTATTCGGGAATGATATTTCCGTAAGAGAGGTGCATGAGCTGAAAGCATATGAGCCTATTTTACACAGCGCCGGATAAGAAACGATTTTTGCGAGCGCATTGCAGTTATAAAAGGCAAACTGCGATATCTCGGTGATGCCCTCGGGAAGCTCTATCTCGGCGAGTGCCTTGCACCCGTCAAATGTGCCTATCGGGACGACCGTCATATCGGAGGGCAGGGTAGCCTTTTTGAGATAAGGGCAGTTTTTGAAAACCGAGGTGCCGAGCGAAACGCCTGCGGGAAGCTCTATCTCGGCAAGCGGAGTGGAGCAGAAAGCAAAGCTTTCTATCGTTTTAAGCGAGGAGGGAATCTTCATTTCCGTGATATCGGAGGCATAGAATGCACTGCCGCCGATGGAGACAACACCCTCGGGAAGATTTATCTTTTTGAGCAAGGCGCCTGTGAAAGCACTCTCGCCGATATTCTTCACGCCTGCGGGAACGGAATATTCACTGCTCTCTATGCGCTTGCCCATGGGATAGGAAATGAGAGTTCCCATATCGCGGGAGAAGAGCACGCCGTCAACCGAAGTATAGGCGGTATTCGCGGCATTTACCTCAAAGGCATTTACCTTGCCGCAACCTGCAAATGCACCGTAGCCGATATCGTTAAGCGACGCGGGAAAGACTGCGGAGAAAGCATCGGCGCCTGTTCCGCAGTTGTAAAAAGCATGGGAACCGAGCGATGTGAGAGAGGAAAGCCCCGATATATCAAAGGCAAAAGCGGAGCATCCGGAAAATGCGCTGTCCTCTATGGTTTTCAGCGTAGAGGGGAAAGCGAAGTTTTTCAGCGCCTTACAGCCGTAAAAGGCATCGGCGGCTATCGTCTCGAGCCCGTCCTTTACGAAGCGGACGCTTTCAAGCTTGGTACAACCTGCAAAAGCACCGTTTTCGATGGTTTTCACATTGCCGGAAAGCTCTATTTCGACAACGGAGGTATTGCCTGCAAAGGCACCGGCACCTATGGCGACGACGGTATATCTGCCGTCTATCTTATTTATGGATACCGAGGTTTCCTTGCCTTTATAGGCGGTGATTGTAGCCCTCTTGTTACTGTCGAGCGTGAACTCATAGAGGCTGTTTGTGCTGGTCTGCGTATCGTCCGCGAAAAGCGGGAATATACAGCAGATGAGCATGAGAGCGATGAGTATTATTGCTGAAAAGCCGATAGTTTTTTTCATTGCTTTTTTGCCTTTCGTGATTTACTTTAGAAAAATAGTTAAATATATAATATCATAAAATCCCGCGTTTTTCAAGTACCCAAAGCAGAATATATGTTTATAAATTGTAACTATTGTCTTTTTGCGGCGAAAAATGTCTTTATTCCGCAGAGGGCGATAAGCGCGCCGAAAATCTTTTCAAGCAGTGTAACATCGACATTTCTGACTACGGCAAAGCCGAGAAAAGCGCCGCAGAAGCCGAAAATGCCGCATATGAGCACCGTCTGCAAGCGCAGCTTCCGCCGAAAAAAGTGAACGACTGCGGCGCACGCGGATGACACTGCGAAAAATATGAGATTTATGCCTTGGGAAGCGACCTGCGGGATATTTTTGACAAGGCGCAGATAGAGTATCAGAAGTCCTCCGCCGCCGACACCCGTGGCGGAAAGCGCCGCGGTGAGAAATGCGGCGAGGAAATCAAGCATATGTGCCTCCTATTTGCGAAAGATAAGCGATATGCCGCCATAGACCATGATGGCGGCAAAAATTTTTTTGAGCAGAGAAGTTTTTATATACGAGAGAGCGAAAGCACCCGCGATACCGCCCAGCACGGCGGGAAGCATATAGGGAAGAGCGTCGGAAAGGGAAAAAGCGCCCGACGAGAAATACAGAAAGACAGACGAAAGCGACATGATAAGCACGCTTATCACGGTCATAGCGAAGATATCCTTTGCATCGTATTCGTCGCTCTGCGCATACAATTTTGACAGCATGAAGTATATTACTATGCCGCCGCCCATGCCGAAAAGCCCGTTTATCGCGCCCGCGGCAAGCGAACCGAGCAGAAAAGGAAGTATTTTGTGCAGGCTTTTTCCGAGCTTTGTTATCATATTTCAGTCCGCTCCTTAATATTTTTATTTTATTATTGTATTTTATAATATTTTGTGCTATAATTATCCTGTTATACTATATATTGCGAAAGTCCGCCCGATTATCGCGGCGGTTATCATACGGATTCCCGATTTCATATTGCCTTATGGCAAACGATTTTATGCAAGGAAGGTAAAAAATGGCTGAAAACAGAAAAAAGAAACAGACGGCACAAGATGATGATTTCTTCGAATACGACGATGCTTTTACGGTAAAAGAGGAGGATATGTCGGGCGCACGGCGCAGAAGCGACCGCAAGCGCGGCGACGATGCCGAGCGCGGCACGGAAACGAGAAAAGGCGGCGCATCGGAGCGAGGTTCTTCTCGCGGCGCTTCCGATAAAGAGGCGAGAGGCGAGGCACGCGCAGACGAGCGCGGGGACGCACGCAAAGACAAGAGCGCAAAGAAGCCGAAAAAACCGAAAAAGCCCGCAAATCCCTCATCTGTCGGAAATCAGATAATAATAGCCGTGATGGCGGCACTGGCGATATTCATCGGCGTCTGCTTTGCCGCGGCGGAGAAAGTCGGCGTTATCGGCGGCTTCATCTCCGAGTTCCTGCCCGGAACATTCGGCGGAGCGGCATTGCTGATTCCGTTCCTGCTCCTCATCCATGCGCTCTACTGGAAGCGCGATACGGCATCGGGACTGCGCCTTTTCAGGCTGATGTTTTCCTTTGCCGTGACAGTGATTTTTTCGTCACTGCTCCATGTTATCTTCATTGCCACCGGTTCCTTTACGGTAGGCGAAAAGATGAGCGTGCTGCTGAAGGATTTCTATCTGCAGGGCATCTCGTATAAGGGCGGCGGTGCCGTCGGCGGACTGCTCGGCACACTCGGCGTGCGCGGTCTCGGCGTTCCCGGAGCGCTCATATTCTCGATACTTTTCCTCGTGATAGCAGTGATACTTTTCCTCGGATATACTCCCGGTATAGTATGGCGCAGAACCGTATTTTATATCATGCGTGGTATAGAAAAGAAAAAAGCGGAAAAGCGTGAAAAGAAAGAGCAGGAGGAAAAAGCAAGAGCCGAGGCTGAAGCGGCAAAAGCCGCAGGCACCGCACTTGTAGTCCGCAAGGGCGGCATCGGCGAGGATATCCTCAGCGGAAACGGCATAACGGACGAGCCGAAAAAAGAGGAGCCCGCGACATACGATTTCTTCACGCCAGAGCCTGCGCCTGTTTCGCAGGAAGAGCCTGCGCCCGCGCCCGAACCGATAATCGAAAACATAATGCCCGTCAAGCGCACGAAGATAAAAAAAGAAGAAAAGCCGAAGAGCGATGTTCCCTCCGTTATTCTTGCGGGAGAGAACGGCGAGCCCGCGATAATCCACGAGGAGCCGCCTGTTCCCGAATATCAGTTCCCGCCGATAGAGCTTCTTGCATATAAGGAGCAGTCGGGCGGCGATTCACAGAACGAAATGGCGGCGAATGCGCAGAAGATTGTTTCCACGCTCGGCGATTTCAATATAAGAACAAGAGTTATCGGCGTTTCCCGCGGTCCTGCCGTCACGCGCTATGAGATAGCGCCCGAATCGGGAACAAAGGTTGCCGCCATCATGAACAGAACAGACGATATCTCGCTGAGTCTTGCTTCGGCGGTGCGTATCTCGGGTGTTATCCCCGGTAAGAGCGCCATCGGTATCGAGGTGCCGAATAAGAATGTTTCCATGGTTTATCTGCGCTCGCTTATCGACAGCGACGAGTTCCGCAATGCCAAGAGCAAGGTCACTGCCGCGCTCGGCATAGATATAACGGGCAAGAATATACTTTTCGATATAGCGAAAATGCCGCATCTGCTTATCGCGGGTGCTACCGGCATGGGTAAATCCGTGTGTATGAATTCACTTATCATCAGTATCCTCTATAAGGCAAGACCCGACGAAGTCAAGTTTATCTTCATCGACCCGAAAAAGGTTGAATTCAATATGTATAACGGAATACCGCATCTGCTTGTGCCGGTCGTTTTTGACCCGAAGAAGGCAGCAGGCGCCCTCCACTGGGCTGTGACCGAGATGGAGCGCAGATATGATATTCTCGAAGCTACTGGCAAGCGTAATCTCACGCAGTACAACGAGGCGATAAAGGACGACCCGACGGCGGAAAAACTGCCGCAGATAGTTATTTTCATAGATGAGCTTGCGGATCTGATGCTCACGGCACCCGATGATGTGGAAACATCCATAAACCGCATCGCGGCAAAGGCGCGTGCGGCAGGTATGCACCTGATAATCGGCACACAGCGTCCCTCGGTCGATGTCATCACGGGTACAATCAAGGCAAATATCCCCTCCCGTATCGCCTGCACGGTTTCCTCCATGCAGGACTCGAGAACGATACTCGATATGGGCGGCGCGGAAAAGCTGATAGGGCGCGGCGATATGCTCTTCTCACCTGTCGGCTCCATGTCACCTACGAGAGTGCAGGGCGCATATGTCGATGAGCCGGAGATACTGAAGATAGTAGACTTCTTAAAGAATCAGGAATGCTTCGAAAACAACGAGACCTACAGCCGCGAGATAAGCGAAAAGATAGAAAAAGAAGCGGCGCGTTGCGGTCAGAAGAAAGGAAGCGGAGCGGGACTTGCCGCGGCTTCCTCCGACGGAGACGGCGACGACAAGGCTGACCCGATGCTCGACAGCGCGATAAAACTCGCCATAGAGAGCGGCAAGATTTCCACCTCGCTTATCCAGCGCAAACTTTCGCTCGGCTTCGGCAGAGCGGCAAAGCTTATCGACATCATGGAGCAGAAAGGCATCGTCAGCGCGCCTGACGGACAAAAGCCGAGAACTGTTCTTATCACATATGACCAGTATCTGGAAATGGGCATGCAGAATCCGCCCTCGCAATCTGATGAGAGCGAAGCGGGCGACGAACCATGGTGATACTGCGGGAGGTAAAGATTTATGGGAAAACTGATAGTAATAGACGGGCTGGACGGCTCGGGAAAGACCACTAAAAGCAAGCTTCTCTATGAGGAGCTGAAAAATCAGGGCAAGAATGTCCGTCTGATTTCTTTTCCGAATTACGAAAGCGAGGAAGCGACGCTCGTGAAAATGTATCTGCGTGGCGATTTCGGCGATACGCCCGATGCCGTGAACGGATATGCCGCGGCGACATTTTTCTCCGTAGAGCGGTATGCCTCTTTCAAAAAGAACTGGGAGGCTTTCTATCGCGAGGAGGATTCCATAGTCATAGCGTGCAGATATACCACGGCGAATGCCGTGCATCAGCTTGCGAAAATGGACAGAGACCTCTGGGACGAATATCTGAACTGGCTCTATGATTTCGAATACAACAAGATGGGCATACCGAGACCTGACCTCGTGCTTTTCCTCGAGATGAAGCCCGAGGTTTCGGAAAAGCTTGTCGCTCAGCGAAATGCACAGACGGGGCAGGCACTCGATATTCACGAAAAGGATAAGGAATATATGCAGAGATGCTACAAGGCGGGGCTTTATTCTTCGGATAAGCTGGGCTGGGAGCGCATCTGCTGCTATGAGGGAAACGAGCCGAAATCCGTAGAGGAGCTTATGGAGGTCATAACGGAAAAGGTCACGATGTTTCTTGACGTGACGAAAAATTAAGGGGGTATTCTTATGAAAAGAGCAGCGTTGTTATTCGCTTCCGGAACGGAAGAGATTGAGGCACTCACACCTGTCGATATTCTGCGCCGCGCAGGCACTCATGTCGATATTATCGGCGTCGGAACAGACGAGCCGACAGGCTCGCACGGGATAAGGATAAAGACGGATATGACGCTTGCGTCAGCCGATCTTCTCTCCTATGATATGATAGTAATTCCCGGGGGAATGCCGGGAACGACGAATATAGAGGAGACAGGCATAGCCGAGGTGCTCAGAAAGGCGGATGCCGAGGGGAAAATCATAGCGGCGATATGCGCCGCGCCCATGATTCTCGGCAGAGCGGGATTGCTCGCCGGAAGGGAAGCGATATGCTATCCGGGCTTTGAAAAATATCTCTCGGGTGCTCTCATTTCCGAAAAGAAGGTAGCCGTGAGCGGTAATATCATCACAGCAAAGGGAATGGGCGTCGCACTCGAATTTGCACTCGAGCTTGCAAAAGCTCTCTACGGAAAGGAAAAGGCGGATGAAGTTGCTTCATCCGTTATGGCGAAATAATTATGTACGAACTCAGACAGCACAAAACAGAAATAAGAACTGCATATATGGAAAAGCGTGCGAATATGCCCGCAGAGGAACGCGCCGCAAAGAACGCGGCTGTATGCAAAAGCGTGCTTGCCAGCGCGACATACCGCTTTGCGGATACGCTCCTGCTTTATTATCCGCGTGCGGATGAGGTAGATGTTCTGCCTATTGCCCGTGCCGCTCTTGAGGCGGGGAAGAAAGTCGCTTTCCCGAAATGCCATCCTGCGGACAAGAGCATGGATTTTCATTTCGTCTCCTCGGTTGATGATTTTGAAAAGGGCGAATACGATATCATGGAGCCTGTAAATTCGCTCGGTATATATAATAAGGAAAATTCACTGCGGGATAACTGCATCTGCATCGTTCCCGCTGTCGTATACGACAAAAAAGGCTACCGCATAGGCTACGGAGGCGGATACTATGACAGATACCTCTCGGGCTTCCGCGGCACGGTCGTCGGCATAGCGTACAGGGATTTCATACTGCCGAATGTTCCGCACGGCCGCTTTGATGTGGCGGTCGATGTGCTGATAAGCGAAGGCGGAATATATGCAAAGAGCTAAGCATAAGGTAACGCATCCCTTTGTCTTTGCGCCGCTCCTTGTGCTGATACTCGTATTTTTTATCACGGTATCGCGTTTTATTCCGATGAATAAGCTCGGGATAATCGGTGCCTGCCTGCTCATGTGCTTTTTTCAGGCGGTGATGTTCGGCATCCCGATAGGAATTTATGCATATATGAGGCGCGGCGCACTGCGCACGGTTTTCGAGGGGCGACTCTCGTTTTCGGGCGCACCCGTGATAGTTTTCGGCGCGCTCATGCTTATTTTGCAGAGTTGCGTGCTGAAATTCGGTATTTTCCGCTTCGGCTATAAGATAGATGCCTTTCAGCTCTACGGGAGCAGCTTTGATGTTTCCGCGGGAAGTGCCGCGGAGCTTGCCGCGATAACGGCGGCTTATGCGATAATACCTGCCATCGTCGAGGAAATAATGTTCCGCGGCGTAATATCGCGGGAATACCGCATAGGAGGTCCCGCCTTTGCCGCGATTTTCTCCTCGCTTTTCTTTGCGATAATACATTTCGATGCGGCGCTTTTTCCCATATATTTCTTTGCGGGGCTGACGCTTTCGGCTGTCCGCTTTGTGACGGATTCGATCGCCGCCTCAATGGCTGTCCATGCCGCATACAATATCTTTGCGGTTTTTCTCGAGAGATATGTATGGCTTATGTCCTCCAGTCCTGACAGCCAGATTCTTTTCTGGTTTATACTTATAGCACTTTTTCTGCTCTGTGCCTTTCTCTTCTTCCGTTTTTCGGCGCTCGGGCTCGAAAAGGCAGCTTATTCGGAAAGGGCATATCCTTTCGGCAAGGCGGGAGTGAAGAAGTTGCCGCTTTTTGCAGATGCGCTGACCTCGCCGACGGCACTCGTATGCTTTGCCGTCTTTGTCGTTTCCGTAATAATAACGGCGATAGTATAATTTTTTACCCCATTGCAGAAAATATGCCTGCAAACATTATTACGAATGGGGTATATTTATGAAGAAAAAAAGAATACCGCGCGGAGTGAAATTCTGGCTTGCCGTCATATTTCTCTCCGTGATGGCATCTGCCTTTATCGTTTCCGCCGCAAACGACGCTTTTGCTCTCGTAAAAACGGGAGGAAGCTATGAAATAACCGTGGATGAGGACGACAGCCTCATCGATGTGGCAAAAAAACTGAAAAAATCGGGCATGATACGATATCCGCTAACCTTTGCGGCATATAATCACTTCCGCTTCGGCGATAAGCTGACGGCGGGCGACTATACCGTAAACGGCGGCATGAGCTATGACGAAATGCGGCGTTCGATATCGCCGAAGAAGAATGCCCGCGAGCAAATCCGCCTGACGATACCCGAGGGATATACGACAGACGCGATAATCGACATTTTCGTAAAGAACGGCATAGGCACAAAGGAGAAATTCGCCGAGGTCATAAACGGCTACGATTTCGATTATGATTTTGTGCGCGCTATCCCCGAGAGGGAGGGCAGGACATACAGGCTCGACGGATATCTTTTCCCCGACACATATTTTTTCTACAAGGATTCAAGCGAGGTTGAGGCGATAGGCAAGCTCCTGCGAAATTTTGACGGCAAATTCGGCGCGAAAATGCGTGATGATGCGCTTTCCTCGGGCATATCGTGCGATGACGCGGTGATTTTAGCCTCCATAATAGAAAAGGAAGCCTTTTTCAAGGAGGATATGCCGAAAATTTCTTCTGTTTTTCACAACAGGCTTGCAGGAAGCAGAAAATATCTCGAGAGTGATGCCACCGTGCGCTATTTTCTTGCCGTTTCGGGAGAAAATACCGCGACTTTTACCGCCGAGCAGATGCGAATTGTAAACCCATACAACACATACAGGAGCGAGGGACTTCCGCCCGGGGCTATCTGCAATGCGGGCGCGGATGCGCTCTACGCCGCGATATATCCCGAAAAAACGGATTTTCTCTATTTTGTCTGCGATAAGAGCGGTAATGCCGTCTATTCGCGGACATACGGCGAGCATCTTGCGGCTACCAAAAAAATACGCGGGCAATGATGCCCGAAAAGGATGATAAATATGACAGAATTACTCTCTCCCGCGGGCAATCCCGAAAAACTGCGCGCCGCTTTTCTCTACGGAGCCGACGCCGTATATTTTGCGGGCGAACGCTTCGGCATGCGTGCCGCGGCGGACAATTTCACCCTGCCCGAGATAGAGGAGGCTTCCGCCTATGCGCATGAGCGCGGAAGGAAGCTCTATATCACGCTCAATACCATGCCGAGAGAGGACGAATACGCACCGCTCGCCGATTTTCTGCGCGAACTGAAGGCGCTCGGCGATATGCCCGATGCCGCGATAGTTGCGGATATCGGCGTCATGGACTTAATACAGAAGATAATCCCCGATATGGAGATTCATATTTCCACGCAGGCGGGAATAGTCAGCTCCGCCGACTGCAACGCATGGTACAGGCTCGGAGCGAAGCGCGCGGTTATAGCCCGTGAGCTTTCGCTTTCCGATATCCGCGCGATAAGGGCAAATATCCCGTCGGATATGGAGATAGAGGCTTTTGTTCATGGCTCGATGTGCGTTTCCTTCAGCGGGCGTTGCCTTCTCTCGAATAATCTCGTGGGCAGAGACGCAAACCGCGGTCAGTGCGCACAGCCATGCCGCTGGAACTATACGATAACGGAAGAAAAGCGCCCCGACACGCCTTTTCCCATAGAGGAAACGCGCGAGGGGACATTCATCATGAGCTCCAAGGATATGAATATGCTCGCCTATGTGCCCGAGCTGATAAAGAGCGGTATTTCTTCATTCAAGATAGAGGGGAGAATGAAGAGCGCGTATTATACCGCCGTCGTCACCAATGCTTACCGCGCCGCGATAGACGGATATCTGCGCGATGGCGAGAATTACAGCCTCGATGAGCGCTGGAATAAAGAGCTGGACAGCGTAAGCCACAGGGAATACTGCACCGGCTACTATTTTGACGACCCGATGAAAAATGCGCAGCTCTGCGAAAATCCGGGCTATATGCGCGAAAAGGCGTATCTTGCCGTGGCTCTGGAATACGATGCCGAGCGGAAAACGGCAAAATTCCGCCAGAGAAACAAAGTCAGTCTCGGCATGGCGGCAGAGCTCATTTCCCCCGGGAAATTCGGCAGGGGCTTTACCGTGGAGAAAATCATCTCCGCGGAAAACGGCGCGGAACTGGAGAGCGCACCGCATCCTTTCATGGAGTTCTGGGTTCCAGTGCCTTTTGAGGTGAAAGCGGGCGACATACTCCGCGGCGCAAACTGAAATAAATACATAAATCCGCCGAAACGGCGGATTTTTTGTTTGTCGAAAAAGTATTTTTTAATGCAAAAACAGCCAAAAGCATTTTTGTATAGCCTTCTCCTGCGGGAGAAGGGGGACCGCGGTAGCGGTGGATGAGGAG
>ERZ835980.3604-NODE-3604-length-11739-cov-5.363489_pt1 | contig 11739 bp, 10 predicted proteins | sample MGYA00519943_ERZ835980 | MGnify/ENA primary metagenome ERZ835980 (study PRJEB31850, sample SAMEA3708791) | human gut metagenome | biome: human gut; feature: human-associated habitat; material: faeces | place: China | collected 2014 ... | reverse complement strand
GGCCAACGCAGTTGGCCGCGCCTCTTTTTTATAGCCTTGCCATGTTCTTGGCGGCCACCACGTCCACGCCGGTGCCGCAGACGTCCCGCAGCACCACGTCGCCGATGGCGATGGGGGCCTGTGCCGTCACGGCGCCCAGCGCCCGGGCCACGTCAAAGACCAGCGCCTTGGGCACCTCGCCGTTGGTGCGTACCGGCAGCACCGGCAGCGCCGCGCCCCGGATGGCCACCGTCCCGGTGACGGTGCGCACCGGCGCCACGCACTCCTTCCGGGCGTAGGCCTCGCCCCGGGGGCAGGTGTTGCCGCTGACGGCGGTCACCGCGCCGTTTTCCACCTCGGCGGTGAGCTGGCAGCCCATGGGACAGCCGATGCAGATCAATTCACGTCTCATTGTGCCTGCGCCTCCTCTACTACGAAAGTCACCGTGTCCGCATCGGCGGGGATGGCGGCGGGGTCGAGGGGGAAGCTCTCCATCTCGCCGGGGGTCAGGATGCGCTTGGGGATGCGCCGGAGCAGCGTCCCCCCGGCGTAGGCGCACAGCGCCGCGTTCCGGTAGGGCTGCCCCACCCGGAACCGGACGGTGACAGGCCCGCCGTCCCGATGCAGGGACTGGGGCACGGTGTAGCGCACGCCGTTTTTGCCCTCCAGACGGATGCTCTCACTGTCCTTGACGCCCTCCAGTACATACCGGGCGGCGCTGCGTCCGGCTGCCGCCGCCTCCTGGGACACGAAGTCCACCAGATCGTGGACGTGCAGCACGTTGCCGCAGGCGAACACGCCGGGCAGGGAGGTGGCCAGCGTCTCGTCCACCGCCGGGCCGCCGGTGACGGCGTCCAGCGCCGCGCCTGCCTGACGGGTCAGCTCGTTCTCCGGCAGCAGACCCACGCTCAAAAGCAGCGTGTCGCAGGGGATGTACCGCTCCGTCCCGGCGACGGGCAGGCGGCGGTCGTCCACCTGCGCCAGTGTCACGCCGGTCAGGTGCTCCTGCCCGTGGATTTCCACCACCGTGGTGGACAGATACAGCGGGATGCCGAAATCGTCCAGACACTGGACGATGTTGCGCTTCAGACCGCCGGAATAGGGCATGACCTCCGCCACGGCCTTGACCTCCGCGCCCTCCAGCGTCATGCGCCGGGCCATGATGAGGCCGATGTCGCCGGAGCCGAGGATCACCACCTGCCGTCCGGGGAGGTATCCCTCCATGTTCACCATGCGCTGGGCCGTGCCGGCCGACCAGATACCGGCGGGCCGGGTGCCCGCGATGTTCAGCGCGCCCCGGGGCCGCTCCCGGCAGCCCATGGCCAGCACCACCGCCTGCGCCCTGATCTGCTGCAGGCCCACGCTGCGTCCCGTGACGGTCAGCACCCGCTCCGGCGACACGTCCAGCACCATGCAGTCCGTCCACGCGGGGATGCCCCGCTCCGTCACGGCGTCGATGTAGCGCTGGGCGTACTCGGGGCCGGTCAGCTCCTGGTGGAACGTGTGCAGCCCGAAGCCCGCGTGGATGCACTGGCTCAGGATGCCGCCCAGCTCGCCGCTGCGCTCTAAGATCAGAATGTCCCGCAGACCCGCGTCGTAGGCGGCTGCGGCCGCGGCCAGTCCGGCGGGGCCTCCGCCGATGATGGCCAGTTGTACGGTTTTCATGAAAGCACCTCCTTGGTGCGGCCTGCCAGCAGGCGGCTGTCGCCGCCGCTCTTGGTCAGCTCGGTCATGGGAATGCCCAGCTCCTCGTGGAGCAGTTCCAGCACCCGGGGCGTGCAGAACCCGCCCTGGCACCGGCCCATACCGGCCCGCACCCGCCGCTTCACGCCGTCCAGCGACCGCGCGCCCCGGCGGATGGCCTCCCGGATCTCGCCCTCCGTGATCTGCTCGCATCGGCAGACAACCGAGGCGTAGGCCGGATCCTTTTCAATCAGCGCCTGCCGCGCCGCAAGATCCATCTCCCGGGGGCGGGGGATGTCCTGCCGCTCCGGGAGGAAGTCGTCCTTTTCCGCCGCGCCCAGCTTTTCGGCGGCCAGCTCCGCCAGATACTGCCCGATGGCGGGGGCGGAGGACAGACCCGGCGACTCAATGCCCACGGCCTCGAAAAAGCCGTCGGCGCTCTCGCCCACGATAAAGTCGTCGTCGCCGTCCACCAGATGGGCGCGAAGCCCCGCGAAGCTGGTGATGACGTCCCGCATGGGGAGGTTCGGCACGCTGCGCGCCGCCGTCTCCGTTACGCGGCGCAGACCCGCCGCCGTGGTGGCGGTGCAGTCGCGGTCCGTCTGATCCTCCGCCGTGGGGCCCACCAGCAGATTGCCGTGGACGGTGGGGGATACCAGCACGCCCTTGCCCATGGCGGAGGGGAGCTGGAAAATGGTGTGCTGCACCAGCTCGCCGTCCCGCCGGTCCAGCAGGCAGTATTCGCCCCGCCGGGGCACGATGGTCAGCTTCGCCTCGCACAGCTGGTTATGGAGCGTGTCGCCGTGTACGCCGGCGGCGGCAATAACCACCCGGCTCTCCAGCACGCCCTGACTGGTCTCCAGCAGGAAATGGCCGTCCTCCCGGCGGATGTGCCACACCTCCGTGTTGAAGCGGAAATCACAGCCGTTGGCGGCGGCGTTCTCCGCCAGCGCGATGGTCATGCCGAAGGGGCAGATAATCGCGCTGGTAGGCGCATACAGCGCGGCCGCAGCCTCCGGCGCGACCCGGGGCTCCTGACGGCGCAGTGCCTCGCGGTTCAGCACCACCAGACCCTCCACGCCGTTGCGCTCTCCGCGGGACTTCAGCTCCTCCAGACGGGGGATATCCGCCTCATCGAAGCACAGCACCAGCGCGCCGCACCGGCGGTAGGGGAAGTCCAGCTGCTGGGACAGCTCCTCCATCATCCGGGAGCCCTCCACGTTGAACCGGGCCTTGGCCGAGCCAACCGGCGCGTCGAACCCAGCGTGGCAGATGGCGGAGTTGGCCTTGCTGGTGCCCACGCACACGTCCTCGCCCCGCTCCACAAGACAGATGCGCAGGCGATAGCGGCTGAGCCAGCGGGCCACGGCGCAGCCCACTGCGCCGCCGCCTACGATCACGGCATCATACATCGTCAAAACCTCTTTTCCAAAGGGCGGCGTATGCCGCCCGCAGTATGCGTACAACATTATAGAATAACAATCGACGCCCGTCTTGTCAAGTCGACAGCGCCCGCCGGAAATTTTAACGCGGATTTAACGACTTCTTAACAGAGGGATGTGCTACAATAGCACCATGCATATAAAGAGAGGGGGCGGCGCCGTGGACAGAAAAGCCTACCTGGCCAAGCTCCGCAGCCAGAACAAGCGGGAGCGATCCTTTGCCAGCCTGGGCCTGACGTGCTCCGGCCGGGATCTGGCCATCGCCTTCGGACTGTATCTGGCGGCGGTGGTGCTGTGTCTGTTCCTGCGGAACATCGACCTGCACCAGGACACCACCTATGTGGCGGTGATCTTCCTGCTGGACGTGTTCCTGACGGCCTACTGGACCAACGGCTATGTGCTGGGCATCATCACCGCCGTGGCCGGCGTGTTCAGCGTGGACTACATCTTCACCTATCCCTACTGGCACATCAGCTTCACCCTTACCGGCTTCCCGCTGACGTTCCTGGTCATGATGACCATTTCCGTGCTGACGGCGGCTGTCACCAGCCGCGCCAAGCAGACGGAGGCCGTCCGCCGGGAGGCGGAGAAGGAGAAGATGTACGCCGATCTGCTGCGAGCCGTGTCCCACGACATCCGCACGCCGCTGACCGGCATCGTGGGCGCCACCAACGTTCTGCTGGAGCAGGACAGCGGACTGACGAAGGAGCAGCGGCTCCAGCTGCTGCGCTCCACCAACGAGGACGCCCAGTGGCTCATCCGCATCGTGGAGAATCTGCTGTCCATCACCCGCATCAACGCCGAGGAGGCCCGGGTGAAAAAGGCGCCGGAGGCGGCGGAGGAGGTCATCGGCAGCGCCGTGGCCAAGACCCATAAGCACTACCCCGATGTGGACGTGCAGGTCTCCGTACCGGACGAGCTGATGCTGGTGCCCATGGATCCGCTGCTCATCGAGCAGGTGCTGGTGAACCTCATGGAAAACGCGGTGATCCACGGCGGCACCAGCCGCATCGACATCGCGCTGACGCAGCAGGGGGAGGACGCGGTGTTCACCGTGGCCGACAACGGCAGGGGCATCCCGCTGCACCTTCTGGGCAAGTTATTTGACGGCGCGGCCCGCAGTGACCGCACCAGCGACGGCAAGCGCAGCATGGGCATCGGCCTGTCTGTATGCCGCACGGTGGTGCAGGCCCACGGCGGAACGATCCGGGGAGAGAATAAAAAAGACGGCGGCGCATGCTTCACGGTGACGCTGCCCATGAAAGGAGACGACTATGAAGATTAAAGACAAGGTACTGATCGTGGAGGATGAGCAGTCCATCAGCAACTTTATCTCCATGATCCTCACGGCCAACGGGTACGATACCATTATCGTCCGCAGCGGGGAGGAGGCTCTGACCATGATCGCCTCCCACTGTCCGGATCTGATCGTGCTGGACCTGGGTCTGCCGGACATGGACGGCATGGAGGTGCTGAAGGCTGTCCGCAAGTGGTCGAACCTGCCGGTCGTGGTGGTCTCCGCCCGCAACCATGAGCACGACAAGGTGGAGGCGCTGGACTACGGCGCCGACGATTATCTGGTGAAGCCCTTCGGCACCTCCGAGCTGCTGGCCCGCATCCGCACGGCCATCCGCCACACCCGCACCACCCTGTCCAACACGCAGATCGCCCAGTCCGGCAAGTTCGTCACCGGCGACCTGACCATCGACTACGACAAGCATCAGGTGCTGATGAACGGCCAGAACGCCGGGCTCACCGTCAACGAGTATAAGATCGTGGCCCTTCTGGGCAAGTACGCCGGCAAGGTGCTGACCTACGACTTCATCATCCGGGAGCTGTGGGGCCCCAAGGCCAAGACGGACAACCAGATCCTCCGGGTGAACATGGCCAACATCCGCCGCAAGATCGAGCCGACCCCCGGCAACCCCCAGTACATCTTCACCGAGGTGGGCGTGGGCTACCGCATGCGGGAGGGCGACTGAGCCGCATACATATTCAATTAAAAACGCCCCATCCGGGGCGTTTTTCTATGTCCTGGATGTTTCTCCACAAGAAAAGCGCGGCCGATGCGCATCGACACTTCACAGACGCTTTATATGAGGAGGATAAAGGAAAAATGGCCCTGCGGCAAGCGCACGCTAAGAACCGCCCCGCCTTATTTACATCACTTTTTTCTCGCGGTAAGATACATATACGCCCGCTGGGTAAGGCGGGGGAAACTTGTAAGGAGAGAAAGCAATGGAAGAAAGAAAAGGCTTCGGATCCAATTTCGGATTCCTGATGGCCGCGGTCGGCTCTGCGGTCGGCCTGGGCAACATCTGGGGCTTCCCCTACAAAATGGGGGCCAACGGCGGATTCACGTTCCTGCTGGTTTACATTTTCCTGGGCGTCACCTGCGGATTCATTGTCATGATCAGCGAGCTGGCCATGGGACGTAAGACCGGCAAGGGTGCGGTGGAGACGTATAAGATCCTCTCCAAGAAGTTCAAATGGATGGGCTGGCTGGGCATCGCCTCCGCCTTCTTCATTTTGTTCTTCTACTGCGCGCTGGGCGGCTACTGCATCAAGTACGTTGTTCTGAACGTGGGCGACCTGTTCAACGCGGGCTTCGGCTCCAACGTATTTGCCGAGACCGCGACGGCCAGCGGCAGCTCCACCGGCGCGGCGGCGTGGGCGGCGCTGATCGCCAACCCAACTGAGGCCATCGTCTACGGCCTTATCTTCGTGGCCCTGACCATGCTCATTGTCCTCGGCGGCGTGGGCGGCGGTATCGAGAAGGTCTGCTCCGTGGGTATGCCCGCGCTGTTCGTGGCCCTGCTGATCTGCATCATCCGCTCCTGCACTCTGCCCGGTGCCACGGAGGGCCTGAAGTATATGTTCATTCCCGGCTGGGCTGTCGCCAACGGTGTGATCGAGAAGGCACCCAATCTTTTCCAGGTATTTGCCACTGCCGGCGGTCAGATGTTCTTCTCCCTGTCTCTGGGCATGGGCGCCATGATCACCTACGGCTCCTATCTGGACAGGAAAGAGAACATCCAGAAAAACGGCCTGCTGATCGTGGTTATGGATTCCATCGTGGCTTTCATGGCGGCTCTGTGCGTGCTGCCCGGCCGCTTCGCCCTGGATCCCAACGGTGACCTGGGCGGCCCCGGTCTGCTGTTCGTCACCATGCAGAACGTGTTCAGCCGTATGGGCGGCGCAGGTCCCATTTTCGGCATCCTCTTCTACCTGCTGGTGGTCTTCGCCGCCATCTCCTCCTCCATCTCCCTGCTGGAGGTCATCGTGGCCCACTTCGTGGATGATGCCCGCGACGCCGGTAAGGGCGACAAGCGCAAGCCTTATTCCATCCTGGCTGCCATCGCTGCCGGTGTCCTGTGCGTGCTGGTGTGCCTGGACGGCCTGGGCGAAAACGGCATTGCCCCCGCCACCCTGCTGAACATCGAGGCCAGCGGCTGGAGCGACTGCTGGCTGGACTTCTTCGACTGCGTGGCCGAGGGTATCCTGATGCCCCTGGGCGCTCTGCTGATGTGCATCTGCATCGGCTGGGAGCTGGGTCCCCAGATCGTGGACGACGAGTGCTGCCTGGAGGGCAACCGCTTCAAGAGCAAGGCATTCTTCAACGTGTGCGTGAAGTATATCACCCCCATCATCATGATCCTGATTCTGGCCGGTCAGCTGGACAGCTTCTTCGGCCTGGGCTGGTTCTCCTGATGGAGCCAAACCTGTAAAAGCATCATGGTTATCCGGAGGGTCCGCCGACAGGCGGACCCTCCGATGCGTTATTTTGCGTTATTTGTTGCATTTTCTCCTGGAATATGTTACAATTCATCCCACTATGCAAGAAGAAATGCACGAGGAAGGAATCATTTTATGAAGCACGAACCCAAGCCGCCCCGCCGCAAGCTCCGGGACCTGGGGCCCATCATCCGCCGCCGCCCGGCGGTGTTCGCCGTATACCTGGTGCTGCGTCTGATCGTCATCGCCGTTCTGGTGTCCTCTATCCTCCGGCGGGAGTATGAGAGCGCCTTCATCTGCCTGCTGGTGCTGGTGCTGTTTATGCTGCCCTTCTTCATCCAGCAGAACTTCGGCATCGAGCTGCCCTCCACCCTGGAGATCATCATTCTGCTGTTCATCTTCGCGGCGGAGATCCTGGGGGAGCTGGGGTGCTATTTCATCACCTATCCCTATTGGGACTCCATGCTCCACACCACCACGGGGTTCCTGTGCGCCGCCACGGGCTTCGCCCTGATCGACATCCTCAACCGCAACAGCCGCATCAAATTCCAGCTTTCGCCGGTGTATGTGGCCCTGGCAGCCTTCTGCTTCTCCATGACCGTTGGCGTCATGTGGGAGTTTTTCGAGTTCGGCATGGACCGGCTGTTCCACATGGACATGCAGAAGGACACCGTGATCCAGTCCGTCACCTCCGTGATGCTGGACCCCACCAACAGCAACATCCCCGTCACCATTGACGGCATCCACTCCGTGGCCGTCAACGGCCAGGACCTGGGCTTTGACGGATACCTGGACATCGGCCTGTACGACACCATGGAGGACCTGTTCGTGAACTTCGTGGGAGCCGTGGTGTTCAGCACCATCGGATATTTCTATATCAAGCACCGGGGCCGGGGCAAGCTGGCCCGGGCCTTCATCCCCACCATCACGGAGGAGGAGCCGGAACAGACACCGGAATAAAATACGCCCCCGCCCGACTCTGCTTGCCGCAGGGCCGAGCGGGGGGAGACTGTCCAAAAAGGGCTTTGCCCTTTTTGGACAAAAGGCTTGCAGTCTGCCGCGCGCATAATTGGTTCGCCATGGGCGAACCAATTCCACACTTGCAGACTGAGAAGAATTTTCGCCCAGGTACACGCCCCGGGCGAAAATGGATTGCATTTGATTTGCCGCCTGCGGGCGGCAAACTCTGCGAGACTCTTTTGAAAAGCTGCCCCGCCCGACTCTGTTTGCCGCAGGGCCGGGCGGGGGTTTATTTATGTCAGAACCGCATGGGGTACTTGTTGGTAAAAAATTCCAGGCCATTCTGGCTCAGGGGGGTGAAGGTCCCCACCTGGCGCAGGCCGCCGTCATAGAGATACAGCTGCTCCGGGGACTCCGAGCGGTATTCCATCACCCCTGCCAGCACGCCGCCCTTATACACGGCGTCCATGCCGTGATAGCTGTCCCCTGCATAGAGGATCCGGTTGACGATCAGCACATCGTCATAGCATCCCGCAATGGCGACGCCCACATAACCGAACTCCGGGTCGGTGGGCTTTCCCTCCGGCCAGAGGGTATCCAGCCGGGCAATGTCCAGAGGCTCCGTGACCTCCTGGGTCACCGGGTCAAAGGCCAGCACCGTCTCATGCCCCGCCATATACACCTTGCCGTCCAGATAGACCGGCTGCTGGGTGGACACCTCGGAGACGTGCTCCGGCCCCACGTCCATATGGCTCCACTCCGCCTGTTCCGGGTGTCCCAGGGGATACCGGGCCACGGAGACGACTACTCCCGTCACCAGGCCGCTCTGATCCGCCACAGACTGATAGTAGACGGCCACCACCGTGTCTCCGTCCAGAGCCATCCGGAACACGTTGCCGCCGCCCTCCGGCGGCGTCTCCCGCAGGGTCTCGCCGTCCTTGGTACAGGCGAACGAGCCGTCGTACTGGTCGATGAACTGCGGCTGCCACTCCTCCGGCAGGCTCCGGGGCGTCAAGGGCGCCCAATGCTTCGTTTCATAAAGCTCACCGGTGGTGATGCAGCCCTTCTGCAGGTCCCACTGGCCGGTGTATAACATCTGCACCCGATTGTCCTCGCCGCCGTCCAGGCGATAGACCGTCAGCAGCGGCACCGTCCACTCGCCCGCCTCCGGCAGGCCCAGACCCCGCACCGGGTCCGGCTGGTCCGTACCAACTCCGGCGGGCTGGGGCTTGGCGGCGCATCCCGCCAGAAGCAGCAGCATCAGGCACAGGGCCGTGCATACACTGAAAAATCGTCTTTTCGAGTTCATGGTTTTCTCCTTTCAAACGGACAACATTCGGACTCCATGACTGTATTATACAGTTACTCCGCAAAAAAACAATATATTTTCGTGTATTGTAACCATTTTTAACCATTGTAACAGTTTTGTTACCGTTTAGTATACTTTTGTAACCGCCCTTTTTTCGCCCCGGGCCGACAAAATCGGTTGCAAAAACGTTTCCGGTGCGCTATGATAGGGCTATATCACGCAATTGAGGAGGTTTTCCCTATGGATTACAACGAAATTCTCAAAAACGCCCGGGAGTGCAGCGGCCCGTACTGCAAGGCGTGTCCCGTATGCAACGGCATGGCCTGCCGCACCCAGGTGCCCGGCCCCGGCGGCAAGGGTACCGCCGCCACCATGCTGCGCAACTATCAGAAGTGGCAGGAGGTGTGCATCAACATGGACACCATCTGCGAAAATGCGCCCATCGACACCACCTTCACCCTGTTCGGGCGGAAGTTTGCCGCCCCCATCTTCGCCGCCCCCGTGGGGGCCATGAAGCTCCACTATGGGGATAAATACGACGATCTGACCTACAACGACATTCTGGTATCCTCCTGCGCCCAGGCGGGCATCGCCGCCTTCACCGGCGATGGCACCAATCCCGCCGTGATGGAGGGCGCTCTGCACGCCATCACCGCCGCCGGGGGCCTGGGCGTGCCCACGGTGAAGCCCTGGAACATGGAGACGGTGTTTGCCAAGCTGGACGCCGTGCGCCGGGCGGACCCCATGGCCGTGGCCATGGACATCGACGCGGCGGGCCTGCCCTTCCTGAAGGGGCTGACGCCTCCCGCCGGCAGCAAGACCGTGGAGGAGCTGCGGCAGATCATCGACTATGCCCAGAAGCCCTTCATCGTCAAGGGCGTCATGACCGTCCGGGGGGCCCTGAAGGCCCTGGAGGCCGGGGCCAGCGGCATCGTGGTGTCCAACCACGGCGGCCGGGTCCAGGATCAGTGTCCCTCCACGGCGGAGGTGCTGCCCGCCATCGCCGACGCGGTGGGCGGCAAGCTGACCATCCTGGTGGACGGCGGCCTGCGCAACGGCACGGACATCTTCAAAGCCCTGGCCATGGGCGCGGACGGCGTGCTCATCGGCCGTCCCTTCGTCACCATGGTCTATGGCGGCGGCGAGGAGGGCGTGGCAGCCTACGTCCGCAAGCTGACGGATGAGCTGTCGGATACCATGGCCATGTGCGGCGCCCACAGCCTGAAGGAGATCAACCGGGAGATGCTCTGGCAGGGCTGATGCGGACTGATGCGGTCTGATGCACACATCATTCTATTCGGCTATCATGGGAACATATTCTGCTGCTATGACATTTTGATCGGATTTGTTCCGATCTTCTAAAAATTCGTGACAGGAGGCGCTTATGTACATTACATGGTTGGGCCACAGCTGCTTTCGGCTGGAGTCGGCGGGCTACGGGCTGGTCATTGATCCCTATCGGGTTGTGGCGGGCTATCCGCCGCTGCGGGTGGAGGCCAACGCCGTTTATATCAGCCACCACCACTTTGACCACGACTGTCTGGAGGCGGTGACACTGCTGCCCGGCGGGGAAAATCCCTTTACGGTGGAGACGTTCTCTACCTTCCATGACGACTGTCAGGGCGCTCTCCGGGGCGATAACACCGTTCATATCTTCCGGGCGGAGGGCGTGACCGTGGTACATCTGGGGGACTTGGGCTGCGCCCTGACAGCGGCGCAGGAGGAGAAAATTTCGGGCTGCGATGCGCTGATGCTGCCGGTGGGCGGCACCTATACCATCGATGCCGCTGCGGCGGCGGAGCTGGTGCGTCGGCTGCACCCCCGACTGGTGCTGCCCATGCATTTCCGGAGAGGGGAGCAGGGCTTCCCGGAGCTGACCACGCTGGAGGACTTTTTCTCCCGCCTCCCGGAGCAGCCGGTACACCGACTGACGGAGGAGACGCTGGACCTGAAGTCCAATGGGGCGTCAGGCATCGTGATTTTCCCCCGTCGGTAAGGGAAAATTCTGTCCGGTTTTTGTCCGGAAAATGTCCAAAAACCAGAGTAGGTATAAGCCCCTCCGTTTTCGTGTACACTGAGGTATCAGGTACATGGAAACGGAGGGCTTTTACATGGCAGAAAAACGGTGGCGCACTTGGGAGACGGTGGGCCTGCTGGTGGTGCTGGCGGCGGGGAACCTGCTGCACTTTATCTACGACTGGACGGGGCAGAGTCCCATAGCGGCACCGCTGGCCGCCGTCAACGAATCCACCTGGGAGCACATGAAGCTTTTCATCACTCCGTGGGTGCTGTGGTCACTGGTGGAATGCATCGCCCTACGGGGCCACGGCGCCCTGCTGCCCGCCCGTGGGCTGGGGTTGCTGACGGGCCTTGCGGCCATCCCGGCGCTGTTTTACACCTATCAGGGAATTTTGGGCCGGGGGATCATGTGGGTGGATGTACTGATTTTCCAGCTGGCGGTGCTGCTGGCCTTTTGGGTCAGCTGGAGCGTTCAGGCCCGGCGGGTGCTGGACGGGCCGGTGTGGCAGATCTTAGGCGGCGTGACGCTGCTGGCGGTGTGGGGGCTGGCCATCTGGTGGACCTACGCACCGCCCCAGCTGCCGCTGTTCGTGGATCCCACTGACGGAAGCC
>ERZ835980.3601-NODE-3601-length-11752-cov-8.470975_pt1 | contig 11752 bp, 7 predicted proteins | sample MGYA00519943_ERZ835980 | MGnify/ENA primary metagenome ERZ835980 (study PRJEB31850, sample SAMEA3708791) | human gut metagenome | biome: human gut; feature: human-associated habitat; material: faeces | place: China | collected 2014 ... | reverse complement strand
CTCAAGAAATTGAAGCTGATGACCTACACGGCGTATAAGAACGGCTGGATTGCCGCCGATCCTTTCGCAGGTTTCTACGTGAGGCCGGAATACTCAGAACGCCGTTACCTTTCGGCTTCGGAGTTACAAGCCGTGATAGATGTCAGGCTCCCCAATTACCGAACGGGTATCAACCGGGATGCCTTCGTCTTCTGTGCTTTCACGGGCCTGAGCCATGCGGACGTGGTGAAACTCACCCACGCGGACATCCATACGGACGATAACGGAGAGCGCTGGATTATCGACAGGCGCCAGAAAACAGGTACGCAGTTCCGTGTCAAACTTCTTCCCGTTGCCGAAATGCTCTACGAGCGTTATAAGGATATGCACCTCTCAGGCGACCGGGTCTTTCCGCTCAAAGGCACTTATAATACGCTGAACATGTCCTTGCGGCATGTTGCCAGACACGCCGGTCTGTCGTTCAACCCCACGATCCACCTCGCGCGGCATACCTTCGCCACGACGGTTACGCTCACGCAGGGCGTACCTCTGGAAACGGTCAGCAAGATGCTGGGGCATAAGCGGATCACCACGACCCAAATCTATGCTAAGATCACCAATGATAAAATCGGACAGGATATGGCGGCATTAAGCGAGAAACTCAGCAGCGTCTTCAAGGTCGCACGGTAATGGCCTCCTATCTTACAGCTAATTCGATTCCCGATCTTACTTCGTCAATAGCAGGGTAATTTTCGATGTAAGTTTTCCCGCCGGCAGGGAATTTATCGTCAGAGATGGAAATATGCAAGGCCATGCGAATCGCCCGAGGGGCGAGCCTTGCATATTTCCATCCCCGGCGTTTTGCTGGTCGCATGTAGATTTGCAGCGTGATGTAATCACAGGTAATTTCGATATGGAGTCGCAGTGAACCGGGGCTTGTCGTAAGCTTTGAGGCTTGGCGGTAGATTTGGACTGCGACTCCATTAACCAGAGAGAATGGCTGTTTAGAATTGTAGGTTTGAAGACCTGGTACATGTGATAGCATACGACTCTCACAAAACTAACAAGTTATGCACTATTTGTATTATGTGGGTCTGGATGTGTCGAAAGAGACTTTCGATGCGTCTTTGGTCGCCTTCGAGGATGCAAACGAGATGGCTCACCGCAAATTCGCCAACTCCCGAAAAGGGATCTGCTCGTGTCTGCACTGGGTTGAGAAGCGGCATGGTATTCGGCTCGACGATGTGATTTTCTGCGCCGAGGATATGGGGAGCTACATATCCGAGATGGCGGTTTGTGCTTCCGACAGGACGCTGAATTTCAATTTTTCACTGATCTCGCCGTTGGTAATCAAGTATTCGATGGGTATTGCCCGTGGCAAAACAGACAGAGTGGATGCCCGGCGTATCGCCGAGTATGCGATCACTCACTATCGGAAGATAGCCCTTTATCTGCCGGCAGAGAAGGAACTGTGTCAGTTGCGCACATGGCTGATCTTAAGGGCTCATCTGGCAAAACAACGTGTAGCGAAACTGGTGTTGCTCGAAAAATTAGACTACAAAGAGAAATTCGCGGATGTATCTATTCAACGTTCCATGCTCCAGGAGGAGATCGCGTATGCAGAAACTCATATGAAAACCATCGAACGGGAAATGAAGGAACTGATAGCCGCCGACAGCAACATTTGCCGGAACTACAAGCTGCTGACCAGCATCAAAGGTGTAGGGCCGATCACGGCCATTGTGATGCTCTGTTCGACGCTTAATTTCACCAAAATCACAGACCACCGCAAGTTTGCCTGCTATTGCGGGCTGGCTCCGTTCGAACATAGCTCCGGCACAAGCGTTCGCGGGGGATGCCACACATCGAGCATGGCGAATCGAGACATTAAAGTACAACTGAACCGCAGTGCACTGATTGCCATCAGGTGTGATCCGCAACTAAAGGCATATTACGAACGCAAAGTGGCTGAAGGTAAACATAAATTCAGCGTCCTGAATGCTGTGAGGGCCAAAATCGCCGCCAGATGCTTTGCCGTCGTAAGGCGTGGAACACCATATGTAGCGTTGCAGATATAATCCGGCATACATATCTGCCATTCGATAAGATTTTGAGATCATTCAAAATCTCAAAATCTTATTGTCGGAACAGTCCGTCTAATTGGGGCCGAACCTACTCATAATTAATGTATTGTCATTTCCGTACTCCGCAAATTAACGATTCTGACTATGGGATGCAAGGCTATACAAGCGCTTCGCGGCCTTGCATCCCATAGCCAGAATCATTTTGCTAAACGCTACGACAAAAAATGACAATTTCCGGGCATGAAACTTTTTGCAGCTTTTATTTGGTTTTATCTTAGAATTCTACCGTCGGAATAGGCGGCTTTCTGCGGCCCGGACGCTACCCTGCGGACTGCCCCTCCAATAGCCATAATCCACGACACGCACGTCATATACCCCAATAGGCATAACAACCGCTCCCGACGTTTCGTTCAGCTGTCCGTTATAATTCGCATTGTCTGTTCAAAACGGTCGTCTGTTGTTCTTCTTCTCGTGGAGATAATTCAGCTCACCGCTGTAAATGTCCATGACAAATCGCAGCATATTGTCGACCAAGGCCGTAAGCCTTGTACTCTCATTCCCTAACAGGTGGAGTATTTCCGATACTTTGTGCTTGGTTCGGGTACTGACATAGATCGCAGAGCGGTTGCGGCAATCCACCGGAGCGAAGAACGTGCGTTCAAAATCCGGTAGCGTGAGCTTTTTCCGACGGAAACCGGAATGTTCTTTTACGGTACTCGCAGTGGAGTCTATGCCTGTTTTCTCAGCAGTCGGTGCCGATGCTCCGGATACCGTTTCCGATGTGTTTTCCTCAAGAGCGTTCGTATCTTCCTCTTCCGGCTCGGGAATCCTGCGGACGACTTCCGAGTCCAAAGGGGCTTGTCCGGCGATCATCTGACGCATCAGTTCCTCGTCGACTTCGATACGGGGACGCTTAGCAGGATTGGGTGCGGGGTTGTCTTTTTCCTTTAATGAATCCATGGTGCAACGTTTTTGAGATTGATTGTCAGCCATACGAGCATAGAGTATGTATGTCTGGTTTATTGGGTTAAACCATTCAAAATACCGTTTTCTATTTCATGCAGTTTATATCGGGATAATGAACGCAATAAGAAAATCGACCTTTCATGCTGCAAGATACAACTGGGTGAAATACCTCGGTTCCGATGTCCGCTCCAGACCGCTCCAGTCCGTACCGAGGGTTTGTTTTGGCGCCCGCATGGTTGTAATATTGCAGAGGGAAACGACCCACCCTCGGAAGCCGTAGCGGAGGTTTGGCATAGATTTTTCGAAAATTTTTCCGCCGCGGATTTTTCGCCTCACTTGAGGCGAGCGAGCTGTACCTTTGTATGCCGAAAAGTTTTTCGGCATACAAAGGTGCTCGCTCTGCGAGGCCGGGTGGCGTTCCCGAGTCACGCCACTTAAACTACCAGACTGATGACAACCACAAAAAAGAGGATCGGACGCCCGACAACGACAGATCCCAGAGTCCACAGGTATAATTTCAAACTCACCACGGAAGAGAATATCCGCTTTAAGCAGATGCTTTGTAAGGCTGGACTGGAGCATAATCGGAGCCAATTTATCGTCAAAAGAATCTTCAACGAGGAGTTCGTCGTTATCAAACGCGACCGAAGATATAGTTCAAATTATTCAATTTCCCTGTTTTGAGTTCTTCAATCTTTGGTCATACATTGTTAAACAATTGAATTGATTTTGGAGTATCAAGCATGAAGTAAGACAGAGCTTTTATTGGTTTTAGAAACCGTTTATGACGTTCCGTCCCCATGCATTGCATCTTAAAGCTGAACTGTTCGTGAAGTCGAGTAGAGTCCATGTCCGCGACGATGGTTTTACAAGATGTAATTTTCACTTAAAGTTTTTTATTATGGTTTCCAGAGGTATCTAATATCAGCAAGAGCAGTTTCGTAGCGGCTTATCCATCAACGAACGGCAACCCTACTAAGACTTTCCCTAACACAACCGCGGGAATGCGTGAGCTCATCGGTACGCTTGCTGTCGCTGAGCATCATTGCGTTATGGAAGCTACCAGCAATTACGGCTGCTGCTGTACCTGCTACATCAGAACGGTATTGCCGTCAGTTTTGCCCCCCCCAAAAAGCAGATCAAGCATTTTTCCCGAATGATGATGTCCGTTACCAAAACCGACGAAAAAGACGCCTACATGATCGCCATGTACGGGGAGAAGATGAATCCTCCCATCTACAAAATGCCCTCGCAGGCTACAATACGGATCCTTACCACCGAAGGGTTTACCTACTTTGACAATGCAAAGCAACTATCCCGCTTCATCGGAATATGTCCAACCTATCAACAATCAAGAACATCCGTAAATATCAGAGAACATATCAACCGGAATGACGATGAACGTCTGCGATCTTTACTCTATATTGCCTTTTGGACTGCCTTGCGTTACAATAGTCGGGAGTGTTATATCCGATTAAAGGCAAATGAAAAACCATTCAAAGTAGCTCTGATTGCTGTGACTAACAAACTCGTCAGGCCTGTTCTTACCATTACTACAATCAACTCAATATATCGATGGATTTGTCCCGGCTAAAAAATAATCTTCGGTTCTTTTTTTATCTTTTTACTTAATTATTTGCTTTTTAATACATTTCCTCATAAATATTCGTTGGCTTTGCCTGCTTCCACTTGGAAAATACGAATTTTGAAGAATTGAAGATTTATCTTAACTTTCGAAAAAATTTCATGCGACGTGCGATTTATTCCCTCCATCCTCCGGTCGTTTCCGTTCAATGTCATGTTGTACTTCGTCGGATTCTTATCTCCGCCGCTCCCCGCCGCTGCCGCCTCCTATGACCGAATCCAGACCCTCTCGATGGACGAAGGACTCCCGCACAGCGACGTAAATGCGATTACGCAAGATCGTGACGGCTATCTTTGGTTCGCGACATTCAGCGGGCTGAGTAAATACGACGGATACAGACTCCAAACCTTTCGGACCGACAATTCCGACCTCACCAGCGACCGGATACTCTGCCTATTCGTCGCCCGGGATTCGTCCCTTTATATCGGAACCGAATCCGGAGGGCTGAACCGTTACGATCCGGTGTCCGAAACGATATTTCCGGTCGCCGAAGAGCCGACAACCTCTGCAGACCAGGTGATCAACAACATTTTCGAAGATCGAAAAGGTACCGTATGGGTCTGTCGAAACGACGGATTGGGATACCTCACACTCCGAGGAGCAACCACTTATCTGCATGTCAAGAACCGATGGAGAGGATTCTACATACAGTGCGGAACCGCCTTGGATTCTTGCAGACTGCTACTGTCAACCGATGCCGGCCCCGTCATCTATAACCCCGAAACCGAGGAGATACAAAATATCCTCCGGGATGAAATCAAAACCCGCTGTTTCTCGATGCAGTCTTTCGCAGACGGCAAAATCGCGCTTTCCGGAGGATGGGGCGTTCGGATCTATGATCCGAAAACCGACGACCTACAGAGAATCTGCGACTTCTCATCCCGGGTCACGACGCAGGACAATCACGGAAACATCTGGGTCGGAAGTTTCAACCGGGGACTGTACAAATACGACCGGAATGGTATTAAGATTGTTCACTACCACCCCAAACTCCCCATTCCTCATGCCGTCAACTCCTTTGAGATCAGCGCACTGTTCGAGGATCGTTCCGGGGTGCTTTGGATCGGAACGATCGGCGGTGGCTTGAGTAGGCTCAATGTCGTCGAAAAACATATCGAATGCTATACCGAAGCGCAGGGCTTGTGTGAAAATCGGATCATCACGTTCCTCGAAGCCCGCGACGGAATACTTTGGGTCAGCACACATGGCGGCATCAATCTGTTTAATCGAAGTTCCGCAACTTTCCGGGAGCTGCGCATAAATGGATTGCCGAGCATCCAATTTGCAACCGTATCAGCCTTCTTTATGGCCGAAAACGGCGACATCTGGCTCGGAACGTGGGACAAAGGATTGTGGGTCATCGACAGCCGGGATATCGACCGGGCGATACAGACCGGTCAGGTCCGGGCCCGACAACTCAAACATCCGGTCATCGACGGGGAATTGTCCGTGTTCCGAATCGTTGAAGATCGCGACAGACACCTGTGGATCAGCTCGAACCGGGGATGTTTCGAATACATTCCATCCCACGGGGATTTCAAAACCGGGCAGTGGATCAACTATACCCACAACGGAGATGATCCCAATTCGTTATGCTCCAATTTCACGACGGACATCTACCCCGATACCGTCACCGACAATAAGACCATCTGGATCGGAACCCGCTCGGGGCTGAACCGAATCGTATTCGATGCCGACGGCAAGGCGAACTGCCAGCGAATCGAACTCGCCGCTACGAACGCCCGTGAACGGAAGGTGTGTAGTTCCGATGCCTTCATCTCGACGATTCACTGTGACCGGAAAGAGGGGGGGGGTCTTTGGATCGCAACGATCGGCGAAGGTCTCTTCCTTATGACCGAAGGTCGTTGCGGCGGGAAAACGCCCCGTTTCAGCTGTTTCGACACATCCAACTCCCGGTTCTTCAATAACGAACTGGAGAGCCTGCAGGAGGACGACCACGGAGCCTTCTGGATCGGCGGCTACGGAATCACCCGCTTCGATCCCCGGGATCACTCGATCCGGCATTTTACGGTAAAGGACCAATTGCAGAGCAACTCCTTCAAAATCTGGGCATCGTACAGACTCCGCAACGGCGAGATGGTTTTCGGAGGCGTAAAGGGGTTCAACATTTTCCATCCGGACAGCATCACCGACAACGACATCCGCCCGCGCACGGCCATCTCCCGGCTTAAGATTCGGAATCAGACCGTCTCGGCCGGAGATTCCGTTTGCGGACGCGTCGTCCTGCCGCGCGCCATCAACCGGCTCAACAAACTCGACCTCTCCTACAACTGCAACAACCTCACCTTCGAATTTTCGGCCTTCGCCTACGTCGATCCCAAGTACAATACCTATAAATATAGAATGGAGAATTTCGACACCGACTGGAACTACACCAGCGGACTGTCGCCTCAAGCCGTCTATACCAACTTGCGCCCGGGCAGCTACCGGCTGGTCGTATATGCCTCGAACGAAGACGGATACTGGTCTCAGGCCCCTGCGGTGCTCGAAATCACGATACGTCCGCCCGTCTATGCCACACGCTTGGCCTGGCTTTGCTACATTGCGCTAACCATCCTTTTTCTCTACAGATGGCACCGCCGTTCACTGCGAAAACTACAGGAGCGCCACCAGATAGAGCTCGAACGCAACAAATACTATGAAGAGCAGAAGAGCAGCGCCAACATGCTACAGTTCTATACCGATATCGCCCACGAGCTCAAGACGCCGCTCTCGCTGATTACAGCCCCAGTCGAAGAGCTGCTCTTGAATCCGCATATCGGAAAAACGACGCGCAACAGACTGGAACTCGTCAACCGCAATGCGGGGGCATTGAAGACCCTGCTGGAACAAATCCTCGACTTGCGCAAATACGAAAGCCACAAAATGGAACTCGCGGCTGTGCAAACCGATGCGTCGGAATTCCTCCGCGGTATAGCCGAACTGTTCAAGCCGTTGGCCGACCAACTTCAGATACAGTTCTCGCAGGAGATTCCGAACGATCCGCTCATACTCTGGATCGATCGTCGGAAAATGGAGATCGTTATCGCTAATTTGCTCTACAACGCATTCAAATACAGTCGGAAAAGTTCAGGGAAAGTGAATCTCGTCTGTGAAGAGCAACAGCTGTCGGTAACCATTTCGGTGGAAGATAATGGAATCGGAATAGCCCGGGATGAACAGTCCCGGATCTTCGAACGTTTTTACCAGGCTCGAAACAACAACTCGCCGCAAAAAAGCATCGGCATCGGACTCTCCCTGGTCAAGCATATCGTTACTCTGCATCATGGAGAAATTGAAGTCGCATCCGAATTGAACGTCGGTTCGCTCTTCCGGGTCCGGATCCCGAAGGGATGTGCGCACCTCGCTCCCGAACAGATCAAAGATTCCGACAAGGTCCCGGGTCGGCCATTTCAGAATCTCCCGATAGGGATGGATTCCGCGCTGTCGGACTTCGGTGACGATCAATTCGAATCGGAGATGGCGGCGGAAACCGCAATCGGGAACGATCGTGGAATGCAGTGCGGGCTCCTGGAAGAAAATACGCGCCACGGAGCAGCTGCATCTGATGGAAAAAGAGTTTCGATTCTCGTGGCCGAGGACAATACCGCCTTGCGGGATTATCTTCGAAGCGCGCTGGAGAACCGATACAACGTCTCGACGGCACGAAATGGAGAGGAGGCTTATTGTCAGGCAATCAATGAACAGCCCGATCTGGTGCTTACAGACATCGTCATGCCGGGAATGTCGGGAATCGAACTTTGCCGCAAAATCAAGGAGAATTCCCGGACTTCGGCAATCGGGGTCATTCTACTTACGGCCCACAATCTGCAGAACTACGAAGTATCCGGATACCGTGTCGGAGCCGACGCTTATGTAGCAAAACCGTTCTCCCTTGAAGTGCTCTTCTCCCGTATCGACAACCTTGTTGCCCGACAGAATAAAATCCACAAAAACAGTCAACCTATAAAGGAGATTCCCATTTCAGAAGTCGCTGTGGAGAAATCCGAAGATCTCTTCCTTGTCAAATGTACCGAAACCATCGAGACCGAAATAGCCGATCCGCGATTTGACGTCCTACAGCTTTGCCGCAAAATCGGCGTGTCACGATCGCAGCTCTACCGGCGTATTCTTGCCCTCACGGGGTTGACGCCCATACAATTCATTCGCAGCATCCGGCTAAAGCACGCTGCATCATTCCTTGCCCAAGACGGAACACTTCCTGTCAATGAGGTAATGTATCGCGTAGGGTACACCAATCTCAGCCACTTCGCCAAAATCTTCCATGAGGAATTCGGACTCTACCCCAAGGAGTTCGCCCTCCGGAACCGGAGCAAAACGGGAAAAGTGGACTCCGCGTCGGAAATCTTCTCCAAAAACGAGCCCGAGACGCAGAAATGACCCCGGACGATTTTCTCAAATAAATTAAAAAATACTTTTCCCGCCATCCGTGTATTTTGAGACATTTGCGTTGATTTTTTAGGTTTTTAATAGTTTCCTTTGCATCAGCTGCACCAAATGCGGCAATTTGAAAACCTAAACTAAATCAACGCAAATGAATCATTTTCTCTCTCCATGCTCTATCCGCCGGGGTCGGATCATCCGATCCGCCTCCTTTGGGCCCGGAAGTCTCACCGGGCAGAATCCGAATATTCCGAGGAATACATATCTTGAGAATATGATTCCATGATTCGGACAGGGACGCCGGAATTCTTCATGCAAGAAAGCACTCCGGATTCCCTGACCGAAAAAATACCTACATTCCAAAAACTGCGAACCATGAAACAGCTATTCTTTCATCTCGTGCCGGTTCTTGCCTTTGGGTTGGTACTGGCTGCTTGTGACAACGATTCGGACGAGTGGACACAACCTTACGAATTCGCTTGGAGCTACGGCGCGGAATCACAATTCAGCGTCGGGAAACCCGCTACATTTACGGACCTTTCGCTCGGGGTCGAAACCCGCGAGTGGAGTTTCGAAGACGCAACACCTGCGACCTCCACGGATCCCGAACCGAGCGTCGTATTCAATTCGAAAGGCATAAAGACGGTAACCCTTACAATCCATTTTCTCAACGGTCAGGTGCAGTCCGAATCGTTCGACATTGAGGTATTTTACCCGCTTTCGGCTCGGATCAAAGCCTTGGAACTTACACCGAAAGGCTGTATTCGGCTCGATACCCCCGTCTCGTTCGGCCTTACCGAAGTCGAGGGTAATCCGACATCCTACCAATGGACATTCGAAGGCGGTACGCCTTCCTCGTCGACTGATCCCGCCCCAGTGGTCACCTGGACTTCGGCCAACAAAAACGGAGCCCGAATCTCCTGCAGACTCACTCGGGCCGACGACGGAATGACAACTACCGTCGAACAGACTTTTATTGTCGGAAACTATCCAATGCTGCACCCCATTCCCGAGAAGGATTATGATCCCTGGCGGTTCGAACTTTCGTCCATTGGAAAATGGACGCTCTGGAACACGACCACTTCCGCGGATGATCTGACGACTAACACCTCCATCGTCAGCGGCGGGGCCGATGGCTCGAAGCAGGCCCTCAAGGTAACGCTCAAACCGGGAGTCATCTATCAGTTGTTCACGCGAGACAACTGGGTTTGCAACGCCCAACTCGTTGCCGGACAAAAATATGAAGTCTCCTTCTGGCAGAAAACGGATGCCGCGGAGGGTTCGCTTATCGTCTTGACGGGCATCTATAACAATCTGCCCTCCTGGTCTTGGAATGAATACCTCCAGGTACTTGCGAGTGACCACTGGAGCATCTACTTCCCCGATATTCCTTTCGAGGAACAGGTGGAAGAGATGTTCGGAATTTGGAGTAATATCGAATATCCGCTTACCGAAACGATCACACTCCCGGCATCTCCGGAGCTGATGCCTTCCGCAGAGTGGAAACAGGTCCGGTTCGAATTCACGGCCACAAGCGCCAAATACGAATCGTTGCTGAACACCTATCCCCAATTCGCTCTTCTGTCAGCCGGCTCCGCTGATGTAAACTGGTATTTGGACGACATACAAATCAATCTTATCGAAGAATAACCCGAATAAACTATTCGCTATGAAACGATTCGTTTTCTTACTGGCCGGCTTGCTGCTCATTGCTTCGAGTCTCCGGGCCCAGACCTCCGTCAGCGGTACGATTACCTCCCCGGATGGAAAGCCTGTCGCCGGCGCGTCGATAATCATCGAAGGCAGCACCGTCGGTGCCACGTCCGATGCCAAGGGTTTCTATCGGATCAAAGTCCGTTCATCCAAAGATATTCTCGTCTTCAACTTCCTCGGGTACCGGGAGGTTCGCGAATCCGTCGGGCAGCGATCCCTGATCGATGTCGTACTCTCACCCTCCGACCTTCAGATAGACGACGTCGTTGTAGTCGGTTACGGTGCCCTACGGAAAAAGGACATGACCGGAGCTGTTGCCTCGATCAAGGCCGATGCCTTCGAAAACCGGGTACTTTTCTCCGTTGACGACGCTTTAGCCGGCGGAGTGGCCGGTCTGATGGTCAACTCCTCATCCGGAAAACCCGGCTCGGAGTCGAGCATGCTTATCCGCGGTGCAAACTCCCTGACCGGCTCCACTGCCCCGCTGATTGTCCTTGACGGATTCCCGCTCTTCGATGTCAGCACCTCCACCGGGGGTGGCATAGACGGATATGACACCGGCATGTCCTCGCTCTCGATGATAAACCCCGACGATATCGCTTCGATCGAAGTGCTAAAAGACGCCTCGGCAACGGCAATATATGGTAACCGCGGAGCCAACGGAGTCATTCTCATTACCACCAAACGAGGCCGGGGCGACAGCGGAAAGATCCAATACAACACCTACTTCGGATTTCAACAGATGAATAAGCGGTATGACATGATGGATTTTCGCCAGTACGCCGCCTATCAGGTTGATCGAAACTCCTCGAACAACCACCTGTTCACGGACCCTATCACCATGCAACCCCGCACAATCGGAGACGTACAGTCGCGGGACTGGCAGGATGAAATCTTTCGTACCGGATTTATTCAAAACCATTCGCTATCTATTTCACACTCTACTGAAAAAACGAGTATG
>ERZ835980.3583-NODE-3583-length-11815-cov-2.724150_pt1 | contig 11815 bp, 7 predicted proteins | sample MGYA00519943_ERZ835980 | MGnify/ENA primary metagenome ERZ835980 (study PRJEB31850, sample SAMEA3708791) | human gut metagenome | biome: human gut; feature: human-associated habitat; material: faeces | place: China | collected 2014 ... | reverse complement strand
GTGCCTGCACACGTTGAGATGATGGGTCTCATCGGCATGGGCAACAACCCCATGGTCGGTGCCACCGTCGCCTGCGCTGTCGCCGTCGAGGAGGCCCTCAAGGCCTAATCGCGCCCGCGCGATGCTCATATAGTTGAGCCTAGGAGCCGCTACCCACCCGGGTAGCGGCTCTTTTTGTTTGCGCAGTCGCAGGGTAACTAATGCCGATATATCAGTTGTGGCGAATTACGAGATGTAACGAGATGGAATGTCAGAGCGTCCATGACGCCCACCTGCCATAATTGCCCTTTACCGATTTGCCGAGTCTTTGCGGCCCCATTACCGATCACCCGTGCGACAATGCGCCGGACGAGAAAGGAATCCGATGGAATCAACTGACGTACTGGTAATTGGATCTGGCATTGCGGGCCTTTGCGCCGCCATCGAAGCGACACGCGCGGGCGCAACCGTCACTGTGGCAAGCGCCGGAAAGACTATGAGTGGATCGAGCTTCTTCCCGGGCACCTGGGGCCTCGGCCTTATTGGTCCCGTCGACGAAGGCGACGAACAGAACCTTATCGACACCATCCAGGCCGTCGGCGGCGGCGTTGCCGACCCCGAACTCGTCCAGACGTTCGTCCACGGCATTCCCCAGGCAATTGAATGGCTCGAGCAAGACTTGGGCGTTGAGCTTCAGCGTCCGCAAAGCGCCGAAAGCGCTCAGCAAAAGCAGTTTATCCCCTGCTTTGACCACAAGACGCGCATGTGGCGCGGCCTCACCCGCAAGCCCCTTGAGGACGCTCTGACGACCCGGATCGAGTCGCTCGGCATTCGCCTGCTCCCCCGCCATGAGCTTATCGACCTTGTTGAAGATACGGACGGAAAGATTGTCGGCGCCACGCTCTACGACCGGACAAACGAGCGTCTCGTGCCTATGGCAGTCAAGGCCACTATCATCGCTGCGGGCGGTACGGGTGGCCTGTTCGAGCGCAGCCTCACTTCCACCGACGTGCTCAGCTCATCACAGGCTATCGCGCTGGCGCACGGTGCGTCCCTTACTAATATAGAGTTTATGCAGATGATGCCCGGCTTTATAGAGCCCAAGCGAAACCTTGTTTTTAACGAGAAGACCTGGCGCTACGTCAAGTTCGACCAGCCGGTCGATAACGCCGACGATAAGCTCGACGATCTGCTCGAGCAACGCTCCGGATATGGTCCCTTCACTTCGCGTCTGGATTCTCGCGCTATCGACCTAGCCATCGACGAAGCGGGAGCCGAAGGCCTGGCGCTCCACTACGACTTCCCCCGCGAGGACGTCCCCGAGTTTGTGCAGACCTTTGCTACCTGGCTACAAGACGAGTACGGCATCGCGCCGACCGACGAGATGCGCGTGGCGATGTATGCCCACGCCGCCAACGGCGGTATCAAAATCGACAAGACCGCGTACACGGGCGTTGAGGGCCTCTACGCCTGCGGTGAGGCAACAGGCGGCATGCACGGCGCCGACCGCATCGGCGGCTTGTCGAGTGCCAATGGCATCGTATTCGGGCGCATCGCGGGCGCATCGGCGGCTCAAGCAGCGCTGGACGCTCCCGAGGCGGCCGCTCCGATGGATATCGCCCTCCCTCAGTATGGCATTGCCACAACAGATGCCGAACGCCTGACACACAGCCTTAAGCACACGATGAGTACCTATTGCATGATCAACAGGACCGAAGCAGGTCTATCCAAGGCCCTGCAACAGCTTGAAAGCCTGAAAGACGAGGCAACGGCGCTGAGCAAGCCGCATGCCAATGACAGCGAGATCGCAGCCCTCGCCCGCCTGCAATCGCAGAATCAGCTGGCAACGGAGATGGTCAAAGCCATGCGCAAGCGGACCGAAAGCCTGGGTTCGCACTATCGATCGAATTAAACTGGACACCTATCTAGAGCAGAGCACAACTAATCGATATCTATGGGCCCCGTGACCTCGAAGTGGCACGGGGCCCGTTCGTGTCCACACGGCAGCGTATCCTTATTCTGAGTACAGAGCGGGCAAAGCGCACATAGACAATAGATCAGCGAGGAGGAGATATGGACAGTAGAGATATCGAGAAGTGGCGTGTCGAACTTGATAGCTACGCCAATGTGGAAGACGGCGTTGAGTATTGGCTCGCACGCGATTTAATGGAACCCATGGGATACACTCGATGGGAGAACTTCGCCGAAGTTGTTAAGAGGGCAAAAGTCTCGTGCGAAACAAATAAAACTCCAGTTGATTCCCATTTTCGTGACACCACGAAAATGATAACTGCCGGTGTCGCCGCTCGCGCGGTTAAAGACTACAAGCTTACGCGCTATGCATGCTATTTAATCGCCCAAAACGGAGATTCAAACAAGCCAGAGATCGCGCTCGCCCAGGCATACTTTGCCGTGCAGACGCGCCGCCAAGAGCTCATAGAGCAGCGCTTTGCAGAGATTCAGAGCTTACAGGCGCGCCACTCGCTATCCGATTCAGAGATACAGCTCTCGGGTATTGCGTTCAAACGCGGCGTGGACTCCAAAGGATTCGCGATCATCAAGTCGAAGGGCGACGAAGCGTTATTCGGCGGCAGAAGCACGGCGGAAATGAAGCAGCAGCTCGGCATACCCAAGAGCGCGGCATTGGCGGACAGGTTAGCCGATGTCCTCATCAAAGCAAAGGACCTTACGAACTCGATGACGGCCTTCAACGCCGAGGAACACGACCTGTACGGTCTGGACCAGATCAAGCAAGAGCACGTCGAGAACAACACAAGCGTGCGTGGCAGCCTCATCGACCGCGGAATTGTCCCCGAGAACCTGCCACCTGCCGAGGATACAAAAAAGCTCGAGCGTCGCGTGAAGGCAGACGAGAAGAAACTCAAGGAAGGTACTGACGGTTTTACCGATCCCCAGGGTAGACTCGATCTGTGAAAGCGGCCGTGCCCTTTCGGGTTCGACCCCATGAAAGGTCAACAAAAAAGACGGCCAACTATCGCTGACCGTCTTAACAATCTTTGGTGGGCCGTCAGGGGGTCAGCCTGCTTTGCAGGCGGCCGCTTCGGCGCTTTGCGCCTTGCGCGCTGCGCTGGTAAATGCTTACGCATTTCCTCAGCTTCGCGCCCCGACGGGTTCGACCCCATGCGAGGTCAACAAAAAAGCGACCAGCCTAAGCCAGTCGCTTTAACATACTTTGGGTGGGCCGTCAGGGGGTCGAACCCTGGACCTTGGGATTAAGAGTCCCCTGCTCTACCAACTGAGCTAACGACCCGATATCAACACGAAGCAAGAACTGGGGTGGGTAAAGGGACTCGAACCCTCGACCTACGGGACCACAACCCGTCGCTCTAGCCAACTGAGCTACACCCACCGTGTCCTGTGCGCTTCGCGCTCGACTATTATTGCAAGGAACGCCACGCGATGCAAGCCCCAATTTTCAAGAATTTTGAAAAGAGTTTTTCGAGACCATTTCGAGCAATTCCCACCGGTTTCATAGGAGTAAACTTGCCCCACTGCAAATGCTCGAAAGGACAAGCATGAAAGAACTCTCCAACCGTACGGCAACGTTTACCGATTCGGTCATCCGCCGCATGACGCGCATCTCCAATAAGTATGGCGCCGTCAACCTGTCGCAGGGCTTCCCCGACTTCGATCCCCCGGCGCAGCTGCTCAACAGCCTGAGCGCCATCGCCAGCGACCCCAAGCCGCTCTATCACCAGTACTCCATCACCTGGGGCTCCCAGGCCATGCGTGAGGCGCTTGCCGCCAAGCAGGAGCACTTTATGGGCATGCCGATCAACCCCAACGAGAACATCGTGGTCACCTGCGGCTCCACCGAGGCCATGATGGCCGCCATGATGACGGTCACAAACCCCGGCGACAAGGTCGTCATCTTCTCGCCATTCTACGAGAACTACGGCGCCGACACGATCCTCTCGGGTGCCGAGCCCATCTACGTGCCGCTTAACCCACCTGCGTTCGACTTTGACCGCGAGACACTCGAGGCGGCCTTCCGCGACAACGATCCCAAGGCCATCGTCCTGTGCAACCCTTCCAACCCCTGCGGCAAGGTCTTTACGCGCGAGGAGCTCACCTTAATCGCCGACCTCTGCAAAAAGTACGACGCCTACTGCATTACCGACGAGGTATACGAGCACATCGTCTACGCGCCCCACGAGCACGTCTATATGGCCACGCTGCCCGGCATGTTCGATCGAACCATCAGCTGCAGTTCGCTGTCTAAGACGTACTCCATCACCGGCTGGCGGCTGGGGTACACCATCGCCCCGGAGGAGATCACCGAGCGCATTAAAAAGGTCCACGACTTCCTCACCGTGGGTGCTGCCGCTCCCCTGCAGGAAGCTGTCGTCACCGCCCTCAAATTCGACGACAGCTATTACCAGGAGGTCCTCGACCTCTACACCGCCAAGCGCGACCTATTCTGTCAGGGGCTCGATAGCATCGGTCTTGAGCACAACGTGCCGCAGGGCGCCTACTATGTGATGATGGATATCTCGGAGTTTGGCTATGACAGCGACCTCGACTTCTGTGAGGATTTGGCCTCCAAGGTGGGCGTGGGCGCCGTTCCGGGCTCGAGCTTCTTCCGCGAGCCCGTCAACCATCTGATTCGTTTCCACTTTGCCAAGCGAGACGAGACGCTCAACGCAGCACTGGAGAACCTCAAGTTCCTGCGTGATAAAATCAAACCGCGCGGGTAAGGACGGCCCGGCACTAAATGCACCCCGAGGCCGGCCACATCCTGGTCACGCGCGACCCGCGCGACACCATCGGCGAGCACAGCGGCTGCCCCTTCCACGACAACTGCCTCGAGGGCCTCATCGCTGGCCCCGGCGTTAAAAAGCGCTGGGGTGGCAAGAGCGCCGGAGAGATGGCCGATGACCCGGAGGCCATGGACCTGCTCGCCGGCTATCTGGCGCAGGCGCTCATGACCTACATCCTGTGCTACGCACCGCAAAAGATCGTCATCGGTGGCGGCGTGGCCGACCACACCCCCATCGTGCCGCTCGCGCGCAAGAAGTGCGCCGAGATGCTCAACGGCTACATCGTCACGCCCGAGATGGCCGACATTGATAGCTATATCGTCAACAACAGCCTCGAGGGCAAACAGGGCATTATGGGCTGCCTGGCCCTGGGCGCTCAGGCGCTTCAGTAGCAGACGCACCCACAGGGCGTGGCGCGCCCGGCAAATCCGACCTACGGAACGACGCCACCACGCCTCATATAAGCTCTCAAATAAAAAAGGCCGCCTAGGACCAAACAATACGTCCTAGGCGGCTTTTTTGGCGCGCATCAGCGGCCGTAAGAGATATCGGAGCACAACGCCCGTTGCCGCACCACAGCAGTCGATCATCACATCGGTGATCATGCCGGCGCGTCCCGGCACAAAGAGCTGAATCGTCTCGTCGATCGAGGGAATCAGCAGCAGGAACACCGCCGTGGGCAGCAGCACGTCAAAGGTGCGCCGGCCCTCAAAATCAAAGGCGTGCGTTGCCAAGATACCGAGCACCATATACTCGGTAAAATGCGCGCACTTGCGAACAACAAAATTGGTCACCCATGCATATGGAAGTCCCACGCCGTGCAGGAAACCGCGGATAGCTTCCATGACCGTTAGGCTCAGCGAGCCCGACCCCGAGCCGGGAACCAGCGAATTGCCCCAGATCAAGAGCGCCATCAGGCAGGTCACGACCGCCCATTTTCGATTGATCTTAACCATGCAGAAGTTATGCCTCCGCGCGGAGCGGCGCGAAGCTGGCGGTACCGCCCTCGATAACGCTCAGATAGGCACGGCCCGTACGCTTGGCGGTAGAGGACTGCAGGCGCTCGATCTCTTCCTCGAGGATCTGATTGACGCGCTCGTGACGACGGTTTTCCATAATGCCGGCGGCAATAGCCTCGGCCCGCTCGATGCTCTCGCGCGAGATACGGGCAGTATCCTCGGGGAACACAGCGCTGTGACGGCCGACATAGGCGGGGGCAGCAGGCTGAGGGGCAGCGACGGGAGCGGGGGCTGCAACAGGAGCAGGCTCGTCAATCTCATCCAGAATCGCGGTGGCGGCGGCCCACATGTCCTCGTGGCCCGAGTAATCGGCCATGGGGACATCAACCTCGAGCGAGGCGTCCGGAAGGTCGCCGGTGTCGATGCGATCTTGGGCATCAATCGATGCGGTGATGGCTGCAGGCTCATCGAGGTCATCGAGATCGATGTCCGCGGCACCGGAAATGATAGGCATGCTGGCGAGGTTTGCGTTGTACGGCGCAGCCTCAGCCGCCTGCTGCTGGGCAGGAGCGCCCCAAAGCGAGCTTTCGGCGGCACGGCGGGCGGCAACGGCCTCCTCGTCCACGGTCATGGCTTCATCAACGTACGAATTATCGGCAGAAACGTTCGCGTCCGCCGAAGTAGCGCTGTAGGCGTTATTGGCTGCCGCGTTGGCAACGAGTGCCACAAAAGCCGCCGTGCTGCCCGCAGGGGCGGCCTGGGAGCCCGACACGGCACGCGCCGCGGCGGCGATGTCGTCGCGATTGAAGGAGCCGGTCTGCCCGCCGTTGGTGAGCTCGTCGATGGCGACTTGATAGACGTCGCGCGAGCGCGCAGGGTCGCAGCTAACCGGCGAATCGTCGTCGAGCATGCTGTCGATCATGGACCAAGCCTCGGCCTCGTCCATAGCGTCTGCGGCACGAGCAATGGTAGGAACACCATCGTCGGCATGACGGCGCTGGAACGCACCAGTCAGGCCGGAAAGGAATGCCGAGTTAGACTGCTCCGACTGAGCCTGAGAAGCAGAAGTCGCAGCGTAAGGAGTCGCATCCTGCTGCTGAGCTGGAATCGAGGCGGTCTTGAACTCGCTTTGATGCTGATTGAGATTGGCGGCACCGCCCATGGCATCGGGCTGGAACAGACGCTCTTCACGCTGCGCACGATACTCGGAGATACCCAGCGAGGCGGCATAGATACCCACGCCCGCCACCGCGCCCACGGCGAAGGGAACTGCACCCGCCACGACCGTCTCGTTCACCGACGAAAACGGCAGCGTCGCGGCATACATAACCACGGGAGCGGCAAGGCCGATCCCACACGAAAGTCCGGCAAGGACTGCTCGTTGTGTTGCATCAGAAGAAGCCATGAGCTCTCCCCATCTTCCAGCACCCAAATCGCATCATTCAGTTGGCTGCGCGAGAGAAGATGAAGCGGGGCTATGCCCCAAAGCAACGGTATATGGTTCGTTTCATCTGCGTTTTCCGTCGCGAAGCTTAAAAGCTATTATGCGAAACCGCCCTGCCGATTGCAAGCGACGATGTCGGATTGAAACGGGAAACCTGCTGCTCGTCGGTCTTACGATCAAAAATAAGCGCGGAGCGGCGCTACGGAAAAGGGCCGAGGCTCAAAGCCCCGACCCTCTATCGCATTGATGACTATCGTTGCGTGTGGATGACAACCTAGAACGTCTGCTCGTAGTCGCTGTGTTTTTTGGCCGAACGCACCAGGAACTCCTGGTTCGTGTTGGTGCCCTTAAGGCCCTTAATAAACGATGCGGCCGCGCGCTCGGTGTTGTTCATGCCGGCAAGAATGCGACGCAGACCAAAGACAAACGGACGCATCTGCTCGTCGACCAACAGATCCTCGTTACGCGTACCGGAGGCAACGGGGTCGATAGCCGGGAAGATGCGGCGGTCGGCCAGGTCGCGGTCGAGCTTAAGCTCCATGTTGCCGGTGCCCTTGAACTCCTCGAAAATGACCTCGTCCATCTTGGAACCGGTGTCGATGAGGGCAGAGGCCAGGATGGTGAGCGAGCCGCCGTTCTCGATATTGCGGGCTGCACCCAGGAAGCGCTTGGGCGGATACAGTGCCGCCGAATCGACGCCGCCCGAAAGGATGCGGCCTGAGGCGGGCGCCGCCAAGTTGTAGGCGCGGGCGAGGCGCGTGATGGAGTCGAGCACCACCACGACGTCGCCACCCAGCTCTACGATGCGCTTGGCGCGCTCGATGACGAGCTCTGCCACGCGAGTGTGGTTGTCGGCAGGCATATCGAAGGTCGACGCCACAACCTCACCCTTGATGGAACGCTGCATATCGGTGACCTCTTCGGGGCGCTCGTCGACGAGCAGGCAGATGAGGTGCACCTCGGGGTTGTTAATCGAGATGGACTGGCAGATCTTCTTGAGGATCGTGGTCTTGCCGGCCTTGGGCGGGGACACGATCAGGCCGCGCTGGCCCTTGCCAATCGGCGACACGATGTCGATGGCGCGACCGGTGATGGAATCCTTGCCGTGCTCCATGCGCAGCGGCTCATTGGGATAGACCGGGGTAAGGTCGCCGAACTTGGGGCGGTTGCGAATCTGCTCGGGGTCCAGACCGTTGACGGTCGTGATTTTGGCGAGGCCGGCGCGCTTGTCGCCGCCGCGCGAAGGACGCAGCGAGCCCTCGATGACGTCGCCCGTGCGCAGGCGCGCGGAGCGGATGAGGTAGGCGGGCACGAAGGCGTCGTCGTTGGACTTCATGTAGCCATGGGCGTGGATGATGCCGGAGCTGTCCGGGCGAATCTGCAGAATTCCCTTGATGTCGCGGAAGCCCTCGGCCTTCGCGGCGGTGACGTAGATCTCCTCGACGAGCTCGGCTTTCTTCTTGCCGGTCGTCTCGATCTCGAACTCCTTGGCCTTCTCGCGAAGTTCGGCGACCTTCATGGCAGCGAGCTCCTCGCGCGAAAGCGTGGGCTCGGTGGGAGCGGCATTACGCTCCTTGTTGCGTTGCTTGCGATCGCGCTGGCGGTTGCGACGGTCGTTGTTGCGCTCGTCCTTGCGCTCGTTGCGCTCCTCGTTGCGCTTGTGCTGGCGACGGTTGGGGCGAGCGCCGTCTTCGCCCTCGGCGGGGGCGGCACCATCGGTTGCGGCGGTGTCAACATTGGCCGCAGCGGCGTCATTGGCCTCGGCGCCAGAATCAACCTGCGCTTCGACATCAGCATGCTGCTCGGCGGCCTTGGCCTTAACGGACTTCTTGCGACCGCGCTTGGGCTTCTCGGATGCAGGCTGTTCGACGTCCTGGGGCTCGGCGGCATCAGTCGATACATCGGCGGTCGTCTCGGTGGAATCCTCGGACGCGCCCTTCTTGGCAGCCTTAGCCTTGGACGTGCGCTTAGCAGCAGTGCGACGCCTGCGACCGGGACGGACGTCGGCGGGCTCGGCATCGGCAGAAACGGCCTCGGAAGTCGTAGCATCCTGGACGGGTTCATCGGCAGCAGTTGAGGACTTGGCGGTCGCCGCAGCATCCCGAGCGGCGGCGGCTGCGGCTGCGGCCTTCTCGGCCTCGACAAAGGCCTTGGGCTTGCGACCGCGACGGTGCGGGCGCAAAGCCGGATCGACAACGGGAACTTCGCTGGCCTCGACAGGCGCAGCGGGCTCAACAGGCGATGTGCCCTCCCCTGCCGCGGAACGGACCGAAGCCTCAGTGAGCTCGGGGGTTACCTGTTCAGCAACCTGCTCGGCCTTAGCAGCCGTGCGACGGCGTGTGCGCGGTACCGGCTTCTCGGTCGGCTGGTCGGCGACAGGAGTCTCGGTGGCGGCAGGCGTCTCGAGCACAGACGGAGCTGCAAGCTCGGTCAGAGCCGCGGCCTCGCGCTCGGCAGCACGACGGCGGGCGCGCACCACCTGAGCCTCGCTAATCTGCGCCAACGCACGTGCCTGCGCGACCTCATCGGAAATCGGCGCCGAGGAGTCAGCTGCAACGGTGAGCTTGGCGCGCGTCGTGCGCGTGGTACGGCGCTTTGGCTTGGTGACCTCCTCGCCGTCAGCGGCAGGCTTGGCCGTGCGGCGCGTGCGCTTGGGCTTTGCCGGAGCAGCCTCCTCACCAGTTGCAGGCACGGCCTTCTCAGCCGCTACAGGCATAGGCGTCGAAGCAGCCTTAGGCGTCTCAGGAGCCGAGGCTTGCGCGGGCGCCGCGACCTGGTCCGACGCAACCGGTGCAGCGGGAGCGGCCTGCGTCGTCGTTATTTCGTTTTCTTGCTGTTGATCAGACACAGTGTTTGCTCAACTTTCTTTTCAAGCCCTGTGATCACATGCTCCCTGCATAAACCTTCAGGGCGGCTAAACAGTCTAGTTCCGTTCAAAACGACGGACATCATTGATCTGTATCGAGATGATTGCGTCAACTACGCAGCGTTAGTGTAACACAACCGCCGCCACCTGCAACTTAGTCATTGGGGACGTTCTTAAACGACTAGTCAAAAGGGACACTCTTTGTTTGCCACCCACAAATCTGACTGCCTCCGCCAAAACTATGGCGGTTTACTACGATGAATCGCTCAACCGCGACCACTCCGAAACTTGTTGAACTAAAACCGCAGGTAGATGCCTTGCACTTTTTAGCAAAAAGCCGGCGTGGTTAGAATTCCTCAATTCATCGTAGTAAACCGGCATAGTTTCGTATTTCTAGCAGCTCCAAATTCATCAATACGTCGGCGTTTGCGAAAAAAGCCCGACCTCCGTAGGAGATCGGGCTTATAGGGCTCAGTTAAACCAAACCTACACGGTCAAATGACCCGCAGATTACATCTGCTCGGGCGCGGAAACGCCAACGAGGGTAAGCACCAGGGCGAGCGTCACGCGGACAGCGTCGCAAGCTGCCAGACGGGCGCGCGAAAGCTCGGGGTCGACGGGACGGCCCTCGCTCGGCAGAACCTGGCAGGCAGCGTAGAAGCTGTGGAAGTCGCCGGCGAGCTCCTCGGCAAAGTGCGTCAGACGGAACGGGGCGCGGTCGCGAGCGCAGCTGGCGATCAGGTCGGTGAGCTCGTTGAGCTTGCGCGAAAGGGCGAGCTCGGTCGGGTCGGTCAGCAGCGAGTAATCGACGTTCTCACCGATGGCCTTGGCGGCAACGGCCTTCATGCCCATCTCGTCGGCCTGCTCGGCGGTAACGTCGGCGGCACGGCGCAGGATGGAGCACACGCGGGCGTGAGCATACTGCACGTAATAGACCGGGTTGGAGTTGTCGCGCTTCTTAACGGCCTCGATGTCGAAGTCGACCATCTGGTTGGAGCTCTTGGAGATGAGCGTGTAGCGAGCGGCATCGGAGCCGACCTCGTCGACGAGCTCCTGCAGGGTCACCATGGTGCCCTTGCGCTTGGACATACGGACGGGCTTGCCGTTACGCAGCAGGTTGACGAGCTGACCCAGCAGAACCTCAAACTTGCCGGGGTAACCCAGAGCGTCGCAGACGCAGCGGACGCGCTCGATGTAACCGTGGTGGTCGGCGCCCCAGATGTCGATGACGTGATCGACGCGCTGGAACTTATCCCAGTGATAGGCGACGTCGGAGGCGAAGTAGGTGTACTCGCCGTCGGACTTGATCAGGACGCGGTCCTTGTCGTCGCCCAGATCGGTGGAGCGGAACCACAGGGCGCCGTCCTTGGTGTAGAGGTAGCCCATCTTGTCGAGCTTCTCAAAAGCGCGGTCGACGGCGGAGGTGCCGGCGGTCTCGCCCTCGGTGTCCTTCACATACAGCGAGCGCTCGGAGTACCAACGGTCAAAGTCGCAGTTGACGGCGTGGCAGAGGTCGCGCATGTTGTCGACCATCTTCACGTAGCCGCGCTCACGGAAGCTCTCCATGCGCTCCTGCGGATCGGCGTCGACCCACTTGTCACCGTCGGTGCGCCAGAACTCGGCAGCCTCATCGATGATGTAGTCGCCGCCGTAGGAGTCCTTGCCCAGGGTCTCGGCAAAGTTGTCCTGATACGGATGGGTCTCGGGATGCTCGTCGTTCTCGTCGGCAACGAAGGCGTCGCGATCGGCGATCAGCAGCTTGTGAGCCTCGTCGATATCAACGCCC
>ERZ835980.3570-NODE-3570-length-11853-cov-18.855314_pt1 | contig 11853 bp, 27 predicted proteins | sample MGYA00519943_ERZ835980 | MGnify/ENA primary metagenome ERZ835980 (study PRJEB31850, sample SAMEA3708791) | human gut metagenome | biome: human gut; feature: human-associated habitat; material: faeces | place: China | collected 2014 ... | reverse complement strand
TGTCTCGATTAATACGTGGTATTCTCCTCGAACTATGTTGTCATCATCTAGTATTGGCCTTCTGATATTATGCTGCATAATCTTATACATCTCTGGACATTTCATTTTGTGCATTCTCCTTTTCAACACTTTTTATAATCCACTCTATAACCATTTGAACTAAAATTGGAGAATATCTTTTGTATTCGTAATGGACCATTTTTGCTAAATTTTGAGCATCATTTCTTTGAAATCCACATCCCATTAACAATTTTATAAATCTTTTTCTTGTAATTCTTTGCACTCCAAGCATTTTTTGCATTTGTATTGATGCTTCTCTTGTAATCGTAATTGATACACTTTTTGATTTTTCTTTTTCTATTGCATACCTTACTGCATCTGCAGCATCATCTTGGTTATTTTCCTGCACACTTTCAAAATTTTGTATTTCTGCTATTTTATTGATTTGTCCATCTTTATCCTGTATAAAAATATCTCCATCTACTATCAACTTTCCTATTTCATCTGTTGACATATTATCCCTCCTTTCTAAATTTTTCTTCTAATTGCTCTACACTATAATCTGATCTAAATTTGTTATATGATTTTTTGTCCATTTCTTTTAATTCCTGCCATAATTTAGGGTAATATGTATATAAAATTTTTAATTCTTTAAGATTCTTTAAAGGACAACACCAGCAACTTAATCTGCCAAAATGTTCATATAATCCATCCCAATCGAAGCCTTTGCTATAACAATATTCTAAACATTCTTTTTCGGTCATTTCATATTCAACTAATGGGTATCTTTTATCCCTAATTCTTTTTGGTTCATCATAAGCAATTCCAACGTATTCTGTATAACCTTCTTCTTTATATTTTTTTAAATAATCACTTATTACTTTGGTTTTTAAATTACTTGTACACCATCTGCAAAGCATTGTTGCCCAACCATATCCTTTTTTACCTTTGTTTTTACCTTTTGTTTTTTCATGTTCAAACATATAATAATCAAAACTTTTTTCTGCTTTTATTCTAGTAATTTTTTTATTGAAATGTTTTTGTATATAATCATCAAATTTATTTATATGTTCAATCATCTGTGGAAAATCTTTTCCTGTGTCTGCAAAAATAATTTCATCAACCCACCAACCATCTTCAAGCATTTTCAATGTCATTGCCGTACTATCTTTACCACCACTAAAATTTATTATATGTTTCATACTTCACCATCCTTTGCCACTTGTAATAAACACATTATTCCAATTCCTATAAATGCTCCTATAAATAATCCAATTAAAAAATTAATCATTGGTAACACCTACTTTCCATATACTTCTAGCATATATACTGTTTCTTTTAATGCATCTATTTCTATAAATTGTTCGTTTATTTTCATTTGTTGTTCTTCAAATTTTACTTGTTGATTTTCTATTAATTTTTCTAATTCTTCGATATGATTTTGCCTTTCTTGCACAATTTCTTGAAGTTTATTGTTTTTATCTTTTAGCTGTAAATCAACTCCGCATATTCCTGCTACAAATCCTAAAGTAAACACTATGAATAATATAATTATGTTTTTAATATTCTCTGATGTTTTTGTAAGTTCTTTATCGTATAATTTGATTTTTTCTTTCATAACTTCACCTTCCTTTGTATTATATTTTTTTAAATTTGTGTCCTTTGCACCACATATAACTTTCCGTTGGACAAAATTCTTCATATACCAGTTCAAAATCTTCTGTTATATCACAATACATATCTCCATGTTCTGCATACATACAATTCATACAATTTTCACAAGTTACAGTTGTCTTATTTTTATATCTTTTTCTTTGTACTGGCTTTCCCATAAAATCTCCTTTCTTATATTTTTATTTTCCAAGCTGTTCAATTTAATGAACAGCTTATTTTTTATATTCTTAGTATAGTTCAATATCACTAATGCCAATGAAATCCAAAACTTTCAAATAACAATCTTTACATAGTCTTGTAAGTTTTTTATTAGTGTATGTATCTGCTTTTTTTTAACAAAACCATGTGCCTTTGTGGTAATTTCTGTCCGCACATTGGGCATATATCATAATATCTATCTTCACTTTTCCAACTATTATAATTTCCCATTCTTACTCCTCTATATCGCTTACTCCTAAATAGTCCAACATATCAGTATAGCAATCTTTACACATATTACATAGTTTTCGTGGAGAGTTTCCATTTTTAGCAACAGAAATAGTAATTCTATCTAATGTAAAATTCCCACATCTTACACAAAACTTTTGATTGCTACTTTGAACCTTAAATAAAAATTGTTCAAATTCTTGTTTTGACATATTTTTTATATCTTCAAATTTCATTATTCATTATCCTCCCAAAGCCTCACAGCTACTTTAACACCTGATTGCTCTTTTTTTCTAGGTTTTCTTCCTGTTCTAATTCCTGTGTCTGCTCTTTTTTTATTTGCAGGTGTTGCCCAAAAATAAACAGTTTCTTTTTTTACATTAAAGTGATTCATAACTTCTTCAATAGTACCCACAAATATTTCTTTTTCTCCCTTATATATTGAATATTCTTTTCTCTTAGACATACTTCATCATCACCTACTTTTTTATAAATTTATTGTCTTATGTATGGCCTATCTACATATAAACTAACTGGTGGCTGTATATTTCCCATTACAGACAAGTATATCTTTCCAGTTTTCATAAATTCTTTTTTCTCTTTTTCGGTCATTTCCCAACATGAAACTATATGTTTATCTGTTTTTAATGCTGGTAAATCTCCGCATCCTTCTGCTTTGAATATGCAATTCATATCTTCAAAATTTACTGGGTTCATTGTTCTATTCCTCCTTTATTTTTAGGTTATATTTATCTTCAAACACCTTTTTCTTTGTTATATATTCTTTTGTTTTAAAGCCTTTTGTATCTATTATTTCTGCTGTTTCATCATTATTAAATACAATAAAATCAGCCTTATATTTCAGTCCTGGTGCTAATATAAATACTGGCTGCAAACAAAATCCTTTGATGTCCCCTGCCTGCAGCCTTATTTTCAAATTGCAATAATAATCCGCTTCTTTTTTGCTATCGAATGTTTGTCCATCTACAGATGTTTTTATTGCTCCATATTTACTTTTTTTATTTCCTTTTTTCTGGTATTCCTTATATTGTTCAATACTCCAGTGTTCTTGCATAACTATTCCTTCTTTCACTTTGGCATATCTTCATAAAAATTTATTAATTGCGCTATATCTTCTGCTTCTTTTCCTTTTCTAAAACCTAACATTATGCTTGGTGGTGTAGGTATTTCTTTATCAATTGGTTTCCATATATGCAAACAGTATTGCATATTATTCACATAGTCCTCTTTTTTAGGATGTAGCTGCATACAAACTTCATTTTCTCCCCAAAAGATATCTTTCATAAAACACATTTGCTCCCATGTTGGTGTTTTAATTGGAGTCGATACTGATAAATGCTCAAACCCACATCCCCAGCTAAAAATAAAATGCAATACTTTATCAATATTCTTTATTACTTTAACTTTTCCATTTTTGTATTCTATTGGGAATACTGAGCCACCAAATCCATCTGGTCCTTCTTTTTTTATAACTATTCCTGGTGTTTTTTTAATTTCTTCTATGTTTTTCATAATCTTACTCCTTTGGCATTTCGTATAATAAAACGCCTTCCATCATTAATTTTATTCGTGTTCTTTCATCTTCTACCTTATATTGTTCAGTAAGCACATAAGTCTTTACTATCTCCTGTAATACTTCTTTTGCTCTTTCTTCTGTTTTGTATTCGCCTAAATATTGTTCTTCTTTATCAACAGTTATAGAATCTATTTCTTTCGAATTGTTTTGTGCAATACCTATAACTGTTACATTATCAAAGTTTATTATTAAATCCCTATCTTGACTTACTATTATCATTTAGAATCTCCCCCAACTTTCAACTTGTTTATATGCTGTTCTCATACCATTATTTTGGTTTAACATTGGTATAATTTCATTTATTTCTGGAAATTCCTTTTTTAATGATTCTGCAACATCTGTTAAAGTTTTTACCATTTGTGCCATTTCGATTGGTCCACCATTTCCCTGTACAATAGATATTGGTGCTTCTTTGAATTCTTTTGTTATTACAACTTCACAAGTCAAACAATCATTACTTGCTTTAATTCTATTTATCCTTTGCGTTTCTTGTATTCTTCTAAAATCATCCATAATTCTTATTCCTCCTTTTTTTTCTTAGCACACTTTAGCCCTTTGACCACTCTAGGTGTATATTCCTTTGCCTCTTGGTTACTTTTTAATGTGTTAATATTTTGTATAGCTTGCTTTGTATCTGCTATAATTCCTTTTGTTATGTATTTGTCCGTATAGCCTTTCAAAGTATTTATTAATTCTAATTTATTTTTTAATATTCTTCTTTCTTTTCTGGTCTTGATTAATGCATTGGAAACTTTCATTATTTCAATTCCGTTTAGCTTTGCCAGTTCAAGCTCATGTAAATAATCTTCTTGTTCCGCTTCTTTAATACAAATTTTATTTTCTATGTCCTTTTTTACATCATCTAAATTTGTAAATACTTCTTCAATTTCAATTAGCAATATTTTCATTTCTTCTATATTGTCTATTTGCATATTTCCCACCGTCCTTTGTAATTTTTTTCTAACTTGTGTTTGTTTTCTAGTTTGGCACTTTTATCTTTGTTTTTTGTTTTATGTATACTTGTTTTTACATTGAAATATGATTGCCTGTCCTTTTTTTAAAATGTTCACATTGATATATTAATCCGACCTGTTCTGCAGTTAATAAACAATGAGGAAATTCACAATTTAAGTTAGGTACACACCATTCACAATTTTCACAAATTTTTAATCCTTTTGTCATTAACTCATGTGTTTCAACCTGTTGTGGCATTTTTAATCACTTCCCATTTTCAGTATTGTGTTTGTATCATACTGCTTAGATAATTCTGTTTGTTGCATTGCTGATAAAATACATTTCTTAAAATATTGCTTTGGTATTTTAATTTCCGTTTTTGTATTAGCTATTGAAAATTTATTTAATGCATAATATATATTTTCTTCTGATATACCATCAATTTTTTCTCTAGTTTCTGGATTTATATAGAGTTCTTTTAGAATTTCTCGTATTTCCAAAAACAAAGTTGGTTTAAGATTAATTATTTTGCAGTTTGATACCATTTCTTCAAATCTAATCTTATCCATCTCATCCAACATCTCATTTAATTTTGTATTTTCTTTAAATTGGTGGTCAGAAGGATAGATAGAATTGATTTTATTTAATTTAATTTTATTTAATTTAATTTGATTTGATTTGATTTCATTTAATTTGCATATTTTTGCATACAAGTTTTCGCTTTTTGCATTGCAAGTGTATCGTTTTTTTATGCATTTGCATTTATTTTTTATGCATTTGCATTTTTTTACATCTTTTTTCTTCTCTTTTTTTTCACTTCTATTATTCCACCTTGCATTTGCCGCTTGTTTTCTCTTTTCTTTTAAGTCTTCATACTTTTCCATTCTTCTTAAAAAGCTTGCTGACCATAAATGATTTTTATCAGCATTAAATAACCCATTTCCCGTTTCACTATCCTTGTATTCATTAACACAATCGTATATATATTGCTCTATATCTATAGTAGTACCTGTTTGCATTTTAATTGCACGATATGTATTTTTATTGAGAGGTAATTTGTATGTTGATTCATTTCGCAACATTTCCAGTATAGCCCAATATAGACCGTATCCGCTCTAATCCGTAATCACATCTCATTGCCAATATTTTTGGATCTGATAATGCATTTGCATCATGACTAAAATAGTAAGTGTCTTTATTATTGGCCATTCTCTTTCTCTCCTCTCCTTAGTATTTCTTCTATTTTTATTTGCTGATTTTCATAAACATCTTTTAAAAATTTTCTTTCACAAACTTCTCCAAATCCTCTTTGAATGCTTTTCCAAGTTCTTAATTCTCTGCCACACATTCTACATTTGAAGCTATTGTCTTTAATATCTGGGCATTTTTTTAATGCTTTTATTGCTAAATTTATTGCTTTTATATCATTTAAGAATACAGCATCTAACTCGTTATTATGTATAAAACTTAATCTATCTACTTTCAAATCTTCTAATTGTGCAATTGCTTTTATATTATTCATAAAACACCTCTTATTAAAATGGATATAATTTTAATTCCATATTTAATCCTGGTTCTGCAATGCTAGTTGGTATTCCGAGTTTGATTAAATACTGCATTTTTCATAATTTCTTGATTTGCATTTTCATTAGAAAGATGACAAAGAATAATATTTTTCGTATATGTTAAATCATTTGCTTGTAAAAACTTTAAAACATTTTCTAAGCTAAAATGACTTTCTAATAACCTGCTATACCTAGTTTTATTTATTATTCCATTTGTTGCATTTTCTTTTGCAAAATTCTTGTTATAGTTACATTCTATTAATAAATAATTTAATTTTCTAAATTTATATTTAATATAATAGGTATCTGTAGCATATAGTAATTTTTCGCCAGTTGGTTTGTATTGTATTAAAAATCCTAATGGCTCTCGTGCATCGTGTTGTGTATCAAATGGTAATATAATGAAATTTCCTATTTCGAATTGTTGTAATGCTTTTATTATTTTAAATCTATGACCTACTAAATTCAGTTTGCTAAAAGTTCCTTTTGATGCATATACATTTATTCCATTTAATGCAAAATTCGGTGCATATTTTAAATGATCCATATGTTCATGTGTAACAAGAACTCCTAAAATTCCATTAAAATTAAAATTCAATTCTTTTTGTACATCTTTAAAATTGATACCTGCATCCAATATCAACTTCTCATCTTTATTTGCTTCTATTAGGTAGCAGTTTCCTGATGAACTACTACCTAATACTTTTAATTTCATTAGAAGCTAGGTCCTTCAGTTATGTTAGTAACATCTTCATTTTCAATTTTATCTTCTTCTGTAGATGCAGCATCTTCAACTTGCTTTATTTCTCCTGTACTTACATCAATGTATTCTTTATTTGCATTTTCCTCAATTTCTTCCTCAACTTCCGTTTCATGCATATTTATATAACTATCTTCATTATTCTCCATTACATATACATAACTATTATTTACTTTCTTTGGATCAATTGGTACTGCATTGTATGTTGCTCTTGCAATTGTTTTTAATGCCATTTCCTTATACCAACCATCTACCTTTTCTTTTCCTACTTTCTTGCCATTTTCCCATTTGTCTTTTTCTCCTCCCCAGAATTCAGCAGCTGCATAAGTAGGCTTTCTTTTATCTATTTCTTCTTTTGTAAGAGTAATTATCTTATTTTTAGTCTCATCTACATATTCTATGTATCCAAATCCACCAATAATTTCTCCTCTGTCAAATGGATTCTTGATTGTAAAATTGTATCTTGTTATATTATCCTTATTGATTATTTCAAAAATATCATTTGAATGTACTAGTTCAACTACAATATTTTTTATTGGGTATAGGGATAATTGAGTAGCAATATATTCTAACCCTTTATATCCTTTTAAGAAGCCGATATCGTACTTATTAGTCTTATTGTTCTTATATGGTATTGCATTTAAGTGATTAGGTATTTGCATGTCTAAACCTAATTTTGCATGGTGTACTACTGCAATTGCCAAATCATTCATATTAACATTTTGCCAACTAATAGGTAAGTTGTTTTTATCTTCTTCTTTTGTTGATTTCCAACTGTTTTTATTTATTCTTGCTTCTTCAGCTTTTCTTAGTGCATTGTCAATACCTATGAAATATCCTCTTATTAATTGCCTTTGATATTCATTTATATTTAATTCTCCAATATTTCCTTGAAATTCAGTTATAACCTTTTGTGTAAATCTCTCACTATTAGTAAGATTTTCACTTTTCGTTTGTAATTCAGTGTCTTTTTTTACTAATTCATTACTCATAATTATTTACTCTCCCTTACTATAAATTTCATACCTGTTCTATCCATATCTTCTACATTTACAGTAGAAAATGCAGGTACACATATTAGGTCAATGCCTGCTGGTGCAACATAACCTCTTGCAATAGCAATTGCTTTTACTGTTTGATTAATGGCTCCTGCTCCAATAGCCTGCAATTCTACTTTTCCTTTTTCATTTATTATTGCTGCAATAGCCCCTGCAACATTATTTGGGTTTGATTTACCTGATACTTTCAATATTTCACTATTCAAATTTTTTTCCTCCTTCTTCCAATACTTTAACTGCTGTTTCTATGTCTGCAATTATATTTTTTCTTTTTTGGCCAGTTTCTTCTATAATAATTTGAATTGTTTCTGCAATTCCTATTATTACATCAAGTGCTGTTCCTTCGTGTATTTCAACTGCAACACCATTCTTACTTTTCTTTACTTCCAGAATTATTGTTTCTTTTTCCATTATGCAAGCACCTCAATTCTCAATTTTGCATCTTGAGTTACTATTAAGCTAATTACTTGTGTTTCCATCTTATACAATTCATTTATGCTTTCTCTGTTATCTATAAAGATTGGTGCTGTTGTATTATAAAATTTTGATAATGTATGTATTACATCTAGTCCGGCAATAATTTTATGTGCATTATTAACATCAGAATATGGAACACCGTTTACCAAAGTATCGCAACATTCAACTAGTCCACCATTTATTTGAGTGTCAAATAATCTAAATTTCACAACATTAAAGTTAGAATTAATTGCATTCTCTAGTAGTTCAACTTTAGTTTTTGTAAATTCTTCTATTTCAAATTCTTGTGATTCGAATTCCTGTATCCTTTTAGCTAGATTTTCTTCTTCTGTTTCCAATTCTTCTATACGACGCTTAGTTTTTTCCTGGATATCTCTTTCATTTAAAGTTTTATTTAATTTGTTTATTTCTTCAGTTATTTCTGCTTTTTGATTTTGTAAATATGATGTATCTTCATTAGTTAAGTTTCTAACTTTTTCTTCTAATTCTTCTATTTCTTTTATTTTATTACTATATTCTGGAAGTTCAGTTATATCAAATGAATTATCATTTTCCTTTTTCTTTTCTAATTCAAATATTTTGCTATTTATTTCTTCCAATTCCTTATTTAAATTTTCAACTGTTTTGTGTATTTCATTTCGTGCTTTTGTATTCTCATCAAGCCTTATATTAATTGCCTGTCCTTCTGTGTTTATTGCATCTTGCTCACTTTTCTTGTGATTATTAAAATTGCTTTCAAATTGTTTTTTCATATCTTCAATTTTATCTGTTTCATATTCTCTTTTGCAGGTTGGGCATACAAACGATTCTGGATCAAATTCTAATTTAGAATTACTTATTTCATCCCACTTTTTATACAATTCTTGTTTTCTATCTTGGTCTCGTTTTATTTTTAACAATCTTTCATTATCTTCTTCTTGACAAGTTTTTATTTTTGATTCAATTACCCTTTTTTCAGTTTGAAGTTTAATTAAATCTGTTGTATATTTTTGAGAATATTCAGTTTCTTTTGCTAATTTAAAATCTGCTAATTCTTTCTTTGATGTAGCAAGTTTATCCGCAATTTTCATGTTTTCTTTTGCTTTTGCTTGTACATCCATCATTGTTTTATCAATTTCTAATAGTTTCTTGTTTGCTTCTTCCTTTTCTTCTTCTACTTTTTTATAGTCAATATCATGTTCAGTAATTAGAGTATTAGTTAATTCATCAATTCTTATTGGTATTTTTTTCTTTTCCTCATTCAGATCTCTTATTTTTGAACTTAAAACTTTCTTATAATCCTCGATGTTTCTTCCCTGTAAGTTTTCTTTTAATTTCTCAAATTGCGAATTTGAATTTAATATATCTTCATCAGATATATTAACTCCTGATATGTTAATCAATAATTCTCTTCTTTCCTTCCATGTCATATTGTTATTAAAAAAAGAAGGATCTGTAATTAATTTGAATAAACTTTCTGGTATTATACTATTGATTTTTTCTTCATAATCTTTCTTTTTAACTGGTACTTCATCAATCCAGAAGTTTGTTTCATGCCCAGAGAACTCGGCATTTTCTTGTCCTCTTTTCTTTATCCATTTTTCCTGGAGCATCTTTCTAAATGTTACATCTTGTCCATCAATTATCAAAGTTGCTTCAACTTCATGTTCCAAAAAATGTATTGGCCTGTTATCCTTATCTAAAGTCTTTATATTAAAGTCTTTTCTATCATTACTATCTTTGTCAAAGAATAACCATTTAAAAGCATCAAATACTGTCGTTTTTCCTGTTGCATTAGCACCATAAATATTTGTATCTTTACCATTAAAATTAATTTCTAAATCCTTCATTCCTTTAAAATTTTTCATTTTTAGGTTAAACAATCTTACTTCCATTTACTATCTCCTTTTCTACTCTATAATTTGCAATTCTTGTTGGCACTACTATCGAGATATTACATTCGTCGCAGCACCTTCCTTTGTTTACTGGCATAGCATTATTTCCATACCCTTCGTAATTTTTTTTTGCAAATACTACATTTAGGCATATTTTCCCTCCATTTCTAGTATTGATTTTTCTAACTTCATGTGTTAGAATATTTAAAAACATTTACTTAAATGTTTTATAGAACTATTTATTGCTTTGATCGGTTATAGGTAGTTCTATTTCTTTTGAATTTTCTGCTTGCTCATCAAAAATATCTATTAAAAGTTCATATCTTGTATCAGTACATAATTCAGATATTTTTCTTGTCTTAACTTCTGGTGCAGAATAGCTATTTGCTTCATTAATTGTTCTTATCTTTAATAAAACATCAGCTACACTAATTTTAATATCTTTAATTTCTTTGTCTTTTAATGCAATAGTTTCTTCTAATTTTTTGATTTTTGCTGACTCTTCACTATGTTTTCCTGCCATTTATCTCACCCCTTTCAGATTTTTTAATTTATATTTCATTGTGGCCAATGTTATAATGTGCCAAATATAGCATTTATCTAGTTTGTCCATCTTAGACCTCCTTATCAACAAACATTTCAAGCATATTTTCTAATTCCTCTATATCTGCAAGTGCATCACCTTTATAAGTTACAACCTTCAATTCTTTACATGTTTTAATTTCTCGTATTTTTAATGTTATTGATTTTGAATTAGAATTATATATAATTTCTATATATTTATCGTCTGATGCTCTTTCAAATTGATTTGCAAGTGATATTAAATTATCAAATTTTTTATTTTCCATTTTTATTTAACCTCCTCATATATGATAATAGTTAATTCTTGTCCTTCATATATTGAAGCTGATTTCATATTGTTAAGTTCTTTAATTTTATATATGTAATCTCTAATATCTTGAGCAGGATATTTATATCTTTCTGCAATTTCCCATAATGTTTCATCTTTTGAAACTATATATGTGTGCTCACTTAAATTATATTTTGGTTTATTGAATATTGAATTAATACATATTGCTGTTATTGCTACAATAAATATTAAAATTAGTAGGCTTCTAAAAAATTTTTTCTTATTAACTATTTTCATTATTTATTACCTCCAACTTATTAACAAATCCACCAATGTTTAACGGTGTCATTCTTTTTATTGCTTCATCCAGTTCTTTTTCATTATGTATTCCATCTTTTTCTAGCTCTTTCCATATTCTTTTTTCCCTTTCATTTTGCAATTATTTTTCCTCCTCTCAACAATGTGTGGTGTCCGCAATTTTTTAATTTAATTTTTAATTTATTCATAATTCCTCCTGTTCTATTCCACTTTGAGTGGAATTTAAAGGCAAATTAATAAACTCTATAGGTACATTATAAAGATTGCATAATTCTTTAAAATTATGTACATCTATAGATG
>ERZ835980.3553-NODE-3553-length-11932-cov-2.610255_pt1 | contig 11932 bp, 8 predicted proteins | sample MGYA00519943_ERZ835980 | MGnify/ENA primary metagenome ERZ835980 (study PRJEB31850, sample SAMEA3708791) | human gut metagenome | biome: human gut; feature: human-associated habitat; material: faeces | place: China | collected 2014 ... | reverse complement strand
CCGCGGAGCGTTTTTTGTTTCATAGGACGCAATTTCCTATGAAACAAAAAATCCCTTAGCCAGATGTTTCTGACTAAGGGACGATTAATCGCGGTTCCACCCTTATTGAATCGATCGTTCGGATCGATTCCACTTCATTCTGATGATAACGGAATCACCGTTCCCGATTAAGGGACATTCAAAGCTGGTATTCAGATTTGCTTTCCTGTCCGACGCTTCCACCCACAGCCACCTGCCTCTGTTATTTCAGGCTTTTCCTGCGACGCCGTTCTCTGTCCAGTTCCACAATCCTACTGGTCTTCTCAACACTTTCTTTCTATATAGATAAACCCGTTTCTGGTTCATCATTACAGTCTCGATTATATCAGCTGTTTCTATTTTGTCAAGATATTTTTCTCTTGAGTTTTCACTGCATTGACAGACCGCCTCTTTCATGGTATGATAATAAGGCTATAAATATAAGGGCCAGTACCGGTTTCGACAGGGATCATGAAGCTGGTGAAGCTATCCGCATGCGATGCGTTAAATGGCAAACTTAAAATTAAACGCTAACAACAAATTAGCATACGCTGCCTAATTTGGCAGTTGTCAGCCTTAGAGCACTCACACTTTAAGAATCTGGCATCGAATATGTGAGAAACGATGACAGGCGGGTTCCGGACTGTCAGGCGTATCAGGAACTACTGAAGTTCTGAGGATGTTCGTTTCCGCAGGATAGAGGGAATGTCAAAGAACGGACTATGATAGTAGAAGAACAGGGAATTGGTTTTTGGACACGGGTTCAACTCCCGTCTGGTCCACTAAAAAGAACTGCCGCCCAGCAAATCATTTGCTGATGCGGCAGTTCTTTTTCTTATCTATTTTTATTCTGCATCTTTTACCGATTCTGGAATATCTCAATAATCGCCTTCACGATCGCCACCAGCACATTCCACATCCGTTTTAACGGACCTTCTTCACTGCTGCCGTCTGCCTCCTGATCGGAGATATCGGTTGATTCATCATCATCGCTGATCTCATCGGTCCGCAGGACGATCTGCACGCTGTTCGGGGACGGATTTTTCGAGGAGGTAAAGGAAATCTTCTCCGCCTCCGGATCTATGTTCAGGAAGTTGTTCTCATCCTCAAACTTATCGATCTGCTCATCGAGCGTACTCTTCATGTCTTCCCCCGCTTCCCGAACCACCGCAAGCTGATCGATCATGGTCAGGTTCTTATCAAGAATCTTCTCCATGCCCTGCAGCGTTGCCTTGGTTCCGGCATCCAGCGAATCACCTGCCGAAATCAGCGTGTCATTCAAAAGACTGAGCATATCATGTGTGGTATAAAGTGCCCTGGTCAGCCGGTTCATCAGTTCTTCAGAATCAGACAGGGAATCCAGCATCGTCGGCACATATTTATCCGTTGTGTCAATCAGGACCCGCATATCATCCAGCAAATTAATCAGTTCATCGGTCGAACTTCTGAGCGCCGATAAAGTCGAACCCGTCTTGCCAGTAATATCTCCCGCCGTCTTGAACGCACCATTCACTTTATTCACAATCGTTTTCGCAGTTTTCTGCGCCTGCTCCACTTTCTGGAAAATGCCCTTCGTCTCTTCCACCAGACTTGCAGCATCCGCAGAATAAGTAGTCGCTGACAGAGACTCCAGCGCCTCCTCTACATCATCTTCTGCATTGCCAATCTCATCTTCCCAGCTCGCATCATTGACACCGCCGCTTCCCGGCTCGCCGGACGGTCCGGCTGTCAGGGCTCCCGCAGAAACCTCGGTTCCAAATGCATTCACCTCTGCATCCTGACCCGAGGAGTTGTCTTCCGAAGCGGAACCCGAATTCTTAGCAGAATCCGTCTCTGCCTTGTCTGCCGTCGAAGCAGGATTCTTCTCTTCCGTCTTTGTCGCTGATTCAGCCGCTTTTTCCGCCTGGTTACCAGCTGCACCAGACGCTGTGCCTGCGCCCGCTGCTTCCTGTTCAGCCGAATCTTTACTTTCTGTTCCTGCTGAGCCAGAGGCCGAAGTGCCTGCTGCCATTTCCGCGTCATCCGTGGTATTTGCAGAACCCGTAGTTTTTGCATGATCGGCACCTGCAGAATCCGTGATATCTGCGCTGCCAGCCGCCCCCGCTGTCTGACCATTTCCGTTTCCAGATGCCGCCTCCGACGATACAGATGTCTCTTCCTTCTCCGCACTCTTCATCTTGCGGATCCGTTTCAGCTTCATGCCGTCTAACGTGGCTAAACTCTGATTCAGGCTTCCAATCCCCTGTTCTGTCACCGCCAGGGAGGTATTTCCCTGTCCCAGAAGTTTATCGAGTTCTTCCAAAATTTTCTGGACTTCCGCCGTCCGCTGGACAATATCTTTCTCGATCGCATCCTGCGTCTGCTGACTGACAAGACCCTTATTTAATTCATCCGAAGCCGACCGGAGCGATTTGCTCAGACTTCCCAGGCGGTCATACAGGCGATCCAGTTCATCCTGCATATCTTCCATCGTATTGGAAAGCGCCTGTGTGTTGCTGTTAATATCCGTCACCGCATCGCGCGCCGTCTGTAAATACGGAATCATGACCGTCGTCTGATCCGTGACCGCTTGCAGATCGGCAAGCGCCTGTGTCGAGAGCGCCTCAATCTGTTTCCGGTTAGCACTGACGGTTCCACGCGCCTGATCGAGATTTGCCAGACCGCCTTTCACGCCGGAAACATCCGACTTCATGGATTCCATCGTCTTTAACAGCGCATTCATGCTGTCATACATCTTGTTTCCATCCTCGCGCCAGGTATCTTTCGCCTCTTTCAGATCCTTGATGCGGTTCAGCTCATCCAGGGTCCCCGGAACCATCATCATAATGACTCCGATATTCTCATAATTATCCGTGCCGACCCGGACTGTAAAATCGCCGTCCTCGCCCGGAAGCGCCGCAAACATTGCCGCCTGATAGCTTCCAACCGACTGCACCTGCGCGCCCGGCGCATCGACACTATAGCATTTCTCCATATCCACCGGCACAAGCACGGTCAACACCATATTATTTTTGTAATACGCCTTCGCCTCCTCATTCGGGGTCGCCTTTACATTGACCTCAACCAGACCAGACGCCCCCGCCAGTTTGGATGCATCCGCTTCCACTCCATTAAGTTTATAGGAAACGTCAAACGTCCAGGGCAGATCGACGCTGTTTTTCGGCATCGTACATTGATAATAAAAACGCGAATTCTTCTCCGGCAGTTTCCATGTGACGGTTCCATCGCCAATTTCCGGCGCCGTGTCGTCCGTCATGTTGACCACCTTGTCATAGGTACCATAATCGGTATATTCGGTCAGTCCATTCGTGGTACAGCCTTTGACCACATTGATCTGCGTTGCCGTTCCATAATAGTCCAGATTGACATACATCGTTTCATCTACCTGAACTCTTGGTGCAGCCGCCCGGACAGGAACTGCCGCACTCGTTACCAGCGTAACCGCTGCCAGCGTCGCCGCCGCTCCTCTTCTAATGATCTTCTTCATGGCTTCCAGCCTCCCTTTTTTCTGTCATCTTCCGTTTCCGGTCTTTTCTTCGTTCTCTCACTTTTCCGAGTAGCCGGAGCTTTCTTCTGTGTTTCTCCCGCGCCTCCGCATCGGAATCTGTTTTCTCTTGAGAACCGCCCATCTCTGTCATTTCTGTATCTTCCAGCGCTTTCGTTTCAGCTTCGAATTGTTTTCTTTTCGACGTAACTGAATCTACCAGCGGCTTTTTCCCTTTCCACACGGCACCAGCCACGCGTCTTGCCGCCCGTTTCATACGGGCATGGCGGCGTTCGCGCCGTTTTTTGAAAAACAGATGAATCCTCTCAAATTCGTTCTGCATCAGGATATGATCAAACAATACCAGAAATGCCGGCATCAGGGAGCAGACAAAAAGCATACTAATCAGAGCCCCCCGTCCAATCAAATGTCCCAGATCGCCGATCGCCGCGACACTCGATACCTTGTATACAATATATCCGGCACAGGTCAGGATCGAACCGGATGTCAGAATCGCCGGAATACCAAGATTCAGCGCCCCGATCGCCGCTTCCTTCTTATCCATCGTCTTGCGGCATTCCAGATAATCGACGGTCGCGCCCAGCTGGATACAGCTTACGATAATGTAACCAATGAAAATCATCGTGTCTCCGACGATGTACGGTACCGCCATATTGACGAAAATCGCGACCTCAATCGGAATCATGATAAGGAGCGGAATAATCAGTGATTTAAAACTCCACATGACAACCACAAATACGCCGATCAGCGACATCACATTGACACGGCTGTAATCCTTCGTGATCGTCGTCTGGATGTCCTGTGTGGACGGTGTTGTGCCGACCAGATACGAATTTTCCGGATAATATTTCTTCATGATCGCCTGGATCTCATCCGAGCACTGGTACGCCAGCTTGCTCTCGCCCTTACTCTTAACGTAAATAAGGATTCTCGCATAATCTTTTTTATGTAACTGGCTTGTGATGCTGTACGGAAGGAAATCTTCCGGTACGCCCTCCGGGAGCTGCCCGGACAAGGACGTTACACTCTTCATGTACGGCAGGTCTTCCAGCTCATCCGTGAACTGTTTTTCCTTGATAAAAGAAGTATCCGGCACGATTGCCATCATCATATTGCTTCGTCCGAATTTCGCTGTGATCAGCTCATCATCCTCATATACCGTCGTTCCCTCGCTGGCGCCGACCGCGTCATTTCCGTAGAGGAAATCGTTCATGCTCTGCGCCGTGTATGCCGGGATCGCCAGCACCGCAATCAGAATCAGCACGATGCGGCGGCTGTTGTAGATACCGTGGCTGAGCTTATCAAACGACGGCAGGAACGAACGATGGGATGTTTTCTCAATCATCGGCGTCATACGCAGAATCATCGCCGGCATAAAAAACACCACTGTCAGAAGACTCAGGACAATACCTTTTGCCAGCACGAGTCCCATATCAAATCCGATATTAAACTTCATAAAACACAGAACGATAAATCCGACGATCGTCGTCAGGCTGCTAGCGAAAATGGAGTTTAATGCCTCATTGATCGCGTTGCTTAACGCGGTCATCTGATCCAGTCCCTTTGCCTTTTCCCTCGCAAACGCGTGGCTTAAGAAAATCGAATAATCCATCGAGCAGGCGAGCTGCAGGACCGCCGACACACTGTTCGTCAAAAAGGATATCCGCCCGATAAACAGGTTCGTTCCTTTGTTCAGGACGATCGCCACGCCCATGACCGTCAGATACAGCACCGGTTCAAACCAGGAGTTCGTCGTCACGGTCAGAATCAGGAAAATAACCACGACCGCCAGCGTCATAATCAGCTTCATCTCGCTCGAAACATTTTCCTGCAGCGATTTGTTCTGAACCGCCATGCCGACGTAATGTCCCTTGTCTCCGAGAATGTCCTTGATCTCATCGATCGTCTGGGACGTCCTCTTATCCGTGTCGCCGTTTACAAAAACAATATCCATAACCGCCGTATTATCCTTGTAATACTCATCAACACTATTAAAGTTGATAAATGCGTCCGCCGCGTATACGCTGGTCGATGTATCGAGCCACATGACCTGATCGACTCCGTCCAACGCCTCTATTTTATCCTTGTAGGCTTTCGCCTCATAAAGCGAAACATCATCAATCATGATGCGCCCCGTGCCGGGGTAGCCGAATTTCTCTTCCATCAGGTCCAGTCCCTGTTTGGACTGGACGGTCGACGGCAGGTATTCCGTCAGATCATAGTTGATCTCGACAAACGGCGCCATGAGCGCTGATATCAGCACCAGAACCAGAAAGACAATCTCGATCGCCCTGCTCCGCTCAATGATGAATTTCGGCAGGGAGAAGGCTTCTTTTTCCGTCTGTTTTTCTTCTTTGCGTTTATGTAAAAATTTCAGTTTCATGCCTGCTTGCTCCTGTCATACAATGATTGCGATCCTTACCGCATCAAAATAATCATATAATAATGCTTATCGCCGACCTGCTGATGTGCAACACCCATTTCCTTATAATAAATCACCCGGTCCACGCGCTTTTTCTCGTCGCTGTCGTGATTACGCAGAAGCTTTTCTTCTGCCTGCGTCACATCATCACAGTTGATGAGGTAAATCTCCGTATGACGTCTCGCAGTGCTTTCCCCGATGGATTTGAGGTAATCATCAAGTGTGCCTTCATCCGGGATCCGGCTGCTTCCATAGCCCTTACTGCGTGCCATCGCCAGACGGTGTTCGGCGATCTGCTGTAATTTTCCATTTAAAATAAAGCTGGCATCTTTATCGTAATCTTTTTTGTCATCGTCATAGTAATCTTCTTCCTCATCCCCGTCAAACGCGTCCGCCTTCAGCTCATTTAAGCTGTCCGCCATCGCCTGGGTATCTGCATCCAGAAATGCCAGCGTGTACGCGCCGCCGCCCGTGTTTTTCTTCTTTTTGGCGTTCGCCAGGCTGCCGTCCGCGTTGATCGTATACTGCGTCTCATCCTTTGTGAAGGTCGTTCCCTCCATCGCGCCGCTGTCTTTCAGGAAATAGTATTTTCCGTCGATATTCTGCCAGCCGGTCGCCATCGCGCCGTCCCCTTGCAGATAATACCAGGTTCCATTTTCCTGCTCCCAGCCCGTTTTCATCAAACTGTCTGCTCCGAGCAGGTACCATTTTCCGCCCATCTGCTGCCAACCCGTCAGGTAAGAACCGTCCATTCCCACCAGATAATAACCATTCTCCACCGGCTGCCAGACACCCGCATCATCCGCAAGCACTGTCTGGGCGGCAGACGCTGAGAAAAGGAGACTTACTCCTGCAATTCCTGCCAGCCGTACTATCTTATGTCCCAGAACCGCTTTCAGCGCCCTTTTTAACCCCGGCGCCGTCCGTTTTTCTTCCTTCTTCATCCACAAACTTCCGTCCTTCATACGCTGTCCTCACTCTTCTTTATGCTTATTGATCGGATCCATCTGTTTCCAGTTCCACCCCCCGTGCCGTTAAAAGTGCCCGGAGCATCGCCGCCAGCTCCTTTTCTGAGATCCGGCTGCTGTCAATCAGCATATTATAACTTGCTTTATCCGCCCATGTCTTTTTTGCATAAAAATTATAATAATTTTTCCGTATTTTATCCGCTTGTTTGATCAGGTATTCAGCTTCTTTTTCATCTGTCTCGTAACGCCGCATAATCTCCTTCACGCGCGCCTCCATCGGGGCATATATAAATAGAGAAATAAGCCCTTCTGTCTCCTCCAGGATCTTGTCAGCGCAGCGTCCCACGATAATGCATGGACCTTTCTTCGCATACTCCCGGATCAACTGGGACTGCACGACAAACAAGGTATCATTCATCGGCTTTCCATAACCGGTAAACGGATTGCACTTGGCCGGAACCTTAAAAAGAAAACGGTTCGCCTTCATCTCGTCCGCCGCTTCCAAACTCTCTTCCGATTGTAATGACAAAATTTTTCATACCAGATTCCACCTTCGTATCTATTTCCTTTTGCTTTCGCATATGCTGCAGGTTCTCATAGCCGTTCCTTTCACGATTGTCAGCCACTCCTGCCGTCTGTGAAACGTTCCATACAAAAGACTTCTTCGCAGTGAACAGTTACATCTAAAATAGAGCATATACAACTCATGTCTGTTTAATTGACATTTGTTCATTTTTGAACTATAATGCATTATACTAAGTTGTTCGAATGAATACAATAATCATTTTTACGTCAGTTGTATTTTAATCAACATTTCATCACATTATGTTTGTTTTTTGTATCTGGTGTGCCCATTTTTACTTATTTTTAACACTCCCTTCATCCACAGCCTCCGATACACAGTCATACGGCGTTTCCCCGTCTGGAAACGTTCAGAAAGGAAGTCACTATGAAAGAAGAAATACTCGACCGGCGTGTACGAAAGACGGGACGCCAGTTAAAAGAATGCTTAACCCGCCTCCTCAAAGAAAAAAAAATTCAGGATATCACGGTGCGCGAACTCGCCGAGATGGCTGACATCAACCGCGGCACCTTTTATCTTCATTATAAAGATGTCTTTGACCTGATGGATCAGATCAAAAATGAACTGATCGAGGAGGTTGAGTCTGTCCTGACGCACCATCCCGTTCCCGAACTGGTAGCGCGCCCTTCCCTCGCACTCTCAGAACTATTTCCTCTTGTACAGGAAAATGCAGAGATTGTTTCTATCTTAATAGGAGAAAACGGTGATCTGAATTTTGTCAACCGCCTGAAACGCATTGTCAGCGATAAATGTTTAAAAGGCTGGCTGGATCTCAAATGTTCCAGCGATCCGGATACGCTCGCGGCATTTTCCGCCTTTATCGTTTCCGGCTGTGTCGGTACCGTTCAGTACTGGATCGAAAGCGGCATGAAGGAATCCACAGAACAGATGGCAATCTTGACAGAGGACTTTATCTTAAAAGGCATCCGGGTGCTGGAAAATCCGGCTTGACTTTCACGAAATTCCGTGCTTTAATAAAACTGCAATTTTTAAAAATTCAGAAAGGAGAACCACATGGACAGTTGTGACAGCAACGGGCGAAGTCGTCGCGATGGGCAAAATCAAACTATGAATTCCAACCATGCGTACCAGACTGTTGGTCTGCCGCAGGGTCTTTTTGAGTGTGAATCGGGCTGTCTGGCAGCACATTTCCGCCTGCTTTAACAGGCGAGTGCTTCAATGCTGACCGTTTCCCGGTACGATTGGTTTTCATATATATTTGTCCATCGCCCTGGCGCGGGTTTGAAACTGCCATCTGCGGCATTTCATCCTGTTCCCGACTGGCGGTGGATTTTTTTATCCCCGCACTGCTCGCCCTGTACGTCCCAAACGGCATTAAATAGAACGACAGAAAGCGAGGGAACCAAATATGAATCAGACTCCAGAAATGGACGAAAAGAAAACAAGCTCTCCGGAAACGGCTCCGATCGCCGCAACCGCAGAGCACAATGCTAATTTTGAAGAAAATATCCGCGCGATCATCCGCAGCGGAAAACCGGCAAGCGTGATCCGGGATGACCTCGACAATTACCATGCAAACGATATTGCCGAGGTTCTGGAAACACTGGACACTGCGACCCGGAAACGCCTCTACAATATTCTCTCTCTGGAAATGACGGCAGAGATTTTCACCTATCTCGATGAACCGGCGCCTTATCTGCATGAGCTGGGACTTGACCGGGCGGCAGCCGTTCTGGCAGAGATGGATGCCGATGAGGCGGTCGATATCCTCGAAAATTTAGATCCGGAGGAAAAAGAAGCCCTGATCGCGCGCATGGATCAGGAATCTAAGGATGATATCCACCTGATCTTTTCCTACGATGAGGAACAGATCGGTAGCCGGATGACAACCAACTACATCGTCATTCCCAATAACTGTACGATCAAGCAGGCGATGCGCCATCTGATCTCCCAGGCGGAGGACAACGACAACATCGACACCATCTACGTCGAAGACGAAAATGGGCGTTATTTCGGTGCGATCGAGCTGAAAGATTTAATCACTGCCCGTGAGTACATGAAGCTGGAGGACATCATCAGTACCTCCTATCCGTATGTGTACGCGGATGAGAAATCTTCGGACTGTATGGAAGAGCTGATCGATTACAGCGAGGATTCTATCCCTGTACTCGATCGGAACCATAAGATCATCGGTGCCATCACTTACGAGGATATCGCCGAGGCGATCGACGACGAGATGGGTGATGACTACGCAAAGCTGGCAGGTCTTACTTCGGAAGAGGATCTGCACGAACCACTGTTGCAGAGTTTGAAAAAACGTCTCCCGTGGCTGGTGCTGCTGCTCTTCCTCGGCATGGGGGTTTCCTCAGTAGTCGGCATTTTCGAGCCGATCGTTGACCGTATCGCCCTTCTTATCTGCTTCCAGTCGATGATCCTCGACATGGCAGGCAATGTCGGCACCCAGTCGCTGGCTGTCACCATCCGTGTCCTGATGGATGAGGATATCTCCGCGATGCAGAAGCTGGGATTTGTATTCAAGGAAATGCGAATCGGATTTTTAAATGGACTGCTGCTGGGCTCGGCTTCGTTCGTCGTAATCGGCATTTTCATCCATATTATGAAACAGAAGAGTCTTTTCTTCTCGTTTGCACTTTCCGGCTGTGTCGGCATCTCTCTTCTGACCGCAATGGTAATCTCCAGCCTGGTCGGCGTACTGGTACCGATGCTGTTTCACAAGCTGAAGGTTGACCCGGCAGTTGCGTCTGGTCCGCTTATCACGACGGTGAATGATCTGGTAGCGGTTGTGACTTATTATGGACTGGCAGAGATTTTGCTGGTGGATGTGTTTCATTTAGTATAGAAACCGTTTAATACAGAGATTTGTCAGCGATCTTCTTTTTTAGCGACTTCTCCCTGCTTCTTATAAATAGAGTTTGCATCTACCCCGCCGCGCACGCTGGAAAGCGGATAGATATTGGTGCCGCGTCCGATGATGCTGCCTGGATTTAGGATGGAGCCGCAGCCTACTTCTACGTTATCACCGAGCATGGCGCCGATTTTTTTGCGTCCGGTTTCGACCTTGCCGTCTTCGGCGTGGATTTCTACCAGAAGTTTATCGGATTTTACGTTGGAGGTGATGGAACCGGCGCCCATGTGGGATTTGTAGCCTAAGATGGAGTCTCCGACGTAGTTGTAGTGCGGTACCTGTACTTTGTCGAACAGGATGACGTTTTTAAGCTCAGTGGAGTTTCCGACTACTGCACTTTCTCCGATCAGGGCGCTGCCGCGGACGAATGCACAGTGGCGCACCTCGGCGTCTTTGCCGACGATGACCGGTCCGTGCAGATAGGCGCTGTCAAATACCTTCGCGGTCTTGTGAACCCAGATGTTTTCACCGCGTTTCTCATATTCTGCCGGATCCAGGCTGTTTCCCAGTTCGATGATAAAATCACTAAGACCTGCCAGTGCCTCCCACGGGTAGGTAAACTGTTTCAGATAATCCGAAGCCAGCGTATGGGTTAAATCATATAATTCTGTAATTTTCATTTCTTCTTTTTTCATGATCATTGCCTTTCCTAAAATTCAATTGATTCTATTATTATAAATAAGCTATTTGGTTCCAGCTTTTGTCGCTCTTGCAGCTTTCATATTTCCCGCGCTCTTCGCACTTCTCGAACTCTTCTTCTCTTCCTCTGCATTCTGGTAGAACACAGCAACCGCATCAAACGCCGGCCGCAGCCCATACGCATTTCCCATATGAACCGCATTGTAAGTGCGTCCGATAACGAAGCGCTCTAATTTCTGCATATATTCATCCGGCGTGATGCTGCCCTCTGCCACATAGGTCAGACCTTTTTCCCAGCTTGCCGTCAGCTCCGGGTTGAGAAGCTGCTTCATGGAGGTGTGTACGACCTCATAAATCAGTTCTCCCAGATAGGTCGGCGTGATGACCTGCGTTTTTTCGTTGAGCGCCATGTATTTGATGTTGAACAACTTTTTCAGGATCTCCGCGCGGGTTGCACTCGTTCCGATGCCGCTGCCCTTGATCTGAGCGCGCAGCTCTTCGTCCTCGATAAGCTGACCGGCATTTTCCATCGCCAGAATCATCGAACCAGAGGAATAACGCTTCGGCGGAGATGTCTCGCCCTCTTTGATCTGCAAATCATCCAGTGACACTTTCATCCCCTTTTTGAGCTGTTCCAGCATCTGGATAAACTCTGGGTGGGACGCGTCAATTACCTTTGGCTGGCTGCTGTCTGTTCCATCTGCTTCTCTTGCCAGATTTTCCGCATCATTTCCATCTATATCTGGTTCAAGGCGGTTCGTTCTGCCGACACTTTCCCCGGCAGTGTCCTTTTTCTTTTTCGGAATTTCCGCCACCTTGAGATATCCCGCTTCTTTCAATACCTTGAAACCGGCAAAGAAATGTTCACCTTTTACCTCAATCTCAACCGCATATTTCTGGTAAATCGCCG
>ERZ835980.3546-NODE-3546-length-11954-cov-3.305572_pt1 | contig 11954 bp, 27 predicted proteins | sample MGYA00519943_ERZ835980 | MGnify/ENA primary metagenome ERZ835980 (study PRJEB31850, sample SAMEA3708791) | human gut metagenome | biome: human gut; feature: human-associated habitat; material: faeces | place: China | collected 2014 ... | reverse complement strand
ATAGACACCTTTTATATGAGCGTTCAGGTACTTGCCGTGAGATTCAGCAGCCATTAGTCCGTTATAAACTGATTCCGGGACGTTTAAGTAAGAATAAAGGCTGTTGTTCAAAAAGGCTACGTACAGAGTTCCGTTTTCATACCCAATACTCGCAATATTGGATGAAACTACGGGAGTCATATTCATGCGCAAAACCCTCCTTTCTCAAATACTCGGGCGCGGCAGCGCCCTGTAAGTACAGTATAAGGAAGTTGAGGGAACGTGTAAACAACTGAATATCGTGCCCTGTATCAGGCAGCCAAACTCTTTCTGGATGTACCTCCGTAATTAACTTTTAATCATACAACACGGCTGCCTGGCAGAGGGCACGAGGACAGGAGGAAAGCAATGAAAAAGTATCATATCAGACCGTACAGCCCTATATGGTGGCTGGGGGTAGTACTGGGAACGGCAGCATGGATCACATTTATGAGTCTGCCAAGCACGATAGAGTTTTTATAGGAGGCAATTATGGCAAGCGGAAGATACAGCAGAAAAAGATACATGCTGATGGAAGAAGCAAGGAAGTATGCAGTACCGCTGAAACATGCGGAGTTCACCTGTCCATGCTGCGGAGGAATAGCATCGGTGGCAGTTGAAGATGGATTGATAAAGGCAGAGTGTCATGTCAGAGGTATGAAAGTATATGAGGTGAAAAGATGATCACTGAAAAAATGAGAAAAAGAGATTTCGTGCGTAATATCTCGACGGTGCTGGCAGAGGATCCGAGATCCGGAGTCGAGTACATAGAGTATGATGGAGATTTTCTGGGAGAACTCGAAGTTGTGACAATACATTACTTCGGAGGGACGGCTACCAGGATCAACGTGACTTGTAACAGCAGCGGAGCGATATACAGAGAGATCGGAGCAGAAGTATACGGCAGCGGAGCTGCAGGAAGGATGCGTGAAAGATGAGTACGGAGTGTCTGACAAACAGTGAGCTGGAGGATCTGATCGCAAGATTTGATACAGATGACCCTCAGGACAGAGTGGTGTTCTACGCACTCATAGAACTGAGAACATACAGATCCATAGAGTCACTGGAAAATAAAAAGCCCCTCGGGGAGCACAAAGACTCGACCAAGGGGACAAACAAAACTTCAGTTACAGAATAACAGAAAACGGAGGAGACGTCAATGAATGAGATATCAGACAGGGCACTGGATGCATATTATGCCCATGACTACTACGGGCCCGGTACGGACTATTTCGAGCCGCCGGACTTCACAGAGGAAGAGATCGACGAGATCACAGAGGAGATAATGGACGAGCTGGAGGAGGAAGACCGCACCGGCAGGTGTCTTGCCTGTGGCAAGCCGATGAAGCGGACAGGTATCTGGGTATGCTGTGAGCATTGCGGTAGGCTGCAGGTCTGGCCGACGGAGTATGACCATAGGAGAGAAGATGCGAAGAAGCTGCGTGCAGCAGAGGTATTGTAGATGATCAGTATGCAGAGTTTTAAAACCCGTCAGGACTGGCTGAAAGCAAGGCAAGGACGGATCGGTGGATCGGATGCAGCAGCGATACTGGGAATGAATCCATACAAGACCAATGTGCAGTTATGGGAAGAAAAGACAGGCAGAAGGCAGCACGAAGATATTTCAGAAAAGCCGTATGTGAAATATGGCACCGAAGCTGAAGAGCCGTTGCGGCAGCTGTTCAGTCTGGACTTTCCGGAATATCAGGTGATGTATCAGGAAGGCAACATGTGGCTGAACGATACTATCCCGTGGGGGCATGCATCACTTGATGGCTGGTTGCTGGATCAGGATGGAAGAAAAGGTATATGGGAATGCAAGACGACGGAAATCATGCGATCAGGTCAGACGGAGTTGTGGAAGGGAAGGATCCCAGACAACTATTATATCCAGCTTCTGCATTATCTGCTGATAACGGGGTTTGATTTTGCGGTACTTAAGGGACAGATGAAGTTTGATATCGACGGCGAAGTATGGCTGCATACAAAGCATTATAAAATCGAGCGGTCAGAGGTGGAGGAAGATATCGAATTTCTGAAAGGAAAAGAACATGAATTTTGGCAATGCATCCAACAGGGCAAGCCGCCTGCGCTGATATTGCCATCGATATAAGAAAGGAGTAAAGACATGGAATTGAAAATGCATGATGTGCAGTTTCCCGAAGTGATCGAATTCAACTTCACGGAACTGAAGCAGGAGATCACGGAAAAGGCTGCACTGTACAAGAATATGGTCTATACAGATGAGACTATCAAGGAGGCAAAAGCCGACAAAGCTACGCTGAACAAGTTCATCACGGCTTTGGAAGATAAAAGGAAAGAGGTCAAGAAGCAGTGTCTGCAGCCATATGAGGATTTTGAAAAGCAGATCAGGAAACTGGTTGCGATCGTGGATGAACCAGTGCAGCTGATCAACGAGCAGATCAAGGCATATGAGGACAAGAAAAAAGCGGACAAGCTGGAAAAGATCAAAGAGTTTTGGGAGAGCGTGGAACATCCTGACTGGTTGACCTGCAATAGAATCTTTGATCAGAAATGGCTCAATGCTACAACCTCCATGAAGAAGGTGCAGGAAGCTATCACCGAAAGGCTGAAGCAGATTTGTAGCGACATGGACGCACTGAACAGCCTGCCTGAATTTGCATTCGAAGCGGTCGAGGAATATAAGCAGTCACTTGATGTGAATAGAGCGATCGCAGAAGGGCAGAGGCTGGCAGATATCCAGAAAAGGAAACAGGAAGCCGAAACAGCTAAGGCGGCAGAAAAGGAAGTACAGCAGGCAGCACAGCCTGATCCGGTTGTTACAGAAGAAAAGACACCTGCGCAGCCTGCCGAAAGCCAGCAGCCTGAAGCAGCTGCATCGTGGATCAGATTTGAAGCCTGTATGACAGTTGGACAGGCTACGAAGTTAAAGCAGTTCTTTGAGACTGAAGGAATCAGTTTCAGAGCGATTTAGGAAGGGATAAAACAAGATGATAAAAGCAACAAAAGGAATGGTGACTATCAATGGAGATGTGGTTGAGTTGATAGCAGATGTTATAACGGTGATGGCTGCCGCTGTGCAAAGTCTTGTCAATGATGGTTACAAAGAAAGCGCAGCAATAGCAGACATGAAGGGGATCGCACAATCAGCGATCGAACATTACGATAATCCCGAAGTGGGATATAAAGCAGCGTTACCGTACATAGATTCACTTTTCGAATCAGAACCAAAGGAACCCGAAACAGATGATTCTGAACTGGATTGGCTGATTGACAAAATGTTAGATGTGCTTGAAAGGAGGGCTAAATAATGGCAGTAAACAACAGTCTTCAGGCGAATAATCGCCAGGACTTCATCGAGAATGGCATGGCTTTTTCTGCATACCTGTCACAGGATGCAGTCAAAAGAAAGGTCAATGACGTTATAGGCGGCAGGGACGGACAGCGATTCATCAGTGCGATCGTTTCAGCAACAACAGCGAACCCGGCACTTCAGGAGTGCACAAATTCGTCGATATTATCAGCAGCGATGTTAGGAGAATCCCTGAAGTTATCACCATCACCACAGCTGGGACAGTATTATCTGGTACCGTATAACGACAAAAAGCAGGGCAAGGTTGCACAGTTCCAGCTGGGATATAAGGGATATATTCAGCTGGCGATCCGCTCAGGGCAGTACAGGAAACTGAACGTGCTGGGCATCAAGTCAGGCGAACTGATCAGATTCGATCCGCTGAACGAGGAAATCGAAGTCAGGCTGATCGAAGACGAAGAAACGAGAGAAAAAGCTGAAACCATCGGTTATTATGCTATGTTCGAATACACGAACGGGTTCAGGAAAGCCATATACTGGAGCAAGGCAAAGATGGAGGCACATGCTGATAAGTACAGTCAGGCATTTTCAAAGGACGGTAACATAGTCAAAGGCAAATACGGAGAAAAGAAAAAGGTGTCATACGCGGATTATTTAGCCGGAAACTATGATACGAAAGATTCGTGGATGTATTCATCATTCTGGTACAAGGACTTTGATGCAATGGCATACAAGACCATGCTCAGGCAGCTGATCAGCAAGTGGGGTATCATGTCCATCGACATGCAGCAGGCTATGGATGCAGACATGGGGGTGATCCACGATGATGGAACAGTGGACTATGTTGACAACCAGCCGGTAGATAACAACATCATCGAAGCTGATGCGGAAGTTATGGACATAGCTGAAGAACCGGCAGAAAACAGTGATGCAGTGCAGCAGGCGCTGTTTGGATAAGGCGACATCATGATGAAGTGCTTCCCGGGGAGGTGATAGATTGGCAAGACCCTTGAAAGATGGTATAGATTACTTTCCTTTCGATGTGGATTTTTTGCAGGACAAGAAGATACGTTTGATAAAAGGTGAATACGGGAGCAAGGGCGTGCTGATCGTGATACAGCTGCTCTGCTCCATATATAAAGAGAATGGATACTTTTCTACTTGCGATCCTGACGACTGCATTCTCGTGGCTGATGCCGTGGGCTGTGGTTGCGACGCTAATACCATAGAGGAAGTAGTACAGGGGTGCCTCCGACGTTCCATATTCGACCGTGGGGTTTTTGAGGCGTTTGGTGTACTGACTTCCCGGGGTATCCAACGGAGATACCTGAGAGCATCAGGTGCACGTGACAATATCGACATGATACAGGAATACTGGCTGCTGGACATAGACGACAAAAAAGATGTCCCGGCAAGTATTTCTAAAAAGATTACCTTCAAAAACGTTTCTTTGCAAATTAACCCCGATAAAACACAAATAAACTCAGTTAATTTGCAAAATAACCCTAAAAGTAAAGTAAAGGAAAGTAAAGTAAAGGAAAGTAGAGTAAAGGAAAGTAAAGCAGAGGAGAGTAAAGAGGATACAGAGCTGTGCGGCGACGAGACCATAGCAGAAGTGTTCAGAGAGTTCGAACGCTATGGCTTTCGGATAAACGGATACAGCAAGGACCAGCTGATAGATATGGCCGACATATATTCAGCAGAATGGACATGCGAGGCTATCAGAAGAGCCGCGAAGAGAGGCAGGAAGACGATGAGTTACATCGAAGGGATACTCAGAAGCTGGGACAATAAAGGTGCCATAGACGATGAGAACGCCGATGCAGGAAGAGGCAGGACCGGATGCAGCTGGGAGGACATATAGGAGAAGGATATGGACAGAGAAGAAACCAAGGAGATCATAAAGACCATAGCGAGGATATATCCGGCATTTCACAGAGATGCTGATGCAATAGAGAAAAATGCAACGATAGACCTTTGGGCGAGCCTTTTTGCAGATGAACCTCAGGAGTTTGTGGCAGCAGCACTGAAAGCGTTCATAGTAGCAGATGAAAAGGGCTTTGCACCGTCACCGGGACAGATCAAGGCAAAGATCAGGTCGATAATGCAGCCTGCAGAAATGACGGAGCTTGAAGCCTGGCAGATAGTATCTAAGGCAATAAAAGCGAGCGGATACATAGAAAATGCAAAAGCTGAATATGAAAAACTGCCGGACACTATCAAGTCTATGGTGAAGCCCTGTCAGCTCAGAGAGTGGGCGCTTCAGCCTGCGGCGGATCTGCAGACAGTGGTAGCCAGCAACTTCATGAGGAGTTTCAGAGCGAAAAGCGCTCAGGCAAAGAGATACGAGATGCTGCCGGCAGAAGTCCGGCAGACGATAGATAGTTTTTCAAAAAACAAATTTTCAGGAGGAGACTGATGATGAAAATGGTGAAAAAGGTGAATACGGACAGTACTGTAACTTGCGCAGATATTTACGATGTACACGGAGAGCTGGACGATACGATGTCAGCAATAGGGGCGATACTCGGCATTATGGAGAGGGCGACGAGCCTGAGTGATGAAGACCATGGTCCTGCCAGAGCCGTAGCATATGTGGAAGTTTTGGAATATGAAGTGTCACGTATGGCAAGTGGATTAACAGAGGTCGTGAAAATGTACAGCAAGCTGACTGGTCAGGAGGAAACTAATGAATAACGTTGTATTGATCGGAAGACTGACAAGAGACCCTGAAATGAAATACACCACAGGTCAGAGCCAGATGGCAGTGACTACGTTCACACTGGCCATCGACAGACCTGTGAAGCAGGGGCAGGAGAAGCAGACTGATTTCATCAGGATCACGGCTTTTGGAAGAATGGCTGAAAACTGCGAACGATATCTCGCCAAAGGCAGACGGGCGGCAGTCCGGGGGAGGATACAGACAGGCAGCTATACCAACAAAGACGGACAGACTGTATACACTACAGACGTAGTTGCCAACAACGTAGAATTTCTCGGAGGCGGCCAGGGCAGAAATGACGGTCAGGGCGGCGGATCATATCAGAACCAGTATCAGCAGCCGGCACCTGCTCAGGACTATGATGTCCCTGAGGGATTTCAGGCTGTATCGGATGACGACATACCGTTTTAGGAGGCAGATATGGTCACACTTACGATAGAGGGAAGACTTCCTGGCCTGAACGAGTACACCAAAGCTTGCCGGGGCAACAAGTACAACGGTGCAAAGATGAAGAAAGAAACCGAGGAAGTGATCAGCTGGTACATAAAAGCACAGCTTCAAGATATCCACTTTGATGCACCGGTCCGGCTGGCGTTCAGATGGCATGAGACCAGCAGGAAACGGGATCTTGATAATATTGCATTCGCAAAGAAGTTCATCCTGGATGCACTTGTAGCAAACGGGATACTCAGAGGTGATGGCTGGAAGTTCGTCACAGGATTCACGGATGAATTCTGCGTAGAGGACAGAGCAATGGTAGAGGTGGGGATCATGCAGGATGATCCTGCGCCGACACTTTGAACAGGAGATAAAAATGATAAACAGAGAAATAAGCAAACGTGAACGAAAAGCAATCACAGAGGTGCTTGAAAACGCAGCTGTCATATTCGCAAGAATCGTGGCAAACCAGGAACATCCGCCACGATTCACAGACCTGAATCACGGATACGGAGTGTTGCATGAAGAAGTGAAAGAAACGATGTTTGAGATAGAGTCTATAGAGATGCTTGAGGAAACGATAGACAATCTCGTGATCGCAAATGACACTGAGAACCTGAAACTGCAGCTGGCTGAAATGAAAAGAAAATCATTGCGGGCTATGGAAGAACTTGCTCAGCTGGCAGCCGTATCAGACAAGTTCATCGACAGTATCAAAGCAGGTGAAAACGATGGGATACACGCCAAGAAATGAAAAATGCCTTACATGCGGCAGGACTTTCCTGAAAAAGGCTCCAAGGTCGGTGCGATGTCCTGAATGCCAGAGTATCCAGCGGCAGATGGAAAACAACGCAAGATCTTTGAAACGATACTACGAGAGGGCAGAAAAAGAAAAGCCTGCGAAAAAGCCGAAGAAGGATCCGCTGCGGTGCGACGTGAAGATCTGCAGGACATGCAGATACAGAGGCAAGGACGCCAACCTGGGCAATGAAGGCGGGGTATTCTGCAACTACATAGGCGCGACCGAAAAATCACGACGCAGCATCTGCCCGGCAGGAGCCTGCACTGTATATGAAAAAGGCAGCCCGAGGAAAGCAACGCAAGACATCACACTTATAGAAAAGTAAAGGAGAAAGTACAATGTTCACAAGAGGAGATCATGTAGTGATAACCGCAAACGATGCGAGAAGAGGTCAGACAGGTACTGTCGTGGGCGAAAAGACCGCAGCCAATGACTTATGGGTCATGGTGAAAATAAGCGGCGAAATCGAATTTTACAAGCCGAAAGAACTGGAGCTTGAAAGAAAGAGGGTACCAGTGAGGAAAAGCCTGCAGGATATGGCATTGAATGAACTTTACGGAAGGTCATAGGAGGAGCATATGAAAATAACAGAACAGGACATTGATCACAACGTTGTACGTCTGGTCAAGGAAAACCTTGTGTGGGTGGCTGAAGCAGAGGATGACCCGAGATGGACGCATTATTACATCGGACTGGTGGATGGTATAAATCAACTGGCAGAAGCACTGAAAGGAGTGATTGACGAATGATAGACGAAAAGAAATTGATTGAGGAGCTTAAAAAATAGCAGGAATCACTTATTGAGCGTGATGTGTTAAATGATGTGATAAATGATGTGTTAGATACAGTTACAGACATTGCAATGAACAACATACCTAAAGTCGGTGAATGGATATCGGTAAGTGAGAGACTGCCGGATGTAGATATAGAAGTGCTTGTAAGTTGCAAAGCTCGTATTACTAAATATTCATATATTGATATAGATTATCGAAGTAAAAAGAATGGTAAATGGGCATATTTCGGAGAAGGAGAAGATGTTATAGCCTGGCAGCCACTTCCTGAGCCGTATAGAGAGGAGAGTGTAAAGTGAGGCTATACCAAGGCAATGCAAAAGAGCTGATCGGTAAAGAGATTGACTCGCATCGCAGAATGGGCGGTTATTATCCCATGAAGGTTATAGAAATCAAGGGGATGCTGTACGTAAAAGATGCAGCTGGTGTATGTATGCCGATCCCAGAGCGAGAAGATGATTTCAACTGCGTCAATTATGACTTCATAGTTGAGTGATAAATGAGAGGAGAGTGCGAAGTGAGAGTAATTACAAAAACAATATATAGTTACGAGGATATGAAAGCTCTGGATGATATGACACATGAAGAAGCTGCGGACTATTTAAGAAGTGCCTATAGAGGCTATATCAACCGGTATGTATTTCCAAGAGAGTATGATGAATTCTCGGAAGCTGACTATCATGATTATGCGATTCAATGTGCATTCGAAATTGCGTATAGGGTACTTGAAGGAGACGATGAGGAATGACGAATTTTGAAAAATACAAGGATGAAATATTAAAAATCGCTACTGAAAGTAAGAGCGGCCCAGCAAAAAAAGACGGAGTAATTATTGCCTGTGATGGTTTGCCCTGTAGGGAATGTGATTTCGGTGGTGTAGGTAAATGTAATGAGAATCGCTTCGGGTGGCTTTACGAAGACGATGGCGAAAATCGTGACGGCTGCAACGGCTGCAAGCACGAGTACAAAAGAGAAGACGAGTCACCATGCACGGCATGTACGGAATGCTGCAATAACTATACAAGCAAGTGGGAACGCAGACCGAAGAAGACACGACAGGATGAGTTTCTGAAAATGTACCCAAATGCACTAAGGCATAAATCAACAGATACTATTATGGTTTGTCCTAAAGATATATCGGGGAAAATTCCGTACAATTCTGGACGAGGGTGTGATATTAGTTGTGTTGAATGTTGCCAAAACTACTGGCTCCAGGAGGTGGAAGAGTGAGATACAGAAAGAGGGCATTTGAGATTGAAGCTATGCAGTGGACAGGTGAGAATCTTGAAGAAATCGAGGAATTTGCAAAAGGCGCATTAATTTACAGAGGACCAGTGAATATAGCTATCAGTACGCTCGAAGGGCTTATGAGGGCCAGTGAAGGCGACTACATAATCAAGGGCATAACGGAACGCCCGAGGATAATTTTGCGATAATAGCAGATATGTGGTCCGGGTACCTGGGCGACGTAATGCTGGAAGCTGAAGACGTGGCCATCATGATGATACTGCTGAAAATCGCGAGGATACAGACGGGGACGTTCAAGCCGGACAACTATATCGACATAGCCGGGTACGCTGCATGTGCTGCGGAGGTAGCAGGGGGGCAGAAGTGAAATCTGCTGACAGTATAAAGCCTGCGGAGACTGCCGCGCCTGCACCAATGGCCGCTGATCAGCAAGAAGACAAGGCCGAAGTCATGGCAGGACTGAAGAAAAAGTGTGATCCGGCTCCAAAGACAGGTGCGCGGAGAAAGGCCCTCGATGATGGCAAGATCCGTGCGCTGAGAAAAGCAGGCTGGACGTTAGAGAAGATAGCAGATGAGATGGGATGTGCCCCTCAGACGATAAAGAACAGGCTGGATGAATACAAAGCTGAATCGGCTACATAGCAAAGGAGACGCCTTATGAGTTTTGAATGCTGCATGAACTGCCAGCAGAGAACACCAGACTGCCACGGGAGCTGCATCAAATACAAGGTTGCAAAAGACAGTTTCGACCGGCAGCAGCAGAAAATCAAAGAGAGAAAGTGGGTAGACAGGGAGTCGAGACTTGCGAGAAACGACGGGATACGAAGAATGATGAGGAAGGACTGAATGGATAAGGAGAGACTGAAGAAGTTAAAGAGCCTGATAAAAGAAGCTGAGCACCTTGAAATCGAGATCGAGGATGTACGGTTTTCACCGCATGAATTGCTGTCTGACACAGCTAAAGACTACCGCACAGGATATCCTCATAATATCGTGATAAGCGGATACGGAGATACTGAATATATCAAGTTGAAACAGCGCCTGTATGAAAAACTCGGCAGGATACAGGCAGAGAGATGGTACCTTGAAAACTGGCTCGACGGCGTGCAGGATCCGGAGCTCAGAGATATCCTGAGGCTGCAGTACGTGAACGGTCTGACACAGGAGGAGATTGCACAGGAGCTGGGGTATAGTGTGATAACGATCAAGAGAAGGCTAAAAGCGTTTTGGGAAAAGGCTGATATTGAATGATACTTTTTATGTATGTTATTCTGTATGTGAAAAAAAAGATACTTCTCTTCTTGATGCATTCGTTGGCATATTGTACATAATTTACTCCTTGTTTATTAATTTGATTGCCAAAAACTCCTTGATATAGTTCAGGGAGTTTTTTGGTGGAGTGAAAAAGTACAGAAAGGTGTGGGAATGATAAGGAATTATGAAAACCAGCAGAAAGTTATATTTGAGGGCACCGGAGAATACGGCATACCGGAGATAGAAGCTACAAACTACGAAGAATGTGATTTCATATCATTCAATTATGCTGCAGGCTGTAAAAGCAGAGCTGATAAAGGCTGTCATTTTTTCATAGATGACTATCAGTTCCAGAGGTTATGGAGCCAGCCTGACAGGTATATGGATATGCTCGGCGACTTCAGGTACGTCATGAGTCCTGACTTCAGCACTTATACGGATTTCCCGAAAGCACTGCAGGTATACAACCATTTCCGCAAGCACTGGATCGGTGCATACATGCAGCTTCATGGCATAGATGTGATACCGACGATCAGCTGGAGCACACCGGATTCTTTCAAGTGGTGCTTTGATGGCGAGCCGGCAGGCGGCGTTGTGGCTGTTTCAAGTGTTGGAGTCATGAACCGTGAAAAGTGCAGGGAGCTTTTCATGCTGGGATATAATGAGATGCTCAAAAGACTTGAACCTGAGACGATACTGTTTTATGGAGCAGTGCCGGAAGAATGCGAAGGCAATATAATAAGGCTCAGATCGTTCAGCGAAACGATGAGACCTTCCTTCGCCCAGTTCTGCATGTCGGAAAGCTCCTTAACGCAGTACAGGTCGGTGGTATCGCCGCCGGCGAGCATCGTGCTTGCCTTGACGTTGTAATCCTGAGAAGCGAGGTCAACCCACTCAATCTTCACATCGGGATTCGCCGCTTCATAGCCTTCCTTAATCGCGGTATAATACGGCGTGGTTCCGGTGTCCCAGCCGGCGACCTTCAGCGTCGTTTCGGCAAGTGCAGGTGCCATCGTGGCAACCATCATCGAGGCGAGCATTCCGGCAATCAGTTTTTTCATGGTTAGGGTCCTCCTTTTTGTTCGGTTCTGCACGGGCGTCATTGTGTAATCGGTAACATGCTCTGCATATCAACTTATCACGTTGAATTTCGTCACATTCACGTCCGCTTTGTTGACTTCATTATACAGTTTGTTCATATTCATGTCAAGTATTTTCAGCGTTTTTTATTCATAATTATTTCCGGTTTTACTTGAGTTTTTCATTTTTTCTTTATATGATTCAATTGTTATCGATACCATATTTCTTATTGCTTTTTTATGTTTCCGAGCGTATAATAAAAGATAAGAAGTTTCTACCATTCTTTTTTCTTAGAGATAAAGGTGC
>ERZ835980.3540-NODE-3540-length-11960-cov-3.846535_pt1 | contig 11960 bp, 9 predicted proteins | sample MGYA00519943_ERZ835980 | MGnify/ENA primary metagenome ERZ835980 (study PRJEB31850, sample SAMEA3708791) | human gut metagenome | biome: human gut; feature: human-associated habitat; material: faeces | place: China | collected 2014 ... | reverse complement strand
TGTAACCCCCCTCGCGGAACCGGAGATCATTCCTGTGCCAGCAGCGCGTCGATCTGCGCTGCCGCGTCATCCAGCGCCTCCTGGGAGGACGCCTGCCCCCGGAGCACGCTCTCAAAGGCAGTGTTGAGGATCGTCTCGATGGTCGGCCAGCTGGAGCACGGGATCCGCGCCTGCGCCGTCTTCAGCTGCTCCATATACACCTCTACATATGGCGAACCGCTGGTATCCACCTTTTCCATGGCGGAGGAAGTGACCGGGATCATACCGGCGCCCGCCATGGCAACCTGCTGTGCGTCCTCCAGCATAAACTTCATAAAGGTCCAGGCCGCGTCCTTTTTGCTGCTGGTCGAGGTCATGACGATGTCCTCGCCGCCTACAATGGAGATGCTCCGGCCGTCCACGGAGGGCATCAGCGCCGGCGTATAGGTGTCGAGCTTATCCTCAGAGCTGAAGAACCAGGGGCCTTCCACGATCATCGTATAGTTTCCGGCTTCAATGCCGCCCCATCCATCGGGCTGCTCTCCCATAATGGCGGGGCCAATGACGCCGTCCTTGTACCATCCCACGATGGTATCCAGCGCCTTCACCGTGTCCGCTCCGTTCAGGTAGCCGGAAGCCGTCGTATAATCCCCGTCGGTGACGGAACCGCCCAGGGTCCAGATAAACGGGAGCATCGCCCAGTTATAGGAGCCGGACACGGCAAACAGCCATTTTTCCTCGGCGGGGTTGGTTTTGTCCAGAGCGCCCATCAGCGCATCCAGCGTCTCAGGCGGTGCGTCAAAGCCATACTCCTGAAGCACTGCATTGTTATATACGGCAACGGTGGTGTTGGCATTGAGGGGAAGACCGTAATTCTGCCCCTTATAAAGTGTGGTGCTCATGGAGCCGGGCATAATGCCGGCGGATATGTCGTCAAACCCTGCATAATCGTTGAGACATTCCAGCGCGCCCAGCTTTGCCATCTGGGAAACCCATGTCAGATCCAGACGGATCACATCCGGGGCAGCGTCACCTGTAACGGCGGTGATCAGCTGCTCGTCCAGCCCCTCATAGGGCATCCGGATGGCGTTTACCTTGATATTCGGGTACTGCTTTTCAAACGCAGTCAGAACGCTCTCCGTAAAGATTTTTTCCTCACCTTCGCTGTAAGAATGCCAGAAGGTGATCTCAACCGGTTCCTGAGTATCCGGCGTCTCTGCGGACGGGTTATTCTCCGTCTGCGCAGGGGCGGCATTTGCCTCCGTACCCGGATCCTGCGGGGTGTCCTTTGCACAGGCCGACAGGGAGAGCAGCATGGCTGCCGCAAGAATGAACGCTAAAATTTTCTTCTTCATATGGTTTCCTCCGTTCAATTTTAAAGTGTGGGATAAATGTCCGCTGCTGTGTTTGCTATCACCATGAAAAGATTCTGTTTTAAAGGAAATCCCCTCCAATCTCTCGATTGTAACTGGTTACATTTTTGAGTAAAAAACGCGTTTTATTTATTCACGCATTTTTGTTGACCCCCTCTCAATAATGCTGACAGGCAGAAGCAGATGTTCCGGACGCTGCTCACCTGCCCGCAGCTGCTGAATGAGCATTCTGGCTGCAGCCATGCCCAGACTGACCACATCAATTTTCACCACCGTCATTGCAGGCTCCGATACACTGGCGAGTACGCTGTCGTCAAAGGCAACCACCTGCACATCGTCCGGGATACGAACCCCACGCTTGGTGAGTTCGCGCATAAAATGGAAGGCAATGGCGCTGTCCGAGGCCACATAAGCCCGGCACAGACAATCCCGATGGGCTTCCACATAGGCGGCAATATCCGCCGGTGTCAGCAGTCCTTTCGCCGCACCGCACGCAGGTTCGGAAAGCCCTGCCGCCTCCAGGCAGCTCTTGTAACCGGCATACCGTTCCGCCGCAAACACCTTTTCAAAGCTGTTTGTCAAAAATCCGATCTCCGACGCGCCGGTTTCCAGAAGCCATGCCGTCGCGCACCGCCCCGCCTCAATGTTGTCAATGTCCACCCACGCCGCCTGCTCCACAGAGGAGCGGCCGCCGATGACGAAGGGAATCTTGCTTTTCCAAAGTACCTCCAGAACCTGGGCATTGGCCAGTTCGCTGAGCAGAACCACGCCGTCAATCCGGTTTTCATTCACAATGGATTCCAGGGTGGAAACATTTTTGCTGCCGATGTGGCAGATCATGAGATAGTAGCCTTCCCGTGCCAGCGCATGCTCCAGGCCATACTGGATCCGCAGAAAATAGTCGTTGCCGTAGGTCTCCACATTGCTGTCGTCCACCACCAGCGCCACGGTATAGCTGTTGCCATGGAGAAGGCCCCGGTGGAGCGGACCATCACCTTCCGGGGCTCCGAGGACGTGGAGGCCGGCATTGTCAAGTGGCCCATGTCTGTGATCCGTCTCCGCTGCGGGGAGGACCGGCGTCTGGTGGAGCTGGCGGAGCGCATTCTGACCGCGTGGCGGTGCTACACGGATGAGGCGGCCTTTGTGTTCGCGGAGACCGACGGCGAGCCCCACAATACCATCACCCCCATCGCCCGGATGCGGGCGGGACAGTTCGAGCTGGATCTGGTGCTGCGCAACAACATCACCACCGAGGAATATCCCCTGGGGGTGTACCACCCCCATCAGGAACTGCACCACATCAAGAAGGAGAACATCGGCCTCATCGAGGTCATGGGTCTGGCGGTGCTTCCGGCGCGGCTGAAGGACGAGTTGGACGGCGTGGCGCGGGCGCTGGTGCGGGGCGACGATCTGCGCCGGGACGAGGCGCTGGCCAAGCACGCGGACTGGGCGGAGGAGCTGAAAAGCCGCCATGTGTTCACGGCGGAAAACGCCGAAGAGCTGCTGCGGCAGGAGGTGGGCGCGGTGTTCGCGCAGGTGCTGGAGCACGCCGGCGTCTTTAAGCGCACCCCGGAGGGGCAGGAAGCCTTTCTGCGGTTTATTCAAAGTGTATGAAAGAAGGAGGACACGAGTATGAAAACCATTTTGGTGGCTGGCGGTGCCGGATATATCGGCAGCCACATGACGGTACTGCTGGTCAAACAGGGCTATGAGGTGGTCGTGGTGGACAATTTGCGTACCGGGCACTGGCAGTCTGTCAAGGGAGCGCAGAAATTCTGCGTGGGAGATCTGCGGGACACCGCCTTCCTGCATCGGGTATTCTCGGAGAACAGGATCGACGGCGTGATCAATTTTGCGGCCTGCTCCCTGGTGGGCGAGAGTGTTGTTGATCCGCTGAAATACTACGGAAATAATGTGGAGGGCGCGGTGTCGCTGCTCTCGGCGATGAAGGCGCATGGCGTGGATAAGATCGTGTTCTCCTCCACGGCGGCCACCTATGGCGAGCCGGAGAAGCAGCCCATCGAGGAGTGCGACCGCACCGAGCCCACCAACCCCTACGGCGCCACCAAACTGGCCATCGAGAATATGCTGAAATGGTGTGACAGAGCCTATGGCATCCGCTATGCGGCGCTGCGCTACTTCAATGCCGCCGGTTCCGACACGGAGGCAGGCATCGGCGAGGATCACGAGCCGGAATCCCACCTGCTCCCGCTGGTGATGAAAACGGCGCTGGGACGGCAGGAGCATATCGGCATCTTCGGCGAGGACTATCCCACGCCAGACGGCACCTGCGTGCGGGACTACATCCATGTGAAGGATCTGGCGGAGGCGCACCTGCTGGCGCTGGAGTATCTGGATCGGGGCGGTAAGAGCGATGTGTTCAATCTGGGCAGCGGAACGGGCTATTCCGTGCGGGAGATCATAGACACGGCGCGCCGCATTACAGGCAGGCCGATACCGGTGAGGGCGGAGCCGCGCCGCAGCGGTGATCCCTCCGTCCTGATCGCCTCCAGCAAAAAGGCTGCTGAGGTGCTGGGCTGGAAGCCCAGCCGCAGTCTGGAGCAGATCGTTGCCGATGCGTGGGCGTGGCACAGCGGCCATCCCAACGGCTATGAGGGATAAACCTTGTATCGACTGAGACCCTTTGGGACACTGGGTGGAAAAGAGGTCCCTGTCATAGAGCTTTCCACCAGCCGTTGTGCCGTGGGGCTGCTGCCCTACGGCGCAGCCGTCCGAAGCATCTATGTGCCGGACAGAAACGGCAAGATGACGGACATCTGCCTGGGCTACGACGAGTTGGAAAGCTATCGGCACATGGATGCCTGCTTCGGCGGAACCATCGGGCGCTGTGCCAACCGCATCGGCGGAGCAGGCTTCAGCATCGACGGCACGGCGTACCGTGTTACGGCCAACGAGGGCGAAAACTGCCTCCACGGCGGCGTCGAGGGCTTCCACAAGAAGCTGTGGGACTTCACCTGCGCCGAGAATGCGGTCACGTTCACCTACACCTCCCCCGACGGGGAGGAGGGCTTCCCCGGCGCTGTCCGTGTGGAGGTCACCTACCGCTTGGCAGACAGTACGCTCACCATAGAGTACCGTGCGGCGGCGGAGAAGGACACCGTGGTTAACCTGACGAACCACGCCTATTTCAATCTGGGCGGCCACGACAGCGGCACGGTGGATGACCAGGTGCTGACGGTATGGGCCGACCACTATACGCCGACAGATGGAGAGAACATCCCAACGGGACAGATGGCGGAGGTGGAGGGGACACTGCTGGATCTCCGTGCGCCCACGGAGATGAAGAGCCGTCTCCGCAATGTATCTCTGAACGGCGGGCATGGATATGATCACAACTATGTTCTCAATGTGGGGCAAGCACCGGCGGCGGAGCTGTGGTGTCCCGCCACTGGCATCGGAATGGAAATGACCACCTCAATGGAGGGAATGCAGCTATATACGGCGGGATGGCTGACGGAACGCAGCGGAAAGCAAGGGACACTCTATGGACCTTTCCATGGGATTTGCCTGGAAACACAGCGGTTTCCGGACGCTGTGAATCATGCGGCATTTCCTTCTCCCATCCTGCGGGCCGGTGCGGAATACTGTGAGCAGACCGCATATCGGTTTTTTGCCCGATAAGACGCGGCGAAAAGCAGAGCAGGGGATGCCTCCACGGTGTGGGATGTCATAATCAAAGAATAACTTGTGCCGTCTCTACTGATCCCCACCAGCTCTGTCATCGACTTCTTATTGTGTGAGCATTTCTTCGATAAACACCTCGTTCGCCGCCTTGGAGGCAGGCAAAACGACAGAGCCGAACGGCTCGTTTCCGCGAAAGAGCATCAGCACGGACTTGTTTGCACGCAGGACTTCGTTTTCAAAACTACCGGTCGTGATTGCAAGGACAGTCATATCCTTGCTCAAAAAGCCTTTTCTCAGTGGACACCTGCTGCGGGGCAAGGCCTGCGGGGTTCGCGCGCAGGCAGTAGCCGCCGTCTGGGCGAGCCAATGGCCTTCGCTGGCATGGTCTCAGAGGAGATCAGATGCTCAGTCGGCGACGCAGCTCGCGCACCCGCTCGCGGCCGATCGGCAGCACGGAGCCCGTGCCGTGTACGCGCAGGGCAAAGCCGCTGCCCGTCCACGGGAAAATGCTCTCGACATAGCGCAGCTGAACAAGGCAGGTCTTGTGGATGCGGTAGAATGCCTGCCCGGCAAGCCTGCCCTCGTACTCGCCGAGGGAGGTGCTGCCGTTGTAGGTCTTGCCGGAGGTGGTGTGGATCACGCAGCCGCGCCCCACGCCATCTGTTTCGATGTGGGTGATCTCGTCGATGTCGAGCAGCGTGATGCTGCGGTTGCTGCTCACAGCGATGCGGTGCAGCAGCGGCGGTGGGGAAACCGGCGCTGCGGAGGCAGCCGTGCTGCGCTCCAGTGCCTCACGGATGCGGTCGGGGTCGAAGGGCTTGAGCAGATAATCGTCCGCGCGCAGCTCGAATGCGCGCACGGCGTATTCGGAATAGGCCGTTGCAAAGATGATCCGCGCGGACGGCATCAGGCGGCGAGCCAGCGCGGCGATCGTCGTGCCCTCCATATCACCGAGGTGGACATCGAGAAAGAGAATGTCAAAGCTCTGCTTTTCCAGCAGTTCGATCGCCTGTGCGCCGCTTCCGGCCTCAACGACCTCGGCATACGGCAGAAATTGACGAATTTGGTGGACCAACGCAATGCGCGAGTACTTTTCGTCGTCGATCACAGCGATACGCATAAGATCATCTCCCTTCAAACAATATCGGGCATCTGCGGGGAAATGAGCGGGATGGAGAAGGCGACGGTCGAGCCGTGCTCACTGCTGTCGATGGTGAAGACGCACTGCTCGCCGTAGATGCTGCGCAGACGCTTGCGCACATTGTAAAGGCCGGTGTAGGTCGGATCGTTTGGGTCCTCGAGTTTGCGCAGCACCTCCGGTGGGAAGCCGTGTCCCCGATCGCTCACGCGGATGTAGGCGCGCTCGTCATCCTGACGGATGCAGATGTCCACGCGCCGGTCGTCCACAGACACAAAGCCGTGGCGCACGGCGTTTTCCACAATGGGCTGGAGAATGAGCGGCGGCAGGCGCAGCTTCATCAGGTCATCGGGCAGCGAGCATTCGACGTGCAGCGCGCCCTCAAAGCGTGCATCGGTGAGCATAAGGTAGTTGTCCACATTAGAGACCTCCTGCTCAAGGGTGACAAAGGGCTCGTTGATGGTCAGCGTCTGGCGGAAATAGGCAGCGAGGACAAGTATCGTTTTACGGGCGCGGTCGGGATCGGTCAGGCACAGACCGGAGATGGTGTTGAGCGCGTTGAACAGAAAGTGCGGGTTGATCTGCGATTGCAGGGCGCGGAATTCTGCCTGCTTGCGCAACGCGATCTGATGCTCGGCCTCACCCAGCTCCAGCATGACGGAGAAGAGCTTGGCAAGGCTCTCCAGCGTGCGGATGTCGGCGTCGAGCACGAGGTTCGGCCCCGTGGGGACCTTGAGCAGCAGCGCGCCGATGACTTTCTCGTCCTGATGCAGCGGCGCTGCAAGACTGGCGTAGCCGGAGCCGCCGGAAATCTCCGTTGCTGCGACGGAGCGGTTCTGCGCAATGGCCTCCCGCGCGGAGGGCGGGAGCGGACCGGCGGAGGACAGTCCGCCGCTCGCGGCCATGATCTGCGTGCAGTCGGTCAGTGCCACCTGAAAGTGAGGGAGCTTCTCGCGCACGATGTTCACGGCGCATTGCAGCCCCTCGCGGTCCTTGATGCCGCGGCGCAGATAGGGCAGGCACTCCTGCGCGATGAGCAGGGCGACGGCCTGCTGCTCGGCAAGCTCGATGGTCAGGTCGCGGTTCAGCCGGTCAAGGATGCGCATAAAGGCCACAAGGCCGAGCGAATTGACCAGAATTTTCGGAAGCAGGATGGACTCCTCCAACGCGGCGGCCGCGGAAAAGGGCTTGGCCAGCAATAAGATAAGCCCACATTGTATCAGCTCGGCGACCAGCGTGATGAACACAAGGTCGCTCGTCCGCCGCGAGCGGCGCGTGAACCAGCGGTAGCTCACCGCGCCGATGACGCCGAAGAGGAAGGTGCCAATGGCGCAGGCAAGCGAGGTGAAGCCGGCGGGGTTATAGAAATAGCGGTGTACGCCGCTGAGCAGACCCGCGCAGATGCCGCTTGCCGGCCCGCCGACCAGTCCGGCGGCGACCGTGCTCACCACGCGGGTGTTGACCACCGCGCCCTGAAAGGAAAGCCCCGTGTAGGTACAGCTGATGGAGAGCAGTCCGAAGATGACGCCCAGCACGAGCTGATTCTTCAGCGAGCGGTCCTGCCGCTTGAGCATCATGCGCAGCGGGCGCAGCTCGGTGAGGATGGTGGCGATCAGCACAAGAAAGCTGATATTCAGAATAAGAGAAAAGAAGAGGTTATTCTGCATGGCAGGCCGTTCCCCCAATGTACAGGTTTTGTCAAAATCTTCACAATTAAATAATATAACATACACTCTGCTTATTTCAAGCGGAAAACGCTGTGAAATTATAGAAAATTGCAATAAAAAATAAGAGAATATGTTAACACACCGTAAAGAACCGTTCACGCGCGAAAGACGACCGTTCCCCCAAATTCCCTTGCGCGGTGGTAAATATTAACATAAAATGAACAGCAGAAATGGGGGGTATACTTTCCCATTTCCAAATACCATAACAACAAAAGGAGAAATGAAGATGAAAAAGTTCCTGTCCCTTGCGCTGGCACTGATCATGGTGCTCTCTCTTGCTGCCTGCGGCAACAAGGAGACCCCGTCCACGGACGACACGCCCAATGACAACCAGCAGACCGAGACCACCAAAGGCCTGACCACGGAGGAGCGCTCCAAGGAGTTCATTACCGTCGGCACCGGCCCGACCTCCGGCATTTACTTCCCCATCGGCGGCGCCTTTGCCACCGCGCTGAAGGAGTACGGCTATCAGACCTCTGCTGAGGCCACCAACGCCACCGGTCAGAACATCCAGAATATCCTCAACAGCGACGCCGAGATCGCCATCGCCATGCAGGACGCCGTCATGCAGGCATACACCGGCACCGGCGCCTATGAGGGCAAGGGCGAGGCCGACGATCTGCGCGCGCTCATGCGCCTTTGGCCCAACTATGTCCAGCTCGTCACCGTTTCCAGCACCGGCATCAAGTCCGTTGAGGACCTGCGCGGCAAGCGCGTGGGCGTCGGCGCGGCGAACTCCGGCGTGGAGATCAACGCCCGCATGATCCTCAATGCCTACGGCATCACCTATAATGACATCAAGCCCGACTACCTCGCTTACGGCGAAGCCATCGACAACATGAAGAACGGCCAGTGCGACGCGGTGTTCGTCACCTCCGGTCTGCCCAACGCAACGGTCATGGACCTCGGCGTGCAGTATGACATGGTCATCGTTCCCATTGACGGCGAGGGCCGCGACAAGCTCGTTGCCGAGTATCCCTACTACGCCAAGTCAGTCATTCCTGCCGGCACCTACAACAACACCGAGGATGTTGAGGGCCTGTTCGTTTACAACATCATGCTCGTGCGCAAGGATCTGAGCGACGCGATGGTCTATGATATGCTCGAGGGCATTTTCCAGAACATCTCCACCATCAAGGCATCTCACAATGCCGCCGACAAGAACATCGACATCACCTTCGGTGTGGACGATATCCAGCTCCCGCTGCATCCCGGCGCAGAGGCGTTCTGGAAGGATAACGGCTACATCGACTAAGCAAAGTCCCTTTCGATACATCTGTAAAGAAACGATAAGAGAGCGGGCGTGAGCGCACTGTGCCGCCCACGCCCGCTTTTCGGTAAGGTTCGAGAGATGAAAAGCTCCTTTGGCCGCCGCCCTGCGGCAGCACTTCTGTGTCTGCTGAGCCTCGCCGCGTGGCTCGCCTGCATCGTGCCCGAGCGCACGACGCTCGAACTGCGCGAGCGCAGCACCGACACCCTGATCGCCGCGTGGCCCATCGCTGCGGGTGACACGCTCTCACTTGAGATCGAGCATTCCTTTGAGCACATTCCCTGGTACGAATTTTACTCCGTGACGGACGATCTGCAGTTCAATCTGGATGCGATCGCCGTGGCGGGCTACGGCGCCGGCATTCCGGCTGAAATGGACGTGCCGACGCGCATTGAGGGCGGTCTTGTGTGGATGGAGGACATCAACAGCCGTTTTCCGACCCTACACTGGATCACCTCGAGCAAATATATGAAGACCTTTACACTCAACGACGCGGAGATCTTCGATTTCCGCTCCCTGCCCGACGCGAGCCGCGTCGAGGCAAAAATCATTACGACAAGGGGGTACCTCTTCCGTGGCTGAACTTGAGAAAAACGCCGCTGTCGTTTCGACCGGCGACGCTGCTCCGATCGACGCCGCCAAAGGCGCGGAGATCATGGAGAAATACGAAAAAGAATCCCGCACCCGCAAGTTTGAGGCGAACTGGGTCAATAAGCTCGTCTACTTCCTCTGTCTTGCCTTTACGCTCTACCATCTGGCCTATGCTTCCGGCATCCGCCTGCTGCAAATGGTCAACATCAAGCACCATGCCATCCATGTTGGACTGGTGCTGGTGATCGGCTTCCTGCTCTATCCCGCCTTTAAGAAGTCGAGCCGTAAAAAGGTCGTGTGGTATGATTGGCTTTTGTTCGCGCTTTCCGCCATCATGCCTATCTATGTGTTCATCCGCTATCCTGTGTTCATCTCCACCGGCTTTCAGGGTGAAACGATCGACATCATCGTTGGCACGATCCTCATCCTGCTGGTGCTCGAGTGCTCCCGCCGCCTGAGCGGTCCCGCGCTGAGTATCCTGTCGATCGTTTTCCTTGTTTATGCGCTGTTCGGCCGCTCCATGCCCGGCATCTTCATGCACCGCGGCTATAACTGGCACCGCATCGTCACCTACCTCACGACCGACATCTACGGCATCTACGGCACCTCGGTCAAGGTGGCGGCGACCTATATCGTGCTTTTTATCATCTTCGGTGAAGTGATGAACAAGTGCGGCATGGGCCAGTTCTTCAACGACATCGCAAACGCCCTCGCCGGCCACACCAAGGGCGGTCCCGCGAAGGTCGCGGTGCTGGCCTCCGGCTTCCTCGGCTCCATCAACGGCTCCGCTGTTGCCAATGTCGTCACCACCGGCACCTTTACCATTCCGCTGATGAAGAAGACCGGCTACTCCAAGGAGTTTGCCGGCTCGGTCGAGGCCACGGCCTCCGTCGGCGGGCAGCTGCTTCCGCCTATCATGGGCGCGGCGGCATTTGTCATGGCGGAAACGCTGGGCGTACAGTACGGCGTGATCATCCGCGCCGCCGTCATTCCCGCTCTGCTTTATTACGGCGGCATCCTCGTGCAGGTGCAGATGCGCGCGACAAAGGAGCATCTCAACGGCCTGCCCAAGGAGCAGATGCCCAAGCCTGGCAAGGTCATGCGCGAGCGCGGCCACCTGCTCATTCCCATCGCTTTCCTGCTCTATATGCTCATTTGGAGCGGCAAAACGGTCATCTTCAGCGCGTTCTGGACCATCGTTGTCACCATCCTCGTCGCTGAGCTGCGCCCCATCAGCCGCATGAGCTTCAAGGACATCTGCGATGCCTTTGTCGCCGGCGCGAAGTCCACGGTTTCCGTGGCAATTGCCTGCGCCTGCGTCGGCATCATCGTCGGCGTCTGCGGCATGACCGGCTTCGCCCTCAATGTGGCGCACGCCATTATCCGCATCGGCCAGTCGAGCGTCCTGCTGACGCTTGTGTTCACCATGATCACCTGCATGATCCTCGGCATGGGCCTGCCCTCCATCCCGTCCTACCTCATCACGGCGACCATCGCCGCGCCTGCGCTCGTTGAGCTGGGTCAGCCCGAACTCTCCGCGCACCTGTTCTGCTTCTACTACGCGATGTTCGCGAACCTCACGCCGCCGGTCGCGCTGGCGTCCTTCGCCGCCGCGGGCCTTTCCGGCGGCAGCCCGATGAAGACCGGCTGGCAGTCGGTGCGGCTTGCGCTGGCGGGTTTCATCATCCCATATATGTTCATGTATAACCCGCAGCTCCTGCTGGAGAATGTCACGCTGCTCAGCGGTACGCAGGTCGTCATCAGCTCCTGCATCGGCGTTGTGATGATCGCCGCCGCGGTCGAGGGCTACTTCTTCGGCAACCTCAACTGGATCATGCGCATCTTCTCGATGGCCGGCGCGCTGATGCTCATTGACAGCAAGACGCTGACCGACATTGTCGGCATCGCCCTGCTCGCCATTGTGGTCGGCTATCAGAAGCTGATCTATCAGCGCAGACACAAGGATCCCAAGCCGCCCGCACCCATCTCGGCGCCGCCTGCTGCGCAGTAAACAAAGCGCGCAGTCCGATAGACACACAAAAAGGAGAGCGCCCCATGGCGCTCTTCTTGCTTTTTTTGAGAACCTTGCTATACTGAGAGCGAACAACCGAAGGAGGACGAACCGATGCCTGACTTTGATCCGCTGACCTACCGCTATGCCTCGCGGCGCAATGTCGTCTATGCCAAAAATGCCGTCGCCTGCACGTCTGTGCCGCTCGGCGCACAGATCGGACTGG
>ERZ835980.3539-NODE-3539-length-11966-cov-4.767442_pt1 | contig 11966 bp, 10 predicted proteins | sample MGYA00519943_ERZ835980 | MGnify/ENA primary metagenome ERZ835980 (study PRJEB31850, sample SAMEA3708791) | human gut metagenome | biome: human gut; feature: human-associated habitat; material: faeces | place: China | collected 2014 ... | reverse complement strand
GGGCGGCGAAGTCCGCCTGATGGGTGCTTACATCGTCAAGTGCACCGGCGTGGACAAGAACGCCGACGGCAGCATCGCCGCCATCCACTGCACTGCCGACCTCGAGACCGGCAACGGCAACCCCGCCGACGGCCGCAAGGTCAAGGGCACCATCCACTGGGTAAGTGCCGCACACTGCGTGGACGCCGAGGTGCGTCTGTACGACAAGCTGTTCACCGAAGCCAACATGAACGGCATTCCCGAGGGCAGTGACTACAAGGACTACCTGAACCCGGAAAGCGTCACCGTGCGCACCGGCTGCAAGCTGGAAGAGAGCCTGAAGGACGCAAAGCCCGGCGAAAAGTTCCAGTTCGTGCGCACCGGCTTCTTTACCCCGGACAGCAAGAACCCCGGCGTGTACAACCGGGTAGTCACCCTGCGCGACAGCTTCAAGCCCGCAAAATAATCATCCTCAAGGAGAAGATACCATACCATGACCGCAAAAATGACCCGTAATATCCTGCTCATGCTGGTGGCCACCGTGCTGATGGGCATTGTGCTGAACCTGTATATCCACAACACCGGCACCGTACCCGCCGCCGACAACGCCGCACCCCTGACCGATGGCAGCTACACCTCCTCTGCACAGGGTTGCCTGAGCGAGGTGACCGTCACGGTCACCGTGACCGGCGGCAAGGTGACCGCCGTACAGGTGGACGCCTCTGCCGAGACCCCGGAGCTGGGCGGCAAAGCTGCCGAGACGCTGGCTGCCCAGCTGACACAGACCGGCTCCACCGCCGGTGTGGACGCCATCACCGGTTCCACCATGACCAGCGAGGCCATCTTTACCGCCATGGACGCCTGCCTTGCACAGGCGCAGTGATGCTGTAAACTATAAAAGCAAAAACTGCCGCACAGTTGTGCGGCAGTTTTTGCTTTTTACAGCGTGCTTTGCAGCCGTGCGCCGCTGGCGTACTGGGTGCGGCGGTCCATCTGGTTATCCAGCGGCTGGCCGGCGGCATAGCGTTTGAGGTTATGTGCAAAGATATCCACAATGTTGTCCAGCGTCTTGGGCAGGCTGAAGCCGCCGGTGACATGGGGCGTGATGATCACGTTCGGCTCCGCCCACAGAGGATGCTCCGGCGGCAGCGGCTCGGGGTCGGTCACGTCCAGCCCTGCACCGGAAAGCCGCCCGCTGTGCACAGCCGCTGCCAGCGCCTCGCCGTCCACGGCAGTGCCACGCCCCACATTGAGCAGGATAGCACCGGGCTTGCAGAGCGCCAGCCGCTCGGCGCTGAACAGATGCAGTGTCTCCGGCGTACCGGGCAGGCTCAGCGCCACAAGGTCGGCCTGCGGCAGCTCTGCGTCCAATGCGCTCTGCGCCACCACACGGGTGCAGTAGTCCGGGCAGGGAGTATCCGGGTGCACGGTGCGGCGCACGCCTACCACCTCTGCCCCCAGCGCATACGCCCGCCGGGCAAAGTTCGAGCCGATATCGCCCATGCCCACGCACAGCACCCGGCTGCCCGCAATGCTGCCCACAAAGTGGCCGGTGGGTGCCCAGCGGTGTTCCCGCTGGTTGTCCCGGTAGGCGGGCAGCTCCTTGAGCAGGCTGAGCCACATTGCCAGCATACACTCACTGATGGCAAGCCCATAAGCACCGGTGGCGTTGGTCACGATGCACTTCTCCGGCAGCACCCCCGGCTCCAGATAGTTATTGGGGCCCGCTGCGTTGGACTGAAACCACTCCAGATGGCCGTTCTGCCGGATCAGCGGCACCGGCAGATTGCCCAGCACGGCATCTGCCCACAGGGCATCCTCCACCGTGGCAGTATCCGGGGTGGTAAAGCGATATGCAAAGCCCTGCACCGCCTCAATGCGGGTCCTCTGCTCTGCGCTGATGGGCAGACAGACAAGGATATGTTTGGACATAATGGAGTCTCCTTCCCTCTTTTTTGTCTATCATACCGCAAACTGTGCGGCGGCACAAGGGGGCGGTTCTGTGCTTTCAGACGCATCCCGTAAAAGAACAATGCCGGGCAGCCCGAAAGCCGCCCGACACCGCATTCTATTTTAGTCCAGTGCACGGATGGCGTCCATCGTGCATTGATACTGCTCTTCCACCTTTGCAAACTGCTCCTGTGTGCCCTCCAGCTGCCCGGCGCGCAGGGTCTCGGTCAGGGTATAGGTGGGCGCGTACAGGTTGGAAAAGCCAAGATTCTGGCAGACGCCCTTGAGGGTATGCGCCCCACGGAATGCCTCTTTTACGTCTCCCCTGCGCAGCGCTTCCTCCAGGATCTGAAAGCTGTCGTCCTGCAAAAACATCCGCACAAATTTGCCGATCATGGCTTCGTTGTGCAGCCGCCCCAGCACCTCCTGATAGTCTGCGCCCATCTTTTTATAGCATTCCTGTATCGTCATCGCTTACGCCGTGCCTTTCTTTTCAGCCTCTGTCTAATTTCCCACCGCCGCACTTCCCGGCGATATAGTGTTATGATAGCACCTTTCCGGCTTGCTTGCAACTAGAGCGCAACAAGTTTTGTGTTCTGTCCAGTTTTTGCATCCGCTTTTCAGCAGTTGCACCAAAACCTCGCCTTTTGCAAAAGATGCCTGTCATCGCCCGCTTCCTCACTGCTGCTTTTATTGGCTGAAAAAGTCGAAAAGTACCGATGCCCCTAACTGCGGATTCTGTATTGACGAACCGCGCAAAAAAAGATATACTATATTCTGGCGGTGCAGCCGTGCCGCCAGATGCCGGGGTGTTGCGCAGTTGGTAGCGCGCCTGCTTTGGGAGCAGGAGGCCGCGAGTTCGAGTCTCGCCACTCCGATCCTGCAAACGCACGTTGATTCGGTAAGGATCGGCGTGCGTTTTTGTTTTGTTGTTGAAATTGCCGGGAGGATATCTGAAAGTGTGCAGAAACCGCGCACACTGTAAGGCCGCTTTCAAAAAACAGAGCAGTCTTTTTTCTATTTCCTCCCCTTTTGCGGGATTGATAAAAGCCCACAAGTGCGGTATACTGAATAGTACTTTATTCGAGCGAAGTAAGGAGGTGTAGTCCATGGCGATCGGTGTGCCCCGCCCGCTGGCGATAGAAAAACCGCAGGCCGTAGATCTTGTACAGGCGGCGCGGTATTTCGGCGCGCACGGCGAGCCGGACGCTGCCACGCTGGCGCTGCTGCAAAAGTGCGCGGTGCCGCTGCTGGCAGTGGCGATGCCCCGGGCGGTGTGGCTGCTGGCAGACACCCCCGCCCTGACCGAGGCCGGGCTTCTGCCCGGTGAGGATGTGCACAAGCACCTGACCGGCTGCGGACAGGCCATTCTGCTGGCAGTGACGCTGGGTCCCGGGGTGGATGCTCAGATCCGTCGGGCGGGCGTGGGCGATATTGCCGCCGGGGTAGCCTCCGATGCCTTGGGCAGCGCACTGGCCGAGCAGGCCGCCGATGCCGCCGAGGCGCAGCTGCGCCAGTGGGCGGCCACGGAGGGAAAGTATCTGACCGGGCGCTTTTCGCCCGGCTACGGCGATTGGGACATCGCGGTGCAGCCGATGGTGGCAGCGGCACTGGACACCGTGCGCAAGGCCGGGCTGTGTGTCACCGACACCAACCTGATGACCCCGCGCAAGAGCGTGACTGCCCTGCTGGGGGTCAGCGACCACCCGGTAAAAGGACAACTGGCCGGGTGCGGCCATTGTGTGCTGCGCACCCGCTGCGAATACAGAAAGAGGGGAAAGACCTGTGCAAGTGAGTGAACTTTTCAAGCAGAGCAATACCATCCTGCTGGACGGCGGCATGGGCACCATGCTGCAGGCTGCCGGGCTCAAGCTGGGTGCACGCCCGGAAGAGCTGAACATCACCGACCCGGCGCTCATCGAGGGCATCCATGGGCAGTACGCTGCGGCGGGCAGCCGCATCGTCAACGCCAACACCTTCGGCGCTTCTGCCCACAAGCTGGCGGGCAGCGCCTACACGCTGGAGCAGGTCATCACCGCAGGCATTGAAAACTGCAAGCGCGCCTGCGCGCCCTACGGTGCGCTGACCGCGCTGGACGTAGGCCCGCTGGGCGAGCTGCTGGAGCCCAGCGGAACGCTGGCCTTTGAGGATGCTGTGGCTGAGTATGCCCGCATCGTCAAGGCAGGCGAAGCCGCCGGGGCAGACCTGATCTTTTTTGAGACCTACACCGACCTGTACGAGTTGAAGGCCGCCCTGCTGGCTGCCAAGGAAAACACCCGCCTGCCCATTCTGGCAAGCATGAGCTTTGAAGCGGGCGGGCGCACCTTTACCGGCTGCACAGTGGAAAGCTTTGCCGCCACCGCCCGGGGCTTGGGGGCAGACGCCGTGGGCATCAACTGCTCGCTGGGACCCAAAGAGATCTTCCCCATGGCAAAGCGACTGGCCGAGGCCGTGCCCGGCAACTTCCCGGTGTTCGTCAAGCCCAACGCCGGTCTGCCCCGGGCGGACGGCAGCGGCTACGACATCACCCCGCAGCTGTTCGCCTTGCAGATGAAGCCCTACCGGGAGCTGCACCTGTTTGCTGCCGGCGGCTGCTGCGGCACCACCCCGGAGTTCATCAAGCTGCTCAACGGCACCTTTGCAGGCTGCACCCCGGGGCGTCCCGCGCACCGGATGCCCTCGGTGCTGTGCACCCCGGTGGACACGGTCACGGTGGACGGCATCACGGTGGTGGGCGAGCGCATCAACCCCACCGGCAAAAAGCGCTTCCAGCAGGCATTGCGGGAAGGCGACATGAACTATGTGCTGGAGCAGGCCGTCAGTCAGGCAGAGGCCGGTGCGCAGATCCTGGACGTGAACGTAGGCGCACCCGGCGTAGACGAGCCGGTGCTGATGGAGCAGGTGGTCAAGGCGCTGCAAAGCGTGACCAGTTTGCCCCTGCAGCTGGACTCCTCCAACGTGGAGGCGCTGGCGCGGGGTCTGCGGGTGTACAACGGCAAGCCCATCGTCAACTCCACCAACGGCGAGCCGGAAAAACTTGCCGCCATCCTGCCGCTGTGCAAGAAGTACGGTGCCGCCATCGTGGGTCTGGCCATCGACGAAAAAGGCATCCAGCCCAAAGCCGCAGACCGTGTGGCCATTGCCCGCCGCATCACCGAAGCGGCGCTGGCAGCAGGCATTCCCCGGGAGGATATCTACATCGACTGCCTTACCCTGACCGCCAGCGCCCAGCAGGAAGATGTGCTGGCCACGGTACAGGCGCTGGAAGCCTGCAAAAAGGAGCTGGGAGTGCGCACCGTGCTGGGCGTGTCCAACATCAGCTTTGGTCTGCCCTGCCGCACCTACCTGAACACCACCTTCCTGACCATGGCCATGTACGCCGGGCTGGACCTTGCCATCATGAACCCTTCCAGCGAGGAGATGATGGCGGCGGTGTATGCTTACAACGTGCTGACCAACCGCGACCAGCAGAGCACCAAATACATTGAGCGCTATGCCGACCGCGTGCCCGCCTCGGTGGCCCTCAAGCAGGCCGCGCAGACGGTGCCTGCGGCTTCGGCATCCGCATCCGGTGAGAGCGCAGAGCTTACCGGCCCTTACGCTCCACTGATGAAGGCGGTGGAAAAGGGCCTGAAGGGCGATGCCGCCGCCCAGACCAAGGCACTGCTGGCCGAAAAGCAGCCGCTGGAAGTGGTGGACGAAGCCCTGATCCCGGCGCTGGACATCGTGGGTGCCAAGTATGAGAAGGGCACCCTCTTCCTGCCGCAACTGCTGCAGGCCGCCAGCGCCGCCCAGAGCGCCTTTGAGGAGATCAAGACCGCCATTGCCCAGAAGGGCGAGGGCAGCGCCAGCAAGGGCCGCATCGTGCTGGCCACCGTGAAGGGCGACGTGCACGACATCGGCAAGAACATCGTCAAGGTCATTCTGGAAAACTACGGCTTTGAAGTCATCGACCTGGGCCGCGATGTGCCGGTGGAGACCGTGGTGGACACCGTGCGGGAAAAGGATGTGCATCTGGTGGGCCTTTCGGCCCTGATGACCACCACCCTCAAGAGCATGGAGGAGACCATTGCCGCCCTGCATGCAGCCAAACTGGACTGCAAGATCATGGTGGGCGGTGCCGTGCTAACCCCGGAATACGCCGAGAAGATCGGCGCAGACTGGTACGCCAAGGACGCCAAGCGCAGCGCCGACATCGCCAAGGAATTCTTTGGGGTGTAACACTGAATACAAGACCAATACAAAAAGTACAGAAACAAAAAAAGCACCCTCTGTTCTCACTGTGCGGGAACAGAGGGTGCTTTACATTATACACTTTGTTTTTTCTTGGATTTGTTTGTCAGTCTGTCAACGAGCCACGAGGCGAGGGCACCCAGTGCAAGGCCCAGCACAAGGCCGCCCAGCACATCGGTGGGGAAGTGCACATACAGGTACAGCCGGGTAAAGGCGATGAAAGCCGCCAGCACCAGCGCGGGGACGCCCAACTTCCGGTTTTGCAGCCAGAGCGCAAAGGCTGCCGCAAAAGCCGAGGCCGTGTGCCCGGAGGGGAAGGAGTGCCCGTGGGGACGCTTGACCAGAATGGTGATCGCCGTGTTCACGTCGCAGGGGCGGGGCCGGGCGAACAGCGGCTTGAGGATGCAGTCCCCGGCCACCAGATACAGTACCAGCGCCGTGGCCATGGCGCACCCGGCCTTGCGGGTGCGGCGGAACAGCAGCAAAAGCAGCGTGAACGCGATCCAGATCTCACCGTGCTCACCGGCGTAGTTGAGAAAGACGGCCAGCGCATCCAGCACCGGGTTGTGGAACTGCTGCAGCCAGTCCAGAAATGCGAATTCAAACGGCATAAAGAACCTCCTGTCTGTTGGTTCTATGGTAACATATCTTCCGGTCCACCACAACCCGGCAGGCAAAAAACAGGAGTGCAGAAATAAGTTACATCTGTTATATTGGAATTCAATATTACAATGCGGAAAGTAAAAAAGCCCGTTCCGACGGCAAAGGCCGGAACGGGCGCAGGATGCGAGAGGATCAGAGGCCCATCTCGGGCAGGGTGGGGTAGCTGTCGATGGCACCGTGCTTCTGTACGCTCAGGCCGCAGAACCGGTTGGAAAAGTCCAGGTACTCCTCCAGCTTTTTGCAGGACAGCTTTTCCAGCTTGTCCACCGTCACGCCGTCCCGGCTCAGCTGCCACAGGAAGGAGCCGATGAAGCCGTCGCCCGCACCGGTGGTGTCCACGGCCCTGACCTTCTGGCAGGGGGCAAAGGCATGGGCGGCGCGGGTGTAGGCGTAGGCCCCCTTGCTGCCGCAGGTGTACAGCACCAGCTGCACAGCCCCGGCAAACAGCTGGGGCAGGGCGGCTTCGATGTCGGCGGTGTCGGTGAGGAACTCCAATTCCTCGTCCGAGACCTTCAGGATGTTGGACAGCGGCAGGAACTGCAGCACGGTCTGGCGCAGCATCTCCCGGTCGGGCCAGAGGGGAAAACGGAGGTTCGGGTCAAAGCTCACGATCGCACCGGCCTCCCGGGCGGCTCCGATGGCGGCCAGATGGGCGTGGCGCATGGGGCTGTCCACCAGCGAGACGCTGCAGAAGTGCAGGGCAAAAGCGTCGCGGAACCAGGCCAGGTCGATCTGCTCCGGGGCATACAGCAGGTCGGCCGAGGGCTTGCGGTAAAAGCTGAAGGTGCGGTTGCCGTCCTCCTCCAGGCTCACGAAGGCAAGGGCGGTGTTGGCCTTGTCGGTGAACACCAGATGGCTCAGGTCGATGCCGCAGGCTTCCAGCTCCCGTGCGATCTTGTGGCCGAAGGGGTCATCGCCCAGCTGGGTGAGAAAGCTGCTGGCACCGCCCAGACGGGCAAAGGCAGCGCAGACATTGGCCGGTGCGCCGCCGGTGCGCGGGCTGAAGGACGGCACCTCGTCAAAGGCGCATCCCACGCGGGACGGGATCATGTCGATCAGCGCTTCACCGATGGAAAACAGAGTATTGCCGGGCATAGAAAACCTCCAGATCACAAATTGCAGAGTTCACAGGCTGCCCCGGTCAGCTTTACGCTCACGTCGCCGGGGGCAGGGTAGTACCGGGTGCTGAACACTGTGGCTCCCCCGTTCAGGAAAATTTCCAGCGAGGAATTGTCGCCCACCACCCGCAGGCTGCGGCAGGGGACTGCCAGCCGGGCGCGGCGCACGGTGCGGCCGTCGGCCAGAGCGGGGTCGGTGAAGCGCAGGGTGCAGGTGCAGTCCTGTTCAGTATACACCAGCTGCACCCCCTGCGCAACCGTCAGGCAGAAGTCTCCGGCGGGTGCGGCGGTCAGGTCGAAGCGCGGGGCAAGGAACACTTCCTCGCCGCTGGCGGCATGCAGGGCGGCGGCGCTGCGCTGCGCGTCCAGCTCCGGCACCGGGTTCTGCAGCAGGGTGCCGTCCGGCCCGGCCGTCAGCACGCGGGGCACGGTGAAGCAATGCTGCCAGCCGTAGGCCACGGTGGGCGCGTTGCCGTAGTCGGCGTCCGGCATGCCCATCCAGCCGATCTGGATGCGGCGGCCGTTGCCGTCCACAAAGCTCTGGGGGGCGTAATAATCAAAGCCTGCGTCCAGCTCGTGGAATTCGCTCAGGGTGCAGTCCCCGCGCCAGTCACCGTGGATGGCAAACCAGCCGCAGCCGTAGACGTTCTGGCAGTCGATGCCCTGGGGGGACACCGCCAGATACCACTGCCCGTCCAGACAGAACAGGTCCGGGCACTCCCACATGTAGCCGAAGGGTTCCGGGGTGGTCAGGGTGTTGATGTGGGTCCAGTGGAGCTTGTCGGTGCTTTCCAGCACCAGCACTTCGCCCTTATCCTCCAGCGTGCGGGCACCCAGCACCATGTAGTACCGGCCTTCGTAGGCGAACACTTTGGGGTCCCGCACATGGCAGGTGAGCCCGGCGGGGTAGTCGCGGTTAGTCAGCAGGCACTGCTTGCTGTCGAGGGTCACGCCGTCCTTGCTGACGGCCAGGCAGACGTTGTGCCCGCGGCCCTCTTTGATGTAATCGAAATTGCCGGGGTGCTTGACGTTGCCGGTGTAGTAGAGGTACATGGTGCCATCCTCCACCAGGGCGGAGCCGGAGTAGGCACCGTGGCAGTCAAAAGGCTCGTCCGGATAGAGCATCACCGGCAATTGCTCCCAGTGGAGCAGGTCGGTGCTCACGGCGTGGCCCCAGTGCTTGACCCCGCCGTTCACGTCGAAGGGGCCGTACTGGAAGAATGCGTGGTACTGCCCGCCGTAGACGCACAGACCGTTGGGGTCGTTCAGCCAGCCCACCGGGGGCTGCAGGTGGAACCGCTGGCGGTGGGGGTCGGCGGCGGCCTTTTCCGCGCCGAGGGATTCCACCAGCGGCACCAGCTTTTTCAGGTCGCGCTGGAGTGCGTTCATGCCTTGACCTCCTCAGGGCTCCAGATGACCCAGGTCACGGCGAAGGACACGCCGAAGGAGATGGCCATCATGATGATGTACTGCAGCGGCATGTGCAGGTGCAGCAGGATGCCGAAGATACCGGTGACGCCGGTGCCGGTGGCACCCAGCCCCACGATGCTGGCGTACCATGCGCCGCAGGCACCGCCCAGCAGGCCGCCGATGAAGGGCTTGAAGTAGCGCAGGTTCACGCCGAAGATGGCAGGCTCGGTGATGCCCATGCAGGCGGACAGGGCAGAGGGCAGGGCCATGGACTTGACCTTGGTGTCCTTGCTCTTGAGGGCCACAGCCAGAGCGGCACCGCCCTGTGCCACGTTGGCGGCGCTGGCCAGCGGCAGCCAGTAGGTATAGCCGTAACGGGCCAGCTGGCCCAGGTCGATCAGGGTGTACATGTGGTGGATGCCGGCCACGACGGTGACCGCGTACAGGCCGCCCATGATGAAGGAGCCGATGCCGTAGGGCAGGGTGATGAGGGTCTGCACGCCGGTGATGATGCCGTTTTCCAACTTGGTGAACACGGGACCGATGGCGGCCAGGGTCAGGTAACCGGTGACGAACACGGACACCAGCGGGGTGACGAACAGGTCAAACATGGCGGGCACCACCTTGTGCAGCCGCTTTTCGATCTGGCACATGAGCCACACGGCGATGATGACCGGGATGACGTGGCCCTGATAGCCCACCAGCGGCACCGCGTACAGGCCACCGAACACCGGCTGCATCACGTTGACGCCGTTGGAAACGGTCCAGGCGTTCTGCAGGTCGGGGTGGATCATGATCATGCCGATGACTGCACCCAGATAGGGGTTGCCGCCGAACACCTTGGCGGCGGAGTAGGCGATGAGGATGGGCAGGAAGGTGTAGGCCGTATTAGAGAACAGCTTGGCGAACACATACACCGAGCCGGTGGTGTCGATGTTCAGGAAACCGTTGTTCACCATGAAGTTCAGCGCTTCCATGATGCCCATCAGGAAGCCGGAAGCCACGATGGCGGGGATGATGGGCACAAAGATGTCGCCCAGGGTCTTGATGGCTCGCTGATACCAGGGTGCCTTGGCGGCGGCCGCCTGCTTCACGTCCTCCTTGCTGCCGCCCTCGATGCCGGCCAGCTGGATGAACTCGTCGTATACCTTGTTCACCGTGCCGGTGCCAAAGATGATCTGCAGCTGGCCCTGTGCCTCAAAAACGCCCTTGGCGCCCTCGGCGTTTTCCAGCTCCTGCTTGTTGACCTTTGCGTTGTCTGCGATGACCAGACGCAGGCGGGTGGCGCAGTGTGCGGCCGACACGATGTTGTCCTTTCCGCCGATGCAGTCCAGGACCTGTTGTGCTGCGTGTTTGTAATCCATAGTGCACTTCTCCTTTGCTTGATGCTTCCTCTTCCAAAGACCGACCACTGTGTTGTAATCGGTTTCACTGGCATGATTATACGATAATCAGCGCAATATTTCCATTCGCAGAGGGCATAAAGTTGGGATGCATTCTGTTATTGATTTCACATGGTTTCATATCGCTCAGTCCCCCGTGCTCTCCCGGCAGACCAGCTCATACCCCAGCATCTGGCTGCGGGGCACGGTGTGGGGGTCGTTGAGCAGGTCCATCAGCAGGGCAGCGGCGTCCCGGCCGGAGGTCTTGTAGTGCAGGTGGGCGCTGGTCAGAGGCACAAAGGTATTGCGCCCCACACTGCTGTCGCCTACGGCGGCGATCATCACATCCTCCGGGATGCGGATGCCTGCCTCCCGGCAGTACTGCATGGCACCCAGAGCAATGGCGTCGGTGGCGCAGAACAGGCAGTCGATGCGGGGGTCGCTGCCCAGCAGGCGGGCGGCCTGCTCGTAGCCGGACGCGGTGCTGAACTTTGCCACCACCATGCGCTGGGGCCGCACCGGCAGCCCGGCGTCCTTCACGGCGGCTTCAAAACCTGCCCGGCGCTGCTGCCCGGCGGCCTTGTCCAGCAGGGTGACCCCGATGTAGCCCGGGGCATGGCAGCCCTTGGCCAGCATGTGGGCCGTGGCAGCCTGTGCCGCGCCAAAGTCGTCGTGGTACACGCTGCAGCAGCCCGGAAACTGCTGCCCCAGCACCACCAGCGGCACATGCATCCGCTCCAGCACGGCCTTGTGCTCCGGGGTGTACACGGTGGCAATGAGCAGGATGCCGTCCACCGTGTGGCGGCACAGGGTGTCCAGGGCGCGGAGTTCCTTCTGCGGGTCGTTGGCGGTGTTGATGAGCAACAGCTGGTAGCCGGATTCTTCCAGCACGCTGCCGATGCCCTCCACGATGCGGGGGCAGCTGTCGCTGGACAGCTTGGGCAGGATGACCCCCACCTGCCGGGTGCGGCGGGTGCGCAGCATCTGGGCCTGTATGCTGGGGTGGTAGCCGGTGGCTTCCACAGCGGCCTCGATGCGTGCCCGCTTGTCGGCACTGAGGTAGCCGCCGTTGAAGTAGCGGCTCACCGCCGCCTTGGATACACCGGCATACTGGGCAAATTCGGTGATGTTCATGAAATGCCTCCTCATAAATACGGAACAGCTGGCGGAGCAGAAGTTTCTCTGAGGACCGTCCGCTGGGTGGGACCCTGCTGCCGCAGGCAGTAGGGCG
>ERZ835980.3538-NODE-3538-length-11967-cov-2.635158_pt1 | contig 11967 bp, 7 predicted proteins | sample MGYA00519943_ERZ835980 | MGnify/ENA primary metagenome ERZ835980 (study PRJEB31850, sample SAMEA3708791) | human gut metagenome | biome: human gut; feature: human-associated habitat; material: faeces | place: China | collected 2014 ... | reverse complement strand
AAGCTTCTTCTCCATCATAAGCTTTATAAATAAAATAATTTTCTTTTTCTAAATATATTTCTATTGCTTTTACTATTTCTTTATCATCGTCTACTACTAGTATGTTATACATAAAATTTTCTCCTTTATAACTTTTTCTTCATTATTATACCATGTTTTGAGCTATTTCGGAATATCTGTTTTATTAATTTTTTATTAAAAAGAAAACAACCATTAAATTATGGTTGCTCTCTATTCTTATATTTATTCCACATCATGTCTTGCTAAAATTCTAGCAGGCCTTTTTCTTAGAATTTTAAATAATGGTAATAATCCAACTAATATATTAACTCCAAATATAATCAAAACACTTAAACCTATTGTTTGAAAATTAACAATAAACAATCTTGAGGCTGATTGAATTTTAGTAATTGATGCCAATATATATGTCATGAGTGCAATTCCTGGTACACTTCCAAATACAGTGATAGCAATAATTTCACCTAAAAACATTCTATATATATCTGATTTTTTTACTCCAATTGCTCTAAATACTCCAATTTCTTTTATTCTTGATAAGAATGATGCTCTCATCATCAAATATATTTCAACTAGTGATATTGCAAGTATTATAGATGCAAGTATTATTGCACTTTTTACTGAATCTTTTTTATATTCTAGATAATTACTTTTATCTTTTTCATATCTATCAATAATATTCAATCTATACTCATCTTTAAATTTATTCATAACTTGTGATTTATCTTTTGCATATATTGTCATTGAATTTTGCTTATTAATTACATTATATTTTACTGTATTATTATTTACAAGATATGCCTGTAAATCTGCTTGACTATCATAATATCCAACAACTACAAGTTCTTCTCCATTTACTTGTGCTTTTATTGGTTTATTTAATTTCATAGTATCTTTATTAATTTGATTTACTATAACTTCATAATCATTTTCTGGTAATCTTCCTTTTGTTAATGTAATATCATCTAAAAACAAATTATAATCCATTACTTCACTATCTGTTGTTTCTTCTTTATAAACACTAGTAAACCAATCATTTACATTATTTGCACTTGTGGCATTTGCGATTATATTTACAAACATAGATTTATTAACAAATATAGACTCTGCTTCTGTGTCTGCAATTCCAACTATTTTAAAGTCTTTTAAGTTTTTGATAGTTAAACTTCTTCCTAGCAAATCTTCATCTGTTTTTATTCCTAAACTTCCTGCCATTCCCATATCTGATGTAACAGATTGTACTACTCTTTTATCTACTACAATTTCATACTCATTTTCTGGCATTCTACCTTTTATTAAATTATCTGCTGTTATTGTGTCTATACCTACTAAATATCCATTAACCATTGCAGGACGTGTTGCTGTCTGATAATAATCTTTATTATTTAATGTAAATATAACTCCTCCGCTTCCAGGCAATATGTAATCAATTCCAGACTCTTGCTCATATTTTAGAAAATCATCAACACTTATTGTAGTGTTTTCAACCTGTAAATAATTTCTATCTATTTGCATAAAATCTATATCTCTTACATCTAATGCACCATATATACTACATATTGCGTATACTACAAACATACTTGATGCAAAAAATCCTAATAATAATAATTTTTTTAGTATAGTATAATTTGAAATTCTTTTAAAACCTGTAATTATTGATTTCACTATTCCATAAATTGATTTATATTTTGCTTTATATTTTTTATCAGATATATTTTCCAAATTATATTTTTCTTCATCATAAATGCTTTTATCGATCTTTTTATAATGATCATCTACTAATTCTATTGATGAATTTTCATCAACAACTTCTACCTTGTTTTCTGATTGGATATAGATATTTCCATCTTTTATTGCTAATTTTATATTAATCTTATCTTGCTTGTTATCAGAATATATATTTACATTAATATCATCTTTATCGATATTATTAATATTTTCGAAATCTTTTAAATATAATTTGTTATCTAATCTATATTCTAATGATTCTTTTGGCTCATTTTCATAATCTTTAACAATTTTTCCATCTTGAAGTTCTATAATTCTTGAAGCATAAAAATTAGCTAAATCAACTTCATGTGTTACAAGAATTACTAATTTTTCTTTTGAAATTGCTTTTATTATATTCATTACTTGTAAAGAATTTTCTAAGTTACCAGTTGGTTCATCTGCAATTACTATACTTGGATTTTTTACAAGTGCTCTTGCAATTGCTACTCTTTGCTTTTCTCCACCTGATAACATTTTAGCAGGTCTATTTCTATATCTGTACATTTTTACTGCTTCAAGAACATAATTTACTCTTTTTTGTATTTCTTTCTTATTTTTTATTCTCATCATTTTTAATGATAGTGCAACATTATCATATACAGACATATTTTCTAACAATTTATAATCTTGAAATATATATCCCATATTTAGATTTCTTATTTTATCAACTGTATAAGTTCTTTTATGTGTTATTTTTTTACCATTTATGTATATTTTTCCACTATTAACTTTATCAAGTCCACCTATTGCATTTAATAATGTTGTTTTTCCACTTCCTGAACTCCCTAAAATTGCAACTAATCCATTATCACCTAATTCAAGAGATGTATTATTTATGATATGCATTTGATTTCTTTTTCTTCTATTAAAATATTTATTTACTTTTACTAATTTTATCATAATATTACACCTCCTCATTATATCTGTTCATTGCAGAATTTTTAAATATTTTCTTTGTAAATTTTCTTGCTATTAATTGTGTTACTACAAACAAAATTAAATACATTAAAATACATTCATTTAATGTTATATATTTTATTAGATTTGCAATAAATTCGATTTTTATAATATCTTGTTTTACCAGATATCCAAAGGTTAATACCATTAAATATGATAATGTTGAATTTATAAATAATTCAATATTTAATATTTTTCTTGTACTCTTAGATGTTGCTCCTAACATTCTTAAAGTTGTATAATATATATTTCTTGATTTTAGAATAATACTTATTATCAAATATGATATGAAAAATACCACTATTATTACAAATATTGTTATTACTACTTTAAATATTTTTACAATTTGACTTTCACTTTCATATTCCACTTTAAAGTCTGTAGCCTTTTTAGGTTTTAAACCCAAATTTTCCAATTCACTCATTGTTTGATCTATTATACTTGCATCTTTTACATATACACTTGATTGATATGATGGCTTATCATATAATGAGTTGTAATCATCAGGATTTATAATTATTGCATTTTGATAATAACTATAATCTGTATATCCTGTTAACTTCTTTAAATTTGACTTTGTAAATGTTTTTGCAATTGTTAAATCAATATTATCTTCATAATAAATATTGCTTACACTTATATTTATATTTTGATTTATTATTTTATTATTTTTAAACTGATATTTTAAATCATCATTTACAATTGCTGTACCTGGCTCAACATTTTCGCTTGTTTCAATATTATATTGTACATATTTATCATTTAATAATGTTTTCATATCACTATATTGATTATGCACATAAGATCTTACTACTTTTTTAACTTCATTTGATACATAAAAAGTTCTATCATATATAGTATTGTTTTCATTATATTGAATTCCAACTATTTTTACTGTTTTTATTGTATCTCCTTCTCTATATGATTTTTGTAACGAAAATTCACTATTTAATGTTTCATCTAACATTTGTGTTATAGTATAGTCATCTTTATTTGCTTTTAAGATAATTTCGTCATCATTTTCTGGCATTCTTCCTATATCTAGATTTCCTTTGAAATTATTTATATCTTTTATATATCCATAAGTATTTAGCGTATCATTTCTTAATATAAATTCTGTATCTAATGAAATATCATCTTCTACTATATAGTCTATATTTGATAATTGTTTTATTTTACTATAATCATCTTCTGTAAATGGTTCTCTATTTTGTTTATTTATTAATATTCTCTCTTTTGAAATATCTCTTAAATTTGCACTATATCCACTACTTTCTTCTGTTGAATGTTCTACTAATTTAAATGCTGAATATTCAGCTAAAAATGCAACACTCATAAATGTAAATACTATAAATAATAATATAAATTTTGAGAATATATTAAATGTATTTCTAATTCCTAATCTATATTGATTTGGAATTGTTATATTTTTCCCACTTGCTTGTGTTATTTTTGAATCTTCGTTTATATTTTTTATTTCAGTGTTTTGTATCATTCTTCCATCATGCATTTTTATTATTCTTGTTGCATATTTTTCAACTTGTTCTATATTATGTGTTACAATAACTACTAATTTGTCTTTTGCTACATTTTTTAATAATTCTATAATTTCATATGCTGACTTTGTATCTAAATTTCCAGTTGGCTCATCTGCAACAATTATTGGTGTATCTTTTACAATTGCTCTTGCTATTGCAACTCTTTGCTTTTGCCCCCCTGATAGTTTTGATACTTTCGTATTTTTAAATTTTGTAAGTCCTACTTTATCAATTATATCAAGTACTTTTTTCTTAATTTGTCTTCTTTTATATCCATTCAATAATAATACTAGTTCTACATTTTGGTATACTGTATAACTATTAATTAAATTGAAACTTTGAAAAATATTTGCTATATATTTTTTTCTATATTCTTCAAAGTCTTTTTCAGTATAGTGGCTTGTTTCTTTGCCATTTATATACATTTCTCCTTCTTCATAACTGTCAATTCCTGATATTACATTTAAAAGTGTACTTTTTCCACTTCCAGATTCTCCTGTTATTACTACAAATTCACCTATGTTTAATTCTAAATTTACTTTTGATATTCCTGTTGCTACAATTCCATTTGTGTAATAAATTTTTGATACATTTTCTAATTTTAACATATGTATTTCCCCTTTTTATTTTTTTGGTAAGAGAACAAATAAGAAAAATATGGCAAGTTTTTCTTACCATATTGATTATATAATTTTATAAATTTGTAGTCAATGAATATTTTATTTATTATTTATTAATTTTCTTCAAATACAACCAAAAACAGAGTCCTTTTTACAGGACCCTGCTTTTAAACCTTTAATCAAAGGATTTTATCACTGAACCTTGAACTAATTGAAATCAATCTTCTTTTACACTAGCCTAATACTCCTCCATTTCCTTCTTATAGAAGTCACTGTTATAGTATTCATTCCAACAATTCGAAGTAAATGTTCCAATTTCATCATATTCTTCATCTGTTAACGGCATCTTGGTGTAGCCTTCCCATTTATAGCCTTCATACCACTTTCCATCAACTTTGGCAAAAATGCTATAGGACTCATCATAAGGCCAATGAAAAGAACCAACAATAATATTTTCGATGTCATCAACTTGCGTCCATTCTTTGACATAGCTGATAATTTTGTTTTCCAATTCCTTATTGGTCATGATATGGCTTTCACACCATTCTACTGTACCAATTTGAACATCAGAACCATGTTGAAGCTCATTTTCTGCACTCAAGTTAAGCACAACATACTCGAATTCCTTTTCTTTCTTTTTGCACTCCTCCTTTAGCCGTTCATAGAGCTCCTCAGTCAAACTATCACCTGCACTAACAGTAATGTAATAACTATAGCATTTTTCATTGGTTGCATAAAATCCTCTAAGTTCATATGATGTATCTTCATATTTACCATTAAAGAAATATTCAGCAACTACAACATCTGCGTTTGCGTTATCATTAATGAATTGCTTAAGACATTGCCTTATTTCTTCATTACTTCCTAACTCCTCTTCTGAAAATGTATAAGTTACCAAATTTTGATCTTCATAGTCCCCCAAGCTATATCCAGAAGAGCCAATTTCAACTATGACATTACACTCTTGGCTGTGAACGATATCCTCCTTCTTGCCACATGCTACAAGCATGCTAGCCATCATCATCAAAGCAATGGAAATGAAAACAGATGCCAAACGCTTGTAGAAATTGTTAACGGACACAATGTTGTTAGTACTAAACATATCGCACACTCCTATTCTTGGTTCGTTGTTTTTTCACCTGTAATTAGGTGAGCATTCATATATAAGGTTTTACCTCATACCACATATTATAGCATATCAAGTATAATTATGTCAATTTTATATTTCTTATGTTTACTCAAATTTCTTTCCAACTTCTAAAACATTTCCTCTTAAAAAATCGCTAATATTCATTTTTTTTGCATTTTCAGCCTGAATTTCAAGAACTTTAATTATGCCATCTTTAGCTTTTATATATAATCCATCTTTACTATCTGATTTTATAATTGTACCATTATCTTTATTTTCACATTCTGCTTGACTTGGTAATATTTCAACCCTCCAAAACTTAAACTTTTTTCCATCTAAAAATGAATATGTTCCCATTACAGGATTTAATCCTCTAACTAGATTTTTTATTTCTAATGCTGATTTATTTTGCCAATCGATTTTTGACATTTCTTTATCAAGCATTGGTGCAAGAGTAAAATCATCACCTTGTGGTATTCTTGGCGCTGTTCCTTTTTCAATTTGTTTTAATGTTTCAACTAATAAATTTGCTCCTATTTTTGAAAGTCTGTTCCATAACTCTCCTGTAGTTTCATCTTCGCCAATTTTCACTTTTTCCGTTAATATCATGTCACCTGTATCCATTCCAATATCCATGTACATTGTAGTAACACCTGTTTCTTTATCTCCATTTAGTACTGACCATTGAATTGGTGCTGCTCCTCTATATTTAGGAAGAAGTGATGCATGAACATTTACACAACCATATTGAGGTATATCTAATATTTCTTTTGGCAATATTTTTCCATATGCAACAACACATATTATATCAGGATTTAAAGATTTTATTTCATTTATAAATTCTTCATTTTTCTTTACTTTTTCTGGCTGAAATACTGGTAAATTCTTTTCAATAGCAAACTCTTTAACAGGTGTTGCAATCATTTTCATTCCTCTTCCTTTTGGCTTGTCTACATTTGTAACAACAGCTAAAATGTCATGTCCAGCATTATATATTGATTCTAATGAATCTCTTGCAAAGTCTGGAGTTCCCATAAAAACTATTTTCATTTTTATCACATTCCTTCCTATTATTTTGATATTTCTTTTGCTAATTCAGCATAATTTTCAATTGTCAAATTTTCAGCTCTAACATTTTCATTTAGACCTAGTTTATTCAAAATCTTTATTCCTTCTTGTTTACTAATAAAAACTTGTGCATTTGTCAAAGCATTTAATAATGTTTTTCTTCTTTGCATAAAAGCACTTTTTATTATCATAAACATTACCTTTGGATTTTCTACTTTAACAACAGGTTCTTTTCTTATTTTCATTTTTATAACTTCTGATGTTACTTCTGGTTCAGGTATAAATGAACTATTAGGCACTTCCATAATTTTTTCTGAATCACAATAATAATATATTGTATATGTTATAGCACCCGTATTTTTTCCACTTGGAATTTCTATTAACCTATCTGCAACTTCTTTTTGAATCATTACTGTTATACTTTCTATATCTAGTTTTTCTTCTAATAATTTCATTATAATTGGAGTTGTAATATAATATGGCAAATTAGCTACTATCTTTACATTTTTGATTTTTTCATTTTCTTTATTTTCTTTAATTATTTTATTAAGATCAACTTTTAAGACATCATCATTTATAATTTCAAGATTAGAATATTTTTCAAATCTATCTTCTAATATTTCTATCATTTTTCTGTCTAATTCTATACATAATACTTTTCCTGCTTTTTCTAATAAATACTTTGTTAATGTTCCAAGTCCTGGTCCTATTTCTATTACCATATCGTCTTGAGAAATTTCACTACTATTAACAATATTTTCAACAACTTCATTATTTATCAAAAAGTTTTGCCCTAAATCTTTATTAGCTCTAATACCATACTTTTTCATTATATTTCTTGTTTCTTCAACTAAATTTGCCATTATAAAAAAATCCTCCTTAAAGATATAGAAAGGCTAAAAATTAAACCTTTCAGCCTTATGATTCTACATTTGAAACTACACATGTTCCATTTGCATATTTTAATGTTATATTTTGTTTTAATGTTATAAAATTGTTCATATTTTGTTTTTCAATTTCATATGTTGTTTCATTACCTCTTATGCTTTTTTCTGTTATCTGATTAATCATATAATCACTTTGTTTTCCAGTTACATCTTTCATATATAAGACTCCATTATAATTTATAAATTCACTAAATTCATTTTTCAATACATCTGTTGTCATATATTTTGTCATTGCATCTTCAAAATCAGAATATTTAATTCCTGTAAATGTATATTCTGAATATTCCTCTGGCAATTGTTCTTCTGGTTCTTCGACAGTTTTTGAAAGATTTAAACTACTCAATAGATATTTTGTTCCTCCTGCCTTTAAATTAACATATTTATCATAATTATAAATGGTTTTCTGAGCTAAATCTTCTGGAATTCTTTCAGCAAATTTCACTGTCATAACAGTTCTCATTGCTTCATTATAATATTGTTCATATAAACTTTTTTCTCCTGTAATTTCAATTGCATACATATATCCATCTTTCATTATTGCTAGAATTTTTGCTTTTTGCTCTTTGTTTTCAGCATCAAACTGTCTCCACTGAACATCATCAATTAATTGTATTTTTGTATATTCTATATTTGAATATACAGAATGTTCTAACATTTGTGTTTTTAATTCATCATTTGTCATACTACTTTTTTCAAGATAAACATTTATTCTAATATCATCTGTAGTTCCATCCTCATTTTGTTTTATAGGTCCTTGTATATAAAATATTATTGAACCATTTTGTTTTTCTACAACTTTCCATGAATCTGATAATTTTCCTATATTTAAACTTATTACATTATTTGAATATATTTTTTCTTCTGTTTGTTCTTCTGTTATATTTTCAGTCGAATTAATATTTTCATTTTGATTATTTTCAGCTTTTGTTTTTCCTTTAGAAAAGTTTTTAAAAGCAAATATAATGCAACATATTCCAATAATTATTAAAAGTAAAGTTCCAAAATTCATTTCAAATGCTTTTTTCTTCTTTCCCATTTTACTTTTTTCCCTTCTACATTTTATCTGGCATTTGTATTCCTAATAAATTTGCACCAGTTTTTAATACTTTACCAGTTGCATATGTTAAAAATACTCTTGTATTTTGTATATCTTTATTATCTGTAATAATTTTATTTTCATTATAAAAATTACTATATGCTTTTGCAAGATCTATTAAATATCTTGATAATATTGATGGCTCATTTTTTTCTGTTACTTGTATTAAAATATTTTCAAAATTATATATTAGTTTTAATATTTTATTTGAATACTCGTCTAACAAATATTTTGCATCAACATCTTCAATTTTTGGAACTCCTCCTGCTTTTTCAATAACACTTTTTGTTCTTACATAAGTATATTGTATATATGGTCCTGTTTCTCCTTGGAAGTTTAATACTTTGTCCCAATTAAATATTTCATCTTTTACTCTACTATTTGCTAAGTCATTAAACACAACTGCACCAATTCCTACTTTTTTTGCTATATCGTCCTTATTTTCTAAATCAGGATTTTTTTCTTCTATAACTTTCTTTGCTCTTTCTATTGCTTCATTTAATAAATCTTCAAGTTTTACTACATTTCCTTCTCTTGTTGACATTTTTCCTGTTTCAAGTAATACCATTCCATAAGATACATGTTCTAATCCTTTGATATATTTTTCATCAAGTCCTAATAATTTAGCTACTTCAAATATTTGTCTGAAATGTAAAACTTGTTCATATGATGTTACATATAATGCTTTATCATAATCATATGTACGTGCTCTATAAAGTATTGCTGCTAAGTCTCTTGTTGCATATGTTGATGAACCATTTGATTTTTCAATTAGACATGGTGCCATTCCGTAATCTTCTAAATCAATTATTCTGGCTCCTTGTGATTCTACTAATTTTCCACTTTTCTCTAATAAGTCGATAACCTCACCCATTTTATCTGTATAAAATGATTCTCCATTCCAAGAATCAAATTTTGTTCCAAGTATATCATAAACTTTTTGGAATTCTCTTAAACTTAAATCTTTAAATTTAGTCCATAATTCAACACACTCAGGATCTCCATCTTCTAATTTTTTAAAATTATCTCTACATGCTTCTAAAACACTTTCATCTTCTTTGCATAAATTTGAAATTCTAACATATATTTCTGTTAATTTTTCGATAGGGTTTTCATCAAGATTATATTCTGTTCCCCATCTTTTATATCCTTCTATTAGTTTTCCAAATTGTGTTCCATAATCTCCTAAATGGTTTATTCCTGTAACATTATATCCTAAATATTTATAAATATTATATAATGCTGCACCTATAACAGTTGTTCTTAAATGTCCTATATGAAATGTTTTTGCGATATTAGGTGATGAATAATCTATTACTATGTTTTTACCATTTCCAATTTTTGATTTTCCATATTCTTCATTTTCATCAACTTCTTGAAGAATCTCTTTGGCAAGTGTTTCCTTATTTACAAAAAAGTTAAGATATCCTCCAACAACTTCTATCTTTTCTACATATTTTTCTGATATGTTTACATTTGCTTTTATATCATCTGCAATTACATTTGGTGATTTTCTTAGTGTTTTTGCAAGTTTGAAACAAGGAAATGCATAATCTCCATTTCCTTGTTCTTTTGGAACTTCTATAAATCCTTTAATTTCGTTAACTTCTATATTTGTTATTTGTGCAATTGATTCTGCTATTATTTGTTTAAAATCTATCATAATTCTTAATATTCCTTTCAATATTGCATTTATTTTTTAAGAACTTCTGTCCCATCTTTCATATCTTTTACTATATATCCTTTTTCTGCTATTAGATCTCTTAATCTATCTGATTCACTCCAATTTTTGTCACTTCTAGCTTGTTTTCTTTCTTCTACTAAATCTAAAATTTCTTGTGGTATTTTTGTTTCTTGTACTTCATCAATTTTTATTCCTAGTACTGTATCAAACTTTTTAAGTAATTGTGCTATTTTAGGTGATTTTTCAGGATATTTAACTGCTTCCCATACAACACTTAATGCAAGTGGCATATTCATATCATCATTTATTGCTTGATGAAATCTATTTTCCATATCTGCAATTATTTCATCAGATATATCTGAATTTCCATTTAAGTGTTTTTGATATCCTTCTCTTAAACGAATAAGAGATGTATTTGCTGATTCAATTCCTTCCCATGTAAAGTTTAATTTTCCTCTATAATGACATGAATAATTAAACAATCTATATGCAAGTGGACTATATCCTCTAGCAATTATATCATCTATTAAATATGTGTTTCCAAGACTCTTTGACATTTTTCCACCATCTACTTGCAAATACTCGCAATGCATCCATACATGTGCCGGTATTTTTCCTGTTGCACCTTTAGATTGGGCAATTTCATTCTCATGATGTGTTGGAATATGATCAACTCCTCCAGTATGAATATCAAATTCTTCTCCTAAAAATCTTCTTCCCATAGTAGAGCACTCTAAATGCCAACCTGGGTATGATAATCCCCATGGGCTTTCCCATTTCATTATATGGTTTTCTGGTGCTTTTATCCATAAAGCAAAATCATATGGATTCTTTTTTTCTGGGTCAACATCAACTCTTGCTCCAGCTATTTGATCATCTAGTTTTCTATTTGATAATACTGGATATTTATCTAATTTTGATATATCAAAGTATATTCCTTTGCTAGTTTCATACGCATATCCGTTTTTTATTATTTCTTTAACATATTCTATCATTTGAGAAATATTCTCTGTAGCTTTTGTGATAATCTCAGGCTTATCTATATTAAGTTTTTCCATATCTTTTAAAAATATTTCTGTATAAAAATTTGCAATCTCATATGGATCTTTTTTCTCTTTTCTAGCAGCCTTTTCCATTTTA
>ERZ835980.3536-NODE-3536-length-11971-cov-4.837194_pt1 | contig 11971 bp, 7 predicted proteins | sample MGYA00519943_ERZ835980 | MGnify/ENA primary metagenome ERZ835980 (study PRJEB31850, sample SAMEA3708791) | human gut metagenome | biome: human gut; feature: human-associated habitat; material: faeces | place: China | collected 2014 ... | reverse complement strand
GGAGCAACAGAAGGTGAAGCATTAGGACATGATTGGAAAGAAGCAACAACAGAAGCACCAAAGACATGTACAAGATGTGGAGCAACTGAAGGTGAAAAACTACCTACAGAAAAACCTAAAAAGAATTGTAAGAAATCATCACTTACAAGTATCTTAGTAAGTTTAACAGTACTAGCAGGATGCTTAGTAATAAGAAGAAAACATAATTAAAAAGACAAAATAATAAGGGAACAAGTATAAAATGAAAAAAATATCAGAAATGACTTTAAAAGAAAAAGTCGGCCAAATGATTGGCTTAGCGTTTTCTGGAGATAAATATAGTCCAGAATTGAAAATGCAAGTAGAAGATATTGAAGCGGGATTAATAATCTATTTTAAGGATAATTGCGTTAGTCCAAAACAAATATTTGAATTAAATAAGGAAATTAACAAAAATGCAAAAATAGCCCCATTTATTGCGATTGACCAAGAAGGCGGTATGGTAGCAAGAGTTACTGAAGGAATTGTTCAATCTCCTGGTGCAATGGCAATTGGAGCTACTCAAAATAAAGAAAATGCTTATTTATTAGCAAAAAATATGGGTATTGAATTACGCCACTTAGGATTTAACTTTAATTTTGCGCCAGTAGGAGACGTAAATAATAATGCTAAGAATCCTGTAATTAACGTAAGATCATATTCGGAAAATCCTGAAATGGTTGCTGATTATATGGAAGAAGCGGTAAGAGGATATCATGAAGCAGGGTTAATGACATCAGTTAAACATTTCCCTGGCCATGGTGATACAGCTGTTGATTCACATGTAGGTTTACCTATTGTTGATTTTGATAAATCTCGTTTAGATAAAATTGAATTAGTTCCATTTAAACGTGTAATAGATGACAACCTACCTGGAATTATGGCAAGTCATGTTATGTACACAAAATATGATAAAAAATATCCAACAACATTATCAAATAAAATTATTACTGGCCTTTTAAGAAATGAAATGGGCTTTAAAGGTTTAGTTGTAACAGATTCATTGACAATGTCTGCTGTATTTGATAACTTTACATTAGAAGAAATTGTTTATAATGGTTTCAATTCAGGATGTGATATACTTTTACTATGTGGAGCACGCAATGTTGAAATGCAAAAAGAATTTGCAAGTATAGCATTAAGACTTGCGGAAGAAGGGAAAATTCCTATGTCAACAATTGATGCTTCAGTTGAAAGAATTCTTAAATACAAAGAAATGTATCACGTTGGTGAAATGGCAGAAAAGTTTGAAGATATTTCAAACGACTTAGAAAATCCATCAAGAATGGCACTAGCTCAAAAAGTTGCAGATGATAGTTTGACTCTTTTGAAAAATGAAAATGGATTACTACCACTTAAGAAAACTGATAAGGTATTAGTTGTTTTCCCACAAATAAAAGTAGTAACATTAGTTGAAAATGATGATAATACATTGAGTTGTCTTGCGGATTATATGCCATTTAAGGTTGATAAGCATTACATTTCAATAAGCCCTAGCGCAGAAGAAAAAGCGTCTTTGTTATCAAAAATTGATAAATATGATAAAATAGTGTACTGTAGTTACAACGCTAACTTCAATGAGAGTCAAGCAGAATTAATTAATACTATTGACAAACAAAAACTCGTTGTTGTTGCGGTTAGAACACCTTACGATATAACGGTTTTAGATGTTCCAACATACGTTTGTAGTTATGAAGCAAGCGTCTTAAGTTTTAAAGCACTTGCAAAATATTTAACTGGTGAAATTGAAGCAAAAGGCGTATTACCAGTTAGCATAAAGTAGAAAAGAGGAAGAACATATGAAAGTAATAGTTGTAAAAGATTATCAAGCAATGAGCGATTTAGCAGCGGAAATAATTGCTAATACAATTAAAGCAAATCCAAGCTGCACATTAGGACTTGCAACTGGAAGTAGCCCTATTGGAACATATCAAAATTTAGTAAAAGATGTTAAAGCAGGCGAAATATCATTTAAAGATGTAAAGACTTACAATCTAGATGAATACTGTGGCATTAGTAGAAGTCATCCACAAAGTTATTATTACTTTATGCATGATAATCTATTTAATCATGTTGATATTGATGAAGCAAATGTACATATACCAGCTGTTTCAAACGATCATTTAGAAGAAGATTGCAAAACTTATAATGATATGTTACACAATGCAACAATTGATTTACAATTACTAGGTATTGGTGGAAATGGTCATATTGGTTTTAATGAACCAGGAACATCATTTGAACAAGAAACATTTATCGTTAAGTTAACAGACAAAACTAGACAAGATAATAAGCGTTTCTTCAATTCTATTGATGAAGTTCCTACTCATGCTATAACAATGGGTATTAAAAACATTATGCAAGCTAAACGTATCTTAATGTTAATTAGCGGTGTTAATAAGGCAGATACAGTAGTTAAACTTTTAAGTGGTAATATTACTACTGATTTCCCTGCATCTGTATTGAATAATCACCCTGATGTAACAGTAATTATTGATCAAGATGCGTATTCAAAAATGTAATTAATAAAAATAAAAACTACCAACTAAATCGAAGTAATTCGCCAAAATAGTTGGTAGTTTTTTCTATTATTAGCAACAATTTGCATATATGGAATAAAAAAGTGTAAGCGTTTTTAAAAAATAGTGCTAATTCTCTTGCAAACCTATTTTAGATATGTTATAATATAATCGCAAACGCTTTCAAATTATATAAATAGGAGGAAAATTATTTTATGAAAAAAGTTTTTGCTTTTTTGAGTACACTATTACTCACAATTGCAATGGTTGGTGTAGTTGCAGCTGGCAGTCATGTTAAAGCTGCAAGTGATAAAATCACTGTAGACCCAACATTAGCAGAAGACGAAATACCTGTATACATTATGGATAGTATCTATAGTACTTTCCCTAATTATTACGATAATGAAGCTAAATCAGACCCTAACTGGGCTGGTCCTGCTAGAATGTACCCTTGGAATGAAACTCGTTTAAGAGTTGCACAAATTGGTGCTGATGGACAACCTACAGGAAAATATTATGCTGTTTATTTTGCAGGACATACTGTTGCTGTAGAAAAAGATGGTAATGCTGTAGTTGGTGCTGGTAAAAACATTCTATTCTGGGATGTTGATGAAAGTGGCAATGTAATAGCAGTTAAGTATTCTGATGGTAGAAAAGCAGCTAGCGGTAACGCTTCTGACCCATCATTATCACATATGAGAACTAATATTTCTGGTAAAGATCTAGAATTTGATCCTACTACATTAGGTATGAATGATGAAGGTACTAACTTCTATAACAGATCAATAGTATTCAATGCTAACGGTCAAGTTATTCGTGGTATCGCATTAGATAGCGTATATACTGAAGCTGAAGCAGCTGGTGTTAAATTCTTACCTGAATACGGTTATGTAAATGGCGTTGTTAAGAAAATTGAAGAAGGCGACGTAGTAGATAAAATCAAACAACCTAAAGTTGATGAAGAAGGTAACCCTGTATTAGACGAAGATGGTAACCAAATTTATGAAGATACAGATAGAGAAAATCGTATCTATTCTAGATTCGTTTGGGAATTTATGACAACTAAACCTGAAAATGTTAACACAGTTCCTTACTTAAGTGCTGGTTGGGATGCAACTCTTTGGGATTATTGCTATGAACAAGATGGCGGTTATATGTGTATCGCTTTCGTTGGTTCTGCTGATAATACTGTTAAAGTTAAAGGCGATCAAGTTGGTGCTTATACAAATACTTTAAAAGCAAGATACATTGCTGATGGTATGAGTGAAGAAGAAGCTCTTGCAAAAGCAACTGCTGATGCTGGTAGCGCAAATCGTACTTGTGTTAAAACATTAAGAATTCCTGCTGGTGGTTTCACATTTGACTATGGTTATCTTGATAAAGGTAAAGAAACTAATGACCAATTCTTCAATGAAACAGTTATTAATGGTTACTTATATGGTAGACAATTAGTTGCTAAGAAATACACTTCAGAAGTTGTTGATGAAGATGGTACAGTTCATGAAGCTGGTTCTATCTACAAGAATGAAGAAGGTAGCGATTTATTAATCGGTCTTGCTGAACAAAAAACTTATAACTTCTCAGTTTCTGGTTTAAAATTTGTTGAAAAAGTTATCGATGGACAAAGCTATGTATTATTAAATGGTCAAAATACAGTTGAAGTTATGATGGGTTCAGAATTTAATCCTGCTCAAAGCATTAACTACAATGGTGTTATGAGATACTGGGCTAAAGATGGTGATTTACTATCTTATACTGCATCTGCAGACGCTCTAGAATTATACATTACTACTTCACAAAATGGTGGTTCTGCATTATCAAAAGTTGAACCTGCTACTGGTTATGGTATCTATAAATCAATTGATGAAGTTAAAGATGCATTCTTAAAAGATGTTGCTGCATGGGCTAAGAAAGATGTTTCAGAAATCAAATTTGATACTGCTGCAAACTTCCAAAGCAATTTCAGTTGGGGTCAATTCTTCCCTACAAATGCTGGTAATGCTGGTAAATTAGATTATCCATCTGCAGAACAACCTTCATTCTGGAATGTTCCTGCAAACCGTGAAAAATGGGGTTGGTTAGTTGAAAAGATTTATGAAACTATGGTTAAATACCCTGGTGGAGAAACTTACACAGCTTCATTAGATCATGTTAAAAATGCAAAAGAAAGCTGGTATTGCGGTTCTCCACAAACAATCGCATATGCATTCTGGTATTTCTTAACTGGTCAACAACATGATTACTTTGGATTCAATTTCCAAGATGGTCATAACACTGAATGGATTGATGCTAGATCAAACGTTGAAAAATGGAATGATTACAAGATTGATGCTACAACAGCTGCACCTGATGACAACTGGGTAGTTACTTATAGAGTACTTAATACAGCTACAAAGAACGAAAGTTCAATGACTGTTAAATACGTTGTTGTTGATTCTTATACTCCAACAATCTCTGTAAATGCTGATAAATTATTCATTAAACCTAAACAAGTTGGTGATTTACTAGTTATTGATCCAATTAACAAATATGAATTAGTTAAAGCTTACAATGGTCAATATAATGGCGTTGATATTAAAGGTAATGATATTACTCATCGTGTTGAATTTGATACAGAATTAAATTTCGACAGCCCTAAAGAAGGTACATTCCCTGTTGTTGCAACAGTATGGAATAATGCCCATACTAAATCTGCACAAGTTAGATTCCAAGTTGAAATCTTTGATATGACTAGACCTAACGTAATCACTCGTAACGTTACTATCCTTCAAGGTCAAGACTTTGATGTTCGTGATGGTATTGCTATTGCAGTAGATAACGTTGATGGTGATTTAAAATCACAAACATATCAATGGTGGAATCAAACAAGTAAAGCAATTGATACAACTAAAGTAGACGGCGCTTCAAGAACTGAAAACGTAAAAGTTGAAGTTATGGATAGAGCTGGTAATACTACAACAGTTACATTCAAATTAACTATCGTTTCAACTGCTGGTTTAACTGCAAAAGACGTTCAAGATATCGTTGAAAAAGCTGTATCTCCAGTAACTGATAGCGTTGATGATTTAGCAGTTTCTGTTGAAGAAATGTTCGGTGGATTAACTCAAGAAGTTAAAGACTCTGTAGCAAACAAAGCTACTAGTCAAGAAGTTAGAGACTTAGCTACTAAACTTGATGCATTATCTGATAAAGTTAACGCAAAAGGCTGCAAGAGCGGCGCTGCAGTTGCATTAGCACTTGCAAGTGTTGTTACTCTAGTTGCTGTAGTAGTTAGAAAAAGACACTAATTCTTAAGTAAAAAGGAGGTGGAGGGAGGTTCTTCACCTCTTTATTAAAAAAATGCATTACATAAATTTAGACATAAAATATTTAAAAAAAGATATATATGAATTGTGGAACGAGACATATGGTAATATATATCCTATAACTGAAGAACTTTTTAAAAGAAATTCTTCAAATCTATGTTATAATTCATCTTTTATAGCATTAGATGAAAATGAAAAAATCGTAGGTTTTATACTTACAAAAATATGGAATAATTCTTTCTTAATTAATGGATATAGTGATAGTGGATGGATTAATCTATTCTGTGTATCATCACAATATCGAAATCTTGGAATAGGTTCTAAGTTATTAGAACTTGCTGAAAAAGAAATGAGAAAAATGGGAAAAAATCGTTTATACCTAGGAAGAGATTTATTGAACTATTTTCCTGGTTTACCAATTGACTTAAAGAATAATGCCGAATGGTTTGAGAAACGAGGCTTTAATCAATTAGGTAATACATGCGATTTGATAAAAATTATTAAGGATAAAAATTGTGAAAAACTATTATTGAGGAACAATACGTATACTTTTAGACTTGCTACTTTGGCTGATAAAGATGGATTATTAGAATTAATGACAAAAAATTGGCCAGGGCGTTGGAAAGAAGAAATGATTGAATATTTCAATAATGGTGGAACAGGTAGGGAATATGCTATTGCATTAGATGGAAATAAAATTTGCGCTTTTGCAAAAATGGGATTTCCACAAACTCCAGAACCACTAGAAAGCTATAGCTTAACGTGGCGTAATCGTTTCAAATCTTTAGGTGGCATAGGACCACTTGGAGTCGATGCCGATTATCGAAAAAGAAATCTTGGCTATGATATAGTTGCTTTTGCAAATAATGTCTTAATAGATAACAATGCAACTGAAATAATTATTGATTGGACTAGTTTACTTGATTTCTATCGAAAAATGGGCTTCGAAGTCTTTAAATCGTATTTATATATGACAAAAGAATTTTAAAAAATAAGAGAGAAAGGAAAAAATATGAAGAAAAGAATTTTAATTTTCGCTTTAGCTATTTTTACATTGCTAACATTAACAAGTTGTGGTAAAAAATTTACTGTAACTTTTAATGCAGATGGCGGTATACTAGCAGGTGAAGCTACTGTACAAGTAAAAAAAGGTAAAACAATTTCTGAACCTACTGCTCCAACAAGAGATGGTTATACATTTGCTGGATGGTACAATGGTGAAACTTTATTTGATTTCAATACTGCTATCACTGCTAATATCACATTAGTTGCTAAATGGACAGAAGGTACAGAAATCACTAACCCTGTAACAATCACATTCGATTCAGATGGTGGTTCTGCTGTTGCTCCTCTAACAATCCAAAAAGGTACAATTCCTACTAAACCAGCTGATCCTGTTAAAGAAGGATTCGTATTTGATTATTGGTTTGAAAAAGGAAAACTTACTAAGTTCAACTTTGGTAACAAATTACAAAGAAACGTTGAATTAGTTGCTGCATGGCGTGAATATGCTATCATTACTATTGATCTTAACTTAGGTAAATTTGAAGTTTTACCTGAACAAGAACCAGTTAGATTAGAATACGAAGTTAACTATAATGAAAATATCCACATTGATAACGATGCAACTCCTACTAGAAATGGTTTCGAATTCGGTGGATGGATGATTAATGGTGAAGTTGTTGATTTAACTACTTACAAAGTTACTGCTGACGTAACTATCACTGCAAAATGGAATCAAGTTGAAGGTAATGAATATGTAACTGTTACATTTGATATTAACGGTGGTGCAGTTGAATTTGAACCACTTGTATTATTAAAAGGTTCAGTAATTTCTAACATTGATAAATATAATCCTGGTAAAAACGCTGCTGGTGACAAATTTGATGGATGGAAATTAAATGATGAATATTTTGGTTCTACTACAGTAGTTGATCAAAATATTACATTAGTTGCTTCATGGGATAGTGGAACTCAAACAGCCGAATACAAACCTAAATGGGAACCTAACAAACAAACTGGTGGCTTCGATGGTAAAGGTATGACTGTTAAAATCTTATGTTTACCTACAGCATCATTTGACCCATTTGATCCTGGATATTCTTCATCAGATAAGAAGATTAAACAAACTCATCAACGTTTAGTTGAAAAAGAATATAATATTAGTATCGTTTATGAAGCATGGGGCGATTCTGCAAGTTGGGGTCCTGACCGTGTTGCATATATCAAAGCAAATGCAAAAGGTGAATTCCGTGCTAATGATGTTTATATCGTAAATATCACTTCTTCATGGATTCCTACATTAGTAAAAGAAGAATGTTTAGCTGAATTATATGATACAGATACAGATACTGGTATTTTCACAGAAGTTGGTTACCAAGAAGTTTCTAAAGGTGTTTACCAAGCTGGTACTTACCAACAAGCAGAAGCTGTTAACCAAGCAACGGGTTCAAGCGGTAAAGTATATGGTTATGTACAAGGTAATATTCACCCTGACCACTTTATGTATTTCAATGAAAACTTAATCAGTGAATCTGGTTTAGAAAACCCTGCTGAACTTTGGTTCAAAGGCGAATGGACATGGTCTAAGTTCGAAGAATATACTAAACAATTACAAAACTACTTAAATGGTAAGAGCACAGATACTGAAAAATACTATGCATTAGCACTTGGTTACCCAGAATTCTGGATTGGTTCTTGTGCATCTACAGGTAATGGTATTGCAACTGTTAACGGTAAAGCTGGTAGATTAAACTTAAAGAGCCCTAACGTTGTTGAACGTTTATCTGCTATTCAATCATTAGTACAAAGTGGTTCATACGATAAGAATCGTGGTGTTGCTGACGTTGCTGCTTCATTTGCACAAGGTAAAGTTGCATTCCATCATGGTGACCTTTGGTTCTTAAAAGATCCTTCTCGTTTTGACCCAACTTGGACATGGAAGATTGGTTGCGTTCCTTATCCAACTGCTAACAATGAAGGTGGTGAACCTCAATACACTACTGATTCATCTAAAGCTATTAAGGATGCAAATGGTAATCCTCTTCAAGATGCTAGCGGTCAATACATTTCTGGTATTGATATGACTAACTCTACATTCAAAGTTCCTTATACTACTACATCTTGCTACTCTGTAATCGATACAGGTGTATCTGGTGGTAAGAATGGTATCAACAACAAGATTGTATTTGCAATCATGTATGATCTATTCAGTGGTCAAGGTTCAGATCCTAAAGCTGCTCAAGTTACAGATGAACAAGCATATCGTAACTGGTTATTAACTAAGATCGGTAAAGAATTATATGCTGACGTTATTATGTCTGTTCAAGAGTGCACATACTTCGAATTAATCGATACATTAAGTATGTCAGTTGGTGGTGGTTCACACTTCGCTGGTGATGGCCTATGGAAGATTTTACCTGGTGTATGTACTGGTACTGACTCTGCACAAGCAAGCTTAGCATCTATTTATGATACATATAAGAAACAATTCAGTGATCTAGGTTACGTTGTTGCTTAATCATAAAAAGTTATAAATAAAATGGTTTATCCTTCGGGATAGACCATTTTTTTCTTTCTGTTTTCACAAAAATGTAAAGCTATAAATATAAAAACTTAAACTAAATTTTTATGTTCTTTATAAAACACTTTATAATAAAAATATGTTATAATATTAAAAGGAGGGTGTGTACTATGAACTTAGACAAAAACGAAAAAAGGTATAATTCAAAATTATTTAGATTTTTTGATTTACTATATCGATTACTTGTACTTAATATAATGACAATAATAATAAGTTTACCTATTATTACCTTTTTCCCGGCGATTGTCGCAATGGTTTCAACGTTGAAATACGATATGAGTGAAACAGGTATATTTAAACCATATTTTAGAAATTTCAAAAAATATTTTTGGAAATCATTTTGGATGGGACTTGCCTTACTTATTTGCTTTGTGGCCGGTGCATATGCATATTATTTTTGGATTAATGTTGAAACAAACCTTGCCTTTATGAAAATAATTATTCAAATTGGTATAGTAGTAATCAGTATATGTGTTTTAATATTAGTCTTATTAGTAAGTCATTTACCACAGTTAATATGTATATTTAAAGATTTACCAAACTTTCAAATTTTTAAAGTATCTTTTTATATTTCTTTTAGATACTTTTTAACTACATTGATAATGTTAATTGTAAATCTAGTAGCTTATGGTAGTTTAGTAATAATTTTAACTTTAATTTTTACATCAAAAAAAATTGATGAAGAAACTGGAAAAACTGTACTTGCTGTACACAGCAGTGTAAGAATTATGCTAGTTATTTGGACAATGATTGGTATAAGCTTACCTAAATATTTAGGATTAAGATTTACTAAACCGCTTTATTATAAATTAGAAAAAATTGATATTCCAATTTTCTTGTTTTTTATAAATAATATTAGTATTATTGTTAGTGTTATTAGAAAAATTGCTCCACCAAGCTGTGTAATTACTTTGGCAACTGGTGTTGCAACATCTCCTATTAAAAATCTTGAAACCAATTCATAGCCTATAATATCGCCTTTCATTATTTCCTTATGAAAAACATCTTCAGCTAAGGCTAGAAAGCCTATTAAACATACAAATAACACTATCCATTTAAAATACTTCTTAAAAAACTCTTTCATTTTTACCTCTTCTAATATTTTCTATTGCATTATTTATACCACAAAAGCGAGTAATTTTCAAGATAATTACTCGCTTTTGAATTTAGTTTATTCTACATTTACTCCCTTTTTAATTTGTCTATTTCCAATTAAGCCATATAATACATTATATAATGTATATAATACTATGCCTCCAAACATTAGGAATTTCATTGTTTCCTTGTTTGGTGCTTCTACGGTGTTAAATAAATTCATTATGTTTTTATTAAATAGCCCTGCAATATATAGAAGTAGAACTGTTGTTATGCTCATTGCTATAAATAGAACTATGCCATATATTACTGATTTTATTATTCTTTTGTTGTTTGATTTATGTCCTAAAATTATGCCTAAGTATCCACACATTAGTATGAATATAAATTCCAAAATTAGTATTATTGCTATTACTGCAACTACTGCGCTTGCTTTCATTTCAAGAAGTGTAGCAACTGGAGTTATTGCTTGTTTTACAAATTCAAAATTTGCCTTTGTTCCATATGCTATTACAATGCATGCAAAAATTATAGTAAATGAAAGTAGCATAAGAATTATTCCTGTTAATACTTTTGATAAGAATATTGTTCCATTTTTTACTGGCAATGTATGTGTTAAATAAGATTCATCTTTGTAAATATTTCTTATAAATCTTACCCAACATCTCATAAGCGAATTAATTACAATGCTTGCCATCATTGAAATTGCTGCCCCAGAACATATTTGTGTTATAACTGTAAACACTATTGAATTTTGAATATTGCCCATAAGCCTTGTTGCCACTGAAAAAATAAGCCCTAATATATAGAATACAAGTAGTGGTTTACACACCCATTTAAAATCATATTTCATTACTTTTCCTAACATTTAAAGTACCTCCTAAATATTTCATCTATTGAACTCTTTTCTTTTTCTCTTAGCTCATCTGCTGGTGAGGTTAATATTATTTTTCCGTCATTCATAAATATTACCTCGTCTAGAATTCGTTCTATATCTGAAATAAGATGTGTTGAGATTATCATACTTGCTCCTTCTTTAAAGTTTGATAATATTGTATCTAATATATAATCTCTTGTTGCTGGATCTACTCCTCCTAGAGGTTCGTCTAATATGTATAGGTCTACATCTCTGCTCATAACTAAAACTAATTGTAATTTTTCTTGCATACCTTTAGACATTTTAGAGATTCTCTTGTTAATATCTAGGTTTAAATCTTTTAGTAGTTTTTTAGCTTTTTCTATATTGAAGTTATCGTAAAATTCTTCAAAGTAATGAAAAACTTCTGTTATTTTCATCTCTTTATCTAAGTATGTTCTTTCTGGTAGATATGCTATTGTTTTTTTAGAATTTACCCCTGGTTTTTCTCCATTTATATATACTTCGCCTTCTGTTGGCACAAGTAGGTCATTAATTATTTTTATAAGAGTTGACTTTCCAACACCGTTTTTAC
>ERZ835980.3535-NODE-3535-length-11977-cov-2.674048_pt1 | contig 11977 bp, 6 predicted proteins | sample MGYA00519943_ERZ835980 | MGnify/ENA primary metagenome ERZ835980 (study PRJEB31850, sample SAMEA3708791) | human gut metagenome | biome: human gut; feature: human-associated habitat; material: faeces | place: China | collected 2014 ... | reverse complement strand
CAGCCGCTTTTGGAGGAAGAGGACATCGCTGATGGATTTATCTCGATGCAAAACTTCCACTTTGGACAGCATGTGCAGGAAGAACCGACGGAATCGGAGATGGATGAGATTTTCCAGCCAGCCGCACCGCAGGAAACGCCAATCGCCGAAGAGGAAGAGCCGGTATTTTTCCAGCCGCAGGAAATGCCGATGGTCGAAGAGGAGGAGCCGGTACCGTTTCACCCGGATAACATCCATCTGGAGCCGGAGCCGCCGACCGGCAGCCGCAGGGAGCAGCCGCATGAAATTATCCAGGTATCTGCCGACCGGATAGCGGCTCAGGGCATGGATTTGCAGGGCGCATCCCATTCGGTCGATGCGCCGCAGCCGGAAGAGGAAGAGCCGGAGTACATCAAACCGCCGATTGAGATTTTAAATGAGATTGAAAAACCCAACGAGAGCAACCTGCAGGAAGAGCTGCGCACCAACGCCGAAAAGCTGGTGTCCACCCTGCAAAGCTTCGGCGTGCAGACCCGCATCATCGACATTGCACGCGGACCGGCGGTCACCCGCTATGAATTGCAGCCGTCGGCAGGGGTGAAGATCAGCAAGATTACCAACCTTGCCGATGACATCGCCCTCAACCTTGCCGCATCGGGAGTCCGCATTGAGGCGCCCATCCCGAACAAACCTGCGGTGGGCATCGAGGTGCCCAACAAGGTGGTCAGCACCGTTTCCATCCGGGAGATCATCGACTCGCCGGAATTTCAGCAGGCAAAAAGCCCGCTGGCGGTGGCGCTGGGCAGAGATATTGCCGGCAAGGTCACCGTAGCGGACCTTGCCAAGATGCCACACACCCTGATTGCAGGCTCGACCGGCTCCGGTAAATCGGTCTGCATCAACTCGCTGATTGTCAGTATGCTCTACCACTCCACTCCGCAGGAGGTAAAGCTGCTGCTCATCGACCCGAAGATGGTGGAGCTGGGTATCTACAACGGCATTCCACACCTGCTCATCCCGGTGGTCACCGACCCGAAAAAGGCAGCGGGCGCACTGTCGTGGGCGGTCAACGAGATGCTCAATCGCTATCAGTTGTTTAAGGATTACAGCGTGCGGGATATGACCGGCTTTAACCGCGCGGCAGAGAAGAACGGGCTTAAACCGATGCCGCAGATTGTCATCATCATCGACGAGCTTGCCGACCTGATGATGGCAGCGCCGGGCGAGGTGGAGGATTCCATCTGTCGTCTGGCACAGATGGCGCGTGCGGCAGGAATGCACCTGGTCATTGCTACCCAGCGTCCGTCGGTGGACGTCATCACCGGTGTCATCAAGGCGAACATCCCTTCCCGCATCGCCTTTGCGGTTTCCTCTCAGATTGACTCGCGCACCATCCTCGATTCCAGCGGTGCAGAAAAACTGCTGGGCAGAGGCGATATGCTCTTTTCTCCCATCGGTTCCTCCAAACCGACCCGCGTTCAGGGCTGCTTTGTGACCGACGGGGAGGTCGAGCGCATCATCGAATTTATCAAGCAGTCCGGTCAGAAGATGACCTATGACGAGCAGATTTTGCAGGAGATTGACCGCCATGCCGTTTCCGACAACAAGAAGAAGGGCGGCAAGGACGAGGGCGGCGGATTCTCGGACGAGGACGAGATGCTGCCCAGCGCGATTGAGATTGTGGTGGAAACCGGACAGGCATCCACCTCCATGCTGCAAAGAAGACTGAAGCTGGGTTATGCGCGTGCAGCCCGCCTGATGGATGCGATGGAGGAAAAAGGTATCATCGGTCCGTTTGAAGGCAGCAAGCCCAGACAGGTGCTGATTAGCAAAGAGCGGTGGATCGAAATGAAGATGGTCGCTGCGGCAAAAGCCGAGGATGACCGCAGAAATTATTGAGATTGACAAAGCCCCTTTTTTCTAAATTTAGGAAAAGGGGCTTTGTGATTTTTTAATCATAAAAATTTTGAGTTTTCCTCTCGACAAGCAAGGGTCGATTGTGCTATATATTTATAGGCAGGACCGATCAGGATCTTGCAAAAAGCTTTTTGGAGGAGGAATCGAGATGGAAAATGTGCAGAGTAAAGAGAACCAGATCATCAGCGGCGTGATTTGGAAACAGCTGCTGATTTTCTTTTTTCCGATTGTGCTGGGCACCTTTTTTCAGCAGATCTACAACACGGCAGATGCGGTTGTCGTGGGAAGATTTGTCGGTACCGAAGCATTGGCGGCGGTGGGCGGCTCCACCAGCCAGATCATCAACCTGATTGTCGGTTTTTTTGTCGGACTTTCTTCCGGTGCAACGGTGGTCATCTCCCAGTATTATGGTGCAAGGGAGAAACAGGGACTGCAAAATGCGCTGCATACTGCGTTTGCCTTTTCGGTGGTGGGCAGCGTGGTCATCTCTGTGATTGGGATTTGGCTGTCCCCGATGATGCTTCGTTGGATGAACACCACCGAAGAGGTCATCGCACCGTCCACCACCTATCTGCGCATCTATTTTGCCGGAATCATCTTTGTCTTCATTTATAATGTAGGTTCCAGCATCCTGCGTGCGGTCGGAGATTCCCGCCGCCCGCTGTACTATCTGATTGTCTGCTGCTTTATCAATATTCTGCTGGACGTAGTCCTGGTTGTCTTTTTCCATATGGGCGTAGCGGGCGCTGCCATTGCAACGGTGTTTGCCCAGGGAGTCAGTGCGGTGCTGGTGGTGCTGGCGCTGTGCCGCTCCAAGGATATTTTCCGGCTGGAGCTCAAACAGGTACGCTTTCACCGCGATGCGTTGGAGCTGCTGCTGAAGATTGGTCTGCCGGCAGGCTTGCAGTCGGTGATGTACAGTGCGTCCAATATCATCATCCAGACCTCGCTCAACTCCTTCGGAACCAACACGATGGCGGCATGGACCGCCTATGGAAAGATCGACTCCTTCTTCTGGATGGTCATCAGTGCCTTTGGCATCTCCATCACCACCTTTGTGGGACAGAACTATGGCGCGCGCAAGTTTGGACGGATGCGTAAAAGCGTGCGCATCTGTATCGGGATGGCAATGGGCGCTTCGGTCGTCATCAGCGCAGTCTTCCTGATTTTTGGAAAGTATGTCTACCAGATGTTCACCACCGATGCCACCGTCATCGAAATCGGAATGCACATGATGACCCTGATGGCGCCGGCGTATGCAGTGTATGTCTTTATCGAGGTCTACTCGGGTGCGCTGCGCGGTACCGGCGACGTGCTGGTGCCGATGTTGATGACCTGCGGCGGTGTGTGCGTACTCAGAGTGCTGTGGGTTTGGTTCATCGTTCCGCTCAAGCCGGTCATCGACACCATCCTTTACAGCTATCCAATCTCGTGGACGCTGACAGCGCTGCTGTTCATCTTCTATTATAGAAAGAAATGCCAGCAGTTCCCGGACAGCGACGAATAACACAAAAAAGGACAGGAGGTTCTGTGAGCAGTTCGCAGAGCCTCCTTTTGATTTAAAAGAGGAGAATGAACGTTATGTCAACAAAATTGGTTTTACTTGGAACAGGGACCCCAAACGCCTGCCCGAACGCCAGCGGACCTGCCTGCGCCGTGGTGGTGGACGACCGGGCTTATCTGGTGGATTTTGGACCGGGCGTGGTGCGGCAGGCATCCAAGGCGTACTATAAGGGCATCGACCCGCTGCGACCGGACCTGCTGACCACCGCCTTCTGCACCCATCTGCACACCGACCACACGGTGGGCTATGCCGACCTCATCTTCACGCCGTGGGTGCTGGAGCGCAGCAGTCCGCTCAAGGTGTTTGGTCCCAAGGGCTTGCAGCGTATGACCGACCACCTGTTGCAGGCGTATGCGGTGGACATCGACTTTCGTCTGCATGGCTTTGAGCGAGCCAACGAGGTGGGCTATCAGGTGCAGGTGCAGGAGATACAGGAAGGCATCATCTACCGGGATGAACGGGTGCAGGTGGAGGCGTTTGCCGTCAGCCACGGCACACTGGAAAGTTATGGCTATCGTTTTGTCACACAGGATGGGGTCATCGTGGTCAGCGGGGATACCGCACCCCTGCCGGTGGTCGCCGAAAAAGCCAAGGGCTGCGACATCTTGCTGCACGAGGTCGAATATGCCGCAGGTATCCGCTGCCGCGAGGAAAAATGGCAGAAATACCACCGTGAGGTCCACACCCTCAGCACCGACCTTGCTGTCATTGCTGCACAGGCGCAGCCCAAGCTGCTGGTCACCACCCATCGCATCTACCACATGAATATCCAGGACAACACCCGGGACCTTCAGGCGCAGATGGATGTGCGGTGCGCGGCGATTTTGGAGGAAATCCGGCAGGCAGGCTATGACGGAAAGGTGGTCAACGGGCAGGATTTGGACGTATTTCCAGTATAGTACACAAAATGACGAAAATAAGGATATACTATAATGAAAAATTCTACACAGAATTGTCACAAAATATGTCACAGGATATTGTAATTGCCAAAAGAGGATGCTATACTAAATGAGAAAAAAATAGGAAAAAGCCCGGGCTTTTTCCTATTCCATTTGGAATAGGAAGGGTTCCGCCGGCTTTCCGAATTTAAAAGGAGGCATTCCAACGATGAACGGATTAAAGAAAACGCTGTCCATCATGCTGTGTGTGGCAATGATTGCAAGCGGCAGCTTCATGGCATTTGCGGAAGGGGAAAGCAATCCGCAGAATGTTACCGTTGTTGAAGGCGAAAACGGCGGTGAAAATAAAGAAGAGAACAAAGACGAGGATAAACAGCAGTCCGAGGCGCTTTTGGCAGCAACCGGTGCGCTGACAGGTCTGCCGCTGTTTGACAGCCTGACCGAGGATACCGACGCAGACGCTCTGCTGGCACAGGTGCAGGCAGCCAGAGCAGCCTACGACGCGCTGACCGAAGAGGAAAAACTGCTGGTCGAGGAAGCAAAGCTCAACAACCTGCTGGATTTGGAATTCTTCTTTGCAAACCGTCCGTCCAATACCCCTGCGGATGCTCCTGTCGATCAAGTAGTTGCTACACAGACTGAGACCGAAGCGGTAGTAGCAGGAACACAGGAAAAGCCAACCGTTGTAAATGATGCAGACGAACTGAAAGCAGCTGTTAAAGCAAGCGGCTATATCAAACTGAATGCAGATATTACAGCAAGCATTGAAATTACAAACGAAGTTCATCTGGACCTCAATGGAAAGACCCTGACCAATGAAGCAGGCAAACCTACCATTACAGTTGCAAATGGCGGTAGCCTGACTGTTGACGGAAGCGGTACAGTAGATAACGTTAGCCATGCAAAACCGGCAGTGCTCAACCAGCAGGGCGGCAAAGTGGTTTTAAGTGGAGGAAGCTACACAAGAAGCAAAGAGGATAGCAAGGAAAACTCCTTCTATAATCTCCAGAACCTGGGTACTATGACCATCAATAGCGGAGTAAGCGTAACTGCCGACGGACACTACTCTAGCTTGGTTGCAAACGGCTGGTATAATGGTAGTCAGAACACAGCGAAACAAGAAGCTAAACTGACCATCACCGGCGGTACTTTTACCGCAGGAGAAGGTAATAATGTTGTGATGATTTCTCAATCTGCTACTAATGGCGGCAAAATTGACATCAGCAATGCAACCATGACCGGCAACCTCAATTTGAGCAAAGCCGCTGAGGTAACCATCTCCGATACTACCATCACCGGCAGCATCAAAACAGCTGTGGGAGCAAATGTTGCAATCAAAGATAACTCTACCGTAACTGGCGAAGTGACTGGTGCTGGTAAAGTAACCGTTTCCACCGATAGCACTGTTGGCGACGGTCAGACCGACCCATATCCATTTGAAACCAACGGTAAGAGATATGCTACCCTTAAAGAAGCAATTAATGATGTTAAGAATGGCGGCACCATTACACTGACATCTAATGTTGATAATGCAGCGGGTATTTCTGTGCCAAGTGGAAAGAACTTTACCCTCGACTTCAACGGAAAAACATACACACTGAAAGACCCGGGCGCAGGTTCTGCCGGAACAGAAAGCAATGGTTTCCAGTTGCTGAAAGATTCTACCATCACCTTTAAAAATGGTACCATTAAGGTTGCTCCGGGCAATAGCAGCATTAAGCGTATCATCCAGAACTATGCAAATCTGACTTTGGAAAATATGCAGATTTATGCAGCTAATCAGGTGGGTGGAGAAGACTATCCGCTGAGCTTCAACAATGGCAACATTGTTTTCAAGGGCAACACCAGCATCATTACAAGCAGTGATAGTAATATTGCGTTTGATGTTTGTAAATTTAGCAGTTACCCAAGTACAACCGTTACATTTGACGAAAGCTATACCGGAACCATCAATGGAAAAATTGTCTATGATGCAACAGATGCTAACACCCATAAGCTGACCATCAAAGGCAACGGCACCCTCGGCAAGATTGAGGCTTCTTCTGGAAGCGAAAGTGCAGCTAAGGATGCTATTGAAGTTTCCGGCGGCAGATTCACTGCACCGGTGAATAAAGACTACCTTGCTCCGGGATACAACTTTGAACTGAAGAGCAATGACGGAACCTACAGCTACTACCCGACCCTGGATGCTGCAAAAGAAGCGGCAAAGGTTTATGGAGGTACCATTACCAATCTGAATGATAACACCACAACGGTTGTTCCACCAAGCCCGAACGCACCGGAAAAACCAAATGGCAGCACCGGCAGCACCGGCAGCAGCTCGACTGTTCAGCAGATGGAAGAGCGCGAAAAACCGGACCCGGCAGACAAGAAGGCTATGGAAGAGTACAACTTCTGGATGCAGGTGAAATCTAAAATCCGCGCTACCGCAGAGGGCAAGACCCTGCGCATCACCGTTAAGGAAGGCATCGAGTATATGCCGGCAAGCGTGATGCAGACTCTGTACGAGTGCAAGGTTGGCATTACCCTGTACTGGGACGGCGTGACCATCGAAATTCCGGTCGGCAAAGCACAGCCAAAACAGGCTCTGCGCGTCTACTGGACCAAGACCAAACTGATGGATTTGTACAACGCATAAGTAAATAAAAAAAGGGAACCGAGCAATCGGTTCCCTTTTTGGTTTGATTTGCTATTCCACCAGCAGGCGCTTTTCCAGCTCCAGGTCGGGTGTGACATAGGCGGTCTGGTAGCTGACATAGATGACCATGCCGGGCTTTGCACCGCGCGGTTTTTTGACATTTTTAATAAGGGTGTAGTCGACCGGCACCTGCGCGGAGTCGGCGGCTTTGGAGTTGGCTGCTGCCAGAATGGCTGCCTGATGCAGGGTGCTGTCGGGAATCTCCCTGCCTTCGCTGAGCACCACCGTATGGGAGCCGGGGATGTTTTTGGTGTGGAACCACATATCCCGACCATGGGCTTCCTTGAGGGTGAGTTGGTCGTTTTGCAGGTTGTTGCGTCCGACCAGAATGGTGAAGCCGTCGTCGGATAGGTAGCGCTTGGGTGCAAGGCGGGCTTCCTTGCCTTTTTTGGCAGAAGGTCCCTTGCGGCGCAGGTAACCCTGTTCCACCAGCTCGCTGCGGATGGCAGAAAGCTCGTCGTTGGTCTGGGCGCGGGTGAGCGCATCAAACACCGAGTCGATGTATTCGGCTTCCTGCTGACCTTCCTCAATCAGCTGGCGCAGCTTTTTCTCGGCAGTGTCTGCTTTGCGGTATTCGCCGTAGTATTTCTGCGCGTTTTGGGACGGCGTTTTGCGCGGGTCCAGCGGGATGGTGATTTCGGCTTGCTGCTCGTCATAGAAGTTGACCACCGTCGCTGCGCGGTCGCCCTTCTGGATGGAGTAGAGGTTGGCGCTGATGAGGTCGCCGTACATCTTCCAGCGTTCACGGTCGGCGCAGTCCTCCAGCTCCTTGTGCTGCAACGCAAGCTTGCGGGCGATGCGGTCGGAGGTGTTCGCCAGAATTTTGAGCAGGTCGGCGCTGCGGTGGCGCATCCGCTGGATGCTGTCCCGCTGGGTGTAGAAGTCGTCGAGCAGCTGGCTGTAAGTCGGATAGGTTCGGGTGAACATCATGCCGCCGTACTGGTGGATGTCCATGAAGGAAAAATCCACCGGCTTTTTGCGGGAGTCGATGACGCTGGTGGGGGTGCCGGTGTAATTTTTTGCCAGCTCAATCACCCGCGCCAGAAAGAAGCGCAGGCGGTCGAAGTGGTCGGAGGTCATCTCGGAGATGACCCGGTCGTCGCCGGTAAAGACGTAGTTTGCAATTTCGCGGCAGACGATGGGGGACACGCCCTGCACCGCAGCCAGCAGCGCTTTGGAAAGCGGGGTGTCCTTGCCCTGGCGCAGCCGCTCCTCGACCTGCTGCGGGGTGCAGTCGATCAAATCCAGCTTGTCCTGCGCAGGCGGCAGGGTGTAGCGGACGCCGGGTAAAATCGGGCGCACCGAGGACATGGTGTCGTCGATGCGTTTGATTGAGTCGATGACCCTGCCGTCCTCGCCGATGAGGATGATGTTGGAATGTCTGCCCATGATTTCGACCGCGACGGTCAGTTCAATCAGGTCACCCATCTCGTTGCGGGTTTCAAAAATCAGGTGCAGGATGCGGTCCAGCCCGATCTGCTCTAAGCGCAGCAGCTTGGCGCTGCCCAGATATTTGCGCATCAGCATACAGAACATCGGCGGAGCCTTCGGGTTTTCAAAGGATGCGCCGGTCAGGTGCAGCCGCGGGCTGTCCGCTCCGGCAGAAAGATACAGCTTGACGCTGCGCGCGCCGTCTGCGGTGGGCTGCGGCAGACGCAGGATGAAGATCATCTCCTCGCGGGAGATCTGGTGTATTTTATCAATGCGTGCGCCAATCAGCACACCTTCCAGCTCGTGGCGGATCTGGCGCAGCAGGGTACCATCCAATGCCATGGAAATCCTCCTTTCAAAAGGGGCGGGTGAAAAAAATTTTGTTCCAGTACAAACTTGATAAAGTTCTGGATGAAGTTATCGGCTACGATACAACATTATACCACAAAATGGGAAGGAAGGCGATAAAAGAATGGGGATTTGCAAAGAAATGAAAAATTGTAAAGCGTTTCCTGCATTTTTGCGAAAAAACGCAGGAAACGTGGAACCGCCGCGGGAAAACAAGTCGCATTGACAAAGGGAAAAGACAGGTGTATAATAAGAACAAATCATTTACAGGAAACAGAATCACCTCGTGCGAAAAAAACTTTCATTCCTGCAAAAAGCAGAACAGCTCTTTTTATCTAAGACATCTTCTACAATCAACATAATCCTTCCAAAATATCTTTGCAGAAAGGGGATTTTTCTGCAAAGAACAAAACGCCCTCTGTCTGACAGGCAGAGGGCGTTTTGTTTATTTGGTCAGGGTGCCGTTGGAAGTTTGCACCAGCAGCAACAGCTGTTCCTCGGCGCCGGTGGCGGTGTTGACATAGCACAGCACCCGGTCGCCGGTGGAGGAGGTGCAGAAAAATTCGTACACCGCCGCTTCGTTTTTGCCGGAGGTGGGGATGAGGGCAGGGCGTACACTGTCCACCGTCAGCAGGGGACTGACCGACTGCTGCGCCTGCTCGGGAGAAAGCTGTGGGGAAGGCAGCTGCCGCTGGTGGTGGTTGACCAGATAGCCGCGGGCATCCAGACCGAGGACGCTGCCGTCCTGCAAGGAAATCTCCACCTTGATGAGGTCGGTGTAGCAGATGGTCTGGGTGGCAGGGTCGAGGTAGGCAAAGTTGAGGGTCATCACCCCGTCGGTGGTTTCATAGTAGGTGTCCTTCATCGAGGAGTAGCCCTGTGCCTGCAAAAACTGCTGGGCTTTGTCCACCGCCTGCTGGTAGGAAAGGCGGGCGGTCAGCGCCTCGGGCTTGGCTGTGACCAGATAGCACAGAAAGCCGCCCTGACGGGTGATGGCAACCGAGTTGTTTTTGCCGTCGTGCAGCACATAGCAGGGCAGGACAGAATCCTCCCGGCGCAGCTGCGGCAGAGGGCGGTCGGTCACACGGGAGGCGATGGCTTTTGCCTGCTCGGGTGTGATGGCGGGCTTGTCCTGGGTCATCTGCGGCGTTTTTTCCAGCAGGTGGTCGGAGAAAGGTCCGTCGTAGATGAGGGTGGGATAGCCAGTGAAGCTGTCCTCCAGCTGGCGCAGGCGGTCGTCGCCGTCGGCGTGGACGGTAAAGGCGGCAGGGTTTTGCTCGGACGCTTGCAGCTGCTCGATGGTCAGGCTGCCGTTTTGCAGCGAGCAGGCAAGGTCATCCAGCTGGACGCTCAGGCGGTCGGCATATTCGCGCAAGGAGGCAAAGCTGCTGCGCTCCTCCTCGGTGAGCGTCGAGCCATTGGCAGTCTTGCGGGAAAGGTACATGGCATAGTCGCCCGCCTGCGATAAAAATTTGTTGGTGGCAGACAGGGTGGACTCCAGCGGCAGGGCGGACAGGGAGGATTTTGCGGCGGCGGATTCCTTCCACAGGCGGGCGCAAATCTGCGAAAGCTGCGAGCTGCTGCCGGAGTACATCCCCTTGACCAGGTCGTCGGAGAGGTTTGCCAGATTGTCGGCGGCAGAATCGGCGGCGCGGCAGTAGGTGTTCTGCAAGGCGGTGCGGTAGGTGCGCGCACTCAGGTGGCTGTATGCTGCCCAGACGCCAAGGATGATGGAAAGGGCAAGCATCAGCGTAACGAGAATTTTGTAGTAAAGTGGGCTGACCGGGGTATCTTTTTGATTCATGGGAGCTTTCCTGCCTTTCAAAGTAACGTTTCCTCATCAGTGTGAACAGAAATACAGCGGAATATACAGGAAATCCGCCGAAAAATCGAAAGAAAGTGAAAAGCGGTTGACAAACATTCTCCAGTCATTTATAATAAAATTGTACATTTTATGCGTGCGTTTTTAGTGATATTAAACATAATCCCGTTAAACTGAACAATATTAGACAAAACGGAGGATAAATGTTTATGAACGGAAATTTATATGAAGAACGAGGCGAGGACAGACGCATCCGCAAAAGCAAAAAAGCGTTGCAGGAGGCACTGATTCGACTGCTGAGCAAAAAGAGCATCGGGGAAATCACCATCAAGGAGCTGACCGACGAGGCGGACGTACACCGCGGCACCTTTTACCACCACTATGCCGACGCGATGGATTTGAAGGTGCAGACCGAGCGGGAGATTGCCGAGCAGCTGACCGAAATCTTGAGCAGTGTGCCGCAAAGCAGACTGGAGCAGGGACCTTACCCGCTGCTGGTGCGGGTGCTGGAATATCTGGAGGACAACCGCGAGATTGCCAAGATGCTGGCAAGCGAGCACGGCGCACCGTGGCTGATGGAAGAGCTGTGTGCAGGCATCAGCGAGCGGTGTTTGGGAGCGCAGCTGTTTGGAGAGCAGCTCAAGTACGGCAGCCGGTTTTGTGCAGCGGGACTGCGGGAGATGCTGACCAGCTGGGTGGAGGACGGGATGCGGATGGCGCCCGGCGAGATGGCACGCATCATGGAGCGGATGATGGGCAGCCAAAGCCCGACCGCGATGAGCCGATAAGAATTCATACAATAGAGTGACAGCAGTGGGGAAGCAGACGGAAAAAAGGGTCTGCGTTTATTTTTACACTAAAATATATAATTATTCTTTTTAGAGTGTGTTTTATTCATATAAAAAATAGGGAAAAAGTAGGATAAAAGACAAACAGAACGCACAGTGTAGCGTAATATAACGGGAAAAAAGCAAAGCATCAAGCGAGAGATGCAAAAAAATACAAAAAGAGTAGTTTGTAACCAAAATGAAATATTTGACCTCAAAAACCCCGGGCGGCAGGAGAAAAAGAGCCGTTTTTTTAATCAAAATGTAAAAAATATTGAGAAGTGCGACAAAATTACAGAGAAGTGTTGACTAAACTGTATTGCAGCCTTTACCAATTTGAGATAGAATAATAGCAGACGAAAGCGGGTGTGTGGAGCACCCGCGGACGTCAAAAAACACAAGGGTTGAATTTGAATAAATATTCAACCTAATTTTATTTTAGGAGGAAGAAAGACTATGAAAAAAGTACTTTCCGTAGCACTGGCTTCTGCT
>ERZ835980.3531-NODE-3531-length-11987-cov-4.342524_pt1 | contig 11987 bp, 7 predicted proteins | sample MGYA00519943_ERZ835980 | MGnify/ENA primary metagenome ERZ835980 (study PRJEB31850, sample SAMEA3708791) | human gut metagenome | biome: human gut; feature: human-associated habitat; material: faeces | place: China | collected 2014 ... | reverse complement strand
TGTGCCGCCGCGAGCATATCGTCAATGCTCACGCCGTAGCCCTTGGCGGGGTCGGAGAGCAGCACGTGCGTCACCGCGCCGATGAGTCTGCCGTCCTGCAGGATGGGGCTGCCGCTCATGCCCTGCACGATGCCGCCGGTCGCCGCGAGCAGCGCGGGGTCTGTGACGGTGATGGCAAAGCGCGTGCTCGCCCCGTCGTGATAGACCCGCGTGATGTTCACGGTGTACGCCTGCACGGTGTCGCCCGCGACCGTGGACAGGATGGTCGCGCTGCCGGTCCTGACCGCGCTTGCGGGCGCGGTCTCGACAGGCGTGCCGTCCGGCGGCGCGTCGAGCGTGCCGAAGATACCGAACAGGCCGTTGCGCTCGATCGCACCGATGCGGTCGGCGGCATCAAAGCTGCCGACCAGTTCACCGGCCGTGCCGTGCCCGCCCGGACGCACATCCGCAACGACGGCCGAGAGCACGCTGCCGTCGCGCAGCGGCATGAGCGCACCGCTCGTCTCGTCCGCGATGCCGTGGCCGAGCGCGCCGTAGCGCCCCGTGGACGGATCGTAGTACGTGAGCGTGCCGACGCCGGTCACACCGTCGCGCAGCCAGAGCCCGAGCTGCCGCGTGCCGTCGGGCATAACGGCGGGCGTGACCGCAGCCGTGATCTCGGCACCACCGCGCCGGACGGTCACGCTCACGGTGTCCCCCGCTGCGTCGAGCGCCGCCAGAAAGTCCGCCGACGACACGATCTCCCGCCCGTCCATGCGGCAGATCACGTCGCCGGGGCGCAGCCCCGCGTCCTTTGCGGGCGTGCACGTGCCGCCGGGCGTGTCCACCTCGGCCAGATCCGCCACGAGCACGCCTGCCGTGGTCATCTGGATGCCGACCGCCTGACCGAGCGGCACAAGTGACGCCGCCTGTACAGCCACGCCCATGCAAAATGCAAACGCAAGCGCGAGCAAGGCCGTGCGGCACAGTCTCCTTGGTTTTGTCTGCAAAAAATCCCCCCTTTTTGCGTGCAGTATCAGTATGCCGGCTTTCGGGCAAAATAGCGGCGGAACATTCTTGCTCGTTTGCCTGTGCGGGCGCAAATGCCTGCGGCGGCGCGCATACGATGTACGGAACCAGCTTTGGTAATTCGATGCATCGGAGGAATTTTCATGACACAAACCCTGAAAGCGGGCGACCGCGGCGCACTCGTGGCGCTGCTGCAGCTCGCGCTTGAACGCGCGGGACAGATGCCGGGCGCGCTCGACGGCATCTTCGGCGCACAGACCGCAGCGGCCGTGCGCGCGTTTCAGGCGGCAAACGCCCTCGTGCCGGACGGCATCGCGGGCGCACAGACGCACCGCGCGCTGCTGCCGTATTACACGGGCTTCGTTTTGCGCACCGTGCGCGCGGGCGACACATTCTCCGCCCTCGCGCAGCAGTACGGCACGAGCGTGGAGGCCATTCGGCTGGCCAACCCCTACCTCGACCCGGAGCGTCTGCCGATCGGCCGGGCAGTGACCGTGCCGCTGCCGTTTCCGGTCACGCCGGTGCGCATCCCGTACTCCTCGGCGCTCATCGGCTATGTGGTGCGCGGGCTGGCTGCGCGCTATCCCACGCTTGCGATCGGGGAATTCGGGCGCAGCGTGCTCGGAAAGCCGCTGTGGTATCTGACGCTCGGCAGTGGCGAAAAATGCGTGTTCTATAACGCCGCACACCACGCCAACGAGTGGATCACGACGCCTCTGCTGCTCACGTTCTGCGAGCAGCTCTGCGCCCGGCTTGGCGACGGCGGTGAGCTTGGCGGACAGGACATCCGCGCGCTGCTGCGGCAGGTCACGCTCGTGCTCGCTCCGGCGGTCGACCCGGACGGCATCGACCTTGTGACCGGCGCACTCAGCCGCGAGCGCACCGATGCCGCGCACACACTCGCGCAGAATTACCCCGCCATCCCCTTCCCGTCCGGCTGGAAGGCGAACATCCGCGGCATCGACCTCAACCTCCAGTACCCCGCCGGATGGAGCACCGCGCGCGAGATCAAATTCGCCGCCGGCTACACGCGCCCCGGACCGCGCGACTATGTCGGCCCGGCGCCGCTGACAGCGCCAGAGAGTCTCGCCATGTACGGCTTCACGCGCGCGCTCGACCCGCAGCTCACCCTGTCGTACCACACGCAGGGGCGCGTGATCTACTGGCAGTACGACGGCTATGACGTGCCCGGCAGCAAGGCCATCGCCGAGCGCTTTGCCGCCGCGAGCGGCTATGCCGTGGCCGAGACGCCCTACGCAGCCGGCCACGCGGGCTACAAGGACTGGTTCATTCAGGACTTCCGCCGCCCCGCCTTCACGATCGAGGCGGGCAGCGGCGAAAATCCCCTGCCGCTCAGTCAGTTTCCGGACATCTGGTCGGATAATCTCGGCATCCTCCTCGGCGGAATGGCCGCCGTTTTGTGACACACGCGAGCTCTTGCATCCGGACGGCACACATGACACAGCTTGCCTGTTTTTCGGCAAAATATGTGTGCTGGACGGCAAAACCGCGCCAAAACGCAAAAAACGCCGTCTCCCAACAGGGAGACGGCGTTTTCATTGTTGCTCATGTGTCGCTCTCAGACTGCGGCATCGGCGCGGTGACCTCCGTGCGCGTGACACCCTTGGAGAACGTCAGGCTCTTGAGGATGGTCGAAAAATCGTTGGACATGCTGCGGTAGAGATCCGCATTTTCGTTGGCAAACTGCACATCGGTCGGCAGCTCGGCAATGAGGTTGTAGTTCGCCCCGTCGACCGTCAGGCCGCAGATGGCCTGATACTCCGGCAGCTCGGTATAGTCATAATCGGTGGGAAAAACCTCGAGCATGAACAAAAAGCCGCCGAGCCCGTTGTCATGATCGGTCTTTTCGTAAAAGCCGACGTAATAGCCGCCGTCGTTCGCGCCGCACTCGGTCACGTAATGATCGCCCCAGCTGGCGGGCAGCGTGATGGAAAAATACCCGCCCTTACCGTTGTCATACGTCGGGCAGAGCGTGATGTCCTTCGCCTCGGCCTGTGCATCTGCCGCCTTCTGGCCGCCGCAGGCAGTCAGCGCCAGCGCCAGTGCCAATATGAGCACCGCAATGCTTCGTTTCATGCAGATTGCTCCTTTCCGCGTCTTGTATAGAGATAGTATACGCCATCGGCCGGCACGTGTAAAGCCCTGCGCGCCGCGGCGCACGGCGTGCAAAAAGAAGCACGCCAGAAATATCTGACGTGCTCCTGCGAAAAAGGTTCCGGATTTTTTATGCCGCGGCAGCTGCGCTGCGCTTGCGAAAAACGATCTGCAGCACAACGACGATCACGATCGCCGCGATACCGACAAGGTCGGTCATAAGCCTGGGGTCGATCAGGCACAGGCCGCCTGCGGCAAGCAGGATACGCTGCCACCAGGGTGCGCGTGTGACGACATAGCCCTCGAGCGCGGCGGCGATACCGAAGATGCCGAGGCAGGACGAGATGATGACCTGAACTGCGGCGAGCACGCCCTGATCCATGAGCAGCATGGACGGGTTCATCGCAAACATGTACGGCACGATGAACGCCGCAATGGCGAGCTTTGTCGCATTGATACCTGTCTTCATGGGGTCGGACTTGGCGATGGCAGAGCCGGCATAGGCAGCCAGCGCGACCGGCGGCGTGATGTCGGCGACGATGCCGAAGTAGAACACGAAGAAGTGCGCCGCGATCTTCGGAATGCCGAGCGTGATAAGGATCGGCGCGCAGGTCGAGGCCATGATGCAGTAGTTTGCAGTCGTGGGCACGCCCATGCCGAGCACGATGCAGCAGAGCATGGTCAAAAACAGCGCCAGCAGCAGCGAGAGCGTCGGGTTCGGGATCTTGCTGCTCAGAGCGACGACGCCGCTGATGAGCTTGGACGCCAGACCCGTGACGGTGATGCAGCCCGCGATCATGCCGGCCATGGAGCAGGCCACGGCGACCGTGATGCTGCCCTTGCCGCCGGCCTCAAGCGCCTCGAGGATCATCAGGCCGGTCTTTTTGACGGCGATGCCGGCGGCGCTGCCGGTCTTGGTCTCCTTTGCCTCGGCCGCAGCGTCGCGGATCGTACCGACAAGGCTCACGGCGATGGAGATGAGGATGGCGATGGAGGCCGCATACTGCAGCGAGCGGATGTTTGCCGTGACCACCCAGATCAAGAACACGAGCGGCAGCAGCAGATAGACATTGCGCATGAGGTACTTGAAGCGGGGCAGCTCCGAGCGCGGGATGCCGCGCAGGCCGAGCTTCTTGGCCTCCAGATGCACGGAGATGAAGATGCCGCCGAAGTACAGCACGGCAGGCAGGATCGCCCAGAGGGTGACCTGACCGTAGGTGACATTCATGTATTCGGCCATCAGGAACGCGGCCGCGCCCATGATGGGCGGCATGATCTGGCCGCCGGTGGAGGCCGCCGCCTCGACCGCGCCGGCGAATTCGGGCTTGTAGCCGGTGCGCTTCATCATCGGGATCGTGACCGAGCCCGTGGTGACGGTGTTGCCGACGGAAGAGCCGGACACCATGCCGCACAGTGCAGACGAGATGACCGCGACCTTGGCCGGGCCGCCGGAGGTCCAGCCGGCAATGGCATTGGCGAGATCAATGAAGAAGCTGGAGATGCCGGTGCGCTCCAGAAATGCGCCGAAGATGATGAACACCGCGATAAACTTCGCACACACCTGCACGGGCGTGCTCAGCACGCCGGACGTGCCGAAAAAGAGCGTGTAGATCACGCGGCCGAGCACCTGATCAAACGTCTGGCCGCCCTTGAGCATACTCACGAACGTGTATACGAGCAGCGCGCCGACGACCACAAGGATCGGTACGCCGACACAGCGACGGCAGAGCTCGGCAAGCGTCAGAATGCCGGCCACGCCGACAGCGATGAGAAACGGCGTCATCTTGGCGGCGCTGGTGAGCGTCTTGATGAGCGTATCGTAGTTAAAGCAGTAGTAGAAAAACGCAGCCGCGCCGATGACCATGATGACGATGTCATACCACGGCAGGCGATTGACGTGCACGTGCTTCTTGCTGGCGGGGTAGGTCAGATAGCCCATGATGATGATCAGGCCGAGGAATGCCGTCAGGCGCACCTCGAGCGCGGCGGTGCTGAACAGGGTCGACCAGATGCAGTAGACCGAGAACAGCGCCATGACGACGGAAATGACAATCTTGGGCTTGCCCGCCCAGATGCGGGTGGCAGACTCGCGGTCATACTTGCGCATGACGGCGTCCATATCCTCCTGCAGAGAAGCGGCTTCCGCAGCGGCTGCGGTCTTTTTGGTGTCAGACATATAAGAGGAAACCTCCGTTCCGGGTAGAATGGAAAAACTACGGCGTCAGGGGTACTGACGCCGTAGCGAACGTTTACGGGATGCGGCGCATCACCGGGTCAGGCATCAATAGGTGCCGGCCTTGATGGTGGCGGCGGTGTAGTACGGGGACGCGGACAGCAGGGACTGCACGTGGCTGTCGTCGAGGCTGACAAGGTAGACATTACCGGCAGTGGCGAGGTCGGTGATGGCCGTGGTGGGCGCACCGGCGACGATGAACGCGGCGTCGATCTTGCCGTCCTTCAGGCTCTCGGCGCTGTCGCCGAAGCTCTGGTACACGGCGGAGATATCGCTCTCCTTGAGGTCATAGGCGTTGAGCACGTCAATGGCGTTGAAGTACACGCCGGAGCCGGCTGCGCCGATGGAGACCTTCTTGCCGGCGAGGTCGGCAACGGTCTTGATGTCAGGGTTGGTGGTGACGATCTGCACCTGCTCCTGATACAGCTGGGCAACGACGGAGAAGCCGGTGACCGGGCTCTCGAACAGGCGCTGGCCGTTGTAGGCATAGTTCATAACGTCGCTCTGCACGAAGGCGATCTGGACGTTGCCGTTGGTCAGGTCCTCAACGTTGGCCTGAGAGCCGCCGGAGGTGAGCGCCGTGACCTTGCAGTCGGAGTTGGTGGAGACGTAGTTGGCCAGCACGCTACCGAAGCCGTAGTACGTGCCGGTGTCGCCGCCGGTGCCGAAGCTGAGCGCAGCGGCGGTGCCGGTGCCGGCGCCGTCCTTGACCGCGTCAACCTTGAGGCCCTTCTCCTCGAAATACTTGGCAGCGCCGGGGTGATACGGCACGCCCTTGACCGAGGCGGCAGCCTCGAGGTTCAGCTCTGCGCCCTTGCCGTGCTGAGCGGCGATGGCGTCGAGGTTATTGAAGATGGTGGACACGAACGCATAGATCTGGTCGGTCGGAACATCGTCACGCGCGATGACGACTGCGCCGACGGAGACGGTGCTGGTGTCGACCTTGGCCGTGGATCCGGAATCGTCTTTTTTGTTGGTGTCGCCGCCGCCGCAGGCGCACAGCGCAAACACCATGACGAGGGCCAGAGCCAGCGCCACGATTTTGTTGAACTTCATAATGGTTTCTCTCCTTTTTGAAATTTTCCTCTTCAGAAGATTCAATATGCGTTCATTATACCTGCGTGAAGCGTAAATTTCAAGCAAAAAATGAAACTTTGGCACGCTCGATGTGCAAAATCTTTCACGCATTAGTGAAATTATGATACAAATCGCCACATCTTGCGCCTTTTGGGCAAATTTTCCCTCATCGGGTACAAGATACCTTTTCCATACAGAAAAAGGTCCGGTCTGTGCAGTTTTTGCACAGACCGGACTCGGGGTTGTATGCACTTATTCGTCCTTGTCGGAAGCCGGATCGGGCTGCACGAGCACACGCTCGACGCGGCGGCCGTCCATGGCCAGGACTGTGACGGTGAGATTTTCGTACCGGAAGCTGTCACCCGGCTTCGGGAACGTGCCGAAGCGCTCGAGCGTCCAGCCGCCGACGGTGGCGCTGTCGGCGTCGTCCAAGGCGTCCTCATTCCAGCCGAGCAGCTCAAGAAAGTCCGAGATCGTCATGTCGCCGTCGAGCTCATATCCTCCGTCGGAGCGCGCAACGACCTCGCGCTCGACCTCATCGGTCTCATCCCAGATGTCGCCGACGAGCTCCTCGAGCACGTCCTCCATCGTGATGACGCCGAGCGTGCCGCCGTATTCGTCCGTGACGACGGCGAGGTGCTTCTGCTCGCGGCGGAGCTTTGCCAGCACGTCGGGCAGGCGCGTGGTCTTGTAGACAAAGCACGGCGGGATGAGCTGCGCACGCAGATCCTCCGGACGGCCGTCCATCATGGCCTTGAAAAAGCGGTTGAGGTACAAAAATCCGATGATATTGTCCACACTGTCGGAGTAGACCGGCAGGCGGGAATACGTCGATTCGTCGATGACGCGCATGATCTCGTCCCAGTCGTCGTCGATGTCGATGGCGACCATGTCGACGCGGGCGGTCATGGCCTCGCTCGCGCTGACGTCGGAAAAGTCGAGCGCGGAGCGCAGCAGCTCGCTGCGGTCCTCGTCGAGCACGTCCTCGTCCTCGGCAGTCTCGATGATCGACTGCAGCTCCTGCGAGGCAGCCTCCTCCGGATCGCCGTCACCGGTGTCGCCGCGCAGCGGGCGCGTGATCAGGTGCACGAGACCGACCACGAGCCAGATCACGGGATAGAGCACGATCGACAGCGCGCGGATGACATAGGCGTTGCGCAGGGCGATGCCGTTGGCGTTTTGCTTGGCGACGATCTTCGGCATCGTCTCGCCGAAAATGATGACCAGCAGCGTCAGCACGACCGTGGACACCCACGTCCACTGTTCGCCCGCGAGCAGGATCACGATCACGGAGCCGAGCGACGACGAGGCGATGTTGACCAGATTGTTGCCGATGAGAATGGCGCTCAGGGCGCTATCATAGTGGTCGAGGATGCCGACGGCTGCCCTGGCACGGCGGCTGCCGTCCTCGGCGGCGTTTTCCAGCCGCAGACGGTTGGCCGACGAATAGGACATCTCCGACGCGGAGAAGAACGCGGACAGCGCGATCAGCACGACGAGCGCAACAAAATACCACACGATGCTCATGCCGGCTCGCCCCCTTTCTCCGGGGCGGCCTCAGCGGCCGCAGCCTCGTCCGGCTCCTCCGGCAGCAGGCGCACGATGAGCTTGACGATGCGCTTCTGGCGCATATCGGAGATGCGCACGTCGAGCCGGTGATAGCGGAAGCCCTCCCGCTCGCGCGGGATGTAGGAAAACTGCTCGTATGTCCACTCGCCGAGCAGCTTGTAGCACAGCTCCTCGTCGTCCTCTGGGTCGGTGTAGTCGAGGCGGTCGAACACCTCGCCGACGGTCATCTCGGCATCGACCTCATAGCGGCCGCCGCCGAGCGGCACGAACGACTCCTCAACAACGTCGTCCTCGTCCCAGATCTCGCCGACGAGCTCCTCAACGATGTCCTCCACGGTGACAATGCCGAGCGTGCCGCCGTAGTTATCGGTGACGATGGCGAGATTTGCCTTGCGGCGGCTGAGCTCGGGCAGCACCTCGGCGATGAGCGTGCTCTGGTGCACGAACACCGGCTCGTCAAGCAGCGGACGGATGTCCACGGCCTTGCCGCCGGCTTTGATGCAGGCCTTGATGTATTTGCGGATCTGCAGGATGCCGATGACATTGTCCACACTGTCGGCGTACACGGGCAGGCGGCTGTGGCGCTGCTCGCGCACGTAGGCAAGGATCTCCTCCGGCGGGTCGTCCACATCCACGGCGGCGACATCGACACGCGCCGTGATGACGCTCTCGACCGGCACCTCGGCAAACGACAGGGCCGAGCTCATGAGCTCGCCGCGCTCGGCGGTCAGCTCTCCGTCGTCGGTCATGTTCTCGATGATATCGGCCAGCTCATCCTCCGTCACGGTCACGGCGGGCTCGCCGCGGATGCAGCGGGCGGCAGCATTGCCGATGGCGGTGAGCAGCACGGACAGGGGCTGAAAGAGCACCATGAAAAACCGCAGCGAACGCGCCGTGGCCATGGCCAGACGCTCTGCGTATTTCTTGGCGATGCTTTTCGGCAGCATCTCCCCGGCGAAGAACACGACCACGGTCGTGACCAGCGTCGCAGCGGTGACCGCCCACATACCCCACATCCGCTGCACGGCCACGGTCACGATCGTCGCGATCGTCAGGTGCAGGATGTTCGTGCCGATCAGCAGCGTCGTGATCGCCTGATCGAAGTGATCGAGCACGTACAGCGCCTGACCGGCGCGGCGGTTGCCGTGGTCAGCGGCGGCTTTGAGCCGGATGCGGCTCGCGGATGAAAAAGCTGTCTCCATGATGGCGAAATAGGCCGCACCAAGGAGCAGCACGATGATAACAGGCAAAAGATTCCATAAATCCTGCTTAGGGCCAGCGTCCATTGCGGATCATCACACTCCTGAGTTGTCTCCCCGCCCGGTGCCTATCCGGGGCGGGAAATAAATTAGCGATTAGTATACCATATAATGCCCGCCGCGTCAACGCGTTTTCTCCTCCGTGACGGCGACATTTCCCTGCCCCGCGAGGGATCGCAGCTCCTCGACGAGCGCAGGATGCACGCAGCAGCGCGCAGCGGCGCGACGGCCTGTGTCCTCAAAGACGAGCACGAGCTGCTCGTCGCCGGGGAACATTTGCAGGATCAGCTCGATGCGCCTGACGGCCGGGTGCTCCTTATCCGGCAGCCGCACCCAGAGCCGGTGCCGCTTCGGCACCTCGGGCCGGGGCGGCGGGTCGCGGCGCGGCGGCATGCGCAGTGTCTCAAGTCCCTGCTCGCTGAGCGGCAGGACCTGATCCGCCACGAGCTGAGGGTCGGATTCGTCGCGCGTCGAGATGCGCCCCGAAACGAACAGCGCGGGCGTCTCCTGCGCGAGCAGGTCGCGGCAGGCATCGAGCGCAGGCGAAAAGACGATGACCTCCATGCTGCCGCTGTCGTCCTCGAGCTGGAGGTAGGCCATGCGCGTGTTTTTGCGCGTGGCACGCTCGCGGCTGGCAGTACAGATGCCGGCGATGACCACACGCTGCCCGTCACGGTAGCGGTGCGGGGCGGCATCCGGCGCGTGAAAGCTCGCCAGAATGTCGCCCATGGGCGCGGCCTTCGCCTGCTGCGCAAGGGCGCGGTACGCATCCATCGGGTGACCGGTGAGATAGAGACCGGTGGTCTCGCGCTCCATGGCCATGAGCTCGGCGCGGGTGAACTCCTCCACGTCCGGCAGCACGAGCTGTGCCGTGTCGGCGGGCTCTCCCCCGTCATCCGGCGTGCTGAAGAGGTTCATCTGGCCGGTGAGGTTCATGCGGCTCTCGCTCGCGGCACCGCCCAGCACGCGGTCGACCGACTGCATGAGCGCCTTGCGCTTATAGCCCATGCGGTCAAAGCAGCCGGCGCGGATGAGGCTCTCGGCGGCGCGGCGGTTGAGATCGTGCCCGTTCATGCGGCGGCAGAATTCGTCAAACGCCGTGAACGGCCCGCCGATCTCCCGCTCGCGCATGAGCGCCTGAATGAGTCCGCGCCCCACGCCCTTGATGGCCACGAGACCAAAGCGCAGGTCGCCGTTTTCCACGGTGAAGTCGGCGTCGGACGCGTTGATGTCCGGCGGCAGCAGGCGGATGCCCAGCTCGCGGCACTCGGCGATGTACTCCGTGACCTTCGGTGTGTTGTCGAGCACGGAGGTCAGCAGCGCCGCCATGTATTCGTGCGGGTAGTTGCGCTTCATATACGCCGTGCGGTAGGACACGATGGCATAGGACACCGCGTGTGCCTTGTTGAAGGCGTAGCTCGCGAAGGCGAGGATCTCGTCATAGATGTCGTTGGCGGTCTGCTCGGGCACGCCTCTGGCCACCGCGCCGGGAATGCTCCGCGCCGGGTCGCCGTGCACGAAGGCGGCGCGCTCGGCCGTGATGATGGCCTCTTTTTTCTTTGACATGGCGCGGCGGATCATGTCCGCCTGACCGAGCGAGAACCCGGCCAGCTGCCGGAAGATCTCGATGACCTGCTCCTGATAGACGATGCAGCCGTAGGTCACGGCGAGGATCGGCTCGAGCAGCGGGTGCTGATAGGTGATGCGCTCCGGATGCGCCGAGCAGGCGAGAAAGCGCGGGATGCTCTCCATCGGGCCCGGGCGGTAGAGCGCGATGACGGCGGTGATGTCCTCGATGCTGCGCGGGCGCAGACCCATGCACACGGAGGTGATGCCCGCGCTCTCGAGCTGAAACACGCCGACGGTGCGCCCGGCGGCGAGCATATCAAACGTCTTCTTATCGTCGAGCGGGATGCGCTCGACCTGAAACTCCGGCACGCGGCGGCGCACGCGGCGCGCCGCGTCCTCGAGCACGGTGAGGTTGCGCAGACCGAGAAAGTCCATCTTGAGCAGACCGAGCTCCTCGAGCGTCGTCATCTGATACTGGCACACGAGCGCGCCGTCATTGCTCGCCAGCGGCACGTAGGCGTACACCGGCTGCTCGGTGATGACCACGCCCGCCGCATGCGTTGACGCGTGGCGCGGCATGCCCTCGATGGCGCGGGCGGTGTCGATGAGCCGGTGCAGCCGCTCGTCGCCGTCATACATCGCGCGCAGAGGCTTCGACTGCTGCAGCGCCTCGTCGAGCGTGGTGTTGATGCCGCCGGGGATGGCCTTGGCCACGGCGTCGGTCTCGGCGTAGGTCAGGTTCATGACCCGGCCGACGTCGCGCACGGCCGCGCGCGCGGCCATGGTGCCGAAGGTGACGATCTGCGCCACGTGGTCGGCGCCGTATTTGCGGATGACGTAGTCGATCACTTCTCCGCGCCGCTGCACGCAGAAGTCCACGTCGATATCCGGCATACTCACGCGCTCGGGGTTGAGAAAGCGCTCGAAGTAGAGGTTATACTGCACGGGGTCGACATCCGTAATGCCCAGGCAGTAGGACACGACGCTCCCGGCCGCGCTGCCGCGCCCGGGTCCGACGGGGATACGCTGGCGCTTGGCGTAGCCGATGAAATCGCTGACGATGAGAAAATAGTCCACAAAGCCCATGCGCCGGATCATATCGAGCTCGTACTCCATGCGCCCGTGCACCTCCGGCCGGTCGCCGTAGCGGCGGGTAA
>ERZ835980.3527-NODE-3527-length-12000-cov-3.202679_pt1 | contig 12000 bp, 10 predicted proteins | sample MGYA00519943_ERZ835980 | MGnify/ENA primary metagenome ERZ835980 (study PRJEB31850, sample SAMEA3708791) | human gut metagenome | biome: human gut; feature: human-associated habitat; material: faeces | place: China | collected 2014 ... | reverse complement strand
TATATGGCTGAACTGCTTGCAATAGTTCTTCTTGTTTTTCAACTTCTATTGCAGTAAAGCTTCCTCCAAAAAAGGCAACTTCAACGTAGTTCTTGTCAGTCTTAAAATTACTTAAATAGTAATCAATAGTCTTTCTAACATCATCTGCTGTTACTTGCTTTTTCTCTCCGCTAATGGTTCTTTGGTTACAAAAAGTACAACATTTTTTACATCCCCAATGTGGTACAAATATTGGAATGATATACTCTTTTTTCAATATTATTTACCTCCGTCCACATAATTCATATTTTTATAAATTCTTTAGTGCCTTATCTGCAGCATTCATTTCAGCCTGTTTCTTTGTTTTTCCTTCTCCTGTTGCCAACACTTTGCCATTCAATTTTACTTCTGCAGTAAAAGTTTTGTCATGGTCTGGCCCTGTTTCTTTAATAATCTCGTATTTAATATCAACAGTTCCGTGTACTTGAAGTTTTTCTTGTAATACGGTCTTGTGGTCTTTTATTCCAACATTTTTGCTTGCAATTTTTATCTCTTCTTTCAAGTTTTCTATTATAAACTTTTCAGCTTGTTCTAATCCAGAATCAAAATACATTGCAGCTATAACAGCCTCTACACTATCAGCCATTATTGCTACTTTTTTATTTCCTTGATGCATCTGTTTCCAACGTACAAGAAATCACTAAAATTATGCTTTTCTGCAATTTTGTAAAGGCTGTCCTCACATACAACCGTAGCCCTAACTTTAGTCATTTCTCCCTCTTTTAAATTAGGATAATTATTTTTTAAAACTTCTTTCATAGAATCAATAACTTCTTGTTTTGCCCCAAATAAATAAATAGATTTCTTTTGTTTATTACCAAGTTCTAATAATTTATTAGCAATATCAATGCCTGCTATTCTTTCTTTAATATCATAATTAATCATTCTAGCAGCTTTTACTATTCCAATACCATCAGGTACTAAAATAGTATCTTTATCTAAAAGCAAGTCTCTCATTTCTGTATCTTTTTCACTCATCATAAAAGTTTCTGGATTTGCTGTAACAATGAATGTCTTTTTATTTTCTTTTAAATTCTTATCTAATATTTTATAAAAAGATTCTTCACTCTTATTATATAATTTATCAAACAATTCTTTCATTAAGTTTACCTCCTATGTATACCTAAAACAATTATATCAAAAAAAGCCTTAAAAAAAAAGGCTTTTATGCCTTTTTTTACTTTATTTGATCAAAATATTTATTTAAATCACTAATTGTAGTATAAGTAACAATTACAAATCTTCTAAGTCTAAACTTATCACTACCTACATGTATTAAATTATCACTATTATTAATCTCACCAATAAATGCCATAGTGAATCCTGCTTGTTTTAGCATCTTAATACTATAATCATTATACTCATAAAAAAGATAACAGAATACTGTACTTCCATTTAATTCTTCCCTACTTTGCTTTAAATCTTTTTGTATTTCTTCTTCTGGTAGACATTTTATTGCTCCACCTTGTCCTCCAGGACACTTACCACCATCATGCATATTATGGGTGTGTGAATGAAGCTCAATATAATCAGTTTTATAATACTCTTTCTCATCAAACCAAGAAGTTACTAAAAATATTGTTGCATACATTTTATATTCAGTAAGTAAATCTACTGCTATTTTTGTTTTAGGACCATCATCAATAGTTATTAATACACTTTTAGGAAGTTGAACCTTTCCATCAATATACATTTCAACTTCTTTCATCTGTAATGTTAACATATCTTTTTCTTTAATTAAATTCAATTGAGACTTAAATTGTTTTTTAGAATGACATATTTCAGTAGTACAATTAGCCTTTTCTTCAGCATTATTTTCATCGTAAAATGCATGATAATTTAAAACTGCTATACCAGAGGAATTTTTCTTATCTGTATTATTATTTTTATTTATTCCTTTTACGTCATCTTTCTTTACATATAATAATCTATTATTAAATTCAACACCATATTTATCAGTATCTTTTATAATAATAGGTAAATTATATGATTTATTAAATGAATATATCAAATTATCATTATCATCATAAAATAATGTCTTATCATTAGTAACTATATTTTCATTAAATACAATATAATTCTTATATCTATCACTAACTTCAGATAATTTATCAATCTTATCAACATCTTGATATTTAATATAATAACTGTCATCAAAAGTAATAACCTTAAAATATTTAGTATCTTCAGATATATTTTCTTTATTTAAACTTAATTCAACATCTTTACCTACAGTCCCTACTTCTTCATTATTTTCATTATATAATTTTGTTTCTTTATTAGTCTTAACAAATTTATTATAATGATTATTTATTTCTTTAATAAGACTTTCTTTCTTTAAATTATTATTATTATTTTGAATATAATTATATGTAATATAACCAATACCTACAAGTAATATAATAATTATTGAAATAATAATTATTAATTTATTCTTTTTTCTTTTTCCTCTCATATATACCTCACAGTTATATTTTATTTTAGTATATTAAACCACTCTTCTTTAACATTATTAATTAAATATTTTTGACAATATTTATATCCTTTATTACTATATTCACTACCATTTTTATTTTTTAATTCTTTAATTATTTCCGTAGCCATCTTTTCTTTATCTCTATCTTTTACTAAAATCCCTACATTATTTTTTAATAATTCTCTAGCACCATCAGATGAATCAAAGGCAATACATGGTAATCCATAACTCATAGCTTCAATTAATACTAAACCAAATGATTCAGTATAAGATGGTAAAATAAATATTGAAGAATCTAAAATATATTTTTCTTTTTCCTTATTTCCTAAAAAACCAGTGAAAATAATCTTATCAGTTAGTTTTAATTCTTTAGTATAATTTTCTAATTCTTTTTTTAATGGTCCGTCTCCCACAATAAATAGTTTAGTTTTTGGTAATTCTTTATTAACCATTTTAAATACATCTATTAAATCTTTTTGACCTTTTTCTGGACTTAATCTTCCTATAGTAATAATATTTTTATTATTTAACTTGCTTCTTTTATCTGGAAGATTATCTATTACATTAGGAATATATATACATTTGGTTTTACCTATTTTATTCTCATAAAATTCTTTTAAATTATTAGATACTACAACAAAGTAATCAAAACTCCTTATAGAATCTATTACTTTAGTTATATACTTTTTATCATTATTATGAAAATTATGTTCAGTTGCTATTTTTATTATATTATTATAAGCATAATATCCTACTAATCTACTATGAAAATATCTAGTAGTTATTATATAATCACTATAGGTATTTCTTATTGCCTTAATATTTCTACTTCTTTTAAGACATAATATTTTAACAGATTTTATTCCTTCTTTGAATATACTTATAATATTCTTGTTTCTTATAGCTTGTTTTAATTCTTCTCTATTAGGTTTATCATCTATTAAATATGTAATTTTAATATTATCTGAAAAAGGAAATGCTGGTTTATCTAAAACTTTATATGTTGATATAATTTCTATTTCATATTTATCTTCAAGCATTTTACATAATGATGATAAATATTTTTCAACACCACCAAATCCTAGATGTAATGCAAAAATTGTTATTTTTTTTCTTTCTCTCTCTTCTGTTATTTCTAATTCACCTTTTGTCAAAGCACTATCTAGCATTGCCATTGCAAATGACACATATATAGATACTGCTGGAGCACTATATACATGACCTGCCATCATAGAAATCATTGTTATTATTCCAATTACATAAATATTTGTTAATTTAAAGAATGATAATCTAAATTTATTTTTAAATATAGATTTTAAAGTTCTATATACAATATATATTAATGGACTAAAATAGATTATAAATCCTATTATTCCATAGTGAAAGAAAACATCTAATGGATCTATTTCAATTAGTTTTTCTATTCTTTTATTATTTATTTCATTTCTATTTACAAAACCTATTCCTAAAAGTTTATCATCAATATTAGCATTGTCATATATTTCTAAAGTATTATAGAAAAATTTATCTCTCCCACTTAAGGCTACTTTAATTATTCTTTGTACACTTGGACTACTGCTAGCATATTTATTATTTTCTTTTTCATTGTCTTCTTTTACTTCTTCTTTGATATGACTAGATTCTGATATAGCATTTTGTAAATTTTTTACTGCAGGAATATTAGGTATCAATCCAAATGATATTACTATAATTACTATTGACCATTTTAAACCATAAGCCCTATTTTTTTTGTAATTAAATAAAAAGTATAAAGCATAAATTATTTCAGTAATTAACATTCCTAAAAATGAAGTTTTTGTTCCAAGTAATGTCATAGCAAGTATTACTATAGTAAATATCAGTGCTATCTTAATTATGCCTTCTCTTTCAAATAATAAATAATATAAGAAAGGAAATAAAGCTACCATTATTGCGCCAATTTCATTAGCGGCATAAAACCAACCAACAGTTCCTTTATTATCATCTAAATATGATGAAAATGCTGTATTTGTTATTTCGGGCATTATTATTAAAATAGAGTATAATAATGCTTCAATTATACATATTTTAAATATTTTCTCTTTCTCTAATTTAACTTCATCAAATACATTTATTAAGCATAATGCTGTTATAGGAAAATACATATACTTAAATAAATATATTACTTCTGTCTTGAGAAAACCTAAGCTCAATATTCCATTTTTTGTTATAATATACAATATACTAAAAATACAAAGTATTGCTAGATATATTAAACTCTTCTTTTTATGTACAGACTTATTTATAAATACTAAATATATAATCATACCAAACAAGAACAATCCTCTAATTATCATACCAATAGTTAATGGTAAAGTAGTAAATCTAACCATTAATGATGTTAATAAATCTAATATTGGTTGAATAAGTAAAAATATATAAAATATATTTGCTATTTTCTTATTGTTATTACTTCTCATAATTATTATCCTTTCTTCATTTTAAATATTAAATTAATCAATCCATACATTTTTAAATTTATTAATTTATATATTATCTTTCTGTTTCTTGATAAAGTATTTATATATTCATTATTTTTATAATCAGGAAAATTCTTATTCATATAGCAAATTAATTCATTAATTGTTTCACTCTTAATTTTCTTATCAGCATCAGCTTTTAAAACTCTAACAATAGCTGATATATATATATGATCTATAGCTAAAAATTCTATTTTATTAAAATACTCTTCTTTTTTATTATACTTAATATAAGATAAAATATCATCAAAAGCATCAAATATTTCTAAATTTCTTTTAACATTAGAATTGTTCATAGTAGATCCTTCTCTTATTAAATAGTCATATAATGGCTCATTAATAAAAGCAAAGCTATTAGAATTGATTATTGCCTTTAATGTAAAAGCTAAATCTTCATACCATACCTTTTCTTTAAATTTTAATTTATTTTCTACTAAAATTTCTTTTTTATATATTTTATTCCACACAGCCATTTTACCAAAAATAATATTTTCTAAATCAGTATTATAATTATTTATAAATGTATCTATATTTTTAGTTTTATAATCCTCACTAACATTATAATTACCACATACTACAATATCATAATTATCTTCTTTAGCTTTATTATATAGTTTTTTATACATATCTTTTTCTATAAAATCATCACTATCAACATATCCAATATATTCTCCATTTGCTTTTTCTAATCCATAGTTTCTAGCAGATCCTTGTCCACCATTTCTTTAATATATGATTTTATTTTTTCTGGATACTTCTTAACATATTTATCTATTATTTTCTGACTGTTGTCTTTTGTACCATCATTAACTACTATTATTTCTATTTCTTTTAATGATTGTTTTACTAAACTATCTAAACATTTATCTATATACTTTTCTACTCCATATACAGGGACTATTATACTCAATTTACACTTGTTCATAATTATTATCCTTTCATTTTACCTTTTAGTAATAATATTATTTTTGACACATTATATAAATCATGATAGTTTAACCATGCAATAATTTTTCTATTTCTTGATATTTCATTATAAAAAGGCATTTTAGTATAACCACTAATATTATCTTTACAATATTTTAAAAATATATTTATTGTTTCTTTTTTGTCTTTGCTTTTTTGAAGTGCAAGTCTGTTAATAGTAGTTATTAGTATGTGATCAAATATTAGATATGAAGCTATATTTTCATCATATTTTTTATTTTCTTTTAAATAATTAATTATATCATCCATAATTATTATCATATCTAAATTTTTCTTTGAATTATTATTATTCATTGTAGATTCATGACCGCAATTACAATGATAAAATCCTTCACTTATATTAGATATCTTATCAGTATTAAAAAGTATTTTTGTAGTAAAATTAAAATCTTCATACCACAATTTTGATAAAAATCTGAAATCTTTTATTAATTCTTTTTTAAATATTTTATTGCAAGCTGATGGAGTCACCTCAAATACGCTATTATATTTTGTACAATTATGGTATATAGTATAATTAGCATAATGATCAACCATATCACATATTACTATGTCACTATTATCTTTTTTTGCAAGAGAATACATTTTTTCTAAGGCATCTAAGTCAAGCCAATCATCACTATCAACAAAAGAGATATATTCACCCTTAGCTTTTTCAATGCCTAAATTTCTAGCGGAGCCTTGCCCTCCATTTTCTTTAATAAATGATTGTACTTTTTCCGGATATTTTTTAACATATTTATCTATTATCTTTTGACTGTTATCTGGACTACCATCATTTACCACAATTATTTCTATTTCTTTTAGCGTTTGATTAACTAATGAATTTAAACATTTATCTATAAACTTCTCGACATTATATACAGGTACAATTACACTAACCTTAATTTTCATTATTTCACCTCATACTGACTAATTATTTCATTATATCTATTTTCAAGAATTTGCAACTCTTTTTTAATTTTTTCTTTAATATTTTCTTGTTTAAATAAATTATCATATTCAAATGGATCTTTCCTTATATTGTATACTTCTTTTATTTCATTATCTATAAATTTTTTATTAATATATACTTCCATCACAACATCGTAATTATCTGTTCTTACTCCAAGTATTATTGGCCTACGATAAATGTCTGGACATCCACCACCCATATATTCTAATAAAGCGTAATCCTGTCCTTTTGATTCTAAAAGACTTTGCCCTTTGAAAACTTTTGGAATTTTAATATCAACTAAATCTAATAATGTTGCAGGAATATCTTTTGTGGAACAATAATTATTTATCATTTTATTTTTTATATCTTTGCTCCAAACTATAAATGGTACATTATAATTTTCTCTATAACTAGATATTACATATTTTTCTCTTACTGGAGAAAAATAATACGAAAATCCATGGTCTGCTGTTATTACTATGCTAGTATCATTTAAAATTTTTTCTTTTTCTAAAAACTTAAATATATTTTTAATAATATTGTCACAGTACATCAATGATAAATCATATGATATACTTCCTTTATATCCTTTAGGAATATTGTTTAAGTAAGTATTTATTCTTTTAAAATCTTCTTCAATTAATTTTAAATCCTTAGTATCATAAGTAAAGAAGTTTTCTGGAAAATGCGCATCATCAATATGAACATAACTCATCCATTTTTTATCTTTATTTTCTTTTATCCAAACAAATAGTTCTTGTGATACTGTATAAAAAGATCTTTGAACTTTGAATTGGTCATAATTATTTGATATCCTATCATATAAATCCTTATCGAAAAGTGAATTTTTATACCCAGCTAGTAAACCTTTTGCAGTTTTAAAATCTTTATTTATTATACTTTTTATAATGTTTTTTATTGGCAATTTATTATTTAATAAATTATTTTCAAAATTCATTTTATTAATTCTATCGAAAGTAGTTTTGTATTTTTCAATTACTTTATTTCTAACTATATTATCATGTACTTTATCACTCATCATATATGTTTTTATATTAAATAATTGATGATTTTCTTTTTGTTCAAACAAACTATTTAAATATTTTTTATTATCTTTACTAAATTTTTCATATTCAACTTTAATTTGCTTTATGTCATTATCAATGTCACTAACATCTATATTCCCGTTGAGCATACTTGTTTCATTATCGTTATTTTTAATTTTTTCTAAATATATTATCCAATTTTTAAAATTATCGTCTAACATATCTGCTAATATTTTATATTCCTTGTTGTTTATTTCATTTTTTTCAAAAATTTCTGAATAATATTTTAATCTATAATCCCATATATGTGAAAACTGAAATCCTTCAATATATTTTCTTTCATCATAGCCAGGAGCCATATATGACGGATAAATACTTGGATAGTAGTTATTATGAAAAACTTTATAACCATTATTTCTAAACACTTCTAAAACACAAGTTTTATCTTTAAATCGCTCCATATAGCCTCCATTATCCATTGTATCAATACCTCCAAGTAAACACATCAAAGCTGCTTCTGTATATGGAGCTTCAGAAAACATTTTATCTCCTGAAATAGACTTTTTTCTTAATTCATTCAAAAAAGGAGCACATAATGATGAAGTGTTTTTATTAAATAAAATATCATTTGTTACAGAATCAATAACTATAAATAACACATTTTTTTTCATTATTACTACACTCCTTTTAATCAAACTCTACTGTTTCCTTCACATCATTATTAATTTCGTATGGAAATTCATATAAATATTTTTTTAATTCTTTTTCTATAACTTTACATTCTTCTCTATATTCTTCTTTTCTAAACAATTGAGTATTTTTTATTGACATTTCTGGTATAAATCTAGTTTTTTTATTTATATGATCACTTTCCTTAAAGCCTAAAAATTTAGTTATTTCTTTTATTTTAGTATCATAGTTATAAATTAAATCTTCAAAATTAATTCTTAATACTTTATTTGAAGTACACTCTTTTTCGCTTTCGCGCATTTTTTTATAAAAATTGCAAAATTCATTTACTTCTAGTGGAAATGGTACACAGATTTGTTTTTGCTGCCAAATATATTTATTTGTTATAAATACATCTCTTGGATCTCTTGCTACTACAATAACTCTTAATTTATCATCAAAATAATTATCTACTCTGAATAAATTAAATGGTAATAAAAATTGATCTAGGATTATATTTTCTTTCCCTTTTGATATTTCTTCGATTATTTTATAAATATATTTATGTGATTCTTCATAAAATTTATTTGAATCAACATACGATATACGCATACCATCTGAATATTTTAAAATTTTATTAAATCTAACTTTATTTCCTGTTAATATTTTTAATGGTTTTCTAACTAATAATTTAAAAAACATTTTTGTATTAACTTCTTCATGTGTATACCAATATCCTGGGAAATTAAATTCTTGAATATTATTTATATATTCCTCAGTTATTTTCATAAAATTTGAACTAATTATTTTTTGATAGTTTCCTACCCACCAAAACTTCTTATTATATAATTTCTTCATTTGTGTTTCAAAACTTCTAATTGCTTCATCACTTCTGATTGCATTATTGCCTATTAATAGTTTATCTTCTAAATCAAATAAACCATTTGGACAATGCAACAATACATATTCATAAGTTTTAAATTCATTTTGACAATCTCTAAATTCTGAAATTAAATCTGTAATAGCGGATGATCCACTTCCCATATACCCAGTTGGTACTATTATTTTTTTCATATTACTTTTTCCCTACCTTTAATTTATTTTTAAATTTATCTAATATAAACATTAAGTTATTATCTTTCTTTATATATAAAACTATGAAATATAATAACATGCAAGTAATTATTATTAATATCATAGTTATATAGAATCCTAAATTAAACTTTCTAAGTAGCAATGATATTGGTATAAACAATAAACTCAAAATTATATATGTTATATTTTTTTTACTAAATACTTGAACATTAATATTCATTTTTCTTCTTGCGTATATATAATGTGTGATAAATACTATTAACTCTACTAATCCAGTTGTAGCAAGTGCTGTTATTGGACTAAATATTTTAAATATAACTAATAAATAATTAATTATTAAATTACTGGTACCACAAACTAATGATACTTTTAAAATTCTATCCTCTCTATTGTTTGGATACATTACTAAATTATTCATTACTGATTCTAGTGATATAAATATTCTAGTTATACACGCTATCATAAGTGGTATAATAGCTGCTAGATATTTTTTGCCAGCATATAGTATTATTATTTCTTTAGCTAGTACAAATACTCCTAGACACATTGGTACTATTATAAATAGTAATGAAGAAATTGAATTATTAAGCTTTTCTTCATAAACTTCTTTGTTTTTATTCTTTAATAAATAAGATAGTCTTGGTATTGATACATTTATTATAGCATAAGGTATTGAAGCAAGAGTACTAATAAGATAAAATGCCGTATAATAAATTGTTACTGATACGTCATTCACATATTTTCCTAACATAACTCTATCTAGTTGACTATATAATAAATCTACATTGGTAATAACAAGTACTGCAATAAGTGGTTTAATATATTTTTTTATTTCAATCTTAGAAAAATTAAATTTAATTCTTCTCTTAGCATAAATGAAGCTTATTATATTGTTTAAAAAATTTGTAAGCGATACTACAATAGCGTAAATTACTATATCATCAGGATTTCTAACAGCAAGTAAAATTGATAAGAAATATATAATTTTAACAATCACTGATTTTATTGTTATAAACTTATAATTTTCTAATGCTTCATTTACAAATTCAACATAAAAAATATTAGCAAATATTTGAATAGTCATAACTAAATACAATATTCTTGCCATTCCAGTTGATGTCAATAGGCTGTAAGTTACATATAATATTAATACTAGCAAATTAGAAAGCATTGATATCATAAATAAATTTGTAAACAGCTTAGATACCTTTTCTTTATCATCTCTAATTTTACTAATTTCTCTAACCCCTAAAGTATATACTCCAAAACCAGCAAATGCTAAGAACATTTGAAAGTCTGCAAAAACTCTATTATACATTCCATATAAATCAACATCTAAAAGACGCATTATATATGGACCTATGATTATTGGGACAACTATATTTACTATACTAAGTATTGACTTGTAAATTGTATTTTTAAATAATGTGTTTTTCTTTTCCATTTTGTTACCTCCAGCAATTATTATTTTATCATATTTTCCTTATTTTATAAAGGCTTTTGTCATTCTCTTTACAATAAGTTTATCAATTAGTTTATAAATTACATTTAATATTATTAATAATATTAAAACTAATGGTACACACAAGCAAAATAATGTACAGATATTACCGAAAATACTGCTATACATTTTATTAAATCCATATTTATATTTCTCTTTTTCATTTTTCTCTACCTCTACCCTAATTTGATTATACTATATTTTAATAGGGTTTTCAAGGTAATTGAAAAGAATATCGCATTTTGTGCAATATTCTTTTGCTTTATACATCGTAGGTTTTATCTATTGCTTTAAGTTCGTTAAATGTATCTATTTCAATTATGTCTTCTTTTTTACATTCTCTTAAATATATTTTATAATTGTTTTTTCTTATATCAAGCATTACTTGTTCCCAATATCTTTCTTTACCACCTGGAGACATAAATACTTCTTTTATATCTTTTTCCATTTGTTTACCAGTTTCCTTATCATAATAAGAAATACCACACATTTGATAACAATCTAATCCACCTACTTTTTCTTTAGTAATTATACCGTTTTTAGTTTCTAAACACCAATCGTCAGTTCTATCTACTTTAAATCCTAAGAAATTTGAATGATATTCATATTTTCTTATTAAATCTTGATTATATAAATATAAATCTGATTCCAATACATATGAATTAGAAAATTTATCTCTTACTAAATATGCTGAAGAAATGTTATTTGCTTCATTATATTTTTTATTATAT
>ERZ835980.3525-NODE-3525-length-12001-cov-2.653357_pt1 | contig 12001 bp, 13 predicted proteins | sample MGYA00519943_ERZ835980 | MGnify/ENA primary metagenome ERZ835980 (study PRJEB31850, sample SAMEA3708791) | human gut metagenome | biome: human gut; feature: human-associated habitat; material: faeces | place: China | collected 2014 ... | reverse complement strand
TTTTTCAATTATTCTATACTCTACAAATATGATAGACTTAACACACACGAAAGTTGAGGAATTTAATTATGACAGTTCAAACACCTTATAGATATGATGTGGTCGGAAGTTTTTTAAGACCCGAAAAATTAAAACAAGCTCGCAAAGATTATGAAGCCAAAAAGATTTCAAAAGAAGAATTAACCAAAGTTGAAGATGCATGCATTACAGATTTAATTCAAAAAGAAAAGGCAGCCGGACTTCATGTCATTACAGATGGTGAATTTAGACGTGCTACTTGGCACTTAGACTTTATGTGGGGATTTGATGGTGTTTCTCATACACCCACAAAAACAGGTCTTCCTTTCCATGGTGAAGCCGCTATGATTGATGATACATATATTACTGGAAAAGTAGGCGTGAATGGTACGCATCCTTTTGTAGAACATTTTAAATTTGTGAAGCAGTTTGAAGATGAAAATACGATTGCCAAACAAACAATTCCAGCTCCTGCACAATTTTTAGAACAGATGATTCTTCCTTTTGCGCTAGAAAATACGAAAAAATATTACGAAGATACAGAAGAATTGGTACAAGATATTGCGAATGGATATAAGGTTGTCATCCAACAATTATATGATGCTGGATGTCGATGCATTCAATTCGATGATTGTTCATGGGGTATGTTGGTAGATGAAAAAGCACCGTTGTTTTTCCAAACGGATCAAGAAGGGTTATTAAAGGTACAAGAACTATTCTTGCATATCAACAATCTTGCGATGGAAGATAAACCAGAAGATCTAACAATCAATACACATGTTTGCCGTGGTAATTTCCATTCAACATATGCTTCAAGTGGTGCATATGATGCCGTTGCAAAAACATTATTTGCGAAAGAAAATGTACATGCCTATTTCTTAGAATTTGATGATGCTCGTTCTGGTGGATTTGAGCCTTTAAAAGAGGTAACACCTGATAAGAAAGTCGTACTTGGTTTGGTTACGACAAAATCAGCCAAATTGGAAGATAAAGAAACTGTGATTGCCCGTATTAAAGAAGCAAGTCAATATGTCCCATTAGAAAACTTGTGTCTAAGCCCACAATGTGGTTTCGCATCATGTGAAATTGGAAATAAATTAACAGAAGATGAACAATGGGCTAAAGTTAAATTGGTCAAAGAAATCGCTGAAGAAGTCTGGGGTTAATTCCAGATTTCTTTTTATTATAGTTTTTACCTATAACAACATAAAGATTTTTTCAATTATTCTATATTCTACAAATATGGTAGACTTAACACACGAAAGTTGAGGAATTAATTATGACAGTACAACCCCCTTTTAAATATGATGTAGTAGGAAGTTTTTTACGTCCTGACTATCTAAAAAAAGCTAGAGAAGAATTTGCGAATAAAACAATTGATGCCAAGCAATTAAAAGCCATTGAAGATAAGGCCATCCAAGAGCTAGTCGCAAAAGAAAAAGAAGTTGGACTTCAAGCTGTTACAGATGGAGAATTCAGAAGAAGATATTGGCATTTAGATTTTCTAGCAGATCTAGATGGTGTTGAAGAAATCAAAGCTGATCATTGGTCTGTACATTTTAAAGGACATCAGCCAAAGGCAGCTACATTAAAAATTACAGATAAAATTGATTTTGGTAATCACCCATTTGTAGAGCACTTCAAATACTTAAATAGTATTGCACAAGGCACACTTTGTAAGATGACAATCCCCTCTCCTTCTATGCTTCATTTGATTTGTTGCGTACGTAGTGAAGAATATACACCAATCAAACGTTATGAAGATATGAATGTGTTATATCACGATATTGCGATTGCTTATCAAAAGGTTATTCGTGCATTTTATGATGCTGGGTGTAGATATCTACAATTGGATGATACTTCTTGGGGAGAATTCTGTGATGCCAATAAGCGAAAGGCCTATAATGAAAGAGGTCTTGATCTAGATAAAATCGCAAAATCGTATGTAGATATGATCAATCTTGCCTTAGAGGCAAAACCAGAAGATATGACAATCACAATGCATATTTGTAGAGGAAACTTCAGATCTACTTGGTTTTCATCAGGTGGTTATGAACCTGTTGCCGAAATTTTATTTGGTCATTGTAAAGTAGATGGATTTTTCCTAGAATACGATTCAGAAAGATCTGGTGATTTCAGTCCACTTCGCTTTATTAAAGATCAAAAAGTCGTTCTAGGATTGATTACTTCAAAATTTGCGAAACTCGAAGATAAAGAAGAGGTTAAGAAAAGAATTCAGGAAGCCGAAAAATATGTGGCAAAAGAACAATTATGTTTAAGCCCACAATGTGGATTCTCTTCTACGGAAGAAGGAAATATCATGACTGAAGATGAACAGTGGGCTAAAGTTAAACTAGTCAAAGAAATCGCTGAAGAGGTTTGGAGATAGAAAAAAGTTTGGATCATTTCCAAACTTTATTTTTTTGTTTCAAAAACAATTTTATCCAAGACGATACAACTGTTAAAATATGTGGAATGAGACAAATATTCAAAATCACATAGATAATTTCATACCATCTTAAATGAACGATGTAGAAAAAATTCTTACATAAGATTATTGAGCCTACAAATATCATACACATGATAGTAACTAATATTTTTCTTAATGTTGTCATAGGCACACATACGCGTACGAGTACCATAAGTGCATTGACTCCGGCAAGAATTGTACACATCGTTGAATATTCACTTGGCGAAATATAGATAAAATGGCCTAGAATCGATACACCAATTACGCTACATATAACGCATATAGCTCCTGGCAATGCTTTTGAGATGACATTTTGTAGAAAGTTACCTTTCACTTTATTTCCATTGGGTTCTAATGTTAATACAAAACTAGGTATTCCTGTTGCCAAAGCGGAAATCAAAGTTAATTGAATAGGTTTGAATGGATAATTCTTTAAAAATATCAGCGCCAACAAGGATAGTCCAATTGAAAATAGTGTTTTAACTAGAAACAAAGATGCCGTTCTTTGAATATTATTAATGACACATCGTCCTTGATACAAAATGGCCGGTAATGCATTCATTTGATCTTTCAATAAAACTAAACTTGCCACACTTTTACAAGCTTGTGAACCAGATCCCATCGCAATCGAACAATCCGCTTCCTTTAATGCCATGACATCATTGACGCCATCTCCTGTCATTGCGACTGTTTTATTTCTTTTCTTTAATGCCAAAACAAGTTCTTTCTTTTGTTCGGGAGTCACACGTCCAAAAATCGAATAAGAATCAACTACAGTTTCCACATCTTGTACTTTGGACATATCGATACTTTTAGATGTAAAGCCAGCTTTTCTAGCTAGAGCTTCAACTGTTTTTGGATCATCTCCTGAAATCAACTTAATATCCACGCCTTGTTTTTTAAAAAAGTTCAATGTATCTTTGGCATCGTCTCTTAACTCATCACGCAAACATATATAAGCTAAAACAACATCATCTTTCATCAACACAATAACGCGCATAGCTTGAGATGTATATTCTTCAATATGTTCTTCTACTTTTGAATCTATCTCTTTGGCAATATAAGAATAAGCACCGAGTTTATATTCTCCATTTTCAAATGTCACACTTGAATATTTTCTTTGACTTGAAAATGGCAGAAAAGATACGACTTTATTATGATTTCTTGTCTTAAAATGACTTCTTAATGCAAGTGCTGTCGCATTTTCATCAGGTAAAGTCTGCATCATATCGCCTAGAATACCATCAATATTTTTAATTTCTTCTACATGACATACACTCAACTTTCCTTGTGTCAGTGTGCCTGTTTTGTCTAAACAAAGTGTATCCGTTCTTGCGAGTGTTTCAATACAATAGAGTTCTTGTACTAAAACGCTCTGTTTACCAAGTTTAAATGAACTGATGGCTAAGGCAACACTTGTTAAAAAGACAAGGCCTTCTGGTATCATACCAACAACGGCTGCTACTGTATTTAAGGTAGCTGTTGTATAATTGGTCTTGATGAATTGTTTAATAAACAAGGCACATCCAAGTGGAATTAGAATGTATGTACACCATTTAATAATGGTATCAATCGAATCTCGTAGCTGGCTTGGATATCTTTTAAAGCGTTTCGCATGTTTTAAAATCGAATAAGCATATGTATCTTGTCCTACTTTATCTACTTTCATCAAACATTTTCCTGAAACCACAAAGCTTCCACTAAGCAATGATGAATTTTCTTGTTTATATACCGCATCACTTTCTCCTGTCAGCATGGATTCATCGCATTCAATACTTCCAGATACGACATGCCCATCAAAACTGATTTCATCCCCAGGATATAATATAAGAATATCATTGACTTTTACTTCTTCCACACTTAATTCAAGTTCAATATCCTTTCGAAGCACATGAATCTTTGGCTGATTTAATAAAGAAAGCTTATCTAGCATTCGTTTAGATCGTATTTCTTGAAAGAGTCCAATCAGCATATTTAAAATAACAGTGATCATAAAAAGCATGTTGCGATAGGAACCCGTAAAAAATACGAATATAGCCAATATTACATTGATTCCATTAAATAAAGTAAATACATGTTGTTTAATGATTTCTTTATAACTTTTTGATAAATTTGATGAGTTTTGCATATACCTATTGTACTACCTTTAAGCATGCAAAATAATTAAGTTTTTATTAAAAATGATACGACTATAGCCGTATCATTCAACAGATTCAAGTGGAGTATTTGCAAGCGTAACGGCTTGGGCATAAGATGTGATTGCCAAGTTGGATTCAATGGCTTTTTGTAGACAGAACATCAATAATCTTGTATCAAATGCCTGTAAATCTTTATCGAAATTAATTGCTGGATATCTTGATAGATGATCCAATAATGTATCTACATCTTTTTTTATATGTTTAGTAGAAATACCTGTCACAACAACATTTTCTTGTTTAACAGCCTTTAAACCATTCAATAAAGCCACATAAGGCTTGTCCGGTCTTTGTACAAGCATCACCTTATTTTTAGGTGATGAAGCAAGTCTTAGTGTCCATACACTTTTACAACTTACAACAATTTGTGTGCAGTTTTCATCATTCGCAAACAAATCGATTGTTGCTAATAATTTGTCATACGTATCTTCTACTTCTTTACAATCATCAAATACCAAAGCTGAATATTCCATCTTTATACCTATCCTTTCAAATCTTCAGGTAAAGTTATTTTTTTATTTGTGAAACTTGATAAAACAACCTTTACTTTTGTATCAGAAAACCATTCTACAAGTTGTGCATCATCTGTTGCCTGCACTTGTTTATCTCGTGCAAGCTTATGACACTCTTTAATCAAATCAGTTTTAAAACATTGCGGTGTCTGGGCATGATATACAAGCTTTCTTTCTAACGATTCTTTCACATATCCATCCACAACAATTTTTGTAGTATCCACACTTGGAACCATTAATAAACAAGCCGATTCGGTTTCTAATGTTTGTTTCAAATCAAAAATCCAATTCTTTTCAACAAAAGGTCTAGCCCCATCATGAATCATAACATAATCTTGATCAACAACTTGTAAGCCATTATATACACTATCTTGTCGTGTTTGCCCTCCTGTTACAACTTGTATTCTTGAATCATATGTATAATGTTCATTCACATAGTCCTTTTCATAATCAGCACAAACTAAAACCACTTGTTTACATTCATCATCTGATAAAAAAACAGACAGACTCTTATTTAACACAGTTTGTCCGTTTTCAAAAGTATAAAATACTTTATTATAATCTAAATTTGTACGACTGCCTCTTCCAGCAGCCAAAACAATCACACTATAGTTCATGAAACCATTATATCAAATTTTCTTAACAATAGTTAAAAAAATTGGAAGATTAAACTTCCAATTCTACAACCTCTTGTTCCTTCAAAGATCTCTTCATATCAATAACCCTTTGATTTTTTGAACCACGAAATGCCAAAGTGATATCTTTTTCTTCTTCCTTAAAAGGACCATCCACTAATACATCTAATAAAGACAACATTTCATCTGTGACTTCACAATGTTTTCTTCCTCCATCTAACAAGTCTTGATCCAAAATAAATCCAGTAAACGACCAAATATTCTTTTCAGGTAATTCTTTACGAACACGACGAAGAAGTTTCACAAGTTCCCTTTGATTTTCTGGTTCAAACGGTTCACCACCAAGCAATGTCAATCCTGCAATATGACTTGGTTTTAAAGCTTCAATAATTTCATCTTCCGTTTCCTTTGTATAAGGCTTACCATAATCAAAGTTCCATGTTTCTGGTTGGAAACAATTCTTACAATGATTTGTACACCCTGATACAAATAGTGTTACACGTACGCCTTTACCATTTGCGATATCAGAAACTTGAAAAGTGTGAACATTATTCTAAATCTTCTCATACCCTTTAAACAAAGGATATTCTCATTTTGTTCACTCTTTTCCTTTCTGAACATTAAACATTATGTACTTTATTCTTAATGTTTAGAAATTAGAGTGGAAATGAGGTGTTGATAGGCACCTATAATGTTCATTTTTTTGTTTTCACTTAGAAGGTATTTACCACATTTATTATAGCATGATAGAGATGAAATGAATAAGAAAAAACTACCTCGTAATTCCGGCAAGAAATAAGGTAGTTTCTTCATAACTATACATTTTCCCAAGGAGAACTTCTTATTAGATGTTCTTCTCGTTTATATAGTATCACATTAACTTAAATATAAAATAACTTCTTTTTCTTTTAAAGACTTCTGCATGTCGATGACTCTCTGATTTCTTGAGCCACGGAATGCCAGCGTAATATCCTTTTCCTCTTCTCGGAATGGGCCATCGACTAGAACATCGAGTAATGAAAGCATTTCATCAGTAACTTCACAGTGTTTGCGCCCGCCATCCAATAAGTCTTGGTCCAATACAAAGCCAGTAAAAGACCAAATGTTTTTATCAGGCAGCTCTTTACGAACGCGGCGAAGTAGTTTGACTAGTTCTCTTTGATTCTCTGGTTCGAAAGGTTCTCCACCAAGCAATGTTAAACCGGCAATGTGGCTTGGTTTCAATGCCTCAATTACCTCATCTTCAGTTTCTTTTGTATAAGGTTTTCCATAATCAAAATTCCAAGTTTCAGGTTGGAAACAATTCTTGCAGTGATTTGTACATCCAGATACAAATAAAGTCACACGAACCCCTTGCCCGTTAGCTATATCATTCTTTTTAATATTTCCATAATGCATAAGTAACACCTCTATTTTTATAAGCTATTTAATCTGTCTTTTTATATTGTAGCACAGATATGAACTAATGATTGCGTTAGTTCAATAACCTAATGCTACATTTTATCGGGCTACTGCTACAAAATGTAGGGCAAAAGGTAGAGTGGATGATAGAAATAAGCCTTGATACTTATAATGGAGTGTTTATTGGCGATTAAGTCTACATTGGGCACAAAATTTGTAGCAATAGAGGAAAGAATTGTAGAAGAATAATAAACTCACACAATGTTACATATTTAAAACGTAATTTTGCGGATAGAGTGTTATAGACTATAAGTGTCTTAAGGGAGGACATCTCTTAAGCGTCATATAAATCTCTTTCCATTTAATTATTATAAAGCTGGTACGCTAAAGTTCCAGCTTTTTTGTTTGCTCTCTGAGTATCAAATGCCAAGCTTTCGCTTGTACTCTTCAATGCGGTCAACATCGTCTTCAGACAAACTAAAGAGCTTCTCGTAGAGTTCTACGTGCAATGGATTCATCTCTTTTGTTGCGAACAAATCAATACGGTCCTTATAGGTTAGGATATGAAGTTCGTCAATATCAAGCATTCTAAGCAGCTCAGCCAGAACTTCTCCTAGTTCATCGTGGGCGGATTTGATTTTAAACGACCTTTTTACCTTTTTTGATATTCTTTTAGTCATAGGTTCCTCTCTTTCTGTTTTAATCATACAGAAAGTCAGCTCGTTTGTACTCGACCAAAAAGGTGATAATGGTCGGTGAAAAGAAAAAACTACCCCATAATTCTTGCAGGAAATCAAGGTAGTTTTTCTAAAAACTCAATTTTCTCAGGAGCACATCTTATTGGATGCTCTAATTTTGATTGGTGGGAGTCCATACGCCTCCCCGGATACCCATTGTTTTTAGCCTGGGGCCAGGCTGACGGTTTCAATCACCTTCCGTTTGGTTCGTTCTCAAGAACAGGTTCTTATGTAAACTCTTCTATCTTGAACAGTAGAATCGATAATCTCTATCCACCACACCCTAGAAGATATCTTATCTTCATTTATACAATACCATATATTCCATGCTATTGACACAAAAAATAGTCTTAATTTACACAAATGAAAAAAGTCCTCTAGTTAGAAGACTTCTTCTCTATTTTATATCCTTCTTTTTCGAGATGCTCTTTAAGGATGCGTTCAACGGCAACTGTTTTATTTTGTCCTTTATCATCAGCATACTGAGTTAAAGTATCATAGATATCAGAGCTCATACGAATATTAAGCGCTGTCCAATCTTTCTTTTGTTTTGACATGTGGGTCACCTCTTAATAATCCTTCCATTGCGTCTCATTTGCAATGTCTGTAATTAATCTACCATTATATGTGAAGTAAGATGGACCGGCAATCGCTTTTACTCCTTTAATTCCACCAACAACAGCTGATAAAGAAGTAATCTCATTGTTGTAAATCACCTTACGAGGCCCCTCTACTGTAACTACAACTGTAGGGTCCTCAGTATATACAAGTTCAGCACCTATAGGAATACCACATTCTTCAAAGTTAATGGCTGGACGCTTTTTATTTTGTTGATGTGTTTGCTGATTACCATCATCAACTAGTAAAGTAAGCTTATCTTGAGACCCACTGATGATTGCAATGGCTTCAAGCAATTCATACGCTTCCTTTGGCTTCATCACAAAGAACTCTCTGTTTTTTGAAACTCTTAAATCTGGGTTTAAATTATCAATCAATCTATGAAGTTTCTTATCTTCAAGATTTCCTGAAGTTTCATATGTAGCATATACCTCATACTCATAAGGAAGAGCAGTTGTACTTAGTTGCTTACGTCTCAATTCAACATCGGCTGCGTAGCCAATCTTGACCATATTCTTCAAGCAAGGGTTAGTCATAACGTAAATATATCCTTTTGACATTTTACTCCTTATCCTCCTTGAATGTTACTTGTCCATTCATAAGCATTGGCAGAAGGAAATCTCGAAGGGATGCTAGTTCTTGGTTTTGTCTGTCTAACGAATGTTGTAAAGAAATAAATTGGTTTTTTCCTTGGTAAACAAGTCTTACCTTGTCTCCATTTTCAGAAGATGAATCCTCGTTTACATCACTTGATGTTTCATCTTGTGATGTACTTGAATTCTCACTTTGAACAGATGACTGTTCACTTGTGTTTTCTTCAGTCGTACTGTTTTCCGCTTTCTGTGTTTCTTTTGTCTTAAAAGTCACACCGAAATTTGCGTCTGCAGTTTTTGTCTTATACACAAAGCTGAAAGATTTTTTACCGCTCGTAAATCCTGAAATTGTGCTGTTATTCAAAGCTACATCATCAATAACTGCATTCTCATTGGATTTAGAAACAATTTTAACCTCTGTACCTTCGTCATAATCGGTATTATAACTTTCTCCATCAGACAGTGTTTTTGTGAAATCGCCTGATGAAAGTGTAACTGTACCATCCCCTACAACATTCACTGAAAAGCCTGCCGTATTTACTGTTCGAGCCGTCGTTTCTTCTGCATAAGCAGGAAGCACCAGATTCAGTGAAGTTAACACAGTTACAAAAAAGGCAAGAAAGGTATTCTTAATCTTTTTCATACTTTCATTCCTTCCTATTAAGGCAAATTGCCTTAATTTAAAAATTCCCCTTAAAGATGTTTCTATCCCCTTAAAATCCCTAACGTTAGAAATTTTGTCTTATGACGTGAATTGAATTTCAATATTCTGAAGGAACAAATACTGAAATTCTTTCAAGTTCATTTAAGGATAATCATATAAACTAAAGATGTTCATATTTATCGCCTCCTATTCCATGAAAGATGGTGCAATAGTACGGGCGTTACCCGCTTTATTGCGTGTGAAAAACAGAAAAGGTACTCAATCTGAGTTCCTATATTCTGTCTTTTGATCTATATTTAGTTAGCTTTCGTTTTGCCGCAGCTGCTGCACTTATAGCCTGTCAATTCCTGCTTTGTCGTTGCAGGTGAATCGACCACATATCTTGTTTCGTACACTGCATCGTGATGTACAGTATTGTATCCCACAACTGTTTCACGCCATTCAGTGTGATAGCCTCCATTACCAGTGTCATTAATCATATGATCTTTCACATGTTCGTAAGTGTTTCCAGTAATATCTGCACCACAATCATTACAAATTGAATACGCCTTCATTTCTGTAACTGGGACCTGTTCATCATAGGCAGCCTGCACCAAAACCTGTTCGTTGTGCCCTTTTTCTGGCACGTTTACAGTCTTATACTGTGCAACCCAGTTGTGTGTATGTTCAGTTGGTTTGGAACTGCTAGAGCTTGAATTGTTCTTGTTTGAACTTGAGTTCGAAGTTGAAGCTGTGTTATTTTTCTTTGATTCAGAAGTATTCGATTTGTTTGAAGAATCGGCTTTTGCTGTTTCTTCTTTCTTCTCCTCTTTCTTTTCTTCCTGTTTTACTTCCTGCTCATCTTTTTTCTCGTCTTCTGTCTTTGCAGAATCTTCAGATGGTGTCAAAGTGACGGTACTGCCATCTTTTTTTGTTACATCCAGATTGACCTTATCTTCTTTTAAAGAAACGTCCACTTTCTTTGTATCTGTAGTATCTACATCCTTGAATACGAATGTTTTGTCCTGATTCTGTAATCCTACTTTCACGTCCAACTTATCGTTTTCTTTGACCGTGTAATACAAAGTACGTTCTTCTTTGTTTTTTACAGCGTCTCCATCTTCCAACAAGTTATCACAGAAGTTCTCTTCTGAACTTGATTTTGTTTCAAATACTGTGATTTTCTTTCCAGTACTGTTTGTGAACTTCAAGGATTTAGAATCCTTTGTTTTCTTACCAAGTGTCTTTACTTCCTTTTTCTTAGTGACTTCGGATGTCTTTGTATCTTTTGTTGAAGAATTAGAACATCCAGTCAACATGCCACCAGATAACACCATACTTAGGGCCAATGCTCCTGCCATTAAAATTTGTTTTGTTTTCATATATAAACCTCCTTGGCTATTATATTTGCTATTATAACTGGATATTCAGTAAGGCACAATAATACTTTATTGATGATGACCGTGTCATTAGTACACTGAACATCAATCTTATCACCCACATGATATCCAAGTGCTTTTAGCCACTGGCCCTGAAGCTGAATTCTCGGAATCTGCTGCTTACTATTTAAACCAAGTGGTGCCTCATATACTTTGAGGCTACGTTTTGATTTATACATTGTTCCCTCCTGTAATTCCAACTTAGAAGTAATCAAATTCTAAAAAGGACATAATTAAACTTGCGATACGGACACGATTAAAATCGAATACGGACATGTCCAAATTGCAATACGGACATTTCTAAATGTTAATACGGACACGATTAACTGGTAAAAATCGCCTCCAAAACGGACATGATTAAAAAACGGACATGATTAAATGGAAAATCGCAAAAACACAATATGTCCTGGATCAATCGTAATCAGCGACAGTCAAAGAAGTTATCATCAATTAATGGATACATTAAACATAAAATGGGTCAAAATACCATCTGGTGAAAAATCGAAGGATGGATATACTCTAGAAATGGTTAATCGTCTTCATGATAGAATTAAAACGTTTTTTAGAGGCAAAAGAAATGTAATGACACATTATCTACAAGGATATTTAGCATTATTTCAATATAGTGAATTACATACAATGATGATAGGTAGCAAGATGTTTCAAGATGAATTTATGAAGATCAACAACATCTTAAGTGGCATTCGAAATAAAGATATATGCCCAGAAGTCAATTTATA
>ERZ835980.3517-NODE-3517-length-12025-cov-5.036926_pt1 | contig 12025 bp, 9 predicted proteins | sample MGYA00519943_ERZ835980 | MGnify/ENA primary metagenome ERZ835980 (study PRJEB31850, sample SAMEA3708791) | human gut metagenome | biome: human gut; feature: human-associated habitat; material: faeces | place: China | collected 2014 ... | reverse complement strand
GGAAACCTTGAACGAGGCCCTCTCGCTGTCGCAGGCGGCGGAATTCGTCGGGAAATATCCCGAGGGCGCAGAGCACCCGATCGCGCAGCTTGGCCGGAACGTCTCCGGCGGGCAGAAGCAGCGGCTTTCCATCGCGCGTGCGCTGGCAAGAACGCCGGAAATTCTGATTTTCGACGATTCGTTCTCCGCGCTGGACTATAAGACCGACGCGACGCTCCGCGAGGGACTTGCGAAGGAGCTTCCCGGCACGACGAAGATCATCGTCGCCCAGCGCATCAGCACCATCCGTAATGCCGATCAGATCCTCGTGCTCGACCGCGGCGAGATTGCCGGACTCGGCACGCATGACGCACTAATGGCGTCCTGTACGGTCTACCGCGAGATCGCCATGTCGCAGCTGAGCGAGGAAGAGCTCAAGAAAGGAGGCGCATCCAAATGAGGCCCAATATGCGTCCAACAGAAAAAACGGATCCCAAAGGCGCTCTGAACGACCTGAGCGCGTATATGCGCAGGAGCCTCGGCGTCGTCATTCTGGCGCTCGTGCTGGCGGCGCTCAGCGCCGTGCTGACCATCATCGGCCCGGATCAGGTCGGTAAGATCGCGACCATCATGTCCGACGGCCTGCTCGGCGGCATTGATCTTGCAGCCATTGCAAGAGTCGGCATACTGCTTGCCGTCATTTACGGCCTGAGCGCGCTCTTTGGCTTCATCCAGCACTATATCATGGCGGTCGTGACGCTGAAAATGTCCTACCGCATGAGAGGAGAGCTCTCGGAAAAGATCAACCGCGTGCCGCAGAAGTATTTCAACACCACCTCGCAGGGCGACATTTTGAGCCGCATCACAAACGATGTGTCAACGCTCCAGCAGGGACTTACCAACAGCCTGCCGACCATCATCAGCGCCGTGACGCAGTTTGTCGGCTGCCTCATCATGATGTTCGTGACCGAGTGGCGCATGGCGCTTGTCGCGCTGTGCATCACGCTCCTTGGCATGGCGCTCATCGTCGGCATCATGTCCAGGTCGCAGCGCTATTTCACCGCGCGGCAAAAGAGCCTCGGCGAGCTCAACGGCTACGTTGAGGAGATGTACTCCGGCCACGAGGTCGTGCGCATCAGCCGCGCCGTTGACAAGGTGCTGGACCATTTCGACGGCCTGAACGCCGCGGTCTACGACGCGAACTGGCGCTCGCAGTTCCTCTCCGGCGTGATGCAGCCGCTGATGAACGTCATCGGCAATCTCTCCTATGTTGCCGTGTGCGTGTTCGGCTCGGTGCTGGCCATCAACGGCACCATCGAGTTCGGCGTTATCGTGTCATTCATCCTGTATGTGCGCCTCTTTACCACGCCGCTGACGCAGATCGCGCAGGGCATGACCAATTTGCAGACCGCCTCCGCCTCTGCCCACCGTATCTTCGACTTCCTCGAGAGCGAGGAGCTGAGCGATGAGAGCGACAAGACGGAAGCGCTCGAGACCGTGCGCGGCGCGGTGACATTCGACCACGTGCGCTTCAGCTATCCCGATTCGCCCGACAAGATCATCATCAAGGACTTCTCTGCCGAGGTCCATCCGGGGCAAAAGGTCGCCATCGTCGGCCCCACAGGTGCGGGCAAGACTACGATGGTCAATCTCCTCATGCGCTTTTTCGAGGTGAACAGCGGCCGCATCACGATCGACGGCGTGCCGACGACCGACCTGCGCCGCCCGGATGTCCACCGGCTCTTCGGCATGGTCTTGCAGGATACCTGGCTCTTTGAGGGCACGATCCGCGAGAATCTTGTCTACAACATGGAGGGCATCACGGATGAGCAGCTTGAGGCAGTGTGCAAGGCCTGTGGACTTGACAAATTTGTTCACTCGCTGCCGCAGGGCTTCGACACCGTGCTCAGCGAGAGCACGACCATTTCGGCAGGACAGAAGCAGCTTCTGACCATCGCCCGCGCGATGCTGCAGAACGCGCCGATGCTCATTCTGGACGAGGCCACGTCCTCGGTCGATACGCGCACCGAGCTTCTGATCCAGCGCGCCATGGACGAGCTGACGAAGGGCCGGACGAGCTTTGTCATCGCTCACCGCCTGTCGACGATCAAAAATGCCGACCTCATCTTGGTGATGCGCGACGGCGACGTCATCGAGAGCGGCACGCACGAGCAGCTGATGGAGCAGGGCGGCTTCTACGCCGAGCTCTACAACAGCCAGTTCGCACAGGCATCGTAAAAAACAGAAAAAGCGCTGTGACCGGCCTTTGGTCACAGCGCTTTCAAATTTTTGAGAAAGAAGTTAAAGGAAAGTTTATTGCCGCGGGAGAAAACGATGGTATAATAAGGAGCATCAAGGGGCTGCGGCCCACCGTGAAGGGAAGCGGAAGACGCTATGAATTGGTTTCAGGAATTGCTGTCGAACGGATTTTTGCTCGTGGCGCTCTCGTCCTGGTTTTGGGCGCAGCTCATCAAGACGATCCTTCATGCCATTGTGACAAAGAGAGTCGACTTTACGCGACTTGTCGGCGACGGCGGGATGCCGAGCGGCCATTCGGCCACGGTCTCGTCGCTCGCGACGGCAGCGGCGCTTGTCTATGGGCTTGGCTCATTCGAGTTTGCCATTGCGCTCGTTTTTGCCATCGTCGTGTGCAAGGACGCGATGGGCGTCCGGCTCGAGACCGGCAAGCAGGCGGCCATCATCAACGATATCGTCGAGGCGTTCAATGTGCTCACGTCGGAGGAAAAGCTGTCGGACGCGAAGCTCAAGGAATTCGTCGGCCACACGCCGCTTCAGGTCATCGCGGGCATTCTGCTCGGCATTGTGAACGCGGCGTTGCTGTATACTTATGTTTTTTGAGGTGAGAGGATGACACTTTTTATCAACTGCTGCCCGCGCGAGGCTTCGCGCACGGAAAGGCTGGCCCGCGCGCTGCTGAAAACGCTGGGAGAATACAAGGAGCTGCGCCTTTACGACGAGCCGCTGCACCCGCTGGGACGCGAGGACATCGCAAGGCGCGACGCGCTGCTGGCGGAAAAGCGGTATGACGACGAAATGTTCCGCTATGCGCGGCAGTTTGCCGCGGCGGATAAGATCGTCATCGCCGCGCCGCTGTGGGACCTGTCGTTCCCCGCGCAGCTCAAGGTATATCTGGAAAATATCTATGTCACGGGCATCGTGACGAAATACAGCGACGCGGGGCAGCCCGTCGGCTTGTGCCGCGCGAGCGAGCTTTCCTACGTCACGACCTCGGGCGGGCCGTTCGACGGGCGATTTGGCTATGAATATTGGAAGACCATCGCGCAGGACTGCTTCGGCATCCCGAGGGTGAAGCTCCTGATGGCCGAAAACCTCGATATCGAGGGCGCGGACGCGAAGAAGCTCGTCAGCGACGCCATCAGCGCCTACGGCCTTGCATAAGCGAAAAGAAAAATGCTCCGTACCCCCCGGTACGGAGCATTTTTACTGGGAAGATCAGCGGTTGTCGGTTTGCTCGCCCTCGGCCAGCAGATTTGTCATGCTCTTGAGGCTGATGCCGAGCGTGGACATATTGTGCAGCAGGGCCGAGGTCGTCGGCGGCAGGATGCCGAGCACGCCGAGCACGATGAGCGAGAAGTTGAAGCTCACGATAAAGCGGTAGTTGCGGTGGATGCGGTCAATCAGCGCTTCGCTGAGCCTGCGCAGCGTGACAAGGGCAAAGAGGTCCTCGGACGCGACGGTGATATCGGCGATCTCGCGCGCGATGGCCGCGCCGGTCGAAATGGCGATGCCAGCGTCGGCCTCGGACAGGGCGGGGGAATCGTTCACGCCGTCGCCGATCATGATGACGGTGCGGCCCGCGGCCTTTTCGCTGCGGATGAAGGCGGCCTTATCCTCGGGCAGAACCTCGGCATGGACCTCGTCCACGCCGACCTCGGCGGCGACGGATTCGGCGGTGCGGCGGTTGTCGCCGGTCATCATCACGATCTTGTCGATGCCGAGCGCGTGGAGCGCCTGCACAGCGGCCTTCGCCTCCCTGCGCAGCGGGTCGTGGACGCAGATGACGGCGGCGAGCTCGCCGGCGATGCAGAGGTAGAGGTGGGAATACTCGGCGGGCAGGGTGTCGAACTTTGCCTGCTCGCCGGCGGGAATGCGGCAGCCCTCGTCCTCGAAGACAAAGTGCGCGCTGCCGATGAGGACCTTTTTCTCATCCACCATGCTCGAAATGCCGTGGGCGACGATGTACTGCACCTCGGAATGATACTCCTCGTGCGTCAGGCCGCGGGCCTTGGCTTCCTCGACCACGGCGTTGGCCATGGAGTGCGGATAGTGTTCCTCCAGGCACGCGGCAAGGCGCAGCATCTCGCTCTCTTCGTTGCCGCCAAAGGTGACGATCTTCGCGACGGTGGGGGTCGCATAGGTGAGCGTGCCGGTCTTGTCGAAGACGACGGTGTTCGCCTGCGCGACGGCCTCGAGAAAGCGTCCGCCCTTGACGGAGATATGATGGCTGCTGCTCTCGCGCATGGCCGAGAGCACCGCGATGGGCATGGAGAGCTTGAGCGCGCAGGAAAAGTCGACCATGAGAACGGAGAGCATCTTGGTGACGTTGCGCGTGATGAGATAGGTGAGGATGGTGCCGCCGAGCGTGTAGGGCACAAGCCGGTCGGCAAGGCGGGAGGCCTTGTCCTCGGCAGTGGATTTGAGCTTTTCGGACTCTTCGATCATCCTGACGATGCGGTCATAGCGGCCGCCGCCGAGCTCCTTTTCCACGCAGATGACGCACTCGCCCTCTTCGGCGACGGTGCCTGCGTAAACAAGGCTGCCCTCGCGCTTGGGAACGGGCATGGACTCGCCCGTCATCGACGCCTGATTGACCATCGCCTCGCCCGAGACGACCTTGCCGTCGAGCGGGATGAGGTTGCCGGTGCGCACGACGATGCGGTCGCCCGCCTTGACGTCGCTGATGGGGACGAGGACCTCGGTCTCGCCGGTCTTGAGCCAGACGTGGTCGACATTGAGCGACATTGCGCCGGCGAGATCGGCAACGGACTTCTTGTGCGTCCAGTCCTCAAGAATTTCGCCGAGGCGGAGCATGAACATCACGGAGCTTGCCGTCGGGAAGTCGCCGCGCACCATCGAGACGGTGACGGCGGTGGCGTCGAGCACGGCGACGGAGAGCTTGCCGTGCAGCAGCGCGGTGAGACCCTCGCGGATATACTTGACGGAATGGTAGACGGCGAGCGCCGTGGTGACCGGGAGCGGGAAGAAGAGCTTGGAGATCATGCGGCGGATGACCGTCCAGGAGAGCTTGTCCTCAAACTCGCGGTTCAGCGCCCGGGAGGTGTGGTCCGGCACGAGGTCCATGGCCTCTGCCTTGTCAAACGAGAACGCCGCGAGTGCCCGGATGAGCGCGGCGCGGTCCGCGCGGTAGGCGATCACGGCGTCCTGTGTGCGGTCGTAGACCGCGACCTCGGAAACGCCGTCAACATTGCGCAGATAGTATTCCAAAACGTCCGCCTGGCGCAGCGTCATGCGGCGGCAGGCGAGATGCACGCGCATCCGGCCTGCGGATTCATGCAAAATTTTGCACTTCATTGGGTATCGACTCCTTTAAGAATAAACGAGAGCCGCGTTTCGCGGCTCTCCGGTGCGTTATTCGTCCGCCTTTTCCTCTTCGGACGCATCCTCGATGACTCCGGCGTCCTCCTCCGCTGCGCGGCGCTCGTTGATGTCCTTGGCGTCGGCGTAGACGTCTTCGGCGTCTTCACGGACAGTGGTCACGGCCTGCATCACGCAGTCCTTGGCACGCAGCACCGCGGCGGTGGTGTGAGAGTAGACCTTTTTGGCATCCTTGCTGGAAAGGATCTTGAGACCGGCGGTGCCGAACAGCACGCCGGCTGCAAATAAACCGAGATGTTTCATTGTGTAAAAACCTCCTGTCGATTTTTGTAAAAACGAGATGTTTTTCAATTTCCTGCACAATATAACACAGTGCTTTTTGAATTGCAAGTGGGGAAATGTTAAAAAATGGCGAACAATGGAAAGAACTGTTTTGTCGCGTTTTCCTCAGATGTTCGCGCGCTCGTCCCAGAGCGTCAGAACGCCTGATTGCAGCGTTTTCGGAACGTCGATGATGCGCTGGTTCGACGAGCCGCGAAAGCGCAGCGAGATATCGTGCAGCGCGTCCACATAGCGCCCGTCGACGAGCACATCGAGCAGTGACAGCAGTTCGTCCGTCACCTCGCAGCGCGGATACGCGGCGGGGTCGTGCAGCTCCTCCCACGTAAAGCCTGTGAACGACCAGATCGTCTTTTGCGGCAGCTCACGCCTCACGCGGCGGAGAAACGGCAGCAGCGCGCGCTGATTTTTAGGCTCGAACGGCTCGCCGCCGAGCAGCGTGAGGCCGTTGATATAGCCGGGGGCGAGCATCGTCAGAAGCGCTTGCTCCGTTTCATCCGTGAAGGGCTTGCCGTAGCAGAAGTCCCACGTCTGGGGCTGAAAGCAGTTTTCGCAGTGATTGGTACACCCGGAGACGAACAGGGAGACGCGCACGCCCTCTCCGTTGGCAATGTCACAGTTTTTGATCTCACCATAGTGCACGACGGCATTCCTCCTTGGCGGAATAGAGTCTGAACATCTGGCATTATAGCATTTGCCGGCGGGCTTGTCCATCACTGTTTCGGGCGGGGAAATGAAAGGAGAACCTGCCGCAGGGCAGACCCTGCACGCCGGCAGACGGTGGCATCTCTTTTTACTTTGCCTCGTCCCCCTGGATGTCCAGCCCTGCCGTATCGTAGAGCGCGCGGGCGTGATTGCGCCGCAGCAGCTCGCGCGAGAGCACGCTGCCGGTGGATTTGTCCACTTTGCTGCGGTACACCTCGCCGCAGCGGTAAACGCAGCCGCCCTCGCGGATAAAATGCTCGTTTTCTGCCGTAATGTGGTATTTGACTGCAAGCGGCGACTCCGCACGCAGCTCGCCGCACAGGTGGGTGTCCGTCGTGCGGACAAGGAGCTGATAGGTCTGCTCCGTATCGTTGCGGAAGCGGTAGTCGAGGTAATTGTAGAAGATCGATGTTCCGGTGCCGAACGGCACCTGACGGCCAAAGTCGGGGAACAGATCGAACTGGTCATGGTGATGCTGCTCAATGATGGTCAGCGGCGAATGGAGCACCATCCAGTGGATAAGGTTGCTGAACTGGCACATCCCGCCGCCGACGGCCGTGCCGGTCTGCGCGTTGGCGATGACGAGACCTGTGCGGTAGCCGCGTGCGGCGCTTGGCGGCCCGACAAGACGCCAGAATGAAAATGTTTCGCCGGGGCGAATGAGAATGCCGTTGATCCTCGGCGCGGCAAGCGCAAGATTGACCGCCTTGTTGTCCTGCAGCACGGGGTCGACCTCGCCGAGCGTGCGGCGGATGAGGGAGTTGTGCCGGCAGATGAGTGCGGGAAGCGGCGCTTCCACGCGCGCTTTGGAAAAGTGCTCGCCGGCTGTGCAGTCCCGCAGCGTGCGGAGCGCGCAGCTTTTTTTGATCGAAATGCGGTACGCGAGCGGCGAGAGCTCGCAAAACAGCCTGCGCTGCATATCGGTTTTCTTCCTCTCTTCTCTCTTGTTTTGCGCGGTGGATGCACCGCGTCGAAGGGCGTTTACTCATTAGACGCAAAAAGGGCTCCGTTTTCTCTCTATTTTTGAAGAAAAAAACGAGATTTTGGCATTTTGGCTAAATGTGCGTGCGCGACTGTGTGCAAAAGGATGATCGTGACCGGCCGCATGACCGGAGCGAAAGGAATGCGTCTGCACGCGACGGTATTGGCCGGACGACAAAAGGCCCTCTGCACGGGGAAGTACCCGCGCAGAGGGTGAATTCGGCAGTTTGTATTTTCCCTTACAGGTGCAGCACGCGCTCCTTGATCTCCTGTGTGCGGCCCTGATTCCAGAACTGGGTGCCGATGTAGCCGCAGGTGCGGCGGGCGACGTTCATCTTGTCCTGATCGGTGTTGCCGCACTTCGGGCAGCGCCAGATGAGCTTGCCGCCGTCCTCGACAATCTCGATCTCGCCGTCCCAGCCGCAGACCTGACAGTAGTCGGACTTGGTGTTCAGCTCGGCGTAGATGATGTTGTCGTAAATGAACTTCATCACCTGCAGCACGGCCTCAAGGTTGTTCTGCATATTGGGGACCTCGACGTAGCTGATCGCGCCGCCGGGCGAGAGGTGCTGGAACTGCGCCTCGAACTTGAGCTTGGTGAAGGCGTCGATCGGCTCGGTGACATGGACATGGTAGCTGTTGGTGATATAGCCCTTGTCGGTCACGCCCTCGATGATGCCGAAGCGCTTTTGCAGGCACTTGGCAAACTTGTAGGTCGTGGACTCCAGCGGCGTGCCGTAGAGGGAATAGTCGATGTTCTCGGCAGTCTTCCACTCCTTGCACTTGTCGTTCATCTTCTGCATGATGGACAGGGCGAACGGCGTAGCGGCGGGGTCGGTATGGCTCTTGCCGGTCATGTACTTCACGCACTCATAGAGTCCGGCGTAGCCGAGGGAGATGGTGGAGTAGCCGTCGTAGAGCAGACGGTCGATGGGCTCGCCCTTTTTAAGACGGGCGCAGGCGCCGTACTGCCAGAGGATGGGCGCGGCGTCGGAGAGCGTACCGCGCAGACGGTCGTGGCGGCAGCGGAGCGCGCGGTGGCAGAGCTCGAGCCGGTCTTCAAAAATATCCCAGAATTTTTCGATGTTACCGCCGGAGGACAGCGCGACGTCGGGCAGGTTGATGGTCACGACGCCCTGGTTGAAGCGGCCGTAGTACTTGTGCTTGCCCGGCTCGTAGTTGCCGGCGTTGGCGATGTTGCCCACGCCCGCGTCGGTGAAGCGGTCGGGCGTGAGGAAGCTGCGGCAGCCCATACAGGGATACACGTCGCCCTTGAGCTCGAGCATTTTCTTTTCGCTGATGTAATCGGGCACCATGCGGCGCGCCGTGCATTTTGCGGCGAGCTTCGTGAGATAATAGTAGGGTGAATCCTCGTGGATGTTGTCCTCCTCAAGCGTGTAGATGAGCTTGGGGAAGGCGGGCGTGACCCACACGCCCTGCTCGTTCTTCACACCCTCGTAGCGCTGGAGCAGCATCTCCTCGATGATGAGGGCAAGGTCACGCTTCTCCTGCTCGCTTCTCGCCTCGTTGAGGTACATGAAGACGGTGATGAAGGGGGCCTGTCCGTTCGTAGTCAGGAGCGTGACGACCTGATACTGGATCGTCTGCACGCCGCGGCGGATCTCCTCGCGCAGGCGCTTTTCCACAATACGGGCGATCTTCGCCTCGTCCTGCGCGACGCCAAGCTCCTCGATCTCGGCAAGCACCTGCTTGCGGATCTTCTGACGCGAAACGTCCACAAAGGGCGCGAGGTGCGTGAGCGAGATGCTCTGCCCGCCGTACTGGTTGCTCGCCACCTGCGCGACGATCTGCGTGGCAATGTTGCAGGCGGTGGCGAAGGAATGTGGACGCTCGATGAGCGTTCCGGTGATGACGGTGCCGTTCTGCAGCATATCCTCGAGGTTCACGAGGTCGCAGTTGTGCATGTGCTGGGCATAATAGTCCGTGTCGTGGAAGTGGATGATGCCCTCCTCGTGCGCCTTGACGATGTCCTCGGGCAGGAGAATGCGGTTCGTCAGGTCGCGGCTGACCTCGCCCGCCATGTAGTCGCGCTGCGTAGAGTTGACGACGGGGTTCTTGTTGCTGTTTTCCTGCTTGGCTTCCTCGTTGTTGCACTCGATGAGGGTGAGAATCTTGTCGTCCGTCGTGTTGCTCCTGCGCACGAGCGAGCGGGTGTAGCGGTAGGTGATGTAGCGCTTGGCGACCTCAAACGCGCCGTGCGCCATGATCTGATGCTCGACGAAGTCCTGGATCTCCTCGACCGTGGGGGCGCGGCCCAGACCCTGACAGGCCAGCTCCACGCTTTCGGCGATGCGCTGGATCTGGACCGGCGTCATGCGCGCGTCCTCCTCTGTGGCGGCGTTTGCCTTGGTGACGGCGGCGATGATCTTGACGATGTCGAACTCGACCTCCGCGCCGTTTCTTTTGATGACCTTCATGGCTGGCAGCTCTCCCTTACTCTAAAATATCCGATAAAATCTATCCTACAACACAATATCTTGTGGCAGTTGACCGTCTGCATTTCAAATTATGGCATACTCTCGCGCACAATGCAAGAGGTTTTTGAAATTTTCTCACAATATCTTGTGGTAGCCGAAAACAAGTATAGACTAAATGTGGTGGAATTGCCGTAGCTTTTGCAACAAAGCCGATAAATCGCGGCACTTTTTTCCCGTTTTTCCGCCGCACAGAAAATTTACCTTGCAAAAAGCGAACACTTCTGGTATTATATCAGTCTGTGGGTCTTTGCTTGAGCCCGCAAGAACGAAAGAAGCCTTTCGGAGGTCATGATAGATGGCAGCAAAAAAGAACGATCCCAGGCGTGAGGCGCGCATCGCCAAGAATAACCGCAACCTGAACAGCGCCCTGACGCTCTTCACCGCCGGTTTCATTGCAGAGTTTTACCTTCTGCTCATCAACCAATACTTTGTCAAGGGCTCCGTCGATCAGGTCGTTGCGATCGCAGGTTATCTTGAGGTCATGGCCATTGTCGGCGCGGCCGCGTTCGGCGCGGGCGTTGTGCTCACGGCCATGCGCCGGAAATGGACGCGCTTTGCCGCGGCCGGCAAGTGGCTGCTGGGTCTCGGCCTGTTCTTTGGCGTGTCCTCTCTCCTGATGCGCAGGGTCTACCCGATGGGAACGACGGTCATGTGCATTCTCGTGCCCGTGCTGATGCTGCTGGCGGTCGTGTTCCTGCTCTATCAGCACGAGTTCGCCGTGCAGGCCATCGCCCTGACGCTGGCAATCGCCTCCGCTGTTCTGCTCAATCACGGCAGCTCCTCCATGCCCGCTCTGGTGACCGCCTTCTGCTGGGCCGCTATGGTGTTCGTTGCCGCTCTGCTCGTGCTGACCGTGATGCTGCAGAAGCATGAGGGTTCCTACAAGGGGACCGCCATTTTCCCCGCCAAGACCAATTATGCGCTCACCTGCGCGGTGCTGGTGCTGAGCATCGCCGCCATCGCGGTGTCGCTGTTCGCGGGCCTCGCGTACTATGTGATCTGGGGCGCGGCGGTGCTGCTGTTCGTGCTGGCCGTTTGGTACACGGTAAAGATGCTGTAAAAACCGAACACAGAGGAGGGACGCGCGGGCGTCCCTCTTTCTTTTTTCCTCCGCTTGCATTGCCGTGGGGGATTTGCTATAATCATATCACTGTTTTTTCCAATTCATTTCGTGAGGTGTTTTTTATGCATGAGCTTGAACGTCAATATCATATCCACTGCGCACAGGGCGAGGTGGGCCGCTATGTAATCCTGCCCGGTGACCCGGGCCGCTGCCCGTCCATCGCCGCGCTGTTCGATAATCCCGTCAAGGTCGCGCAGAACCGCGAGTACACCACCTACACCGGCACGCTGCTCGGCGAGAAGGTCTCGGTCTGCTCCACCGGCATCGGCGGCCCCAGCGCGTCCATCGCGATGGAGGAGCTGCATCAGCTCGGCGCGGATACCTTCATCCGCACCGGCACCTGCGGCGGCATCGACATCAACGTGAAGTCCGGCGACGTGGTCGTCGCCACCGGCGCGATCCGCTACGAGCACACCTCGCTGGAGTACGCGCCCATTGAGTACCCCGCCGTGGCAAACTTCGACGTGACGCTCGCGCTGCGTCAGGCGTCGGAGAGCCTCGGCTACCGCACGCACACCGGTGTCGTGCAGTGCAAGGACAGCTTCTACGGGCAGCACAGCCCCGAGAAGAGCCCCGTCTACTATGAGCTTCTGCAAAAGTGGGAGAGCTGGAAGCGCCTTGGCGTCAAGGCAAGCGAAATGGAGTCCGCCGCAATGTTCGTCGTCGCCTCCGCGCTCGGCTGCCGCTGCGGCTCCTGCTTCCACGTTGTCTGGAACCAGGAGCGCGAAAAGGCCGGCCTCGATCAGGACATGAGCGAGGACACCTCCGCCTCCGTCAAGGTCGCCGTCGAAGGTCTCAAGAA
>ERZ835980.3516-NODE-3516-length-12025-cov-10.917293_pt1 | contig 12025 bp, 10 predicted proteins | sample MGYA00519943_ERZ835980 | MGnify/ENA primary metagenome ERZ835980 (study PRJEB31850, sample SAMEA3708791) | human gut metagenome | biome: human gut; feature: human-associated habitat; material: faeces | place: China | collected 2014 ... | reverse complement strand
TGCGGCAGATGCACGGCTACTATGAAAAGCTGCTGCGCAAATACCCGGATGTGGTTACGGTGAAGGATTTGGTGGCCCTGACCGGCTACACTCTGACCACCGTCCACAACTGGTGCAGTCGTGGGTCGCTGAAAGCCTTTTAAAAGGGACTGAAGTTCTGTATCCCGAAAATCTTTCTTGTGGATTTCTTCTGCTCCCTGACCTTTCGCTCCATTACCCGTAAAAGCCTCTGGCATATCCAGACGCTGAATGAGTTCAGCAGGAAGATGAAGCGGAAGTGATCTTTATCTGGGGGTTATTTGCAAAGTTCGCTGTAAAAAAGTGTAGCCGGGCAACGAAAGTTCGTTGCATTTTTTGCAGTTCAGCAGTTTGACACTGCACGAGAGCACGACTTTTTGACGTCCCGACTGATGATTGTGGCGGTCTATTACTTGTTCCATTTTGCAAAACTATCAAAAAAGAAAAGCTTTTGCATTTCAGTGCAAAAAACTTTGTTTTCTAACTGAGGGGGACTTTATTGCAATGACCGCCATCGAGAAAAAATATATTCAGGTGACAGAGCCTATGCTGAGTGAGGATGTGTGGAAACGAGAGCTTGCGCCGCTGCATAGCATCCGTGATAACTACAAAAAAATCGTGCTGTCTCTTGATCCTGGCCTTGATGCCTCCTATGATGTCATTAAATCGGAGAACCTCATCGATTGGCTGCTTGATGGATGAGCACTGCATTTTCAAGAATAATTCAGAAGTTTTTGCAACTCAAGCCCAAAACTCTTTGGCTAAATGTGCTCTGACTTGTGAAATTTCTACGGTATGCGGAAGAGTGTATGCTCCACCTGATATTAATCTGCTGATAAATTATAAATGTGGCACAGCTCACAAAGCTGAAGATAGGTGAGCTGTGCCGGTATAATTTAAGTATCAATTTTGTTGATGGAAAAACCTCTATTTTTCTTGCAAATGATCCTCAACTTATGAGGAGATTTAATTTTATGGGAACTTAACTTATATGACCAAATCATCATATTAAGTAAATCTTGTTGTGAAATAGACGCTCCGGCGCCCCCATCAAAAGATGTGGTTCCTGCGCCAAGAATGGGCACACATACATCTTTTTCTGAATAATAGTATTCCAACTCTTTCCACAGCAAATCTAAACACTGAAGATACTCGTCACGAGTAAAGAACCGTCCTTTGCCTTTTTCATCAAGCTTGGCAAATGCCATCAATAGGTCATCTCCCTTAGGAACGATAGTACCGGAATCGTATCTTGTTTTCTGCTGATACCGTGATTTAGTTTGTCCTGGAGCAATGTTGGCTGCATCAATTAACTTCTGCACATTTAAATCTGGGTGTGCAATTAGATATTGTCCGCAAACTGATGTTGGATTTATATCTGCAGTACTATTACCGACGTGTGTGGTGAAACACTCATCAAAATTGATCACCCGTTTACAATTTCGCTTCTTGAGAATGTTACCGTATTCAACTCGGATGGAATAATTCTCTCCACAAATTGTTGTCCTGCGGCGGAATGTAAGAAAAAGAGCATATACTGCTGAAGTGACAATATAAACAAGCAGAAAAAGGACGAGCCGAGAAATGATAATATTAACACCCGTGGCGTCAAAATCAAATGCCCATTTGTACTGGTTTGGAAGTGTCTGCGTTATCCACTTGTGATTGGCAAAGAATGCCTCAGGTACAAATGTAAAAATACCCGTAATGATTGCAAATGCCGCGCATACGCTTTTCTTAATAAAGTCGGTCAAAACCCTAACACCTCTTTTATGTATGCGTAATCACCGACCTTCCTTCCGTAGTCATTATATTTCCAAAACGGCTTGGCGTAATTCTCATAACCCTTCATATAGGCCGGTAGCCAGCTTGTTTCTTTTCTAGTGGAGTTGTATACAATGATAATTGCTTTTTTCTTCTTTTGGGCCTGTTCAAATTCATGACGTAGATAGGAGTAATTGTTTATGTTGCCACAGTCTCCGTCCGCACTAGGGATAGAAGTACTGACTACCTTGCACGATTTAATCCCCTTTGTGTTTTGCTTGTACGGGGTACAGGTGCATTGTCCCTGCGCCTTAGAAGCACGTTCGCATCCATTCCCAGCCGTGCGAGCGCCAGTCATGTCTCCAACGACAAAAATCACAGCTGAGGAGGCGTTTATTTGGCGATTAAATTCCGCCTTCAAATCGCAGATACGGCAATCATCATCGTTGGAAACACTGCCTGAAGCTACCTTAGACATGTCAATGAAATCAACCTTATGCAAATCGTCACTGCCCCACTTATTCAATTCGTTCACAACATCTCGATCTCCATTGGATAAATCGTAGTCAGCACTAATATAAACTTGCTTACTCATATAATCACACTCCGTTCGAAAAATGTATTTTTAGATGCGCTAAATAATAGTAAACCATTTATATACCACATATTGTATCACAAAATTTGTAAAAATGCAATATATATTCGATCTTGCCAACTACAGAGTATTTATCAAAAGAAATTCAACGATTGAAGTATAATGCATAAAGGATGAAATCTTGTTTTAGCTGACAAAAATCTGGAGTAGAATTTCTTTTAAAGAATGTTTGCAATTAAAATAGAGGCAGCTGACCCTGCGTTTTGGAAATTCGCACACTCGCACCTGTCTTTCGGTTTTGTTAGACTGTAATCAAAGGGCAGGTGCGCTTTGTGTTGTTGAGGCATCGCTGGTGTACTTGCCGGAAGAATTGCAAATGGGAGGATCACATATGAAATCGCTATTTGAGCAGCTGGGCGGCACTTACACAAGGCAGGGCGACTACTGCCTGCCGGATGTTTGCTTACCGCCCGAAGAAGAACGCCCCATCGGCGTTTACGGGCAGCGGCGGCGAGTTTATCTGAAGAAGCATCACCGGATACTGTATTATAACCTGCTGACCGCCGGGACGCTGGGCGGGCACCTCGCAGACATTGAGGAGCAGGCGCAGGAACTCTTTCTTCGGCTGGTAAAACAATACGCAGACACCGAGGGCGTGACGGAGGAGGTAAAGGCCAATGACCCGCAGGCGTGGGTGCGAAAAATGAACGGCATCCGACATCGGGCAAACGAGGCCGTGATGCAGGAAATTGTATACGGGTAACGAGCAAGCGGGGGTCGATGGCCTCCGCTTGTTTTGTATGCAGAAAAGAATAATGCTGTTTTGAAACGGCATTGTTCCGAACTTTGTTGACATTGTTCTTTTATTCGGGTATAATGTACTTGTGATTTTATGCGTGGAGGTATCCCCTATGGCTGAAATGATCTCGGTAAGAGAGGCAGCAGTGCGCTGGAATATAACGGAGCGGAGAGTTGCGACGCTCTGCAAGAACGGGAGAATCGCCGGTGCGAAAAAGCAGGGCAATCGTTGGCTGATCCCCGCTGATACGCAGAAGCCGGCGGATCAGCGGCTCAAGACGGGCGCTTTCCGCAAGACGGAGCGCGCGCCGAAGCTGCCCCTGCCCATCGGCGTGTCCAACTACTGCCTTGCATCGTCGGAATACTACTACATCGATAAGACGATGATGATCAAGGACTTTATCGACGAGCGTCCGATGGTGACGCTGTTCACTCGTCCCCGCCGCTTCGGCAAGACGCTGAATATGGATATGCTGCGCACTTACTTTGAAAAGAGCGACAAGGATACCTCCGTCTACTTTCGGGATAAGAAGATCTGGGCCTGCGGCCAGAAGTACCGGGATTATCAGGGCAAGTACCCCGTGATCTTCCTGACCTTCAAGGATGTGAAGTTTGATACTTGGGAAGAGGCCTTTGCGGCCATCCGGGATATTTTCGCAAAGGAGACCCGGAGGCACAAGGAACTGCTGGCCAGCGATAAGTGCGACGAGTACAGCAAAAAGACCTATGAAAAGCTGGCAGACGGCAAGGTCAACGAGGTTGAGCTGGCTTCGGCACTGCTGGACCTGTCCTCTATGCTGCACAAGCACTATGCCGTTGCGCCCATTATCATCATCGACGAGTATGACACCCCCATCCAGCAGGGCTATCAGAAGGACTATTACGACAAGGTCATCCGGTTTATGCGAAACCTGTTTTCCGGCGGGTTCAAGGATAATCAGCATCTGTCCTTCGGCTTCCTCACCGGCATTCTGCGGGTGGCCAAGGAGAGCATCTTCAGCGGGATGAACAACCTGTCCATCAACTCCGTGCTGGACAACAAATACAGCGCCTACTTCGGCTTCACCGCCGACGAGGTGATGGAGATGGCGGAATACTACGGCGCTGCCGATAAGTACGACGAGATTTGCCAGTGGTACGACGGCTACCGCTTCGGCAAGACGGAGATTTTCAACCCGTGGTCGGTGGTCAACTACTTCAGCAACGAGTGCGAGCCGAGGCCCTTCTGGGTCTCCACCGGCAGCAACGATATTATCGGGGAAGTGCTTGCCCAGGCGGACGAGGAGATTTATAACCGTCTGACCTCCCTGGTCAACGGCGAGACCTTCACCACCTTCATCGACACCGGCGTGATCTATCCGCAGATCAAGAGCAATCCCTCCACCATTTACAGCTTCCTGCTGGTGACCGGCTATCTGAAGGCACTGAAAACCACGCCCTCCTTCAGCGGCGATTTTATGTGCGAGGTTTCCCTGCCCAACCGGGAGATTTCTCTGGTGTATAACAAGGAGATCTTGCAGCGGCTGGAGAATCTGATCCCGCCGTCCACGGCGATTTCCGTTCAGGAGGCCATCTTCTCCGGCGATAACGCACGGCTGAAAGCGCAGATTCAGACGCTGCTGACCCAGTCGGTCAGCTCCTTCGATACTGCCGGGGAGAATTTCTACCACGGCTTTATGCTGGGGCTGTGCGCCCTGCTGGGCGGCGCTTTCGTGACCTCCAACCGGGAATCCGGTGACGGGCGCTATGACATTCAGTTGAAGCCCACGCAAAAGGGCCTTCCGGGCATCCTGATTGAGCTGAAAGCGGAGAAAAATTGCAGCGACGAAAAGCTGAAAAAGCTGTCCGAGACGGCCCTGCAGCAAATCAACGATAAGAAATACGAAACCGAGCTGACGACAGCCGGGGTCAGGACGATTTATAAATACGGCGTGGCCTTCAGCGGTAAAAAGGTTGAAGTGGCGGTCGGATGAGAATTGAAGACAGGGGCACACCTTTGTTTGTGTGTCCCTGTCCTTTTTTATAACGAATTCATTATATTCAGCAAACTCTGATAGCTGTCTACATCGTGGTACACCACATTGCTTGTGGACATCTCGTTGAACAGCTTCTTGGCGCAAGAGATTTTCGCCTGCTCAATAGGACGCAGCTCAAGACTTTCCATTGTGCCTTTCGTTTCGGCTATGAAGAAAATATGCTTGACCTTGCCCTCATAGAAAGCGATTGCCCAGTCCGGCGAATAGTTGCCCACCGGTGTAGGGATTTGGAAGGTTCTTGGCAGCTTTGCATAGACACACACCTCGTCTGCTGCGTCCAAATCTTCAGCAAACTTTCTCTCAATGCTCTTGTCGGCAGAGCCGTCCGTGAACACATAGTCCTGAATGGCTTTCTTTGCAAGGAACGCCTTATCAAAGCTCTGTGTTGCCTTTTCAGCCGTGAAGATGGAGCTGTCATATTCGCCCTCAATGGTATCGTAGGAAATATGCTCTACGATCATTGTGGCTTTCTGCTCGTTGATAAGCCGGATGACCTTTGTGATGAACTCCTCCGGGTTGTTCTTGAACATATAGAGCTTATCCACACGGATTCCTTGCAGGATAGCAGAAACCGTGCGCCGTGTCAGAACGGTGCCCTCTGCGATTTTCCCAATAAGGTCGTACTTGATTTGACTGGTTTCGGCGTGTTTGAGTGTCTGCGTCCGGGTCTTTTCGCCGGTGAAGGATGCTCCACGCTCGATCTCGTACTCATTCATCTCCGTTTTCTGCCGCCCGATGGTGGTTGTGTATTGCAGCTCGGAAACAAAGAGCTTTTCGTCAATATGGGCAATGGCGTTGCGGATCAGCTCGGCGCTGTCAAAATCGACGGTGTAGGCGTACTTGTGGTTGATCTCACGCCACAACGCCTGAAACTCTCGCTTGGCGAAGTTTTCGTTAAGCGGGTTATCCTTAACCTTGGTTTCGTGACCGTCGGAGAACATATCCTTGAGGACACTATCATCATAGACCGCCTGAATGAGCGTGTGGATACCGTCTGTCATCGGTTTGAGTTCCTCCGGCAGCTCCGCAACAGTTCCGTTCTTAACATCCTGACGGTACTTGTCCGTCACCTTGCGCTTCATATCCACATAGCCGTTCTGAATGAGGTAGAACTCGATAGCATTGGCTTTCTCGTCGTCGATAAGCGTCGGCACATCGTCCACCTTGACATATTTGCCCTTGAAGTATTCGCTTGTAGCAACCGTGGGTCTGTCATAAAGCACGGTTTTAATATCCGACTGCAAGTCTGTCACAAAGGTCTTATAGCTTTCACTGGCGACTACCGTCAGCGTGTTGATCTCGTGAACGCTGTCGCCGCAGCTCTGCACATCCATACGGTTGCCGTCCTGATTGATGCAAAGGCGCAGACCACGACCGACTTCCTGCCGCTTCGTCGTGTTGCTGTCGGAGTGCTTCAGAGTACAGATTTGGAACACATTCGGGTTATCCCATCCTTCACGCAGTGCGGAGTGGGAGAAGATAAACCGTGTCGGTTCGTCAAAAGACAGCAGCCGTTCCTTGTTTTTCAAGATCAGGTCATAGGCTGAAACATCTTTTTCATCAAAACCCTCTTTATTAGCCTTGCTGTCCACGCTGCGCCCGGTTTTCTTATCGATGCTGAAGTAGCCCTTATGTACCCGGCTCACATCGCTGCAAGTGGATTTGAGATAGTTCTGATACGGTGTGTCAAACATCGTAATGTACTCGTTCAGAATGGCAAGATACTCCTGCTCAAACATCACGCCATATTCGCCAAGCAACTCGTCGCCGTTTTCGTCGTACTGGCGGTACTTTGCCACTTCGTCGATGAAGAACAGGGACAGACACTTGATGCCCATATTAAAGAGCTTTTCCTCTTTCTCAAAGTGGGAGAGGATGGTTTCACGAATCTGAATGCGGCGCATATCCTTTTCGGACACATCGCCCACCACATCACCCGCTTTGATGACTTCGCCGTTGGTGAAGGTCACGGTGCCACGAAGCGGGTCAATTTCGGAGATGGTGTAGCCCTTGTACTGCTCCATTTCCTGCGAAACGAAGTAAAGGTCATCACCAACGCCGAGAATACGGGTTTCCCGGTTGATGGACTTGTTGTAGCCGATCTCCAGCTCAATTTTTGCCATCGGCGGCTTCTTGCTGGAAAGAATGATCTGCTCAAGGTAGAGGTAGCTGTCCGTGCCACGGAAGTTCTTGACCTCAAAGCCCTTGACCTCGATTTTCTTGACCAACCGCTTGTTGAAGGCGTCCAGCGCATCCAGCACATAGACGAGGTTGTGATGCTTGGCGTGGGTAGCTGAGTAGTTGAGGGAGAACAGAGGATTGAAATTTTTCAGCGCCTTCTGCGTCACATCACCGCCCATTTTCTGTGGCTCGTCCAAAATGATGATTGGGCGGTTTGCCTTAATCACATCGATCGGTCGGCGGGAGCCGAATTCATCACGTCTGGAATAAATAATACGAGCTGCGGCATCGCCTCTTCTACCTTCAACATTCTTTTCTTCGTTTAAGGAAGCAGCAAACGCCTGCGTGTTGATGATCATCACATTGATGCCGGAGCTGCTCGAAAAGTTATCCAGTTGGTTCAGGTTGGAGCTGTTGTAGATGAAGAAGCGAGCTTTCTTGCCGTAATGCTCCATAAAGTGGTCTGCGGTGATTTCGAAGGACTTCTTTACGCCCTCACGGATCGCAATGGAGGGAACGACCACAATAAACTTGCTCCAGCCGTACTTCGTGTTCAGTTCGAACATCGTCTTGATATAGACATAGGTTTTGCCCGTGCCGGTTTCCATTTCAATATCAAGGCTGCAACGCCCCAAGTCTTTGACAAGGGAAGCAGAGAGCTTAATATTGTTCTGACTCTGCAAGGTCTGAATGTTGTGCAGGAGCTGCTCGTCGGAAAGCTCTACCGCTTCATTTTTATAACCGGTATCGTTCAGCGGATCGATGACTTCAAGCTCCTCATCGGACATACCGAGGGTCATCTGATACGACTCCGCTTTGACCTTGCCCTGGTCACGGATATAGCTGATCTTGTCGTGAAAGCCCTGCCCCTGAAAGACACGCACAACGGCATCAACCGCATCAGTTTGGTATTGTTGTATTTTGAAATTAAACTTCATGCTTTTCACCGCCCTTTATGGAGGATATTATGGACTGGTATTCCTCCGATTTCCCGTTGTAAAGCACATCCAGCATAATACTAAACATAACATTGGCGCCACTTTGGATATTGCTAACATCAGCATCTGGTGGCACATCATAGCCGATGATTGGCGCTTCAATTTCGACAAAAAACCATCCCGAAATCTTACGGTACAGGGAATGCATATCAAACAGTAAGGCGACTTCGCTTTCGGCGATTCCTGTCGTAATAACCTCGGACAGTTTGTGTGCATACTTATTGCGGACTTGTTTTATCTGTAGAAATCTATCAAAGTCAGCAGAGGTAATCGCTCCGTGATCGATCAGCCAAAGAAACGATGCTTTTGTGGTATCCCGATTTCCTTTGTCATCCACCACACGTTTCCGAATCTCCCTGCGATACTCGTCGGTTTCCTCGCAGAACATTTTGCCGTCTCTTATGCCAATATCACAGAGGAAATCTCTGACACTCGACACAACATAGTCCGTCATATTCTCATAAAGTGCAATAAACAGAGATGCAAACGTCAGATTGTCCTGCAAATAATCCTTATTTACCAGATTTTCAAACCATTCTGCCATTACAGCACCTTCCTTACGGTATCTGGGCTGTAGGTGGCGAAGATCTGATCGAAGTTGGTTGCCACGCTATCGTTTGCCATAGAACTGTCACGCATTACAAAGTAGTAGGGTTTCTGCTTGGCAATGGCTTTGATGGTTTCCTCGGTTACATCGCTGTCGAAGCAGGCGATCAGATAGTTGTCCTCCACATTGAACACCTTCTTGCCGGCAATGGTGGTTTCCTCAATTTTGCCGGAGAGCAGCACGCCCAAATCCAGCATCACTTGGAATAGCAGATCCTCCGGCGTTCTGTCCTCTTTGATATTATCTTCAAGCCGGGAGAACATATTGACTTCATACTCGGCAGGGTTGTAGTAGACCTCTTTCATATTGGAGGTGTCGCATTTCAAGACACGGAAGCCGGTATCAAGGTCTTGCGTGGTCAAAGGGCTACCCTCTTTGATTTTCTTACCGGCACGACGGATGCGTTCCTTGCCGATTTCGCAGATGGTTCGGTAACCATTTTCATATGCTGCACTTTGCGCCGGGCACTTTTCGGGAAGCTGAATCATAATAAATCTTCTATTCCCACCTTCAAGCATATTAGCAAGAAATACGCCGTGTGCAGTCGTTGCTGACCCTGAGAAGAAATCCAAAACGATTTCCTTCTCTGCCGGATTTGTTGCATATACTATTAAGTCCTGCATCAGAGAAGTGGGCTTAGGGTTACTGAAGTCAATACCACCCATTAGCGCACGGTATTCTTTTGTTGCCACATCCGTTGAGTATGCAGAACCACCAAGAACTGACTTGGGGCGTATTCGCCTTGCTCCCTCATCACTCTCAAGATAATCCTTTTCATAGATGTTATATTTGTTGCCAACCTTTCTCCCGACTATATAAGCAATGTTTTTCCTTGCTGTGTCAATTCCCCAACGCCACCGACCATCTACACCGTTTGATTTAACAGGGAACGCTTCGCAAGAATATTCATTATCCTGCTCCAATGAAACATTACCTGTTTCGGGGTTTACATAGAACGGATAATACATATTAGGGCGATCTTTCCTCGTGTCTGGTCCGCCACGCTTCCTTAACTCTAACAAGCGATAGCAGCCATTTTTGTCTTTTTCTTTGTATTCTTTAAGAACGCTGTCTGCCAACTCAAGACCGTGTTCAGAGTATTCCTGCGATTTTACATACATAATCAAGCGTTCATTTGCTCTCGCAATATACTTTTTGTCATTGCGCCCTTTCAGGTTATTTACTACTGTCAAATCTGCAACAAAATTGTTTCGTCCGAAAACTTCATCACAAATTTTTCTAAGATTGTCGACTTCACCATCATCAATACTAATAAAAACAACTCCATCTATGGACAACAAATCTTTTGCAAGTCTAAGACGGGGGAATAACATATTTAGCCAATCCGTGTGGAAACGCCCATTACTTTCTGTATTCTGAACAAGCCTATTGCCCTCTTCGTCGAATTGCCCGCTATTGGCAAGATACTCATCCGTACTCTGAGCAAAGTCATCCTCATAAACAAAGTCGTTTCCTGTGTTGTACGGAGGATCAATGTAGATCATCTTGATTTTGCCAAGATAGGTTTCCTGCAAGAGCTTCAGCACCTCAAGATTGTCGCCCTCGATATAGAGGTTTTCGGTGGTATCAAAGTCCACGCTTTCCTCACGGCAGGGGCGCAGAGTCTTATTGATTGGGGCATTGGAAAGAAGAACGGACTTCTTCTTGTCCGGCCAAGTGAACTGATAGCGCTCCTCGTTGCCGTCCACCACGGTGCAGGCAATCTCCTGCATCAGCACATCCTTGTCGATTGCACGGACGACCTCACCGTTTTCGTTGATCGTTTCCGTCACGGCGTTGGGGAACATTGCCGCCAGCTTTCTGAAATTTTCATCAGCCTTGTTTGCTGTCTGCATTCTCAGTTTATCCATTGTTTTGATCCTTTCCGCCAGATTGCAACATATTTTTCATCTGTTCCAGAACGACTGATTGGGTAGTTTGATATTTTTGCTGTTGTGTTATTAAATCAGTCATCCCTTTAGGAATATAAGGATTCTGTATTGATTCCAAAGTAATATTTTTATATCCCAGTGATTTTGCCATAATTTCTAAGAGCCTATCTTTTTCTTTCTTTATTTTTGACAGTTCCGTATCGGTGGGATTTTCTACACACAATTTGTCATAGTAGACTTTCCATTGTTTACATACAGCCTTATCATCAGCAAAGACTATCTCAAGCAAGTTCAAAGCTTGAACACTCTCGTTTGTCCATCCATATACTCGGCTCGTCATTAAAATTTTGAATATCTGAATTTTGTCGTTTCTTTTTTGCACCCTATTTTGCAGCATCTGGCCAATGATAACGGCAACAATAGGTATGACGACTATTGCTATCAAATTTACAATGCTCATTTTAGCTCCTCCCTGTCAGCGCATAGCTGCTCTTTTAAATTTTTTATCCTCTGCACAAGCTCAAACTTCTTTTTCGGCTGTTTTTCAGCCCGTGCCTGCTTTTCCAGCTTGGCGATCTCTTTTTCAATTTTCTGTCGGCGCTCATCGGCTGCTATTTGCTCATCAAGGGTATTGCCGTCTGCGATGCTCACGCCGCCGATGTCCACCACGATGTTTTCCCATACTTTATCGAGGTTCAAGCCCCGCAGCTCAATGGTGCAGCTTTCGGTGGGCTTCCAATCGGTCTGCATCAGCTTTGTGTGGTAGATCGCCAGCTTGCTTTGCCCCTCAAATTCAAGCACAAACAGGATGTTCTGCGGAATGAGCTTTGACAGCGTGGCAACGGTTCTTTCATCAAAGCCTTTCTTCTTCAGCGCCACAAGCAGGACAAAGAAGCTCCCGACTTCCTCTCCGGCAGGAATGTTGATTTTCGTCGGTGTGATCTCGTTGACAATGGTGATCCTCGATATATCGGCGTCGATTTTCTCCTTCTCCGCCGTGTTCAATTGGGACTTTGCATAGACAGCCTTCTTCGGAAGCTGCTTGCTCATTTCGGTTGACTTCGGAAGTCCGAGCATACTCTCACCTCATCGCACGACCAAGAAGCATATCAGTTCAAAGTCGTCCAGTCCTTTGA
>ERZ835980.3515-NODE-3515-length-12031-cov-2.373330_pt1 | contig 12031 bp, 18 predicted proteins | sample MGYA00519943_ERZ835980 | MGnify/ENA primary metagenome ERZ835980 (study PRJEB31850, sample SAMEA3708791) | human gut metagenome | biome: human gut; feature: human-associated habitat; material: faeces | place: China | collected 2014 ... | reverse complement strand
GCGGATTCTCTGTCCTGCGTAGATACGGTTAGGATCTGCGATGCCGTTCATTGCGGCCAGCTTCTGGTACGTTGTGCCGTATCTTGCTGCAATGGCTGACAGTGCGTCTCCTCTTCTGATCGTGTAGTAGACGGCGCTTCTTGCGGCCATTTTCTGGTTGACGATTGCCTGCACCACTGTGTAGTTGTAGCCTGCTGCAGTCAAACGTCTTTTACGATCTTCACCATTGCCCCAGGCACCGTTGATGACTTCCTGTGCGATGACTTCGTTTGACTTTCTTGCTGGTGCTGGTGTGGCCGTTGGCTTTGATGCAGTTCCGCTCTTGCCTGCGTACTTGTTCCATGTAGTTACGTCTCCATAGAACACGTTGCAGTCCAGGTTACCGTTGTAGCCGTTCAGACGACCGGAGCTTGTCCACTGCCACATGCAGTAGAAAGGCCACCACTTTACTTTTGGTCGTGATCCTGCGCTGGCCATACTGTAGTTGTAGTCAGGATTGTTGTCGCGATATTTTGCTACCCACAGGCCGTAGTCTGCTGCAGCAACTGCAGACCAGTTGTGCGCGTTGACTACTGACTCGGACATGTAGATTACAGGTTTTACTCCTGAAAGCTGATATACTCTGTCGAGCCATCTCTTTGCCCATGCGACATCGCTTGTGTTTCCGGACTCCCAGTCTAGAATTGGGATGCCCTTTCCAAAGTATCCACGGCAGTTGTTATAGAAGTATTCGGCTTCTCTGACTGCGTCATTTTTTGGTCTTGCGAAGTGATAGAAACCGAAAGGCTTGCCCAGCCTGATTGCCTGCTGGATGAACTTGTCGCAGTACTTGTCTACGAAGTTGAGACCTTCCGTTGCCTTTGCAATCACGAAATCGCAGGCAACATCTGAAATGTTCAGGCCTGCCTGCCAGTTTGATACATCGATACCGTTCATTGTCATATTGTTTCCTCCTTTAATCTGACAAAATAAAAACTTGAGGTAATCTCCCTCAAGTGTGTTAGCTGTTTGTCTGCTTCAGTGCTTCTGCTACTGCATCGTGCCATCTCTTTGGCACTTCTTCCAGTGTCATGCGGTTCATTGTGATTTGTCTTACGTACCACTTTACCATGTTTATTCGCCTCCTACGATTTCTGCAAGTGACGCGATGGCCTCATTGATTGCCGTGATATCAGCAGAGTTCTGATTGACTGTATCTTGAAGTGTTGGCTTGTTCATCACAAATTCTAGAACGTCTGTCGTTGTACTTCCAAGATTTGCGTTGTAATGAGTCATGATTGATTCAATCTTTGTGTAGCCATTGTATGTTGCTACTACTGTTGCACCGTCATCACTATAAAGGTCAAAGTTTCCACCAAACTTTGCAAGTTCAGACTTGAGTGTATCCACTGTCATTCCGTCTGCTACGAATGCCATCTGTAAAGCTTCGGGGGAGTAGTTCACTCCGTTGTCTAATACATCATAAAACTTGTTATCAATTCTTAATTTATTCATATGTTCTCCTCTAATTAAGCTGTTCGTTCCCAAATGTAAACCGCTAGATATGGTTGCATATTTGATGCACTTCCAGTATTTCCGTGACTGTGTGCGACACCACCACCAGTGTAGTTTGTAGAACCAAATGTTTCAGTAGAAATGCTGTTCCACCCATGTGCACAGAAATATGTTGACCCAGCTCTGTATTCAGCGTTACTCCATGCAGGTTTACTGAATTTATGTACGTGTGCAGTCATTTCATTCTGTGTAATAGCATGTGCTTGCGTAGTATGAGTATGTGATGCATTTCCACCAGTTGAACCTAGAGGATACATTGAGTTTGCACCAATCAAGCATCGTCCATCAGCTGTTTTCTTCCATGTTCCACCCCATGCGGTCTGAGGATTGAAAGTAGGGCTTGTACTTATATAGATAGAACCGACTGGATGTTGGGAATCGTTTACCCATCCTTTTATCTTTCCCCAGAAATACGTGAGTCCTGTCTGATCTAAATATTTAGCCATGGTTCCTCCTAGCTGGCGAGGATCGTGTCAATTTCAGAATTTGCGATGGCAGTCAGGTCTGTTTTCTTCATGTAGGCGGACAAGTCAATATCTGTGTTACCGATCTTTTCAAATGCGGACTTGGATTCTACCCATACGTATTCGTCGTAGGCGTCTCCGGATGCGTGGCTGTGAGCCATCAGATAGATGACACCCTTTTTACCTTTTGCTGGAAGGCTTTCTACTACCTGGAGATCAAACTGTGTAACGCCTGCAATGGCTGAATTGATTGCTGATGCTACCTGGGATGCTGTCTGGTAGCCCTTGCCTGTGATAGCAGTGTTTACCTGTGTTGCTGTCTGATAGCCCTTAGCCTCCACTTGCTGCATTGTAATGAATCCTGTGATGTCCGTAGCCTTGGCAAAGTAAGAAGCAGCATGGCCTTCCAATGCTTTTGAGTTGTCTACTACGCCGTCGCCGTCTGTATCATAGACAGCCTTTGTCATATCGCCGTTGCCGTTTCCTTTAGTATCAATCAAGTCCTTTAATACTTTACCTTGGGCAGCAGATAATGCGTTAGCTGTAGATGTGGACGTGAGTACGTTTTCGACTGTTGTCTTGTTTGCTCCAGATGCAATGCCAGCCAGCTTGTCCTTTTCTGCAGTCGTGTAGTCATTTGTAGATAGGCCTTTGCCTTCTGCCTTGTCTACCTTGTTGTTGAGCTTATCCTTGATCTTGCCCCAAAAATAAAGTAAACCATCATAATCTAAATACTTCATACTATTTTTTCTCCTCCTTCTAGTAAATTCAGTATTTCGGAATTCGTTATTTTCTCGATTCCAAGTGCTTCTAGAGACCTGTTACCGGTTAGTTCAACACTGTTGATCTGCGGCTTGTTTTTCAGTTTCTCATAGTCGCTTCCTGCGGTGCCCGCTCGAATAATAATCCTGTCGCGGACATCGATGTCGATGCGTTCTGCTGTTCTGTCGACTGGGATCTCTGTCATACCATGAATCCCTCCTTCAGAACTTCTCCGACGTCCTTTTGAATAATATCGGAGTTCACCTCGCTTCCGTCCACGAAGAGCACGCGCGCCTGAATCAGACACGTGTCGTATATTCCTTTAGGGAGCTTGGCGGTGTCTTCTGACGTCAATGTCAGAGTAAATCCGTTGTCCTCGACGGTCATGTCTTCCATCGTCTTAGTGATGAGTTCGTCTCGATCTGACTCTGAAATGGTCAGCCAGATATCTTGTACTACCGATGGGTCCACCAGGATACGGATGTCAGGAGTTGAATATCTCTGTATAGTCATTGCTTTTTTCCTCCTATATGCAGATATCGTCGATATCCGTGGTAGCTATTGTTGGTATATTGGTGACGTCTCCAGGGTCGCCTTTCTCACCTGGGTCGCCCTTAGGTCCAGGCGGTCCTTCTGGTCCGGGATCTCCTTTTTCTCCAGATGATGCTTTTGCCTTCACCATAGCCAGCAGTAGCTTTCCCTGCCTTGCGGATAACGGTTTGTCAGAGCTCCTGGAGTCCAGCGTGTCCTCGACGTCTCTTTTGAATAGTAAATCTGACATAGGATCCTCCACTAGGCCGTGGCGGAGTCAATGTCTGCGTTCTCCATCGGTATCATGCCCTTGGAGATTTCTTCATAGTTTGTCTTTGTTCTGTTCATGAAATCCGTGAACTGTGCATCATATCCGGCTGTCGGGATTCTGTCTGTCCCGTCAATCACCAGCCCGCAGTACGTCTGGTTCATCCTTGTGTCTTCGATGTCTTCTGCGGATATCTCTGATGCATTTGCACGCACTCGAACTATCGCGAGTATGATCTCGTATACTGATGCAGTTCTTACCGGTTCCGACGGTTTAGATCCGCTGCCTTTCACACTCACGAGCACACACTTGTTGGTGTCCTTCGTGTAGCGCACGGCGATGTAGTCATATCTAGTCGTGCTTTCTGCAGTCTGGATCGTCAGCTCTTCAGTTGCATTGCTTCCGTATGTGATTCCGCCCACTCCTCCTTTGGCTGTCAGCAGGAAGGCATAGCCTGGCTTTACGTCCACGGCCATCCGTCCTGTAGCTGATACCTGGAGGTCACTTCCCGTTGCATTAAAGATTCCCGGTGTCCTGGCTACATGAAAAAGCCGGACGTCCTCAGCCAGGTAGTTGGTATCGTCCAGCGGATATGCTTTTTGTGTCATTTCAGTACCTCCATTTTTTCTATGCTGAGCTCCAGCGTGATCTTCGTGTTTGTGTTCTGCTCTTCGACTATGTTTAGTCCGGTGATTCTGGCCAGATTGGCCACTCCGAACCTATTACTAATAACCGGGACGATGTCGCCCAGATCGTAGTCTCTTCCAAGAACTGCGATGCGGTTCTCTTCGTTCAGTTCGCATTCGAACCGGTACGCTTTACTCAGCATTTCTGCATACTTCTGCTGCCCTCGTGCATTGAGGAGTGCCGTGTATTCCTCGGTACTGTATGTATGCTCGTTACCGTTGTCGTCCTCATAGGTTGACTGCAGGTCTCTTGCATCTACATATTTCTCGATGGCTGCTTCTCCTTCGCCTCTTGCATCAATGATGACGCTCGTTCGGCTGGCTCCGTTCTCCTCGCCCAGCACGTAGATGTAGTTGAAATACTCGGACAGATCTTTTGTGTATTCCTGGCTGGCTATGTTTCCCAGGTCATCGCTGAATCGCGCGTTTTTGGCCTGTTTTCCCTCGTATATCTCCAGGACGTTCATTTGTCCGTCCTTTACGATTTCGCGCCACCCCAGCCCTGATTCCTGGCAGAAATCGGCAAAGGATTCCCGCAGTGTCTGCCATGTGGTCTCTGTTCGTGTCACCTTGGCTGTCAGTCCCTTTGACGGTGCCAGCGTGATGTCCAGTCCTCGCTGGTTGTTCGTGACCAGCTTTCTCAGCCCTTCTTCCACGTTCGTTACTGTCAGCGTTCCTGTGTTGATGCGGTCTCCCAGGTTGTCGAGGCTGCCGTGGATGATCATGTCTTCCCCGTCTGCGTTCTGGTCGCTTCTCTGCACGTAGTCAATGAACAGAATCTCGTTTCTCTCCTGGCAGACAACTCTGTTGTGTTCTACCAGGTATCTGACATTCTCGTCTGTCGGTCTGGCATGAATCTCTGCAGATCCGCTCTCCCAGTATCTAGGCTTCCATTGGATAGACGTTACATTCTGCAGCAGAGCCTGCTTCTTACCGTTCTGGTCATAGATCAAGTAGTTCATTACACACCTGCCAGTGATTCTTCAAAGCTGAGAGTAACTTCAAGGTTCGATTCTTTTTCCTGCGCACTGTAGCGCAGAGTGTTGACCCCTCTAGCCAGCAGAAAGAACGTACTGTCATAGTCCATGTATTCAAAGGCATTCCTTGTGCCCTCGGATGTGGTCAGCAGTACTTCTCTTGCATTGATCATCGTATTTACAGTCAGCTCATCGCCGCTGTTCAGCGTAAGCTGAGAGAACGAAATGTTCTCTCGCGTGTCTACGTTCAGCAGCTTTGGCGCTTTCACGCCATCTGCGATGGCCTTGAACGTCACGGTGAAGCCTGCAGGTATATCGCCTCTATTGGTGATGGTCTGCAGTGGCTCGATGATTCTTGATGAAATCTGCCACGGCGTCTTAGATGAGTACGTCTGCGGGAATCTGAAGCTGGACTGCAGATAGGAGAAGCTCCTGTTTTCTTCCTCCGTCGTCCTTGGATATGGGTATGGCATCTTCATCGTGAACTGGAAGTTCTGCCATACGGGGTTTGTCGAGATGTCCGGTGTTTTTGTGGGCTGTCCTTCCCAGTAGACATCTACATTTTCCACGGTGTTCTGGTAGCGAAGTCTTGCCCTGATGCCTGGCAGGATGACTGCCAGCAGTCTCTTTCGAGTTGCCGGGGTATAAAGGTATCGTCCTTCGATGGTCATCGTTCGAGACTGAATGGAGGCACCGGTAATGCTTGAGCCTACCTGGTTGGTTACCGTTGCCTCGCTCAGCTCGATGCTGTTTGCTGACAGACCATCGATGCCTGTGATCCTGATGTCGCTGTTTCTGGAGAACTCTATGGAGTCTCCGTATTCATTTGTATACGTTACGATTACTGCCATGCTGCTCTCCTTATTGCGTTCTTTGTCTCCTGCGCCATCTCTGATGGTGACAGTGCGTCATGTGAGTTGACTGTCTGGTTGACCACGTATGTGTTGCCGCCGCCTTTTGTGTCTCCCTGTCTGAAGGAATGGCCTTCAAGCTTGATTCTTGTTGGCAGGCTGTCGCGGTCAAGGGCTCCAAGCATTTCTGCGCTTGCTTTTTCCATGTAGCGGATGGCGTCAGGCATGGTCTTCTTGAGTCCGTTTATAATGCCAGGTCCTATCCATCGAGATTCTTTATCAAATTCCTTCGACGGTGATCCGATGCCGAGTGCGTCCTTAAAGCCGTCTACCAGACCGTGGGCAAGGTTTCCGAACCAGCTTGTCAGTCCGCTCCAGGCATTCTTGATACCGTTCTTGATGCCATCTACGATGTCTCCTCCAAGGGACAGCATCCTTCCTGGGATTTTCTTCACTTCATCGACCAGTCCGTCTTTGAACTTCGTTCCTGCTTCTATGGCCTTGTCCTTCATGTCTGTTACCCAGCTTCCAAGGTTATGGATAGTAGTCAGCAGCCATGACTGAATCTGTCCTGGAAGCTGTCTGAACCAGTTGATTACGTTCGTAAGGAATTCAGACGCTGCTTCTGCTCCATCGCTGATCATGTCTGTGCCCCATTGGGCGATATTGCTGAGAACAGCAAGCAGCCATGACCAGATCTGTCCCGGCAGCTGCATAAACCAGTCAATTACGCTCTGGATAAACTGTGGGACTGTCGTTGTCGCAAAGTCAATCAGGTTCTGGCCGAACTCCGCAATTTTTCCAATGATCCAGCCGATTCCATAGCCGATGCTGTATGGAAGGTCTACCGTGAAAAACTGAATCACGGCCTGTACAAAGCTCGAGATTGCCTGTGGAATGGTTTCCGTGAAGAACACGGCGACGCTCTCTGCTACGCTCTGACATGCCTCTACAAAGCTGTTGAATGCCTCAGGTATTGTCTCTGTGAAGAATGTTACGACTCCATCCACGACCGTTCCTGCTGCTGTCTTTACGGTGTCCCACAGCCCGATCCAGAAGTTTCTGAAGTCTTCGCTTGTGTTCCAGAGATACAGGAACCCCGCCACGAGCGCTGCAATTGCCGAAACAATAAGCATGATCGGGTGCCCTGAAAGAAGATTGATTGCCTTCGAAACATTAAAGATTGCGTTCAGAAAGCCAACCTTGAGCAGACTCGTTACCTTCTGTACTGTCTGTACTATGCTTAAAAATTTCCATGTTGCAAACGCTGCGCCGATTGCAATGATCGCCGGTGACAGTGAATCAAGTACTCCGGTTACGGCTGGAATGTTGTCAATGAGCCACTTTAACGCCGCCTTGATTACATCGACTGCGCCTCCTGCGTTCTGCTGGACGTAATCGACCACGGTCCGTATGGCGTTTGTCAGATGCGGCATGGAATCGCCTACCTTTTTTACCAGGTCGATGATTCCGTTCAGAATCGCTGGCATGTTGTCTGCCACCCAGTTCAGTCCGTTCTTGATCACAGACCCGAAGTCTGCGATCATGGTCTGAATGCTTGGAAGTCCAGAATCCTGGACAAAGCTGTTGAATGCTGTGATTACATTGGCCACACCGATTGCGATTCTTGCGCTCATGTTTGAAAAGCTCGTTGCAAAGCTTCCGGCCATTTCCTTGGCTTTTCCTGCAACTGCAGGGAAGCTCTGCGTTCCATTTTCGAGGGCATCTGTAAGGATGGCATCGAAATCCTGCGCACTGATCTTTCCCTTTGAGAACGCGTCGGAAACTTCGGCCATGCTCTTTCCTGTCTTTTCTGCAAAGATCTTCAGTACAGGAATTCCTGCATCTGTCAGTCTCTGCCACTGATCAGCGCTGATCTTACCGCTTGAGTTCATCTTCGCCATCGCGTCGACTACATTCTCCAGCGTCTCATTCGTTCCATCTCCATAGAAGGAGACAGCATCCATGAGGTTCTTGACCATGCGTGCTGAATCGTCAAGATCAAGACCGGAAGTGGCCAGCTTCTGTGTGGAAGTTGCGGCCGCGTCCAGTCCGTATGCCGTATCGCTTACGGCATCTGTCAGTCCCTGGACGACCTGCGAGGCTTTTTCTGCGCTTCCTGAAAGAATGCTCATGACATTCGTCGCCTTGCTCATCGCGTCAAGTCTTGCCGTTGCCTTGCCGACGGAGCCTGCTATCAGCTGATAGCCCTTTGAAGCTACAGAGAACAGTGTCTTGCCTACAAATGTGCCCTTTATGATGTCTGTCATTGAGGAGGATTTCTTGGCTGCGTTCTTCAGGCTTTTTTCATATCCGTCTGTCTCCAGCTTCAGCTGGATCGTAATCTGGCCATCAGTTTGTGTGAATGCTGGCATGCTTCCTCCTTTCTAGGTGTTTAGTTTTGCTAACAGTTCCGCTTCGATTTCGTGCGGATCTCTTTCCTCCTGTGCGCTGTCGTCTGGAACCTTCCAGTATCGCTTCAGCTTTTCTGCCTGTGCCTTCTCCTCGCCTTTCAGCCTGGAAGTATCACGAAGTCTGGCCTGTACGACCTTTATGAACTGCGTCTGTTCTGTCAGCCCGTCCAGCAGCGCTCTGAATTCGAACCAGTGAAGATCTGCAGTCAGCAGGTTGATTCCGTACTGCTGTATGAATGCTGCATATATCAGCCACCAGTCACAGTCGAACCGGTACGCTGTTGCACTGCTGGAACTTACCGCTTCTCCCCTGGGTTCCTGCTCGCACATGTAGAATTTAAAAATGCCAGCCCACAGGTCCGGTATCGTCACGTTCAGTCGTGACAGATCCAGGCCGATGTACTGACATATGACAGGCAGTTTGGCTTCCTTTGGAATCTGGCGGTCCTTCATGATGAGGTCCGCCTTTATCCAGCTTCTGAAATCTGCAGAGACTGGAATCTTAAGATCATCTGCGATGATTCTTGTAGGTAGCTCTTCCTGCGAAATTGCGAGCATTGCTTGCTCCGTACTTTGCCTGTGCGATGTTCTGCGCCTTTGTCAGAGTTTCCAGGCTCCTGGCCATCTGGTCGAGCTGGCTGACCGCAGTCTGTGTGTCGCGCATGCGGGCTTCTCTTTCATCCTTCATGAATTCGTCCTGAAGAACTCTTACCAGGTCAAGGCATAAATAAAAAGGCGCTACGCTTGTGTTAACGCCTTTGAATAAGCGCGCATATGCACCTTGACCCAGCATCTTGTCGATTGTTCTGTGGCACAGATCAATCAGTGCGTCATCGATGGATTCTACTTCGGCTGTTGCCTTTGTGAATTCATCAGCTGCCTGCAGTGCCTTCATGCTGTTGCAGTCCATCTGGAATGTTTCGCCTTCGATATCCAGTGTTTTGATATTTTCCTTCTGCAGTTTCAGTTCCATGGTTTCCTCCTGTCTTTCATTGAAGTGTTATTCTGCCGTGTCCGCGGTGAACGTTTTCGTTTTGATGTTGTACTTGCCGACTTCCTGGTCTCCCTGCTGTGCAAATGTGCCGGATACCGTCAGTTTTGCGCCTGCTTCTCCTGAGCCCGGGTTGTCTGGCTGTACTTCATACGTTCTGTGGTAGGCCTTGTAGTCGCCGGCTCCTGGTGTCACTTCGTTCCATGTTTCCACTTCTACTTCTTCAAATGTTGCATGGATCATCTGCTCCTTGCCGACGGAATAGAGCCAGTATGCAAAGGCATCACCCGGGTATGCTCTTCCTTCGTAGGATACGGATGGTGCGTAGCCTGTGAGCTGGCTTGTCTTGTTTGTTTCGGCGATGTACTGCACGCCTTCATCTGTTTCCGGGTTGAGAGCCTGTTCCCAGTTTGTCAGCCCTTTGTTTGCGAGGACATATTCCTTGTCAAACTTTACGTAGTGGAGGTTCTCTTCCACCTTGATTTCTCTGTTTGGTAGTGTCATATCAGTCCCATTTTCCTTTCTTTTCGTAGGTTAGTATGAACGAGCAGTAAAAGGTAGACAGCTTCGTGCCTTCCCCTGTGTAGTCTGCGGGCAGTGTGGTCATTTCTATTTCCTGCGCCCTGGCATCGTCCAGCATGAGGTTTGGAAAGCCTGCGCTTTGCTCTTTCTCCAGCACCTGGTGGATTGCCTCCAGTATCCTGGAAAGGTCCAGCCTTGCCTTTGTATCTTTTCTGCTTGCCTGAATGTAGATTTCAAACGGAAATTCTGCACGGTATCCGCCACCCAGGTAGGATTCCCTTTCTTTTCCGTATCCCTGCCTTTTGAACAGCAGGGCTGTCTGTGTACTGTTTTCGAAGTACTCCAGGTTCCACGGGATGCCATTGATGTCAATCTTTGACATATACCTGTACAGTCCGTCTTCGATCTGCTTTACGTCTTCAAGTTTCATCGATTGAACTCCTTCCTGAAAAGTGCGCCCGCCAGTCTGTCCCAGGATGATCCTCTCTGCGTGAACGTCTTTTCTACCCATCGTGATCCGCCCTGCCTGTAGGTCAGGTTGCGGTTTGTGTAGATCTTCTTTTCACCATAGTGTGCCCATGGACTATGGCTGGTTTCACCGATCATGACTTTACCGGTATGCTGGAAGTGCGCATACGGCGTATCCCACACGATATAGTCATTTGTCAGCGGTGCCCATCTCAGAGCTGAGTTCCTGAGGGCTCCTGTCTTGAGCGGTACGTTTGCGTTGCAGTCCTTGATGATTCTCAGCTTGATCATTGGCTTGATCTTCTGCAGACACCTCTTCGTTCGTGCTGTGATGCTGTCGACAGGGAAGTCGACAGTAACTTCTGTATCAATCATTCGGCCTGCACCTCTATGAATTCCGGTTCGTTTCTCAGCGGATTTGTGTGAGTCACGCCCGTTATCTCATATTCCTGTCCCTGGTACTCCAGTCTGTCTCCTGCACGGAGCGTGAACTGTCGCATAGGGTTTCTGAAATTCTGCGGTTCGCTGTACTCTTTTGTTGCCTTGATGTCATTTGCATCAATAACAACGCTTACACCATCCTGGTTGCTTCTGCCGGTGTTGCCACGGCTGGAACTTCTGACGAGTTCCACCTTGACCCTTTCCAGAATTGCTTCGGAGCGCTGCTCCTGCATGTCCTTCTCCGGCAGCACATTGATTACCTTGACTGTGTGCGGTCTCAGCCATCTTGGTGATCTCATAGGAGCACCCTGGAGCCGAGTCCGGATCGCATCAGCTCGTAGTCAATCTGCGTTTTTGCAACGGGTGACAGTGGCAGGTTGTACAGCTTTGGTGTACTCGAGCCGTCATCCATGGAATAACTGAATCCGCTGGTAGTTACCGTCTTCAGTGCCATGTCATTATTTCCCTGGAAATAGTCAAGACCACCATGTGCATCTACAAATTCGATTTGTCTTACGATTGGTGTCTTGAGCTCGATTCCGTATTCCTCCAGAGGTCTTACCCTCCAGTACGGGATGCGGGTCTTAATGTAGGCATCGATGACTTCTTCAACCAGCGGTTCCAGTCTGTCGTAGTCCTTCTCGGATGTGATGACTCTTCCGCCTAGGTCGCTGTACTCCTCAAAGGTTACGATCATGGTTCACCTCTCAGGCTGCTGCTGCGACTTTGATGTTTCTGAAGACGCCAGCCTTTGTGCTGTCCTTGAGGACGATACCTGCAACCATTTCAACTTCACCCTTCTTGACTGCTCCTGGCTTGGATAGGTCAGGGAGGTATGTGTTGATGATCTTTCCGCCCTTTGGAGATACTGCGTGTAATGCATCTAAACCAAAGCAGACCGCATAGATTGCTGTTGTGCCTGTCTTTGCGTCTGTGCCGACTACATCGACAGTCTTGCTGCTTGCTCCGTCGTAGTATCTGCCGATAAGATTATCCATCGAAAACGCCGTATCCGCCGCTTGCTGCAGCGCCGTGGCCACGTCCGCCGCGTCTGCGTTCCGGTCGATTTCAATCCCCATCACCTGCTCCACAGCCGCCCGCG
>ERZ835980.3499-NODE-3499-length-12087-cov-4.471576_pt1 | contig 12087 bp, 12 predicted proteins | sample MGYA00519943_ERZ835980 | MGnify/ENA primary metagenome ERZ835980 (study PRJEB31850, sample SAMEA3708791) | human gut metagenome | biome: human gut; feature: human-associated habitat; material: faeces | place: China | collected 2014 ... | reverse complement strand
ATTTTGATTGTAATAAAGACATAATTTATTACCTAAATATAAAATAATATCTCCCTCTTTTGTAGTTATTGTCTCATCATTACGAGGTAATGATGTGCCTAAATCTCCTACTTTTTCAAAGTTTCCATAATCATCTAAAGAAAGTACTCTTTTTTCTTTAGAAACATATTCTTTAAATGCTTTTGCACTTGTATTGTTTTCTAACTCTATTTCAAATGTATAACCATTAACTTCTAATTTCATTATTTCTCTTCCCCATTCTTTTTCTATACTTTTTTGATGAATTGGTTTATTTGCAAAAAGAAATAAACCTGCAATTATAACGAATACTAAAATAATCCTTTTCATTATTGTATCGCTCTTCCCATTTCATAAGCTTTCTTTAAGGCAGGATGATCTTTAATACTATTAGGAATATCAACACCACCTGCAAATACACTTCCTACAAAGTGGGCTTTAGGATAACAATTAACCCATCCTTTCAAACCATTGATAGCACGTTTATCTACCCCTTCTTCATTTTCAGCAGCTGTTGAGAGTAAATAAACATCTCTAAATTGATAATTAGATGTATAAAGAGAATTAGCTCGATCAATCATGACTTTCATTTGTCCTGACATTTCATAATAATAAATCGGCGTTGCCCATACAATAACATCTGCTTGTTTGATTTGCCCAGTAATACTATTGGCATCATCTTTAATGACACATTCTCCTAATTTCAAACAAGCAAGACATCCTTTACAAAAGGCAATACTTTTGTCTTTTAAACTGATTTCTTCAACACTATTTCCACTTTCTTTTGCTCCTTGAATAAAAGCATCAGCAAGTTGATCAGAATTACTATTTAATCTTAAACTTGTTTTAATAACACATATTTTTTTAGCCATCTTCTTTTCCTCCAGTTGAATATTATTATATTCTATGATAAATTAATAGTAATACCTAAACTTAACTTTAGGTCAAGAGGAGGAACTAAAAATGTATTCTATTGGTGAAATATCAAAAATGTTTGACTTACCTATTTCTACATTACGTTACTATGATAAAGAAGGATTATTTCCTCATTTAAAAAGAGTAAATGGGGTAAGAAAATTTAGTGAAAATGAAATAGAAACCTTACGTGTAATTGATTGTTTAAAAAGATCTGGTTTAGAAATCAAAGATATTAAAGAATATATGAACCTATGTTCTTTAGGAAATTCTACTTTAAAACAAAGAAAAGAAATCTTTGTTAAACAAAAAGAAGAAGTATTACAAGAAATGGAAAAACTTCAAAAAGTACTTTCAATGCTTAATTATAAATGTTGGTATTATGATCAAGCCATTGAAAAAGAAGATGAAGGTTATGTTCAAGCTCTTTCTTTTGAACAACTTCCACCACAAATTCAACAATACTATCAACATAGTCATGAGGACTGTTAGAGATGAAAAAGAAAATATTAATGACACTATCCATCATTTTAATTCTTTGTATGGCTGGTTTTGGCATTTATGTCAATGATTATTATCACGCACAAAACGATGCCCTAGAAATTTTAAATCATAAAAATGTGGAAAAAGTAAATTCAAATCTTATTACATTAACTCCTGAAAAGAAAAGTGATGTAGGTATTATCTTTTATCCAGGAGCTAAAGTAGAAAATACAGCTTATTTACCTTTATTAAAACATTTAACAAGCAACGGCTATAACTGTTATTTATTAAAGATGCCTTTTAACATGGCCATCTTTAATAAAAATGCGGCTAATAAAATTATTGAGCAATATCCAAATATAAAACATTGGTACATATGTGGTCATTCAATGGGTGGAGCCATGGCTTCTTCCTATGTTTCTAAAAATAAAGATAAAGTGGATGGTTTAATTCTATTAGGTTCTTATATTTATGGAGATGTATCAGATAAAGATACACTTACTATTTATGGTTCTTTAAATACAAGTGTTAAAAAGAAAATTGATTATAAAAGAAATATCGTTGTCATCAAAGGTGGAAATCATGCAAACTTTGGTAACTATGGTCATCAAAAAGGTGACGCTAAAGCAACTATTTCACGTAAAGAGCAACAAAACCAAACTGTACAAGCAATCAATAATTTCATCGAAAAACGGCTGAATTAATTTTCAGTCGTTTTTACATAATCATTTAAATGAATACCATTCTTCAAGGCATCAATAACATGATCCTTATCGATAACATTTTCTACCTTTTCATCTAAAATCATCCCAATAAAACGTGCATCATCATCAATAGTAAAAGGCCAATAGAAGTAAAAATGATTCCCATCTTTAAATTCAAAACGATAATCAAGAACATACCAATCTTTAGCTATCGGTGTTCCATAACTTTCATAACGATGATTTAAAATCAATTCAACACTTTTTATATCTTCATACTTATACTCTTTCATAAACTTATCTTCTCTGCTTAATAGAACCGCATAGAAATATTTCACATTATCAATAAAATTATTAAACTTATAATAACGAATACCATCACTTAAAAATTCAACAGATTGATTCATTGTTTGATCTAATGGCATATGTAAATAAAGTTGTGAAAATTGAAAATCAGATGCTAAAAATATATTTATAAATACAAATGAAATAATAGTTACAGAAAGTATCCTTGTTAGAAAACTTTCTTCAATAACTGCACTAAAAAATAGAACAATTAAAAATGTTGGTATAAATTTATATAAGAATTTTCTTATGGCAAGTTTCTTTGTAAGTCTTCTTCCAAGAGATACAGTATCTGTTGTTTTTTGATAACCTAATTTATAATTCTTAACTTCTCTTTGGATTTGTTGTAAAGCTGGTAACATTGGTAGATCTTTTCTTACATACATTTCTATATTTTCTTGAACTTCTTCTAAGCTTTTAATTTGTTTTTCTAAATGAATCTGATTGATTTCTAAACATTCTTTAAAATCAAGTTCATTGTTTAAGATTGCTTTTACATCATCAATCGAAATATTTAAGTTACGTAAGAATTTTACCATGATGAGTTTTTGTAAATCATCTTGGCTATAACTACGATAACCATTATCATCTCTTTGTGGTGTAACGATTCCTTCTTTTTCATAATAGAAGATTGTATGCTTTGAAATCCCTAATTCCTTTTCTAATTCGTGTGTTTTCATAAATAACACCCCTTCCTTAACTTCATCTAACACTATAGAGTGGCTTTATAGTCAAGGCTTTTTATCAAATTTTGAATGAACCGTAAGAAATCCTGATTGATATTTATTTTCTTGAACATAAATCCAATGATTTTTTAAATAACCATTAATAACTTCTAAAATCTTATCTGTAGGATAGCTTTTACCTTCTTGTCTAAGTTCTAAACCACAACATGTACATCCACCAACACCATGAATCGAATATTCTATGTCATTTTGTTTAAGTAATTGATTTATTTCGAGAATCATATTAAAGTGTACAACATTATTCATAGTATCACCTCTTTTATTTATTATAGCATATTCTCTCTTATGCAAAAAAGAGGCTGTAACGAAATAACTTTTTAGGAAGTTTGATTTCGTTCAGCTTCTTTTCTTTTATCTTATTCTTTGTATAAAAAAATATCTTTGACCTTTCTTGGTAAGATATCTCTTCTTTTTTATTGATTTTTCCTGTTTTTGGGCGCAATATCCCTATCTAGTGTTATTTTCACTTTTTTATGTGCATAATTTTTTAATTGAGAAGCTCTTTTTGTTTAATATCTTCCTCATTTCTTAGTCGATATTTATGATATTTCTTTAAATTATATCCTATACATACTATTAGAAATTCCATTTTTGCATTTCTCAATCCTTTTCTTGTAAATCTTGTGAATTTCATATCTTGTTTAATGACTCCAAATGCTCCCTCAACCTGTATACTTCTTTGTTTTTTTTATTCTTTTCCAAATTCTGTACTTAGGTTTTCATCGACTTCCCTATAAAACTCTTCTAATACGACATCTCTACTTAATACTTTTTGATGTCTTTTATTTTGACAACATTCATTTTTAGATGGACATCCTTCACGACTTTCTTTACTTTCCAATCTTTGTATGATCCTTAGATATTTTCCTTTATCTTCATATCTATCATATATGTTTTTATTAAATATATGTTGATTCGGACATATCTTATATCCTTCTTCTGTTGTTTCCCAGTTTAATGTATTATATTTCTTCTTTTTAAATTTTGTTTCATTCTTTTTTGCATACATCGTATATTTCATGTAAAGTTCCATTCTATGTGTTAAACAATACATATAATTATCATAACTTCCATATCCTGCATCTGCCATTGGATAGATTGGATATTCTCCCATATATTCATGATATCTTTCCATAAATGGGATAAATGTTTTTGCATCTGCTGGTCTTTGAAATAAATCTCCATTAACTATGATACCATCACTTACTCCTATTTGTGCATTATAACATGGTTTGCTTAATCCTGTATTACAATAATAATCTATCTTTGTCGCACACATTGTGGCATCATGATCTGTTTTTGAACAGCTGTTTCTTTCTCCTATGATATCTAACCAGTATTCATATTCATTAAGTTTTATATAATATCCTAAAAATAAATCATACCATCTTTGAATACTTGTTTTTCTTTTTCCTTTTCCGTAAACAAGATCAATATCATTATTGATTATACATTCCATCAAGTACTGTACAATATATCCAACTTCCTGTGCACAATAAAAATAATGATATTGAAAATCAAATCCTCTTTCATTATCTAATAATATGATATCTTCTGTTATTTTTGTAAATAGCTTTCTTCTTGCATTGATGATTCTCGTTTTATAGACAAAACTATATTTATTGGCATTGGCTTCAAACTTTGTACCATCAATATATTGAACAGTCTTATCTATGTTCATAAGTTTTCCGATATTTTGACTTATATCAAAGAAGATATGATCAATATCATCAATAAGATAATCCTTTAATAAACGTTCAAAAGCCATAAAGCTAGGAGTTTCTTCTTTCATGATATACATAAATCTTATATCGTGCTTACATAAAGATTCCATGCTTCTAACATCACCAAAGCCAATCATTCTTGCAAAGAGAACGACCTTTAAAAGCATCACATTATCATATCCCTTTCTACCTCGACATTCACTTCTTTTCAAGTACTTATTTAAATTCACTCCTTCTAATGCCTTTAAGAAAGAAACAACCTCATCATCGGAATTTATTTTTATTCCTAAATCTAGTGGTAAAGATAACTGAAATGCGTTATAATGATTACTGTAATTAGATTGTGTAAAAGTCGTGTTTTCCATAATCTAATTATATCAAAAAAGACCTCAAATTATATCAAAAAAGACCTCAAATTATATCAAAAAAGACCTCAAAAATCTGAGGTCTTGTCTTTTATAAACACATTTTATAAATATTCAAACAATCTTTTTGACTTAATGATCGATAAGCTCTAGGTAATGCATCTTGACCATAGCAAGCTTTTACTTTCAACTCATCAAATTTTTCATCATTAATTCCTACTTCACTTAATGATGTAGGTAAATGAAGTTCATCTTTAATAAAGCTTTGTAAAGCAACAATACCTGCTTTTGCATTTTCTAAAGTATTTCCATTATCTTTAACGCCCATAACATTTAAAGCAAATCTTGAAAAATCATCCACTACGGTTTCATCTTTATTTAATAAATAAGTCATCCATTTAGGAGTAATGATTGCAAGAGCTAAACCATGAGTCATATCATAAGTTGATGAGAATTGTTCAAGAGCATGGAGTTGCGCTTGTGTTTTATAACCTGATGTACAAAAACTATTTAATGCCCATGAAGCAGCCCATAACATTGTTGCTCTCGCTGCATAGTTTTCCGGTTCTTCAACAGCGATTGGTAATTGTTGGCGAACTGTTCTTAATAATGTTTCTACAACATTGAATTGTAATGGATATTTATCACTATTTACAAAATAGTTCATATCAAATAAGTGAGCCATGATGTCAAATCCGCCACAAGCTGTTTGTTTAGGTGAAACACTAAATGTATTTGTAGGATCAAGGAAAGCTGCTTTAGGTCTTAAGATATCTCCATTGATTCCACTTTTAACACCTTTTTCAACATTAGCAATTACACACGATTTATCCATTTCACTTCCTGTTGAAGCAATTGTAGGTATTGCTAGTACGGGTAAGGCATTATTCCATGCTACTTTCTTTTCTACTAAATCCCAAATATTATCTGTATCTACAAGTGTTAAAGCCGCAATGGCTTTAGAGGCATCAATAGTAGATCCTCCCCCAATTCCTAAAACAGCTGTAATATTGTTTTCTTTACAGATTTTTGCTCCTTTATTGACAGTTGTATGTCTTGGATTTGGTTCTACACCTGCAAGTTCATAAACTTCTACATTATTATCTTTTAATTCTTTCATGACTTTATCATAAAGTCCAATTTTTTTAATCGATCCACCACCATAAACAACAAGGACGCTCTTTCCATATTTTAAAACTTCTTCATGTAAATGACCTAATTGATCTTTACCAAAATAAACTTTTGTTGTGTTTTGAAATTGAAAATCATTCATTCTATTTTCCTCCTTCTGGTTTTAAAGGCCCATAGTAATAAGAAGATGTTGCTCCACCATCCATTAAAAATGTTGCCCCTGTAATAAATGCACCTTTATCACTCATTAATAATTCAGCTACATTTGCAACTTCATCCGCAGTTCCTGGTCTACCAGCTGGACATTTTGCGAACATATTTTTATAGAAATCTCCTCTTGGTCCATTAAATTCATCAATGGCAAGCGGTGTTACAATAATACCTGGGGCAATAGCGTTGATTCTTGCACCACGTTGTCCCCATTTAACAGATTCAGCCATCACACGTTTTTCATTACATCGTTTTGCTAGTTGATAAGCATGTAATGTATCTTGAATATTTTCTAGTTGTAAGATATCTAAATCTAGCAACTCTTCTGTAGGCATACAAGCTAATTGTTCATCTTCTAAAACAGTCAATTGTTTCATACGCCAACCTGATTGCGATGAAATAGTAACCCCTACGCCACCTTCTGCAATTACTTTTCCTACTTCTTCTAATAAAACAGCTGTTCCATAAAGATCAACTTTTAAAATAGCTTCGATTGGTGCTTGAGAAGGTGAAACTCCAGCACCATTGACAAGCATTTTAATAGGTCCATAATTTTTAGCCATATCAATCATTTTTAAAATATCTTGTCTACTTGATAAATCAACTTCCATGATTTCAACATCAAATCCTGCATCCACCATTATCTTTTGAATATTTTTTGCGTTTTCAATATTCTTATCACCTAAAATAATTTTCTTACCGGCACCCATTCTTCTAGCAATCGCCATACTGATTTGACCAGCACCAACAACAATCATAACTTCTTTCATTATTCTTTGCCTGCCTTTTCTATACAATCAATCGCATTTAAACTTCTTGGATATCCTACAAAAGGAATATTTTGAGAAACAATTTTAATTAAGAAATCTTGATCATTCCCTAAACGCATATTTGCTTTAGCATGAGCAATCGCTTGTGGCTTGCATCCACCTTGTGCATATAAGAAACAGAAAGTAATCATTTCTCTTTGTTTATAATCAAGTCCACCTCTTGTATAGTAATCTCCAAAACAGTTATCTGTAAGCCATTTACGAATATGCACTGTTTTAGGATCACCACTTGTGGCATATCCTTTCATTCCTTCACCAAAGATAGCAACTTGAGCTTGTTCTCCTTTTTCTAAACGATTTGGATTTGGATCATTTTGATTTTCTAAAGGAAGTTTTAATCCTAAAGTATCTTCAATAAAACAATTAACTGCTTTTAAGAAAGGGAAAACTCTACCAATTCCTAAATAAGCTACAGCTTGATAAACAATTTCTTTCATTTCTACAGGAGTAACTCCAAAATTATAAGCAGCTTTTAGCATACCTTTAAATTCGTCAATTCCTTGACATCCTAGTAAAACAGCAAGAATTGAAATAAATCTTGTTTTGTCATCTAAATCATCTTGATTAACTACTTCATCAAAAGCGAAGTTATCAAAAGCTTCAATAAATTCTGGATCTGTTCTTAAAAAATCTGAAACATACCCTGGAAACATTTTTTCATGGTATTTTTTAGCGTTATCTGTCATTTTATTTTCCTCCTAATCCTCTTTCTAATTGTTGTCTACATCCATCAACATGACTTCCACGAATACTTAAGCCTTTATGAAGGATACTATTTGGACAAAGTTTCTTTAAATCACTTTCACTTCTCCCCATACCGCTTCCTTCATGTGAACAAATTGGATAGATATGCTTATTTGTAAAGTCATAACTTTCTAAAAATGTCATAACAATCGTTGGCATTGTTGACCACCAGTTTGGATAACCTAAATAAATTGTATCGTATTCATCAATACTTTCTAATGGATCTAATATTTGTGGACGAGCATTATTTTTAAGTTCTTCACTTGCACGCTTTGTACATTCATGATAATCAAATGGATAAGCGCCCACTTCTTTGATTTGATAAATATCTGCATCAATCATTGTAGATAATGTTTCAGCAATGACTTGTACATTCCCTTTTTCTAAATTAACAATATTTCCCGAGAAATAATTTTCTTTATTATGTGAAAAATAAACAATTAAACTTTTACTCATTGATTTTTATCTCCTTTGCCATTTTATATGCTTTTTCTATTGAATCTGTTTTTTCAATATCATCTTTATTCCCTGTTTGGAAACCTAAAACATAATCTACAAAACGATTACCACCAACTCTTAAACAATCAATATACTTTTGGAAAGTATCTTTAATGATTCTAAAATAACTTTCTTCAGGAGCTAATCCTGTTGTAAGTAGATAGAAATCTTTGTCATGAATTGTTTTTTCAATCGCAAATGTACGATCAATTAATAACTTCATTGAAGCATTAAATGTATAAAAATAAACCGGTGAAGCAAAGACAATGACTTTTGCTTCTAACATCTTTTTATAAATATCTTGCATGTCATCTTTTTGAATACATTCTTTCGTTTTTTGACATATATTACATCCTAAACAAGGTTTAATATTTTGATAGTTAACGTAGACCTTTTCTGTAGAATACCCATTTTCTTCTACACCGTTTATAAATGTGTTTGCTAGTCGATCAGTATTTCCATTTTTTCTAGAACTACTCATTAATACAAGAACTTGTGCCATCTTTCTCTCTCCTTTTTTCACCTATATGATAAAAAAAAGAAGGAATTGAAACAATTTCAATTCCTAATCATCTTTATAAGTTTTACTTATTTAACGCTTCTTTGTACATCTTTACAAATTCTTCTATATAATAATTTGTCTTATCTTTTGGCCAACAGGCAAAATAGTTTCTTTGAATAGGATTACCTTTATAAGATAATTCAATTCTTTTAATTCCTGACATAGGTTTATCTAAATGACCTATTTGATCAATGGGTAAATAACCCCTTTGACTAGCTACCATTAGACGAGCTTGTTCTAAAGAATCTGCATAAAGAAAACGATGCGAAAGATTTAATGACTTTTCATAAAATTCTCTTTCTGAATCTTCTCTATCTTTAGATACAACTAAAATACAAGACATATTCTTTAAATCATCTGTACTAATAACCTCTTTTTTAGATAATGGAGAAAGTGTTGAGATTTCAATAAAAGAAACACTTTCTTTTAATTTTTCATTATAATAATCATTATTAAACGTTCTTCTTTGTTCACTAATTTTCATATCAATACGATGATCAACTAATAGTTCAAACAATTCCTCATGTGTACCACTTACTACTGAAATATTAACTTCTGGATAAATTCTTTTAAATTCAACAATTGTTTCTAATAATTCATTAGTACTAAAGTTTTTAGGATAACCTATTGTTAGGTTTAATTCTTGGTCTTCTCCTCGACGAATTGTTTCTTCTTTAAAATCTTCAATTTCATCAAGAAGTACTTTTCCATGACGATAAAAATATTCTCCTGCCGCAGTTAAAGAAAATTGTCTTTTACTTCTTTCAAATAAGCGTACCCCTAATTCTTTTTCTAAAGCTTTGATTTGTTGGGAAATAGCTGATTGTGAAATAAAACACTGTTCAGCTGCTTCTGTAAAACTATGTAAATCAACAACTGTAATAAAATACTTCATTTGTTTGAGTAACATGGTCTTCACCTCTTTTTATATTTTACTTTATTTTTAAGTTCTATGCACAAAAATTTGTTATAATTTAGAAAAGGAGTGGGAATATGAAAAAAATAATCACAGTATTACTATCTTGTATAATGCTTGTAAGCTTAACAGGATGTGCCATGTTTGAATCAAAGATCAACGATATTAAAGGAAACCTTGTTGGTAATGGTTATACCATTGATACCTTTGATAACTATGGAAAAAGAGTTATGACAACAACAGGAGATAAAATCAATATTCAAGGTAATCCTGTAGAAACAACTTCTTATGATAGTGATGGAAGTATTATTACAGGATATGAATTATCTTCAGTTATTACCATTACCATTGATGGTCAAGAAATTGAATCTTGTGGAGATACATGTATCTTTACTCAAAAAGGATTAAAACCAAATGTTGATTTTACTCAAGAAGACATAGAAAGTAATGATAATGGTAAACTTTCAAATAATACATATATCGCTAATATTATTAATAAGTATAAAAATTACTTTGGTAAATCAAGAGTTGTTGTGATTAAATCACAATTAGGTCAACCAATTACAGCTTATTCAGGAAATGAAGTTTATTGGTCAGTTCCTAAAAAGTTACCTAAAATGACAAAGCTTATGATTGATGGGAAAGCTCTTTATATTCATCGTGCAAATTATCAAATTATTGATACATCATTGCTTAATTAAAAGACGGGGGTTCCCGTCTTTTACATTGTAAATAAACTTAAGATATCTTCTTTAGACATTTGTGATAATCCACCACTATTATTTTCTACAAACATATCCGCTAATTCTTTTTTACGTTTTTGCATTTCAATAATTTTCTCTTCTACACTATCTTTCATCACAAGATTAAATACTTGAACATTATTCTTTTGACCAATACGATAAGCACGATCCGTTGCTTGGTTTTGCGCCGATACATTCCACCATGGGTCATAATGAATAACATTTTCAGCCGATGTTAAGTTAAGACCTGTACCACCTGCTTTTAAAGAAATTAAGAATACTGTTGTATCATCTTTTTGGAATCTTGAAACAAGTTCTCTTCTTTCTTCCTTATTTGTACTTCCTGTAAGCATGTAATATGTAATACCTGCTTTTTGACATTCTTCAGCAATTAAATCTAAAACAGAAGTAAATGAAGAAAAGAGAAGTATTTTTTGTTTATTTTCTTGCATTGTTTTAATAAGTTCCATACAGGCTTTAAGCTTCGATGATGGTTGATCGATATTATCATAAACAAGACGTGGTTCTAGACATAATTGTCTTAGTCTTGTAAGCATTTTTAAAATTTGCGTCTTATCTGAACCTTCTATGTCATAAAGTTGTTGAAGTTCTTCATTGACTTTAGCAAGATTTGCAACATAGATTTTTTCTTCTTCATCACTAAATGGAAGAATCATATTTTGTTCTATTTTATCCGGTAATTCTTTTAATACTTCTTTTTTATTTCTTCTCAAGATAAATGGTGTTACTAGTTTTTTAAGCTGTTTTGTTTTTTCTTCGTCATTATTTTTAACAATACTTGATTCATATTGTTTTTGGAAATAATGGTAATTGAATAAGTATTGTGGCATTAAGAAATCAAAAATAGACCATAATTCTGCTAAACTATTTTCAATTGGTGTTCCTGTTAAAGCAAGTTTACATCTTGTTTTTAAAGTTTTAACCGATTGTGCATTCTTTGTCTTTTGATTTTTAATATATTGAGCTTCATCTAAAATCACATATTCAAACTCAACATCTTGATACAACTCAAAATCTCTACGCATATAATCATAAGATGTTACATATAAACCTTGTTTAATCTCTTTTATTAATTCTTTTCTTAAAACTCCATTACCTGTAATACATGTGACTGATAACTGTTTAGAAAACTTAT
>ERZ835980.3495-NODE-3495-length-12098-cov-3.126879_pt1 | contig 12098 bp, 8 predicted proteins | sample MGYA00519943_ERZ835980 | MGnify/ENA primary metagenome ERZ835980 (study PRJEB31850, sample SAMEA3708791) | human gut metagenome | biome: human gut; feature: human-associated habitat; material: faeces | place: China | collected 2014 ... | reverse complement strand
TCCACGCCCCCGTGAAGGGGCGACACTATGGCTTGCAGACTGGTCCCAGGTATGGGTTTCAATCCACGCCCCCGTGAAGGGGCGACGAGTGGTGATATGTCCAGGGCTTCGGCCTAAAGGTTTCAATCCACGCCCCCGTGAAGGGGCGACACTATGGCTTGCAGACTGGTCCCAGGTATGGGTTTCAATCCACGCCCCCGTGAAGGGGCGACGAGTGGTGATATGTCCAGGGCTTCGGCCTAAAGGTTTCAATCCACGCCCCCGTGAAGGGGCGACACTATGGCTTGCAGACTGGTCCCAGGTATGGTCGGTTTCAATCCACGCCCCCGTGAAGGGGCGACTACGGGCAGCGTAAAGCGCCTGGGGCCTCTGGGAGTTTCAATCCACGCCCCCGTGAAGGGGCGACAACCGTTTTGCATCTGGCCGGGGTGGTCCGCCGTGTTTCAATCCACGCCCCCGTGAAGGGGCGACGTTGCGCGTACCGGGCGATGCGGAAGTGTCGGTTGTTTCAATCCACGCCCCCGTGAAGGGGCGACCATGGCTCCCCATCTTTCTCCACAACACGGACAGTTTCAATCCACGCCCCCGTGAAGGGGCGACTTTTTTTGGTGCGCATCTAGGTCGTCAGGATACGCGTTTCAATCCACGCCCCCGTGAAGGGGCGACCCCAAGGATATGAGCACGGGCCGTAGGGAAGCCTTGGTTTCAATCCACGCCCCCGTGAAGGGGCGACCCCACCACATGCCAAGAGGGGCCGCGTGCCCAGGGTTTCAATCCACGCCCCCGTGAAGGGGCGACCTGACGGCAACGACATTGTGCTGTCGCCAGATTGGGTTTCAATCCACGCCCCCGTGAAGGGGCGACCTGCGGCTTACGAGCGCTACGACACCATGAAGTGGTTTCAATCCACGCCCCCGTGAAGGGGCGACTGATACGGCTTTTCACCGTCTTCGGTGGCCGAAAGTTTCAATCCACGCCCCCGTGAAGGGGCGACCGTTTTGCGGTTGTCGGTCAACAAAGGATAGAGGGTTTCAATCCACGCCCCCGTGAAGGGGCGACAAAGCCTGCGACAATTCTGGATTGCCGCTCTTGATGTTTCAATCCACGCCCCCGTGAAGGGGCGACCCTTCTTCTGTGACGACTTCAAGCTTGTGGATCCGGTTTCAATCCACGCCCCCGTGAAGGGGCGACCTCGTCCTTTTCGCCGGGGACTAGGCTTGGGCAGTTTCAATCCACGCCCCCGTGAAGGGGCGACCATGACCTTTTCTCCTATATGTATTTTTGGGCCAGTTTCAATCCACGCCCCCGTGAAGGGGCGACTGGACGCCGTCACGCTGCTCGACCTTGAGGACATGTTCAATCCACGCCCCCGTGAAGGGGCGACTGAAACAGAAATCACGTATTGTATCTTTAATGTCTGTTTCAATCCACGCCCCCGTGAAGGGGCGACGAAATTCGGATACATCATCCTTGGTCAGTTCGCGGGTTTCAATCCACGCCCCCGTGAAGGGGCGACGGTCGCACAAACCCTGCCACCACCACAACGCAGGGTTTCAATCCACGCCCCCGTGAAGGGGCGACACAATATCACGCTGGTGGGGCTTGAGCATGGGGTGTTTCAATCCACGCCCCCGTGAAGGGGCGACCTCGGCCTTTGTTTTTTCAGCCTCGGTATTGCGTGTGTTTCAATCCACGCCCCCGTGAAGGGGCGACTCATTGGACACGCTGCCGCCGTAGCGCCAAGACAAGTTTCAATCCACGCCCCCGTGAAGGGGCGACGCAGGATGTTGGGGGCATGCTCAATGCCCTGACGGTTTCAATCCACGCCCCCGTGAAGGGGCGACGAGACGGTAGATACGTTGGAAAAAATGTCGTCAGTTTCAATCCACGCCCCCGTGAAGGGGCGACGAGGCGCACGAGGTCAATCACGCCCAGCTTCGCGGTTTCAATCCACGCCCCCGTGAAGGGGCGACCATGGCATTAGGCATATGGCTGCTTGGTGAGCCTGTTTCAATCCACGCCCCCGTGAAGGGGCGACGGCGAGGTGGCGCTCTACACCGATGAAGGCGATAGTTTCAATCCACGCCCCCGTGAAGGGGCGACCGGAGATGGGTATGGAACTTAACGAGCGGCAAATAGTTTCAATCCACGCCCCCGTGAAGGGGCGACGACCAGCATCGGCCCGGTACGCGGTAAGCTGCTCGTTTCAATCCACGCCCCCGTGAAGGGGCGACTGACAACCTGACGGTGGGCGGCTCCCTCGACCTCGTTTCAATCCACGCCCCCGTGAAGGGGCGACACGGGATACGAGCCACGGCTTCCCCCCTGTTTGTGTTTCAATCCACGCCCCCGTGAAGGGGCGACCTGTCGTCAGCGATGGCGGCAGGGACTGGAGCAGTTTCAATCCACGCCCCCGTGAAGGGGCGACGTGGACAGATGCCCAGGGGGCCAAAGTAGCCCTTGTTTCAATCCACGCCCCCGTGAAGGGGCGACGCAAGTGGTTAGACCTTGACGACTTCACAGACCTTGTTTCAATCCACGCCCCCGTGAAGGGGCGACTAAACTCTTCGCTGGCGTGGGCATCATTTTCAGAGTTTCAATCCACGCCCCCGTGAAGGGGCGACGAAAGACTGCCGGTTTCTCTCATTTCCCGGCAGGGTTTCAATCCACGCCCCCGTGAAGGGGCGACTAATACCCTTGCCGCGCATTTCTTCCTGATAGCGTTTCAATCCACGCCCCCGTGAAGGGGCGACTTCCGAGACCTCCTTATCATGGACCAGATTCGGGGTTTCAATCCACGCCCCCGTGAAGGGGCGACGCTGATGGCGGAACTTGATGCCGGGCTGTCACCCGTTTCAATCCACGCCCCCGTGAAGGGGCGACGTCGGATTCTCCAAGGGTGTTTTTACGTGTTCATGTTTCAATCCACGCCCCCGTGAAGGGGCGACATTTTCCCGAAGAGGATATGGCAGCCTTTCTTCGGGTTTCAATCCACGCCCCCGTGAAGGGGCGACCTTGTCTCTACATCAGTAGAGAGACAAGCGGCAAGTTTCAATCCACGCCCCCGTGAAGGGGCGACCGCAGCGAAAAGCGTGTTATCTATGTGTAATAATTGTTTCAATCCACGCCCCCGTGAAGGGGCGACTTCTTCAAATCCTGTGATTGCGCCGTCTTGAATCGTTTCAATCCACGCCCCCGTGAAGGGGCGACCACCGCGGAACACCTGATTATTCCCGTCAAAGCTGTTTCAATCCACGCCCCCGTGAAGGGGCGACATAGTCCATCTGTCAGTCCTTCCAGGCGATGCCGAAGGTTTCAATCCACGCCCCCGTGAAGGGGCGACCCTTGCCGCCGGAGGCCTGTTCTGCAGCAGCGGAGTTTCAATCCACGCCCCCGTGAAGGGGCGACCGATCACGTTCAGGCCGGGCACAGCCGCTTCGAGGTGTTTCAATCCACGCCCCCGTGAAGGGGCGACCCCCGCCCGATACCGCGCAACGTCAAAACCTGGCATGTTTCAATCCACGCCCCCGTGAAGGGGCGACGTTCTGAGCGGAGGCGGTCAAAGAGGATTGGTTCCTGTTTCAATCCACGCCCCCGTGAAGGGGCGACTTTTGCGCCACTGAATCCCCAAACCATGCTTTAAAGTTTCAATCCACGCCCCCGTGAAGGGGCGACTAGCCTCACCCTCGCGGATATCGTTGTCAGGGAAGTTTCAATCCACGCCCCCGTGAAGGGGCGACGCCCGGCGCATTGCCTCCGCTGGTTTCTAGGTCGAGTTTCAATCCACGCCCCCGTGAAGGGGCGACACAGGGCGAAAGAAACGACCACCACATAGCGCAAAAGTTTCAATCCACGCCCCCGTGAAGGGGCGACGCCTCCGTTCCACGGCTGGCGCACTGGACAGGCTTACGGTTTCAATCCACGCCCCCGTGAAGGGGCGACTTGCAGCCCGCTCCGTTCAGTTCGCGCCCGATTTTGTTTCAATCCACGCCCCCGTGAAGGGGCGACAGCGGCGTCCAGGCTCTGCACGCCGCGCGGGATACGGGGCGCATTTCCGCGAACGTACGTCCCGCAGCCTCCAGTTGTTCTTCTCAAGCTGAGGCGGTCCTCCTATTTCCGCCACAAGCGGGCCTTGGCGCCATTTGCGAACCCGCTGGGTTTCCGCCACAGCTTGGGGTTCGCGGCGCAGCCAGTTTCTTTATGAAATTTATAGTAAATTCATACCGCAAGGCGATGCTGATGGCAAGATTTTTGAAATCGGTCCGGGGTCTGCGGCGGGCTCGCGGGCACAGGCCACGCCGCAAGGGATGGTGGCAACCCCACAAGACACTTGAGCAGCGGAGGGATACCACTAGGCACACCATTTTGCGCCGAAAAAACGCGCCCGCGATCGTCCACGTAAAGAGCCGGCTTCGGCAAGGGGAAACAGCTTAAAAAACTCCCCCACGCCTTTGCGTCGGTCGCCCTTGCACCTGTGAAGCAGATTACCGCCAAGGGATATCTCTCTCGCGCCCATGATTGACAGCTCGCACATACTTGCACCTGTGAAGCAGATTACCGCCAAGGGATATACCGCCCCCATGCATGAAAGGCAGGGAAGACGTCATTGGGGCGTAGTATTGCGCAGCCCGGCTTTACGTGCGCCTTTGCGGCAGGCGTCCTGCCCTCGCAGCCGCCAGAACAATTACAGACCAAGGCTGTCTTAAATCAGACTAACTTATGGATATTTATAAATATTATAACACACCCATTCTTGCGCTTAACCGCGCAAATACATCGCGATTGCGCCTCAACGGCGGGCGCCTGCTGACGCAACCGCCAGGGCATTGCAACGTTGCAATGCCCTAAAAAATGAGCGCGTCGGTTTCCGGGTCATAGCTCTGGCCCGCGCCGTGCTGCTCCACGCGCCGCTGCCAGTTTTTGCCCAAAAAATAAAACCTCAGGCTGTCCTGCGCGGCGTCAAACGCTTCCAGCAATTGCGCACGCAGCGCCGCCCACTGGGCCGGGTCCACCACGCATTCAAACACGGAATACTGCACGCGCTGACCGTAATTGGTGCAGATGCGGGCAATGCGCCGCAACCGCCGTTTGCCGCCGGGGTCTTCAAAACTCACATCATAACTCACCAGCACCAGCATGACTTACTTCCAGAAAAAGGGCGGATACCCGTCCAGATCGCCCCGCAGATATCGCGCCAGCAATTGCGCCTGAATATGGAAGACCAGCCCTAAGGGGAGAGACTGGTTCAGAAAAGGATGGGTCACTTCCTGCTGCTTGCGTTTCTGCCAGGCGGTGAGCACACGCTTGCGCGCGTCGTCGTCCATAAGCACCGCCCCGCTCTCTTTGCGCGCAAAATCCCGGCCGCGCACCTCGCCCCGGTTGATGAGCGAAAGTACTAGCCGATCCGCCACCACAGCGCGGAATTCTTCCATCATATCCAGGGCAAGGCCGGGCCTGCCGGGCCTGTCCCGGTGCAGAAAACCCACCTGTGGATCCAGCCCCACACCCTCCAAAGCGGAACGCACGTCGTGCGCCAACAGGGTATAGACAAACGAGAGCAGACAATTGACCGCATCCAGCGGCGGGCGACGATTGCGCCCGGCAAAGGGGAATTCCTCCCGATTCTGCAGAATCAGACAGTCGAACACGCCAAAATAGGCGCTGGCCGCCTGCCCTTCCATCCCTCGGGCCTGATCCAGACCCAACGGACGGCGCAACTCCTGGGCACAGGCTTCCAACACCTGCAGAGCCTGCCCCACGCGCGCGGCGTCCACCCGCTCACCGTGGTCCCGCAGGCAGCGGCGCAGCACCGTCCGCGTATTGGCCACCTTGCCCGCCAGCACGGCCCGCGCCACCCCGGCCACGCCCGCCGCGTCGTCGGCCTGGCGGTACTGAGCCTTGCGCAGGCGCACATTGCCCTGCTGCGGCCCGCGCACCATGGCCAGAAAGCGGCCGTGCTCCGTCAAAAAAGAAACAGCCAGCCCCTGTTCAGCGCAATGCCCCAGCAAAAAAGGGCTGCACAGCACATTGCCAAAGCAGACAATGCCGTCCAGCACATGCAGAGGGAAGCGCCGCGAAGCCCCGTCCTCGCCCCGCACCAGCACACACTCCCCATCCTTGGAAAGATACGTGCCCTGAGCCGTGATATAGAGGGTATTGAGCAGCTTTTTCATGACAAAAGCCCCCGCAATAAATAGTCCTCCACCCCTTGTCGGGGGGCCTTGGGCATGCAGCGGGAGAGGAGCGAACAGCCCCGGCAGCGCGGGCCGTAGCGCCCCGGCGGCGTGCGGCCGCCCTCCAGCAGGGCGTGCAATCCGGCACAGGATTCCGTCACCACGGCCCGCAGGCGGGCATCAAAGAGCACCCGCTCCCGCCGTCGCGGCTGCCCATAAAAAATGGCCCCTTCAGGGATGTCCCGGCCCAGCATTTCCTCCAGACACATGGCCTGGGCGCAAAGCTGCGCGCGGTCCCAGTCCTCCACCTTGGGGCTGCCCCGCTTGTATTCCACGGGATAGACCATGTCGTCCGCCGATGCTGCGGCTGACGCGCCGTTCTCCCGCCGTTCCACCAGATCGGCAATGCCGTAGAGCCCCAGACGTTCGCTCCTGACCGGCACGCTGCGATCCTCTGCCACACCGCCGCGCGCGCCGGGAAGCCCGGCGTCCACACGGCGGTGCAGCAGACGGCCCTCGGCCGTAAAGCGGTTCTCCTCCCAGACGCCTTCCAGATGAATGAGCGCGCACTGGCGCGGGCAGTACAGATAGTGCTGCAGGGCGGAAAGGGGCAGAAGATCGTCCACGGCCAGTCTTCCTTTTACAACAGTTCTTCCACGCTGACGCCAAAAGATTCGGCAAGTTCCAGCAGCAAATCATCGCTGTATTTTACCGGCGTTTTGGGTGTTTCCTCCCGGGCGGGTTCCATTTTTGCCACGACCGGCTGTTTGGAGTTGCGCCGGATCGTCTTAAATTCACGTTCGGAAAGCCCGGGCGTTGCCCAGGGCGTCCGCATGCTTGAAGACAATGAGCTTACGGGCGCTCATGAGGCCGCGCGCCGCCGAATGGTCCAGATCGAACATCTGCCGCAGGGCCTGCCAGAAAAGCTGCAGGTCGTCGTCGGAAAAGCCCGTGCCTTTGTCCCCTTGCGCCAGATGGGGAGAAATAAAGCCGTGGGCCAGGTACAGGGCATAGGGCAGGATGTGTTTGTTGCCCATGGTACGGTTGCCGCCGCCCTGTTTTTCAGCCTCCTTCTCCGTTTCCACGGCCATGCGGGTGATGCTCACCTCCACAGGCACCACAGCTTCCACGCTGCGGGCAAAGGTCAATTGCACGGGGCCGCGTACCTGGCCGCAGTTGTTGAGCTTGGTGGACATGACCGCCCCGAAAGCGCGCACGTCATAAAAATTGGCGCACATCCAGCGCCGGGCCGCGTCGATTCTTGCCGACTCGCCTTTGCAGGCCTTGGCTTCGACGCTTTCATAGGCGGGTTCACGGGACTGGGACAATACGGCCCGCTCCGCCACATAAATCTTGTAGCCCGGCTCTCCGGCCTTGGCGATTTCCACAAAATTGCGCACCTTGCGCTTAAGGCAGACGTCCGTCACCAGGCCGAAGCCCGTTTCCGGGTCCAGACGCGGGGTGTTGCCCGCATCCGGATCGCCGTTGGGGTTGCCGTTCTCCACGTCAAACAGGTAGACAAAATCGTAACGGTTGCTGATGGCGGCCATGGCTTAGTCCTCCCTTTGCGCTGCGGGCGCGACGGTTGCGCTTTCTGCGGTTTCTTTTTTGGTAAAAAAGGCCTGGCGCTGCTGATAGTAGCCCAGGATAAACATGCCCTGCTCTTCCAGCCGAAGGGCAGCGGGAAAGCCGCCGCGGGCGGCGTCCAGGCCGTTCAGGATTTCCTGCAGAGCTTTTTCCAGATTAATGGCCTTTCCCGGCTCCTCCTTGCGAATTTTTGCCAGCCCGTGCTGGGCGTTGCGCAATATTATGGGAAAAACGCGGGCCGGCGTGGCCGAAGCCGCGCCGAAAAAGCGGTCACGCACTGTGGCGTTGGCCCCGGGAACGGCATTTTCCTGAATGCGTTCCACCAGAGCGAACAGACGGCCCAGACGATAGGCCACATCCGTAATACCGATATCCAGGCTCATGGGAACCTCCTTCTGTGCGTTGCGGACCAGCCAGGCCTTGAGCATGGCCGCCCGAAGAGAGTTGACGCCCCTGTCCGCCCGGATGCGCTCCACGGCGGCAGTGAGCAGCGTACGGGGGTAGGGCAGTTTGCCCACAATGGCCCGCAGCAGTTGCCCGGCCAGCAGAGGGGAAATGTTTTTGGAATCCCGTCGGGAGGCCAGCTCCCGCAACAGCTGCCAGGGGCTGGGGAACTCCGGTTCGCTGTCAAAACTGCGGCGCAGGCGTAACGCCTGGTAGTGGGCCGCCAGGTTGGCGGCCATGCCGCCCACTGTGTCCCGCTGCCAGAAGCGTACGGCCACGCGGGCCGCATTGCCCGCCAGGCCCAGCACAAAAAAGCCTGTGGCCGGGTCGCCCAATTCCTCAGGATAGCGGCCTTGCGCCACGGCGGTAAGATAGCCCTGCAATTGCCGGGTCAGGCTGTCGTCTTCCGCCTTGCCGCCCATGCTCATGCCGAACAGCCCCTCCGCCGCCGGGGCCGCGGACCAGAACACCACTGTGGTTTCGCCGATGACGACTTTGCGCGGGCTGCCCTTGGCCAGCAAGTGGTTGAGGGCCGTGGTGTAGGCAAAGGCCGCGCCCTGCCCTACCGGGGCATTGTAGTTCTGTTCCTTGCCGAAAGATTTGAAGGACGCGATGTTAAACGAAACCAGGGCGGCCCCGGTGGGCTGCGCCCCGGCCACCCCTTTGAGGGCCGGATGGATGGCCGGAATGGGCGCGTTGTCTTCGCCGGTCACCAGGCACATACCCCTTTCTTCTACGGCGTTGGCGGCCAGATGCCCCAGCCATGCCTTCTGAAACGCCGGACAGTCGTGCAGAAAACGCCGTTCTCCGTCCAGACGGAAAACCAGATTCCAGCCTTCCATTTCTTTCCAGCACGGCAGTTCCGCAGCCTGTTCCGGGGTCCAGGCTTCCAGAAAACGCAGCAGGGCCAGGGCCCCGGCGTCGTCCAGGGGATCCAGCAACTCGTGGGCCAGGGCCTTGAAGGCGGCGTGGGCCTGCGCCGTGCGTTCGGGCTTGCCCTTGGCGTCCGCGCCCAACACATAGCCCGTATTGTCCCAGGCGAAATTGGCCAACACGTTGACGGACCGCTTCACCGGCCCCGGCACACGGAGTATCTTTGCCTTGCCCTTGGCGTCGCGCAGGTCTTCCGGCGGCCCGGCCAGGGTGCCGTCGGGCCGCAGCGCCAGACAGAACTGCACGCCCTGCATACCGAAGCCGTAGGGCGAGATGTCGGCTTCCGGGTCGGCGGCCAGACGTTGGTAATAGTCGTTGAGGGCTTGCAGAATCATGCGCTTTCCCTCCCTTCCCGGCAGTCCAGCACGCCGTTGCGCAGCCGCGCGCGAAAAAAGCGCGGGCTCATGTCCGCCGTGTAGTCCAGGTCATAAAGCATCCAGCCCAGATCCGCTTCGCCCTGCAGGGGAGAAGTGGGAATATCCCCCTCCACCGGACCGAAAAAGGCGGCAAACTCCCGGCAGCCCAGGTACGGCCGGTGAAAGCACTGGCCTTTGGCCGCCCTGCGGTTAAAGATGTCCAGATGTTTGCCGTCATTGCGGTCTTCTGTCGAAGTATAGCTGAAATGGGCTTCAATGACGTAGTCCACCTGGCGCAGCACCAGGGCGGCCCGCTGCTGACGGCTGTCCTCCACAAAAAGTCGCAGGGGCGTGGTCCCGTCCTTCATGGCGGAACTCACCGTGCCAGGAGGGATTTTGTCGGCCACCTCGTTACGTCGCACATTATCAAAAACAATGGGCCGCAGGACGTGGATTTTGTCCACCACCCAGCAAATGCTGGGCTTCCAATACACGGCCTCCAGCACGCCGCGCGCGGCGGAGGGCGTCATGACGTCGTAGCTCACGCGCTCCGCCTTCATTTCCGGGCGGGTAAAGCAGGCATACTCCCCCCAGACCCGCAATCGTACACCTTGAGACACGGGCAGACCTCCTTGGTAAAAAGGCCAGGATCAAAAAATAAAATCTTCCGCCGTGGGGGCCTGGCAGACCAGCCCCAGGCGCTCATCGTAAAAATCCATATCCGCAAGCACTGCGCAGCCGCCCGCCCCGTCTCCCTGCTCCGTTTCCGGCCATTCCAGCGCGCCGCGCAGATCCAGAGCCTGGAACTGGCCCTCGTAAACCTGCACCGTGTACTGTTGCAGTTGCCGTAAAATGCCGCGCGGATGTTCCGCAAACGGCAGGGCGGCCAGCAGCTCGCGCGCCGTGGCGTCGTAGGGGATGACAATGGGCAGCATGGCATTTTCAATGAAGTGGAAGGCCTGCGCCGCACTGCGGAAAAACCACTGTCCTTTGGGGTCGGAAAGCAGATCGAGAATGCCCTTGCTGTCCAGGCTGTCCTCTTTTTTCCAGTACACTGTGCGAAAATAACGGTGCAACGCCTCAGGGCTGAAGGGATCCGCCACATGGCGCAAGACTTCGCGGGCGCTGTCAGCCGCGTAGCGGAAGGCCCTGGGCACGCCGCCTTCCGGCGTGAATACGGTGACCGGCGCAAGGCCGTCACATTCGCCCTCGCGGTTGCAGCGCCCGGCCGCCTGCACCAGCGAATCCAGACCGGCCAGTTCGCGAAAAACGCGGGGAAAGGACACGTCCACACCGGCCTCTACCAGTTGCGTGGACACGGTCAGGCAGGGCGCGCCTTCCCGCAGCTGCCCACGGATGTCCTCCAGCACGCGGGAGCGGTGCGCCGGACACATGAGGGCGCTCAAATGGCGCGCGCCCGGCTGGTCCTGCAGCAGACGAAACAGCTCCGCCGCCCGCTGCCGGGTGTTGACGATGCACAGAACCTGCCCTTGCTGCCGCAGACGGCCAGCCAGATTTTCCAGGCCAAGGGGCTCGTCAAGCAGTTCCAGACGGGTACGGGCCAGATCGCGCTGCAGACGGGTGGGGTCCGGGGCCAGCTCCCGCACCGCGCCGCGCAGGCCCTTTTTGAACTCCGTGGGGTCGTACGCCAGAGCCGGCTGGGTGGCCGTACAAAAAACAATGCTGCAGCCATAATGGGCGGCGAGTTCTTCCAGGGCCCGCAGGCAGGGAAGGAGGTAGTCCGTGGGCAACATCTGCGCTTCGTCCAGCACAATGACCGAACGGGCCAGATTGTGCAGCTTGCGGCAGCGCGAAGGTTTAGCCGCAAACAAGGACTCAAAGAACTGCACGTTGGTGGTCACCACCACGGGCGCGTCCCAGTTTTCGCAGGCCAGGCGGTGGCGGCGCGCGGCCGGGCTTTCGCCCACCGTGTCCGTGTCCGCGCCGGGCGCAAGCACGCGCGGGTCAAAATTGCTGTGGTGCTCAATCACCGCGCCTTCAGGAAAGATCTCCCGAAAAACCCTGGCGTTCTGTTCAATAATGGAAGTGTAGGGGATGACGTAGACCACCCGCCGCAGGCCGTGGGCCAGGGCGTGCCGCAGGGCAAAGCTCATGGACGAAAGGGTTTTGCCGCCGCCCGTGGGCACGGTCAGGCTGAACAGACCGGGCGCGAGGGCCGCCCCCTTGCGGCAGCTTTCCAGCACGGCGGCCCGCAGGACGTTGACCCGCCCTGTGGGGCTGAAGCCCGCGCAGTGCGCGTCCAGGGCGGTGGCCAGGGCTTCCAGCGGCGGCGCGCCAGACGCGCCTTTTTGCCGCTCCGCCGCCTTTGCCGGTTGGGTAAAGGCTTCAGTATCCGTATAGTCCGCATCCACCAGGGCGGAAAACAGCAGCCGCGTAAAAAAACTCAGGCCAAACGGCGTGGGCGCAAAGGGCGGCTGCAGCACGCGCACAAGGTCCGCATCCGGAGTGGCGACCTCCGGCAAGGGTACGGCCCGGGCGCAAAGCTGCCGCAAGGAGGCCGCCCCGTCCCGGCCGCTGTTGTGAAAATCCGGCAGGCCGCCGTGGTGTCCGGCCACTGCAAAGGCGGCAAAAACTTGCCTTCGCT